>Ga0081538_10000241_pt1 | contig 61996 bp, 52 predicted proteins | sample TabmetS5T2R1_FD_71022 | JGI IMG/M metagenome (GOLD analysis project Ga0081538, IMG submission 71022) | Tabebuia heterophylla rhizosphere microbial communities from the University of Puerto Rico - S5T2R1 | ecosystem: Host-associated > Plants > Roots > Rhizosphere ...
CGCACGAGCAGGCTCGCCTGCAGTGCGAGAGCGAGGTCGGCGACCACTCGGCGGGCCTCGAACTCCGGATCCGCCGGCATGCTCTCGCGCACGCGGTCGAGATGGGCGTCGAGCAGCGCGTTCCCGCCACGCGCCAGCTCGCACTCGGCGAGGAAGGCCGGCAGCACGTCGGGCTCCCTTGCGAGAGCGCGCAGCACGTCGAGCGCCGAGACGTTGCCCGAGCCCTCCCAGATCGAGTTGAGCGGGGAGTCGCGCAGCAGCCGCGGCATCCCCGATTCCTCGACGTAGCCGTTGCCGCCCAGGCACTCGAGCGCCTCGGTGGCGTGCCAGGGGGCGCGCTTGCAGACCCAGTGCTTCATCACGGCCGTCGCCAGGCGACGGAACGGCGCATCGTCCTCGTCGTACGCGCGCGCGACGCGCAGTGCGGCGGCGGTGGCCGCCTCGGACTCGACCGCAAGGTCGGCGAGCACGTTCTGCATCAGCGGCTGTTCGGCCAGCGGCCTGCCGAACGCGGCGCGGTGGCGGGCGTGATGCACAGCCTGGACGAGCCCCCAGCGCATCGACGCCGCGGATCCGATCAGGCAGTCGAGCCGCGTGTGGTTGACCATGCGGATGATCGTCTGGACCCCGCGGCCCTCGTCGCCGACAAGCCGCGCGCGCACACGCTCGAACTCGACCTCGCTGGACGGAAGCGAGCGGGTGCCGAGCTTGTCCTTCAGCCGCTGGATCCGGAAGCCGGGGTCGGACGACTCGAACAGGAAGCAGGAGAGCCCGGCCGGGGTTTGGGCGAGCGTCAGAAAGATGTCGCAGGAGGGGTAGGAGCAGAACCACTTGTGCCCGGTGAGCTCGTAGGCGCCGTCGCCCGCCTGCTCGGCACGCGTGGTGTTGGCGCGCACGTCCGAACCGCCCTGCTTCTCGGTCATGGCCATGCCGGCCAGGGCGCCGTCCTCGTAGGACGGCTTCGTGATGCGCGGCTCCCACTCGGCGGCGAGCTCGGGCTCCTCTCGAAGCGCTGGAACCACCGAATAGGTCATCGACACCGGGCACATGACGCCCGAGTTGACATGGCTCCAGGTGTACATGAGCGCCGCCCGCACGACGTGCGCGCCGGGCTGCGGGTCCCTCCACGGCAGGGAGTGGATCTCCCGCTCGATTGCCTGGCGCAGGCACCAGTGCCAGGAGGGGTCGAGGTCGACCTCGTCGACGCGCTTGCCGTAGCGGTCGTGTGTCTTGAGGCGCGGCTCGTTGCGCTCGGCCCGCTCCGAGTGCTCGAGCGCCTCCGGGCTGCCGGCCAGCTCGCCCGTGTCGCGCAGCCGGTCGACGCCCCAGCCGCCGCCGTTGCGCTCGACCGCCTCGCGCAGCGGCAGGTCCGCCTGGAAGACGTTGTAGGGCGCGATCGGGGGCGGTTGGTTCGTGACGTCGTGCGTCGAGCCAGAGGCGAGCATGGGCCGAAGTCTGCCGCATCGGATAGAAAGGGCACATGAGTGCGCTGATTCGCTGTCTGCCCATCGCCGCCGCCGCGGCGCTCCTCCTCGCCCCGCCCGCGCTGGCCGCCAAGGGCTTCTCGCTCGGCGTCGCCGCGGGCGAGGTGTCTTCCTCGAGCGCCGTGCTCTGGGCGCACGCGACCAAGAGCGGCTCCTACACGCTCCAGGTCGCTGCGAAGAAGAACTTCAAGAAGCCGGCCTTCGAGAAGCCGGTCAAGGCGAGCTCGGGGAACGACAACACCATGCAGGCGAAAGCCGGCAAGCTGAAGCCCGGCAAGCGCTACTACTACCGCTTCGTCGGCAAGAAGGGGAGGAGGAGCGCGACCGGCACCTTCCGCACCGCTCCGAAGCTGAGCGCCAACGCCAACTTCGAGTTCGGCTGGACCGGTGACACCGACTTCAACGCAGCGCCCGGCCAGACCGCGCCCTTCTGGAACACCGGCGGGGTCTTCAAGCGCATGCGGGCCGAGAAGAACGCGTTCAACATCCATTTCGGCGACACGATGTACTCGGACAGCGAGATCCCGGGTGCGCTCCGGCCGATCGCGCTGACCGTCAAGGCGAAGTGGGCCAAGTACAGGACGAATCTCGAGAACAAGCACCTCCGGGGACTGCGGGGGTCCGCCGGCTTCTTCTCGCACTGGGACGACCACGAGTTCGTGAACGACTTCTCGCCCAACGAGAACACCTTCTCCAACGACGTCAACATCAACGGACGCATGCTCTACAAGCGCGGCGTCGACGCGTTCAGGGACTACGCGCCCGTGCGCTGGAGCGCGCAGAACGGGCTCTACCGCAAGGTTCGCTGGGGCCGCAACGCCGAGCTGTTCTTCCTCGACCAGCGCTCGTTCCGCAGCGCCAAGGCCGACGAGGGCGGCGTCTGCAACAACTCCATGACGGGTGAGCCGGACGTGGCGCCCACGGCGCCTCAGGCGACCCGAAACCTGTTCACGGCGCTCCTGCCGGCGCTCGCCCAGCCGGTGCCGCAGGCGTGCCTCGACGCGATCCGCTCAGAGCGGCGCACCTACCTCGGAGCGCGCCAGCTCGCGCGCTTCATCCAGGACATACGGGCCTCGGACGCACGCTTCAAGATCGTCATGAACTCACTGCCGATCCAGCAGCACTACGTGCTTCCGTACGACCGCTGGGAGGGCTATGAGGCCGAGCGCCAGCAGGTGCTGCGCGCGCTGCAGAACGTGAAGAACGTGGTCTTCCTGACGACGGAGCAGCACGCGACGCTCGTGAACGACGCGCGCTTCCAAACCCTCGAGCCGGGCGGACCACGAAACAGCGGCATCCTCGACATTGTCGTCGGGCCGGCAGCGACGGCGAGGTATGCGGTTGAGATCGACCGCAATGTGAACATGCCGGGCACCGGCGCGCTCATCGATAGCGTGTTCTTCGAGGGGCAGCCGCCGACCGGCGTCGGCATGCAGTGCTCGATCCTCGACCAGTTCAGCTACGGACAGGTGAAGGTCACGGCAAACAGGCTGACCATCACACCCAAGGGGATCAATGGACAGCCGCAGCAGAACGCTGGAGAGCCCTGCGGGCCGTTCGTGTTGAACCACACGAAGTAGCTCCGCCGCAACCCTTCCTATTCTCCCGGGTTGTTCGTGACCGTGCGAGTCCTCGTCCTGGCAGTCCTCGCGACCCTCGCGCTCGCCGCGCCCGCCGGCGCGGCGCGAAGCGTGCCGCACGGGTTCGTCGGCGTCCACTGGAGCCACGAGCTGGCGTCGGCGCCCGCGGACGCGCAGGACGCTCAGTGGGACGTGATGGCCAGCTCGGGAATCGAGTCCGTTCGCGCGGACTTCAGCTGGCCAGGTATGCAGGACGGCCGCGGAGAGCCGCTCGACTTCTCCCGTTCGGACGCGCTCGTCCGGCGCGCGACGCTGCGCAACGTCAGCCTGCTGCCGGTCGTCAACGAGGCCCCTCGCTGGGCATCGGCGTACAAGCGGCGCGTGAAGTCGCCGCCACGCCTCAACTCGGACTACGCCTCCTTCATCGCCGGGCTTGTCGAGCGCTACGGGCCGAGCGGCAGCTTCTGGGTCGAGAACCCGACCTTGCCGAAGCGGCCACTTCGCGAGTGGCAGATCTGGAACGAGCCGCACCTGCGCTCGTACTGGGACGCCCCCGAGAAGAGCCGCTGGGGCTACCCGGCGGGGTACGGCAAGCTGCTGCGCAGCGCCTACCGGGCCGTCAAGGTGCGCGACCCCGGCGCAAAGGTGGTCCTCGCCGGGATCACCCAGCGGGCCTGGGAGGAGATCGAGGAGCTCTACGCGGTCGGTCGCATCAAGGGCGCCTTCGACGTGGCGGCGCTGCAGATCTTCCCGCAGACGGTCAGGCGCTCGGTGCTTGCCACGAAGCTCTTCCGCGAGGCGCTCCGGGCGCGCGGCGACAGGCGCAAGCCGATCTACTTGACGGAGATCAGCTGGCCGGCCTCGAAGGGACGTACGCCGAGGGTCAGGTGGCTCGCCCACGAGACATCCCGCAGCATGGCGGCGAAGCTGGCCACCGCGTACGGCCGGCTCGCGAAGAACCGCCGGGCGCTCGGCCTGCAGCGCGTGTACTGGTTCACCTGGGCCACCCGCTACGGCCGCGGCGGGAGCGTCTTCAACTACGCCGGACTGCAGGAGTATCGCGACGGCAAATTCACCGCCCAGCCGGCGCTCGGCGCGCTGCAGCGCGTGGCGCGCACGCTCCAGGGCTGCGCCAAGGACGCGGCCGGCAACTGCCTGCCCGACTGATCAGCAGCGCTTCAGCAGCTCGCCGATCGCATCGTCCGTGAGCCGCGCGCTTTCGTCCCAGTCGAAGCCGACGGCGCGCTCGAGCCCCGCGGCCGCGAACCGCTTGCCCTCGGGGCCGACGGCCCGTAGCAGCGCGTCGGCAAAGGCGTCGGGATCGTCCGGGTCGGCGAGAATCGCCGCGCCGCCGCAGACCTCGGGAAGCGCCGCGCGGTCGGCAGCTACCACCGGCGTACCGCTCGCCATCGCCTCGAGCGCCGGCAGGCCGAAGCCCTCGTACACCGACGGCATCGCGAGCGCCTCGGCCCCCGCGTAGAGACCGGGCAGGAGGGCCTCCGGCACGTAGCCGAGCGCCCGGCCGGGCGGAGGCTCGCCCGCCTTCATATAGGCGCGCCCCGACCCGGCGCTGACGAGCTCGATGCCCAGTCCCCGCAGGGCGCCGGCGGCGCCGGCCAGCACGCGCAGGTTCTTGCGCGCGATGCGGGTGGAGACCGCCAGGACGTAAGGGCGCTCGAGGCCGAGGGCCCCCTTGGCAGGTTGCGGGTCGGCGGTCGGGGAGAAGACCTCCGCGACGCCGTTCGGCACGACGGCGATGCGCTCGCCGGGGACGCCGAGCAGCTCCGCTATCTCCGCCTTCGAGAACTCGGAGACGGTAATCACGAGACGCGCCCGCCGGGCGATGCGCGGGAGCACGAGCCGCTGCCAGGCCACGTAGGCGCGTCCGTACCACTCGGGATGGGCGAGCGCGGCCACGTCGTGGATCACGACAACGTTCCGGCGCGACGCGAGCGGTGCCAGGTTGGCGGGGCAGTAGACGAGCTCGGCGCGCCGGGCGGCCAGCGGCAGCGCGAGCTGCTCCCAGGCATGGCCGGCACGGTGCGCAAGCCGTGGACGCGGCGCGATCAGCTCGTAGCGGCCGGGCCGGAGGGCGGGAAGGCGCCGGGCCATCTCGCGCGCGACGCGCTCGACGCCGCCGGTTTCGCGTCTGACAGCGGCGCGGGCGTCGATGGCGACGGGGGCGCTCACAGTTCGCTGAGCAGCGCGCGCCAGCGCTCGCGGGTCAGTTCGACGTCGAAGTGCTCCTCTGCTCGCCGGCGGGCCGCTGCGCTGAACCTCGGCCTGTTGGACGGGTCGATGACATCAACGAGCGCGGCTGCCCCGGCCGCCACATCACCGGGCGGAAAGAGCCGGCCGGCCGCCCCCACGATCTCGACGGGACCGCTGGCAGCGGGGGCAACCACCGGCAGCCCGCAGGCAAGAGCTTCGACCAGGGCCAGCCCGTATGGCTCGCGGTCGGCGCAGTGGAGCAGGGCCGCCGCGTCTCTCAGTGCGGTGGCGGGATCCTCGATGCGCCCGCAGAGCTCGACCCTCCCTCGGAGGTCGGGCTCGAACGCCCGGCGCTCCATCCGAGCGAGCAGCTCCGCCCCGCCGGAGCTGAGAGGCTCCCCGGCCACACGCAGCTGCAGCCCGGGTAGGCGGGCGGTGATCGCGAGGGCCAGCTCGGGGCGCTTCCACGGCTCGATGGCGCCGAGGACGAGGACAGGCGCGTCGGGCGCCGGCTCGGCTCGAGGCGAGAAGCGGGAGAGGTCCACGCCGGCCCGGACCACCTTCACGCGGCCAGACCCCCCGAAATCTCGCGCGATCGCGTCCGAGAGGCACACGATGAGATCGGCCCGCTGGGCCGCCGAGCGGACCATGCGTCCGATGGCGGGCCCGGGCAGCAGGTCGTTGTGCGCAAACACGAGCCGCGGCCGGTCGCGCACGCGGGTCAGCGCCGACGCGCACCCGAGCAGTGCGCGCATGTTCCACGCAACCAGGATCGCGGGCTGGGCCTTTCGGACGGCGCTTCGGACCTCCAGAGCGAGGCCCGCGATCGCGGTCGCCGCGGTAGTGCGCCCACGCAGGCCGTCGCGGAGCGCGAGCGGGCGCGGCTTCAGCGCAAGCAGCTCCGTGACCGTCCCGCGCGCGGCCTCGGCGAGCGGTCCCGGTGGGCACGCGATCGTCGGACGTGGCTCGAGACCGCGGGCGACGTCGAGCAGGATCCGCTCGGCGCCGCCAAGGACGGATGAGTACGACACGAAGAGAACACCCGACCGCGGCAAGCACGCGACGCTACCAGCGCGGGCCCGGCTGGGCTCGGGTTCCGCCGGCCGGTCCAGGGGTGGGGAAGGGGGTGTGGACCGCGGCCACTGAGTTCCCCGTGCCAACCTCCTGACTTTGTCCGCTCCTGGCAGTCAAAATCAGGAAAGCTCCCGCGTCAACGGATCCCAGCCCGCCGAACGATCTTCGATCACCCGGGCCCGGCGCCACCACCCTCCGGAAAGCGACGAGGGGCACGGGCTAGCATCGCGCCGCCATGGACCTGACCGTTGCGGTTTGCACGAGGGACCGGCCCAGCCTGCTGGCGGAGACGCTCGGCGCACTCACGTGCCAGAGCGACACCGACTTCGAGCTCCTCATCGTCGACCAGAGTCGGCGTCCGGATTCCGCGTTGGACGAGCTGGCCCGCGTGCGCCCGCGCACGGTGGTGATTCGGGACGACGGCGCCGGCCTCTCGCGGTCCCGGAACCTCGCTCTCGCGTCGGCGGGCGGCGACTGGATCGCCTTTCTCGACGACGATTGCATCGCTGAGGACGGCTGCGTAGCCGCGCTCAAGGCCGAGATCGCGGCCCATCCGGAGGCCGACTGGGTGAGCGGCGATGTGAGTGGCGGAAGCGCGCCGCGCGGCGACTACCTCCCGGTCACGCTCTTTCCTGTCGATCGACCTGTCTCCCGCCGCGGGCCCTGGACCATTCCGGGCGCGATCGGCTTCGGGGTCTTCTTCGCCGTGCGCCGCTCCGTCGCCGAGAGGCTCGGCGGCTGGGACGAGCGGCTGGGGCCGGGGGTTCCCGCGTTCCCGGCTGCCGACGACATGGACTTCAACCACCGTCTCCTTCGCAGCGGGGCCGTGGCATGGCTCTCGCCAGCCGTGAGGCTCAGACACGACCAGTGGCGGAGCCCCGCCGAGCTCGCTCCACTCCAGCGCGGATACGTCCGGGCCTGGGCGGGCTTCTCGATGAAGCAGCTCAGGACCGGTCATCCACTTGTCGGCCTGTGGCTCTGGTCCTGGGGAGCGATCGACGTAGCCCACATGACCGCGAGCGCGCTCCGGCATCGCTCGCGGCTGCGCCTGAGGCTCGCGCGGGCCAAGGCGCACGGGCTTGCCGAGGGGACCGTGATGGGCCTTCGCCGGCGCTGGTAGTCAGGCGCGCCTGCGCAGGAGGAAGCCGCCCGCTGACAGCAGCGCTCCGGCGCCGGCGAGCACACCCAGCGGCAGCCCTGTACGCGGCAGCGCGATGCCGGACTCGGTCGAGCTCGCCGGCTCGGTCGGGCTCACCGGCTCGGTCGGGCTCACTGGCTCGGTTGCGCCTGAGTCGGCGGCGCCCCCCACATCGGGCTCCTGCACGACCGGGTCGGGAGCTGGCTCCTGGGCAGCCGGCGTGTCGGGGCTGGTTGCCGTTCCCTTATCCTCGTCGGCGGGCACCTCGCCGAAGGGGTCGGAGTACTGCTCGTCCCCGGCGCTCTGTGCGAGCGCCCCGGACGGGAGGACGAGCATCAGCAGCGTGAGCAGAATTGCGGCCGGGCGAGGGCTCATCGGGGGCGAGAGCCTAGCGGCAGCGTGGTGGCGTGCGGGCCGCCGCCGAACATAGACTGGCGCGGGTGGATCTGAACGGCCAGACCAGGCCTCCGCGGACGGCGCTCGTTCATGACTTCCTCGTCAGCGTGCGGGGCGCGGATCGTGTGTTCCTCGAGATGTGCGAGCTATGGCCGGAGGCCGACATCTTCACACCCGTGTACGACGAGCGCGGCACAGAGGGACGCTTCGCCCACCGCAACATCCATACCTCGTTTCTCCAGCGCACGCGCCCCACGGCGCGGACATTTCGCGGGCTTCTACCCCTCTATCCGGCGGCGATCGAGTCGTTCGATCTGTCCGAGTACGAGCTCGTGATATCGAGCTCCAGCGCCTGGGCGCATGCGGTCATATGCGACGAGCTGGCGGTGCATGTCTCCTACTGCCACAACCCTTTCCGCTACGCCTGGAACGAGCGCCACCGGACGCTCGCCGAGCGAGGCGATCCGATCTCACGCGCCGCGCTGCGCAGCTTCCTGCGGCGCTGGCGGGAGTGGGACTGGATCGCCGCACAGCGGGTCGACCGCTACGTGACCAACTCGCGCGTGACCCAGGGACGCATCCACTCCTACTTCGGGCGTGACTCGCGCATCGTGTATCCGCCCGTGGCCACCCGACGTTTCACGCCGGGTCCGGTGGCCGACCACTACCTGGTCGTCTCGGAGCTCGTATCGCACAAGCGGATCGACGTCGCCGTCGAGGCCTTCAACCGGTTGCGACTGCCGCTGGTGATCGCGGGCGATGGGCCCCACAGGCGCCGCCTCCGGCGGATCGCCGGCCCCACGGTGCGCTTCGTGGGCAGGGTCAGCGACACCGAGGCCGAGCGCCTGATGTCGAGCGCCCGCGCTCTGGTGGTCACGAGCGTCGAGGAGTTCGGGATCGCTGCAGTCGAGGCCCAGGCGGCTGGACGCCCCGTGGTGGCGCGGGCCGGCGGGGGGCTGCTCGAAACCGTGATCGGTGGAGTCACGGGCTGCTTCTGGGAGGGCGGGCCCGACGAGCTGGCGGCGGCGGTCGCGGAGTTCGATCCCGCGGCCATCGATCCGCGGGTGTGCGTCGAGAACGCCCAGCGCTTCGACGCCAAGGTGTTCCGGGAGCAATTGCCGCGCGAGGTATACGAGACCTTGCGGGCTGCGCCGGAGCAGCGCGAGGAGGCCCGCCAGCAGCTGCGCCGGCCACTGCCGGCGCGGCGCCCCGGCTCGCTCTACCGGCGCGGCTCGGCGGCCTGGTAGGGGGGCTCGCTCAGCGCGGCTCGAGGACGGCGTAGTCGCCGTAACGGGCGGTCTCGCGGTACTCGCGCCGCAGGAACTCGTCCACAAGGCGCACGCCGGTGGGCTCTCCGCGCAGGTTCGGCTCGCGCACGGTCGAGATTGGGTCGAGCCAGCGCACGACGGCCTGCGGCCGCTCGCGCTCGAGCGCCTCCACGATCTCCTGCTGCTCGCCGGCCCGGGCGAGCAGGCCGAAGTCCGCGGCAGCCGCGTTTGGGCGCTCGGCGAGCACGTAGAAACGCGGATCGTTGAAGCGGACGAGGTCGGAGCGCCGCGTTGCGACGTAGATCGGCTCCCCGGGCGGGACCAGCCGCTGGACATCCGACACCGCACGCTCGAGCGCCCGAGCGTCGGCGGGCGGCGCCTTGGCCCCGTCTGCGACCGGAAGGTCGATCACGGAGAGCGACGGCGGGTCGGCGAGGGCCGAGCCCCGGTTAGCGAGACCGTGCAGGCCGATGAGGCCCAGCACGATCATGACCGCGAGCACGATCCCGCGCGGCGCGCCGAGCGCGAGGCACAGCGGCAGCGTGAGCGCCAGAGCCACCAGGAGGGGGGTCGTGTGGAACTCGTCCGGGCGTGAGAGGAGGTACGCCACGCAGCAGAGCGAAAGCACGAGCAACCCGCCGAGCCGCCAGCGCTCGCGCGCACGCGGGAGCCACGCGAGCAGGGCGAGGGCGAGCCCGATCAGCGCGATGAGAGGCAGGTAGTAGCCCGTTGCGTCCTTGAGGTCCGCGGCGAGCGTGCTGGGAGGCCAGCTGCGCAGCTCGCCGTCGTAGGACCAGGGGAACGGCAGCGTCCACCACTCCTTCTCGCGCAGCGACGTCCCCACGAGCTCGTCGTAGAGGTCGGCGGGCCCAAGCGCGATAAGGAAGGGCAGGTAGACGAGCAACGACAGCCCCGCCGCGACGCCCCCGAAGATGGCGACTGAGCGCCACCCACCCGGCCCCGGCCGCAGCGCGAGTGCGGCGCCGACCGCCAGGCTCCCGTAGAGGGCGAAGTCGAGTCGCCAGGCCGCGGCAAGCGCCACGAGAACCCCCGCGAGGACGAGCCGGGCGGCGCCGGAGCTGTCGCTGGTAGCGACGTAGAACGCGAGCAGCACAGCGAGCAGGGCGAAGGGAAACGGGGTCGCGCTCGTGGGCTGCGCCATCACGCAGGCGGTGACGAGCCACGCGAGGACGGCGAGCGGCAGGGGCGCCTCGCGCCGGACGATCGCGAACGCGGTTACGGCCAGTGCCGCGTCGCACGCCACGCGCAGCACGCGCCACGAGAGCAGCGAGGGCCCGAACAGCTCGAACCAACCGCCCAGCACGTAGGGCTGGCCCGGTCCGTACGGCCACAGGAAGTCCCGGTAGGGCAGCTCCCCGGCAGCCACTCGGGCCGCAGCCGTGAGCACCACGCCCTCGTCGAACTCGGCGCCACCGCGCAGGATCGTGAAGCCGGAGATGAGCGCGGCGCCCGCAAACAGGCCGAGCCATGCGAGCGGCGTGACGTCGCGGCCCGCGCGTCCGGCCGCGCCGCCATCACCCGGAGCGGCCACTGCCTCTGCCCGCGTCGACACCCCTTGGCAATATTGCAGACTTGCCGCCGACTACCTCGACACTGCCCGCCACGCGGGTCGGCGAGCGCGTGACGAGGGGCGCCGTCGTCGTGGCCCTGCTGGCGGGGCCCTTCGCGCTCGCTTTCGCGACGGGCGGTTTCTTCGATGATCCCCGCAGCATCGCGGCTGCGGTCGCCCTCGCGCTCGTGGCGTCCGCTGCGCTCACGTGGTCGCAGCCGCCACTTCCGTCCACCGGCGCGGGCATGGCGATGCTCGGTGGGCTCGCAGGCCTCACCGCCTGGACGGCGATCTCGGCGGCCTGGGCACCCGATTCGGACCGCGCTCACGATGATCTCGTCCGCCTCCTGCTGTACACGGCGGCGCTGGCGCTGGCGAGCGCCGCCTTCCCGACCGAGCGGCTGCGCCGGGCGGTGGAACCCCTGCTCGCGGCGGGCGCACTCGTTGTTATCGGCTACGGCCTGGCGGGGCGGCTCCTGCCGGGCATCATCGAGCTCGAAGCCTCGCTGAGCGCGAACGGGCGCCTCGAGCAGCCGCTCACGTACTGGAACGCGATGGGCGCGCTCGCGGCCTTCGGCTTTGTGCTCACGGCCCGGGTCGCGGGAGACGGGACCCGCGCGGTCTGGCTGCGGGCGGCGGCGGCCACGGGCGCGGTCCCGCTTGCGACCGGGGTCTATCTGAGCTTCTCGCGCGGGGCGCTCGGCGCCCTGGCGGGCGGGCTCGTGATGCTCGTCGTGCTCGCGCCAGAGCGCTCGCAGCTGCGCGCGCTGGGGCTGTGTCTCGGGCTCGGCGCGCTGGCGTCGCTGGCGGCTAGCCGGTTCCCGGGCGTGGAGGCGCTCGAAGGCGATCACCCCGAGCGCGACGGGGCTCTCGTGCTGGCCATCCTCACGGTGCTGTGCACACTCGTCGGCGCCCTGCAGGCGCGGCTGGCACGAGCCGAGAACGCCGGGCGGCTCGGCACGGATCGCGTGGACCTGCGCGTTCCTCGCGCCGTGGTCGCGGGCTCGGTCGTGCTGCTCGTGGTCGCGTTGGTCGGAGTGGCCGCCGCGCTCGATCAGGGAAGCCGCGAGGAGCCGCGCAGGGGAGCCACCGCGGCGCGCTTCGGCGACCTCGGTAGTGCCCGCTACGACTACTGGGACGTGGCGCTGTCCGAGTTCGCCGCCAATCCGCTCGGTGGCGTGGGGAGCGGCGGCTTCGAGGTGAGCTGGTTCCGCGAGCGCGAGCTTGATGAGGTGGCTCGGGACGCCCACTCGCTCGCGTTCGAGACGGCAGCGGAGCTGGGTCTCGTGGGGCTGATCATGCTCGGGCTGTTCCTGGCCGGGGCGGCCTTCTGCGCGCGGGCCGCGTACGAGCTTGCTCCGGCCCTCGCTGCCGGACCGTGCGCTGCCCTGGTCGTCTGGCTGATCCACGCCGCGCTTGACTGGGACTGGGAGATGCCAAGCGTGACCCTGCCCGCGCTCGTCCTCGCCGGCCTGCTCGCCGGCGCCGCCGATCCGCGTAGGCTCGCGAGCCCGTGAAGGACAGCATCCTCGAGAAGCGGGCCGCTCGCTACTGCGCGCCCCGGCGGTCCGGGGCTGCGAGCGGGTTGAGCTCGAGCGCCTGCCGCCTGGCCGAGGCCGCCCCGGCGGGATCGGAGTCTGCCAGCGCAATCGACAGCGCAACCCAGGCCCTGAAGTCTTCGGGCGCGCGCTCCACCGCCTCGCGGGCGGCCGCGCTCGCCTCGCGCAGGCGGCCGGCCTGCGTCAGGGCTCCGGCAGCGGCCACGAGCCTGTCGCCGCCGCGACAGCGCGCTCGGACGTCTCGGAGCGCCGCCTCGAGCGGCGCGCCGCCGTCACGCGCACTCAAAAAGACCTCCCGGCCGGCGTCCTCGCATGCGCGGTCATCGGCCCGCCACGAGAGAACAAGCGCCGCGAGCGACAGGGCGAGCACTGCGAGCGCGACGCGCAGCGCGATGCGGGTGGCGCCGGGCATGCCGGCGAAGCGTAGCCGGGCCCACGGAGACCTCCGGTGAGGCGGCCTTCCGGAGGCGCGCTGGTCACGCTCGGGCTCGGCGTCGCCGCCTTCGCGCTCGCGCTCGCGCAGCGCCCAGGCGTTGCGGCTGCCGACACGAAGATCGACCTGCATGTTGACCCGGCAGGCTTCCTGTCGGAGGTCGCGGCGCTCTGGAGCGCCTCTGGGGGCCTCGGCCAGGTCCAGGCCGGCCAGTACGCGGGCTACCTGTTTCCGATGGGACCGTTCTTCGCGCTCGGCCATGCGCTCGGGCTGCCGGACTGGCTCGTGCAGCGGCTCTGGCTCGGCTCGCTCCTCGCTCTTGCCGCCTGGGGGGCGGTGCGGCTCGTCGACGCGCTCCTGACCCGCGAGCGCGGCGCCGCGCACGTAGTGACGGGCGCGCTTGTGCTGCTCAACCCGTACGTGGTCATGTTCGCCAACCGCACGAGCGTCACGCTGCTCGGCTACGCGGCGCTCCCCTGGCTGCTGCTCATCGTCCACCGGGCCATGGCGGAGCCGCGGGGTTGGCGGATGCCGGCGGCCTTTGCATTGGTGCTCGCCTGCACGGGGGGCGGGGTGAACACGGCGGTCACGGCCTTTCTCCTCGTAGGCCCGCTGCTGCTGCTCGGCTACGAGGCCTGGCTCCCCGGGGGACGCTGGCGGGACGCAGGCGCGGTGCTCGTGCGCGCGGCGCCGCTCAGCGTGGCCGCCTCGCTGTGGTGGATCGTGCCGGTGGCCCTGCACGCGGCCTACGGCCTCAACTTCCTGCCCTTCACGGAGTCCGCCGGTGCGATCTGGGCGACCACGAGTGCAAGCGAGGTTCTGCGTCAGGCTGGCTACTGGGTGAGCTATCTCGGCATCGGCTTCGGCGACCGGCTTGTGCCCTACTTCGACACCGCGGACACGATGCTGTTCGCGATCCCGGTCGTGCTGGCCTCGCTGCTTGTTCCGGCACTCGCGCTCGGCGGCTTCGCCTGGACCCGCCGCTTCCCCTACGTCCCCTTCCTCCTCCTGCTGGTGCTGGTTGGGATGCTGATCGTGATGGCGGGCTTCCCGCCCGGCACGCCCCTCAATCGGGTGCTCGAGGGCGTCTACTACCGCCTCGAGCCGGTCCAGTTCCTGCGCACTACCTACAAGGCGACGCCGCTCGTCTCCATCGGAGTGGCCTGCCTTGCCGGCGCGGCGGCGAGGGAGGCGTGGCGGCGGCTCGGCGCTGCGCGCACCCGCGCGGCCCGCCCGCTGGCGGCGGCGGCCGCGCTCGCGCTGGCGGTCCTTTCGGCCTGGCCTCTCGCGAGCGGGCGTGCCATCGATTCCCAGGTCGCCTATGACGAGGTGCCCGAGGCCTGGCGCGCGGCCGCCCGCGACCTCGACCGCGAGCTGCCGGCGGGCACGCGCGCGCTCGTGCTGCCTGGCCAGGTGTTCCCCTACTACCGCTGGGGCTCGCCGCAGGACCCGATCCTGCCGGCGCTGGCCGAACGGCCGGTGGCGGTTCGCAACATCGTCCCCTACTCGGACCTCCATGCGATCGACCTGCTGCTGGGCGTCGACGCGCTCGTACAGCAGGGCCGCGTGCTGCCGGACCAGCTGCCGCCACTGCTGGACCTGCTCGGCGCGGGCGCGGTCGTGACGGCAAGCGACGACGACCGCATACGCAGCGGCGCAGTCGCCCCCTACGAGGCCGCGGCTGCGCTGCGCGCCGGCGGCCTGCCGTCGCCGACGCGTTCGTACGGCCCGCCGCGCGCGTTCGCGCCGCCGGCCGGTGAGCCGGGGGCACCCGTGACGCTGCCGCAGGTGCGCCGCCACGACCTCGACCGCGCGAGCGGCATCGTGCGCGTCAAGCCCGCGCGCGGGGCGACGCTCCTGGACGGCTCCGCGGAGGGCCTCGCCTCGCTGGCCGCGCTCGGTGGCATGCGCCCCGGGCGGGCGACCCTCTACGCGGCCGACCTGGACGCGACCGCGATCCGGCGTGCCGCGAGTCGGGGCGCGGAGCTCGTGGTCACGGACTCGAACCGCCGCCGCTCGTACCTCTCCTCGCGCGCTCGCCAGAGCTTCGGCCGGGTACAGGCGGCGGGCGAGTCGCTCTCACGCGACGCGGCCCGGCTCGACCCGTTCGGGGATGGGCCGGACGCTCAGACCGTCGTCGAGTACGAGGGCATCCGGGCGCTGCGCTCGCCCGCGTCGCCGAACTTCCCCAGCTTCCCCGAGCACAGGCCGTTCTCGGCCCTCGACGGCGACCCGGGCACGTGGTGGACGGCGGACCGCAACCTCGACGAGGAGCGTCACTGGCTCGAGGTGGAGTTCGAGGAGCCGCGCGACGTGCCCTACGTGGAGCTGCTCCCGCAGCGCGAATCCGAGTCGGACGTCACGGAGGTGGAGATAGCCGGGCGCCACGTTGACGTGCGGTCTGGCCGGCAGCGCATCGATCTCGGGCTGCGCAACGCGCGTGGGCTGCGCCTCGCGATCACGAAAGTGCGCGGGCCCGCCGGGCGCGACAACGGCCCGGGCGCGATCGCCGAGCTGTCCATTCCGGGCCTCTCGGCGCGCGAACGGCTGCGCCCGCCGCGCCGGCTCGAGAGCGCGCTGGCGGGGACGGACCTCGCGCGCTCGACGCTCTCGTACGTCTTCACGCGCCAGACTGGTGACGAGCCCTTCAGGCGCGTTCCCCGGCTTGATCCGCAGCGCGGCTCGGTGCCAAGCGCCAGGAGCCAGGAGGCGCCGCTCGTGGCAGAGCCTGGTGATGCCGAGCGCGGCTTCAGTCGGCGCATCGCGCCGCCCGCGGCGCGCCCCTATCTCGCAGATGGGTGGGTCACGGTCGACCCGGCGGCGCCCGACCACGTGCTCGACCGCCTCGCGGGCGAGGACGCGAGTGGGCGGCTCGACTCCTCGGGTCGCCTTCTCGGCCTGCCGCGCCACCGCGCCTCGCGCGCCTTCGACGGCGATCCGCGCAGCGCCTGGCGCGCGGACGCTCGGCGCGGCGAGGCGCCCTGGCTCGCCTGGCGCAGCCGCGAGCCGGCGACGGTGGAGCGGATCGAGCTCGATCTCGCGCCCGGCGCGTCCCCGCCGCGCGCGGCGCGGCTCAGCGCCGATGGCCGCCGCAGCTCGCTCGTGCCCGTCTCGGCTGACGGGGTGGTGAGCCTGAGGGCACCGCTGCGCGGGCAGAGTTTCCGGCTCGAGCTGCGGCCGGGCCCGCCGCGACGCGGCGCGTCCGCGGCGATCGCGGAGCTGCGCGCGCCGGGGGTGCCGGAACACGAGGCGCTCGTCAACGGAGGGCTGCCGGGGCGCTGTGAGATCGAGGTGCGCGCCGCCGGGCGCAGGCTGCGCATGCGCCCCACCGGCGCACGCGCCGACTTCGAGGCCGGCCTGCCGCTGCGGGCACGCCCTTGTGGCGGCGCGGTCCTGCTCCCGGCGGGCGGGCTGATCGTGGAGTCGCCGGCCGCTGACTGGCTGCCCTACGTCCTGCGGCTGCGCTCCCCCGCGCCCGATCCCGAGCCCGTGCCGCCCGCCGGGCGCGTGCTCGACCCCGGTGGGGGAGGGCTGGGTGAGCGCGACGGGGTGCGTGTGGAGATTGCGGCCCCGGCCTGGCTGATCCTCGGCGAAAGCTTCAGCGAGGGCTGGCGCGCCTCATGCGACGGGCAGTCACTCGGATCGCCACAGGTCGTGGACGCCTTCGCGAACGGCTGGCTCGCCCCTCCCGGCTGCCGCGAGGTCCGCTTCTGGTTCGCGCCCGGGAGCGCCCTGAAGTTCTCGTACGCGCTGTCCGCGTTCGCCGTCGCGGCACTGCTCGCGCTGCTTCTGTGGCCGCGCCGGCGTGGCGAAGCCGGCGCCCGCGCCGCGGTTCCGGGCCTGGAGGTGGGGCCCGAGCCCGCGCGGTTCCCGCCCGGGCGGGCGCTCGCGGTGGGCGCGGCTGCGGGGCTCGTCTGCGCCTTCCTCTTCGCCCTGCGCGCCGGAATAGTCATCGGGCCGGCGCTCGCGATCCTCCTATGGCGGGGCGTACCCGCGCGCACGCTTGCTGTGTGGGCGGGCGGGCTGCTGGGGGTGGCTGTCCCGCTCGTCTACGTGCTTTTCCTGCCCGACGATCGCGGCGGTTTCAACAGCCGCTACGCGCTCGACCTGACCGGAGCGCACTGGATCGCGCTCGCCGCTCTCCTCCTCCTCGCCCTCGCGCTCTGGCGCACGCTGGCTTCGTGGAGGGCGGGCCCGCTCAGTAGGGCCAGCTCCCCGAGCGATGCCCGAGCAGAGCAGCGAGTGGGCGCATCCGCAGGAGCAGCGCGACCTTGACGAGCACGTTGCGGGCGAACCAGGGCAGCTCCGCGACCTGGCGGAGGGCGTTGCGGGCGCGCTCGGGTCTATCCAGCTGTTCCCGCCGGTACTCGGCGAGCGAGCCGGTCCGGCCGCAGTAGCGGAAGCTCTCCGAGAGCAGAAGCAGCCGCAACAGCGCGAGCGTCACGCCGATCGAGGAGAACGCGTCGTGCACGAGCAGGGTGCCGCCGGCCGGCACGCGCGCGCCCCAGCGTGCGATGTCGTCACGCGCGGGCGGATAGCGATGCGCGCCGTCGATGTAGAGCAGATCGACCGTCCCGGGCACCTCGTCGAGCGCGTCGCTCGAGGGCAGCCGCACAAGCCGAACCTGTTGCTCCACGCCTGCCCGGCGCAGATTGCGGTGGAAGGCTGCGTTGTCCTCCTCGCCGCGCACGGCGTCGGCGGCGATCTCCTGCGGACCACGGTCGCCTCCGCCATGGGGGTCGATGGCGGTGAGCGTTACCCCGGGCGGCGCCGCCTGCGCCATCACGATGGCCGAGCGGCCGCGGAAGCTGCCGATCTCGACGATCTGCGCGGGCGCCCGCAGCGCGCGCGAACGTTCCCAGAGCCGGCGCGCCTGGGCGTCAGTCAGCCAGCCCTCCACATCCTCGACCGCCGCGAGGGCGGCCTCGAACCCGTTCCGGCTCATGCGCGAACCGTTGCGGCGCGCGCCCTCTGGCGACGCGAGCGCGGTTCCTTGAACCGCAGGATCGGCCGCTCGACGAAGTAATAGCTGGCGCTCGCGGCCAGCACGGAGAGCGCGAGCGTGCTCAGGGTGATGCCGAGAAAGCCCCAGCCGCCCCAGTCCAGGGTCGCCAGCTCGCTGGCGAGCGGGTTGTTCCAGAGGAAGATCCCGTAGGAGATCAGGCCCAGCCAGGCGAGCACGCGGTTGCGGAGCACGGCCCGCGGAGCGCCCCCGAGCGAGTCGCCGAACACGGCCGGAAGCAGCAGGAAGAGGGCGATCGCTCCGTAGACCACGTGCTCGAGGAGCCACTCACTTGCCGTGTACACCTGAGGGAATTCGGGGCCGATGCCCATCTGCGTGGCGACCGCCCAGAACAGGACTGCGGCGACGAGCCAGGCGAGCGATGGGCGGCGCTCGATCAGCTGCACAGCGGCCGGCTTGCGCTCCATCCCGTCGACAAGCACGCTGGCGAGTGCCAGGAACATGCCGAGCGCGAACCAGTCGAAGTTGCCGAGCAGGTTGAAGTACAGCTCCGAGTCCTGGGCGTCGCCGTCAACGGAGCGGACGACGACCCGGAAGGCGAGCGCGCCGGCAAAGAGCAACACGAGCATCGCGAGCTCGGATCGGATACGTGCGCGTCGCGTGCGACCCATGAAGGGCCGCTCCATCAGGAGGACGATCAGCGGCAGCGCCGCGTAGAACGCGACCTCGACCGCGAGGCTCCAGGCGGGCAGAAGCCCGCCGAAGAACCACGTCGGGGAGTAGATCTGCACGAACCCGTAGTAGGCCCACGAATGTGCCTCCCACATCTGCGGCAGGCCCGGCCAGATCGCGAGCAGCGTCAGCGCGAGCCAGTAGGCCGGGATGATGCGCAGCACCCGTCGGCGCGCGTAGTCAGGGATGCGCGGGCGCTCTCGCTCTCCGAGCCGCGCCGACACGAACGGCCTGTAGAGCAGGAAGCCCGACAGGAGAAAGAAGATCGTGACTCCCACGCCGAGGCGGGCGAGGTAGGGCCCGTAGGCGGTGTTCGTGTTCGCATCCGATACGAAGCCCACGTGCGTGAGCAGAACGCTCAGCGCCGCGATCGCGCGCATCGAGTCCATCAGCGGGAAGCGCGGATTGCCCGGGGGCGGTGCGACCGCGGGCTCGGGCCTCTCCTTGGTCACCGCTTTCGCATCCGGATCACGCAGTTCCAGGTCAGCACCTCGCGCACGATCGGGATCCGCACGATGAACGCCAGGCGGGGCCAATAGCGTGGCTCGACCCGCTCGATCTCGACGCCCGGCAGCCCGCGCACGAAGCGCAGCATCGGGCCGATGTGAACGGCCCAAAGCGTTTCCCCATAGGCGTGCTTGCGCGGCCTTCCGTGCAGCCGCTCGTGGACGTACGGGCCCAGGCGAGTGCCCAGGTAGTGATAGGGCGCGATCAGGTGACCGCCCCAAGGCGAGTACCAGTTCGTCCAGGACACGTAGCCCCAGCCGCCGGAGCGGAGCACCCGAGCGATCTCGGCGACAACCGCCTCGGCATCTGGCGTGTGCTCGAGCATGTTCGAGCACAGCACGCCGTCGACCGATTCGTCCTCGAACGGGAGCGCCGTGGCATCTGCGAGCACGAAGCCCTCCGGCGGCTCGCCCGCGAGCTCGAGCTCGCCGAGGTCGTTGTCGACCGGGATGACGTCCGCGCCGTGCTCGCGCAGCGCGCGTGTGTAGTAGCCCGGTCCCGAGCCGAGGTCCACCACGCGCCGGCCGGCAAGCGGGCCGTAGCGTCGCTCGAACTCGTCGGCCGCCTCCGCGGCGAGCAGCGTGTAGAAGGGCTCGGGGTCCGCCTCCTCCCTCCGCCAGAGTCGAAACAGGGTCGCGAACCGGCGCAGCCCGCGCGGGCGCTCCAGGGCGGGGGTGCTCACACCGGGGCCGGGGAGCGCGCCGGCTGCGGGACGGCGCCACGGAAGGACAGAACGAGCACCGTGGCCGCGCACGCGAGCTGAAGACCGAACAGCGCGAGCGCGACGCCCGTCAGGTCGGCGCCGACGATCAGGAGCAGCGCGACCTCCATTGCCGCCGCCGCCGCGAGCACGGCGACGAAGCTCGACCGCCCGATCGCGAGCAGGTACTGCACCGAGAGATACGCGCAGGCGAGCAGCGCCATCGCCAGAGCGAGCCACGGCAGCGCGCCCGCCGCCTCGGTGAGGTCGTCGCCGAAGACCGTCGCGAGCAGCGGCTCCGCGGCGAGCGCGTAGACCAGCACCATGGGCACGGCCGCGGCGGCGATCAGCGCGAGCGTGCGCACGAGGATCGGGCGGCCGTCCCCGCCCGCCTTGGCGCGCCGGGCTGCCTCCGGCAGCAGGTAGAGCCCCAGGCCGACCGCGACCCAGATGATCGCCTTGGCTGCCACAGCCGCGACGGCGTAGGAGCCGGCGGCGTCCGCGCTCGCCTCGTGCTTCACGACGATCACGTGAACTTCCTGGAGGGCGAACAGAAACGTGAGGCCGAGCACGGGCACCCAGGCGTCACCGAGCAGGTCGCGCAGGCGTGGCTCGTCGCCCGCCGGGTCGCGTGCCGGCAGCCGCCGCGCCAGGGCGGGCGCGAGTACCAGCGCCATCGCGCCCACAGACAGCGCGGAGCCGAGGAAGGCGCCGGTCACGTCCAGGCCCACGGCCACCAGCGCAAGGCCGAACAGGAGCCGCATTCCCGCCTCGCCGACGATCGAGAAGCCCACAAGCCGGTAGCGCTCGAAGCCCTGGAGCGCGCCGCGCTCGACCGACAGGATCATCCAGAGCATCGCCGTGAGGGGGACCGCGGCCGCGGCCCAGACCTCGTCAACGTTGATCGTCGCCCCGAGCAGCTCGCGCAGCGGGATGGCGGCCAGGGTCACGACGAGCGTGGCGGCCGCGAGCCGCTGGAGCCAGCGTCTCACTCCGGCGCCGGCCCGCGAGTCACCGGCCGCGACAGCCCGGCTCACCTCGCGCGCGGCAGCGATCTGGAGCGCCGAGCCAGGGACCATCAGGATGATGAAGGCCGACACGAGCGCGGCAAGCGACCCGTAACCGCTGGCGCCGAGCACGCGCGCGAACGCGATCGTTGAGGCGAGCGCGACCACGTTGCTGGCGATCACCGCTGCGGCGAGTCCGGCCGCCCGGCCCGTGTCGGTGCCGCCGAGGCCCTTCAGGACGCCCGGCCGTTCGGCCGCGCCGCTGCGCTCGCGTTCGAGCAGCTTCAGGTTCTGCTGCGCTGTCCGCTCCCAGGTGAACTCGTGAGCGCGCTCAAGCGCCTGGCGGCCGAGACGCGCGCGCAGCTCGTCGTCGTCGATGAGCTCGCGCGCGCACCCGGCGAGCTCGTGCGGCTCCAGCGCGAGCAGGCCGGTTTCGCCATCGACGATCGACTCCGGGAGCCCACCGACCGCGAGCGCGGTGCTCGGAGTTCCGCAGGCCGCCGCTTCCATGACGGTGAGGCACCAGCCCTCGGCAGAGGAAGCCGTGAGGTTGGCCCATGACGACCGCAGCAGCTCGAGCTTGTGCTCCTCGGAGACGTGGCCGTGCATGCGCACCCGCTCGCCGAGGCCGCGCCGCTCGATCTCCGCCTCGATCTCGGGGCGGTGGTCCCCCTCTCCGGCCAGCTCGAGGGTGGCCTCGGGTATCTCCTCGAGCACGTCGAGCAGCACCTCGATGCGCTTGTAGCGCTTGAGCCGTCCGAGGTACAGCAGCGTGGGCTGCTCGGTCTTCTCGCCGGCGGGGGCGAATTGGTCGAGGTCGACGCCGATGTAGTTGATCTCGATCTGTTCGCGAGGGATGCCGAGGTGCTCGAGGCCGAATGCGGCCGCCTCCGAGATCGTGAGGAATTGGGAGCGGCGGTAGAGCAGCTTGAGCGGGGCGGTCTCGAGCAGGAACGCCGCGACCGCGCCCTTGCGGCCCATCTCGCGCACGTAGTGGTCGCGGTGCACGTGGTGAACGAGCGTCACTCGCGGGGTCCGCAGCCAGAGCGGCGTCAGGAAAGTGATCCCGTTGACCACCTCGAGCACGACGTCCGCGTCGGGGACGAGTCCGCGCCATTGCCGCCAGATCGCGTGCGGAAAGACAGTCGAGCGACCGCCCAAGCGATGGATGGTGAGGTCGCCGCGCTGCTCGAAGCTCGCGGCGCCGGGATAGCCGCAGGCGATGACAGAGACGCGGTGTCCCCACGCGAGCCAGCACGACACCTGGCCGTGCAGGTTGGTGCCGGTTCCGCCTCCCTGGGGGTGCGTCCAGTCTCGATCCGTCAGGACGAGGATGTGCAACGGCCGGGAGGGTACATTGCCTCGGCGGATGCATCCCGAATCGCGAGGTCGGATCGTGGAGCCGGTGGAGTGAGCCGGGCGCTGGCGCGCGGCTCCGACGGCCGCCGCCGCTGCTGGTGGGGCGCTTCCTCCCCCGAATACGAGCGCTACCACGACGAGGAATGGGGCCGCCCCGTGTCGGACGACCGCGGCCTCTACGAGCGCATGGTGCTCGAAGGCTTTCAGTCCGGGCTGTCCTGGCTCACGATCCTGCGCAAGCGCGAGAACTTTCGCCGCGCCTTTGCCAACTTCGAGATCGAGGAGGTGGCGCGGTTCAAGGAGCGCGACGTCCGCCGGCTGCTGAACGACGCCGGCATCGTCCGCCACCGGGGCAAGATCGAGGCGGCGATCCAGAACGCCAAGGCGGCTGCCGCCATGCGTGAGAATGGCGAGTCGCTCGCCCAGCTGATCTGGTCGCACGCACCCGGGGGCCGCCAGCGGGCGCCTCGCTCGCTCGACAACCTGCCCTCGATCACCCCCGAGTCGACGGCGCTCGCCAAAGAGCTCAAGCGGCGCGGCTTCCGCTTCGTCGGGCCCACCACCGCGTACGCCACGATGCAGGCCTGCGGGGTGGTGAACGACCACATCTCCGGCTGCTACGTCCGCGCCGAGGTCGCGCGGGAGATCGCAACACACCGTTATCCTCACGCCGGGGATGGATGAACGCGCTCTCACAGAGCGCCTGATCACCTACGACACCTCCACCCTCGAGGGCATGCAGGCGGCCGCCGGCTTCGTCAAGGGCTGGCTCGAGGCGCGGGACGTCGAGGTGACGGGCACCACGCATAACGGACGGCCCGTGCTTGCGGCGACCGTCGGGCCGCAGGCGGGCCCGACGATCGTGCTGCACAGTCACCTCGACGTGGTCCCGGCACGGCCGGAGCAGTTCACGCCGCGGATCGAGGGCGACCACATGATCGGGCGCGGCGCCTACGACATGAAGGGCGGGCTCGCGGCGATGATGTGCGCGCTGCACGAGCTCAGCGAGCAGTCGGCTGTGAAGGTGCATTTCGTCTGCGTCGCGGATGAGGAGTCCGAGGAGATCGAGCAGCGCGGCTCGGACCATCTGGTCGAGCAGGGCTACGTCGGCGACTTCGCAATCACCGGCGAGCCGACCAACATGCACATCGGGATCCAGGCCAAGGGGGTGCTGGCGATGCGGGTCGAGGTCACCGGCACCGCCGCGCACGGCTCGACCCCGTGGCTCGGCGACAACGCCGTCCTCAAGGCGCTCGCCGTCTTCCGCGCGATCGAGGGCATGCCCTTCGCGCGCGAGTCCTCAGAGCTCTTCGACCGGCCCTCGATAAACCTCGGGCGCATACTCGGCGGCGATGCGCTCAACAAGGTTCCCGACCTCTGCGTGATCGACATCGACGTGCGCTACCTGCCGGGGCAGGACCACGAGGAGATCCTCGCGGGCGTCGAGGCGATCCCGGATGCCCGGCTCGTGCAGGTCTTCCACCGCCGGCCCGCGATCGTCAGGCGCGACAACCTCTACGTGCAGGCGCTCGGCGAGGCGATCGCGCGCGTGGCGCCCCCGCAGAGCGAGCGCCTGGGCGTTGGTCGGGACGGCGCCTCCGACGCGATCTCGTTCCTCGAGGCGGGCGTCCCGGCGGTGGAATGCGGTCCGGTCGGCGGCGGCCATCACGGGCCGGAGGAGTGGGTTTCGATCCGGTCTCTGAGCGAATATCGGAAGGCACTGGTCGAGTTCGTCACACTCCTACCCGCCCGAATCGAGGCTGGCAGGGACGATCGCAGCCTCCGGATCGCCTGATCGATGCAATTCGACGACATCCCACGCCCCGGTCTCTGGAAGCGCCTGCTGCTGGGCGCCGTGCTGGTCGTCTTCGCGGCCGCCGGCGCCACCGCCGTGGCGGCCTTCAACGAGGTCGACAAGGTGGTGGACGCCCTCAAACTCGGTCCCGAGCTGCGGGTGAGCGAGAAGTCACTCGCCGAGACCGACCCCGGCGAGCCCCAGACGCTCATGATCCTCGGCTCCGACCGGCGGCCGAAGAACAACGTCGAGGGCGCCGCGGGCGCGCGCTCGGACACGATCATGCTCGTCCGCCTCAATCCGGACAAGGAGGCGACGGCGATCATGTCGCTGCCGCGCGACCTCAAGGTCGACATCCCCGGCCACGGCGTCGCAAAGCTCAACGACGCCTACAGGATCGGCGGCCCGCAGCTCACACTCGACACCGTCAAGCAGCTCACCGGCCTGCCGATCAACCACGTCATCAACGTGAGCTTCAGGGGCTTCTGGCGAGCGGTCAACGCGATCGGCTGCGTCTACACCGACGTCGACCGTGACTACTACAACGACAGCGCCGAGTACACGTACATCGACGTCGACGCGGGCTACCAGAGGCTGTGTGCGCGCCAGGCGCTCCAGTACGTGCGCTTCCGTCACACCGACGACGATCTCGTGCGCTCGGCTCGCCAGCAGGACTTCCTTCGCCAGGCCAAGCAGCAGATCACCTACACGAAGCTGATCGACGAGCGCGAGCGGCTGATGAAGATCTTCGGCCGCAACACGTCGACGTCCCGCAGCCTCCGCTCGACGGCCGAGGTGCTGCGGCTGCTGAAGCTGGCGATCTTCTCGGCCGGACAGCCGATCCAGGAGATCCACTTCGAGGGCGAGATCGGCCCGAGCTTCGTGGAGGCGAGCAACGAGCAGGTCCAGCAGCTCGTCCAGCAGTTCCTGCGGGTCGAGGACACCCCGGGGCCGCGCGGCGAGGCCCAGGCGCGGGCGCCGTCGCACCGCCAGCGGCGCAAGAAGCCACGGCCGAACGCCGCCGCGCTCGGGCTCTACGACGCCAGCGGCCTCGGCCAGGACCAGGGCTTGCAGGCGGTTCAGGCCGGCGCCGGCGGATCGCTGCCCGTCTACTACCCGACCCTGCTCCTGAACCAGTCCGAGTTCGCGGACGCGCCGCGCGTCTACAAGCTCCGCGGGACAGACGGCAAGCGCTACGGCGCCTACCGGATGGTGATGCGGAAGTTCAACGCCAACGGCGAGTACTACGGGCTGCAGGGCACGACCTGGAAGGACCCGCCGATCCTCGACGACCCGACGGAAACGCGCCGGATGGGACGTCGCGAGTACGAGCTGCATTTCGCGGGCGATCGCCTGCGACTGGTCGCCTGGCGGACGCCGAAGGCGGCCTACTGGATCTCGAACACCCTGCTGCAGACGCTGACCGCGAGGCAGATGATGGCGATCGCCCGCTCGGCGCGACGTTGTTGCTAATAGCCTCCTCGACCGCATGAACAGCGAACGCGAACCGATCGGCGTGATCGGCGTCGGCTGGGTCGGCCTCGTAACGGCCGCCTGCTTCGCCGAGCTCGGGCACGAGGTCTGGGCGCGCGACATCGTCGCCGAGAAGGTCGAGTCGCTCGCGCGCGGCGAGGTGCCGATCCACGAGCCGGGCCTGCCGGAGCTGCTGACGAAGAACGCGGAGCGCCTCCACTTCACGACCGAGATGGAGCCCGTGCTCGAGCACGCCCGCCTCCTGTTCGTGTGCGTCGACACCCCGCCCACCTACTCGGGCGACGCCGACCTCTCACGCGTCGAGGCCGTCCTGAACGAGCTCGGCGACTCGAGCGAGCACGCGCTCGTGATGAAGAGCACCGTGCCGGTCGGCACCGGCCGCTCGATCCAGCGCCGCCGCCCCGGCACCGGCTACGTCTCGAACCCGGAGTTCCTCAAGGAGGGAACGGCGGTCGAGGACTTCATGAAGCCCGACCGCGTCGTGGTGGGCGCGGACGAGGGGTCCGAGGAGTTTGCCCGGCGGGTGGCGGACCTGTACGACTCGCTCGGGGCACCTGTGGTGCAGACCGACGTCGCGTCCGCCGAAATGATCAAACTCGCCTCGAACGCATTCCTCGCCACCAAGATCAGCTTCATCAACGAGATAGCCAACGTGTCCGAAGAGCTCGGCGCCGACGTTTCCGAGGTGGCGCGTGGAATGGGTCTGGACGATCGGATCGGACCGCGGTTTCTGCGGCCGGGGATCGGCTATGGCGGGAGCTGTCTGGCCGGTGACGAGACCGTGCTCGTACGCCATCACGGAACGCCGACCCTGCTCCGATTCGAGCAGCTCTGGAGCCGTCTGGAGGATGAGACCGGCGCTCACGGCAGTCTGATCGAGCCCGAGGCACTGGAGGTGCTCGCCTGGGATCCGGAACAGAGCCGTGCAAGCTTCCGACCCGTTCTGGCGGCTACCAGACGGCGCTTCGACGGCGAGATTGTCGAGCTTCGGACGAAGATGGGCCGGAGGGTCCGTTGCACGCCTGATCATCCGTGGGTGGTCTCCGACGGCCGCGGCGGTGGGGCTCGTGTGAAGGCCGCGGCCGACCTCACGGAAGAGGACTGGCTCCCCCTAGCGCAGGGGGCCGACAGCGCTTCGGATCCGGCCATGCTGGCGTCGCTCACATCGGCGATCGAGGAAACGGGCGTAGCACCCGCCCGCATCGTCGTCAGGCCCCCGCGTGAGCGGATCGCCGAGTTCGTCCGCCGCCCGGTCGAGGAGCGAAGGGCGATTCTCTCCGGACCTCAGGCGGTCTACCAGCGGACGCATGACGTGAAGCGGACCGGCGCGCTGAGCCTCGCCGAACTCCAGCGTGCCGAGCTTCCGATCGAGGGGTCCCGGTTCAGCCCCGTGCGCAACGGTCAGTACGTTCGAACCGAGCTCGAGCTCGACAGGGCGTTCTGGCGAGTAGTCGGTCTCTATCTGGCTGAGGGCCATGCCTCTGTCGAACAGGGCAGGAGCGGGATTCGCCATCGCATCGCCTGGTCGTTCCATCCCACGAAGGAGGAGCACCTGGTCGATGAGGTCGTCGCCTTCTGGCTGCGGCATGGAGTCGAAGCCAGGGTCCTGGCGCTCCCCACATCACGCCAGGTGGGCGTCTCGTCGAGACTCCTGGGCTGCTGGTGGCTGCAGACACTCGGCCTCGGGCGGACTAGCTACGAGCAGCGACTGCCCGATCTGGTCTGGGACCGGCCGGCCGCGGACAAGTGGGCGCTGCTTTCCGGCCTCTGGGAGGGAGACGGCTCGTGGAGCCTGATTCAGGGCGGTCCAAGCGTGGCGCTCGAGTTCGGGACTGTGAGCGACGAGCTCGCGGACGGGGTGCTCCGGCTGCTCGGCGATCTCGGCATCGTCGCCGCGTGGCGCGTCGGCCGCACGGCGATGTCGACCAAGGACACCCATTGGATCACCGTCAGTGGGGCCGATCAGGTCGAGGCGGCGCACGATCTCGTGCCTGAACGCGACCGGCCGCGGGTGATGGCCTCAATCGCTCGGCAGGCCAAGCGAACCGCACCGACGGGTTACCGCCGATGCGGGGCGCCGGGCGCCTGGGCGCGGGTGAGGAGCGCGGCTCGAATTCGCTTCTCGGGAGACGTGTACTCCCTCGAGGTCCCCGGTGCCCACACCTTCGTGACCACTGCCGGCCTCGTGTCCCACAATTGCTTTCCGAAAGATGTTGCTGCCCTGAAGCAGCTCGCCGGGAACACCGGCTACCACTTCCAGCTCCTCACCGCCGTGATCGAGGTCAACGAGCTTCAGAAGCGGCGAACCATCGGAAAGCTGCAGAAGCACTTGGGGTCGCTGGTCGGCAAGGAAGTCGCCCTGCTCGGCGTTGCCTTCAAGCCGGACACGGACGACATCCGGGAAGCCACCAGCCTCGTCCTCTCCGGGCGGCTTGCCGGCGAGGGCGCAAACGTCCGGGTTTACGACCCCGTGGCAGCCACGGACGCGGACGGCGTGCTCGCGGGGGCACACGTCGCAGGATCAGCGCTCGAAGCCATCGACGGCGCCGACGCCGTCGTGCTCGTCACCGAGTGGCCCGAGTTCCGGGAGCTCGACTGGGCCGGGGAGGTCAAGCGCCGGTTGAATAGTCCGGTGGTCATCGACGGGCGCAATTTCCTCGATCGCGAGGCGCTTATCGCCGCCGGCTTCACATACGAGGGCATCGGGCGCTGACCGTGCAGGCGCTGGTGCTCGCGGGCGGGGAGGGAACCCGGCTCCGGCCGCTCACTTACACCACGCCGAAGCCGGTCATGCCGCTCGCGGGGCGACCCTTCCTGTCGTTCATGCTCGACTGGCTGAACCGCCACAGGGTGGACGAGGTCATCCTCTCGTGCGGCTTCATGTGCGACGAGGTGCGCCAGGTCCTCGGGGACATCTATAACGGCATGCGGCTGCGCTACGTGGTCGAGGACGAGCCGCTGGGCACCGCGGGACCGGTGCGGCTCGCGCTCGACGAAGGGGTGCTCGACGAGCGGCTTCTGATCCTCAACGGCGACGTGCTCACCGACATCGACCTGACCTCGGAGGTGGACGAGCACGAGCGCACGGGCGCACGCGTCACGCTCGCCCTCTATCCGGTCGACGACACCGCGAGCTACGGGGTCGTCCCGCTGAAGAGCGACGGTCAGGTCGAGGCCTTTCTCGAGAAGACGGCAGGCGAGGCGCCCACGAACCTCGTCAATGCGGGCGCCTACGTGATCGAGCGCGAGATCGTCGAGGCGCTGATCCCTTCCGGGCGCGCCGTTTCGTTCGAGCGCGAGGTGTTCCCGGCGCTGGTGGGCGAGGGTCTCTACGGCCACGCCGCGGCCGGCTACTGGATGGACATCGGGACGCCGGCCCGCTACCTCGAGGCCACCTGGGACCTGCTCGCCGCGCGCGTGGCCTCGCAGCTGCCGCCGCGCGACGAGACGGGCTCGCTCGTGTACGAGAACTGTCTGCTGTCGGGGGCCCACATCGGCCCGCAGAGCGTGCTCGGGCGCCACTGCTCGGTCGGCACCGATGCGCGCGTCGAGCGCTCGGTCCTGCACGAGCGCGTGCACGTCGGCGCCGACGCGGCGGTGATCGAGGCCGTGCTCGCCGAGCGCGTGCGGATGGGAGAGCGCGCACGGGTCGAGCCGGGCGCGATCGTGGGTGCGGGCGCCGTGATCGGGGAGGATGCCGTGATCGGGGAGGGAGCGAGAATCGACCCCGACGTGACAATCGAGGCCGCGGAGCGGGTGTCTTGACGACCCTCGACAGGACGAGCATCGAGACCGTCGACCCCGGGGGGATGCTCGACGACGTCCTATCCATGCCGCTTCAGTTGGGGGACGCCCTCTGGCGGGCCGAGTCGGCGGGCATCCGCCCCGTGGACAGCCCGGCTGGGCTCGTGGTGTGCGGGATGGGCGGCTCGGCAATCGGTGGCGACATCGCGCTCGCGGCGCTCGGCGACCGCGCAACGCGGCCGATCTCCGTCGTGCGCAGCTACGCGATCGAGCCCTGGACGCCGCCGGAGGCGCTCGTCCTCTGCTCGAGCTACTCCGGCGAGACCGAGGAGGTGCTCGCGTGCTTCGAGGCCGCCGGTGCGGCGGGCGCGCGCCGGGCGGTCCTCACCACCGGCGGCCGCCTGGCCGAGTCCGCGCGTGCCGAGGGCGTCCCCGTGATCGGGGTGCCCTCGGGAATGCAGCCCCGGGCCGCGCTCCTCTACGGGGTCGTGGGAACTCTCGAATGCGCCGCGCTCTGCGAGGCGGCGCCGTCGCTGCACTCCGAGATCGACACCGCGACGGCATTGCTGGAACGCCTGGTGGAGGAGTGGGGACCGGATGCGCCCGAGAACGCGCTGCCCAAGCGGCTCGCGGCCGCGCTGCAGGGAACCGTGCCCGTGATCCACGGGGCGGGGCCGACCGCCGCGGTGGCGCGCCGCTGGCAGACGCAGCTGAACGAGAACGCGAAGACCGCCGCCTTCTGGTCGCAGCTGCCCGAGGCCGCCCACAACGAGATCTGCGGCTGGGAGCGCGGACGCCAGGCGGCGCCGATGTCGGCGGTATTCCTGGAGGACCCGGACCAGCACCCGCGTGTCGGCCGTCGCATCGATCTCATGGCGCGCGAGGTCGAGCGCGCCGGGGCACCCGCGGTTCGCGTCAAGGCGCGCGGCGAGAGCCGTCTCGAACGGGTGCTGTCGCACGCGCTGCTGGGCGACCTGGCGAGCGTCTACCTCGCGGTGCTCGACGGCGTCGACCCCACTCCGGTGGAAGCGATCGAGCGCCTGAAGTCCGGCCTCGACTGACCGGACCGCTCGAGCACGCCCGGACCAAACCTTGACACGATCGTGGTAAGGTTGCGCACGTCGCGATGGAAGGGCTCACGATCAACGAGGCTGCGGAGACGACCGGCTGGTCGCCCCGAATGCTGCGCTACATAGAGAGTGCCGGCCTGATCGAGCTCCCGCGCACGCCCAAGGGCTATCGCATCTTCGGGCCAGGCGAGCTGCAGCGCCTGCGCACTCTGCGTGAGCTGCTCGCCCGGTTCGACTGCGCGCTGTCGGACGTCGCCTTCGCCAAGCGCCTCGCCTCCGACCCGGAGCTGAGGGCGGCCGTGGACCGCTGGTTCGCCGAGCGCCCCCAGAAGCCGGAGGAGGTGCCGTCCAGCGATTGGCTGTCCTGGGAGCAGCAGAAGCACGAGCGCCTCCTCGCGACCCCACCGACCCCGCAACTAATGGAGACCCCTGTCGCATGACCGTCACCGACGCCACCACGACCGCGCCCGACTACAAGGTCGCGGACATCTCGCTGGCCGAGTTCGGCCGCAAGGAGATCACCCTTGCAGAGCACGAGATGCCCGGCCTGATGGCCATGCGCGAGGAGTACGGCCCGAGCCGGCCGCTCAGGGGCGCCCGCGTAACCGGCTCGCTGCACATGACCGTGCAGACCGCCGTGCTGATCGAGACGCTCGTGGCCCTAGGCGCCGAGGTGCGCTGGGCCTCCTGCAACATCTTCTCGACCCAGGACCACGCCGCGGCGGCGATCGCGGCCGCCGGCATCCCGGTGTTCGCCTGGAAGGGCGAGACGCTCGAGGAGTACTGGTGGTGCACCGAGCAGGCCCTCACCTGGCCCGGCCACGAGGGCCCCAACATGATCCTCGATGACGGCGGCGACGCGACGCTGCTCGTCCACAAGGGGGCCGAGTTCGAGAAGGCGGGCGCTGTGCCGGATCCCGACTCGGCCGAGTCCGAGGAGTTCCAGGTCGTCCTGCGGCTGCTCACGCGCACGCTCGCCGAGGACCCGCAGAAGTGGACACGCACGGCCGAGGCGGTCAAGGGCGTGACCGAGGAGACCACGACCGGCGTGCACCGCCTCTACGAGATGCACCAGGCGGGCACGCTGCTGTTCCCGGCGATCAACGTAAACGACTCGGTGACGAAGTCGAAGTTCGACAACCTCTACGGCTGCCGCCACTCCCTGATCGACGGGATCAACCGCGCCACCGACGTGATGATCGCCGGCAAGACCGCGGTGATCTGCGGCTACGGCGACGTCGGCAAGGGCTGCGCCCAGTCGTTGCGGGGGCAGGCCGCCCGGGTGCTCGTGACCGAGATCGACCCGATCTGCGCCCTGCAGGCCGCGATGGACGGCTACCAGGTGGTGCGGCTCGACGACGTCGTCGAGACCGCGGACATCTTCATCACCGCCACCGGCAACAGGGACATCATCACCGCCGAGCACATGGCGCGCATGAAGCACCAAGCGATCGTGGGCAACATCGGCCACTTCGACAACGAGATCGACATGGCCGGCCTCGCCCGGACCGAGGGCGTGGAGCGGATCAACATCAAGCCCCAGGTCGACGAGTGGCGCTTCCCGGACGGGCACTCGATCCTCGTGTTGTCGGAGGGCCGGCTGCTCAACCTCGGCAACGCCACCGGCCACCCGAGCTTCGTGATGTCGAACTCGTTCACGAACCAGGTGATCGCCCAGGTCGAGCTGTTCACCAAGAACGACGACTACGCGAAGCAGGTCTACGTGCTGCCCAAGCACCTCGACGAGAAGGTCGCGCGCCTGCACCTCGACGCGCTCGGCGCGCGACTCACCGAGCTGAGGCCGGAGCAGGCCGCCTACATCGGCGTGTCTGTCGAGGGCCCCTATAAGTCAGAGCACTACCGCTACTAGGCCGCTGGTCCTCGAGTCCGACATCGCTGACCCGGCGCTCGCCCCGCAGGGCCGGGCCCGGGTCGAGTGGGCGGAGGGCCAGATGCCTGTGCTCCGCTCGATCAGCGAGCGGTTTGCCGGCGCGCAGCCCCTGGAGGGCGTGCAGGTCGCCGCCTGTCTGCATGTGACGGCCGAGACGGCCAACCTGATGAAGGCGCTCGCGGCGGGCGGCGCCGACGTCGCGCTCTGCTCGGCCAACCCGTTCACCACCCAGGACGAGGTTGCCGCCGCGCTGGTCGAGGACGGCGTGCCCGTCCAAGCCGCGCGTGGCGAGGACGTCGAGGCATACGCGCGGCACGTGCACTCACTGGCCGCGTGGAAGCCGGACGTGACGCTCGACGACGGCGCCGACCTGCTCGTACTCCTTCACGAGCAGGGAAAGGCCGATGCCGTGCGCGGCGGCGCCGAGGAGACCACGACCGGCCTCCTGCGGCTGCGCAGGCTCGAGGCCGAGGGCCGGCTCGCCTGCCCGGTCATAGCGGTCAATGAGTCGCGCACCGAGCGCACCTTCAACGACCGCTACGGCACCGGCCAGTCGGCGCTCGACGGGATCCTGCGCGCCACCAACCTGCTGCTCGCGGGCCGGACGCTCGTGCTGTGCGGCTACGGACCGACCGGGCGCGGCATCACCCAGCGCGCGCGGGGCGCCGGCGCCGCAGTGATCGTCTGCGAGGTGGACCCGCTCAGGGCGCTCGAGGCTCGCATGGACGGCTTCGAGGTGATGACGGCGCTCGAGGCGGCCGAGCGCGGCGACCTGTTCGTGACCGTAACCGGCTCGCGCTCGGTGCTGCGCGCCGAGCATTTCGAGCGCATGAAGGACGGCGCGGTGCTGGCCAACGCCGGGCACTTCGACGTCGAGATCGATCTCGCCGACCTCGCGCGGCTCGCCGAGGGACGCGTGCGGCAGGTCCTCCCGCTGGTCGAGGAGTACGACCTCTCGGGTCGGCGCCTGCACCTGCTCGCGAGCGGCCGGGTGGTCAACCTCGCCGCCGGGGAGGGCCATCCCGCCGCGGTGATGGACATGAGCTTCGCGAACCTGGCTCTTGCGGTCGAGCACCTCGTGGTCGACGGCGACGAGCTCGAGAACCGCGTGCTCGACGTGCCCAAGGCGATCGACGAAGAGATCGCCCGGCTCAAGCTCGACTCGCTCGGCGTCGAGATCGACAGCCTGACCCCGGAGCAGCAGGACTACCTGAGCTCCTGGGGCCCGGCTGCTTGATCAGGCCGCGCGCGGAAGCAGGCGCCCGAAGCCGCGGCGCTCGCGGCGCTTGTCGCCCCGCATGCCCTTCGCGCGCACGCGCAGCAACTCGACGAGTTCGCCGCTCGGGCGGAAGGGGTCCGCGATCGCCGCGCCGCTCTGCACCGCGACGGCCGCCCACAGCTCGGCGCCGACCTCGGCGATCAGGACGTCCCCGCTGGGCGGGCGCGAGCTGTCCAGCGCGGCGAGGCGGTTGAGCGAGACGCCGTCTGCATCTGAAGCCCGGCGGATGGTGAGAGTGGAGTTGGTCACGGTTGCCCCCTGTGTTGAATGTTTGATGACTCTCGAAAGATCATGCCGGAGCCTAGGCATAAGTTCAAATTCGGAAATGTGTGGGCTTCGATAAGCTCTCGTTATGCTCGATGTCAAGCAGCTGAGAGTGCTCAAGGCCGTTTCCGAGCACGGCTCTTTCTCCGCCGCCGCCGAGGTCCTCTCGTACACGCAGCCGGCGATCTCCCAGCAGATCGCCGCCCTCGAGAAGCAGGCGGGCACGACGCTCGTGGACCGCGGCAGCCGCGGTGTGACGCTCACCGAGGCCGGCCAAACGCTCGTCGAGCACGCCGAGGTCGTGCTCGCCCGCCTGTCGGCCGCCGAGGCCGAGCTCGAGGCGATGCGCGGCGTGCGGGGCGGTCGCGTCCGGCTGTCCTCGTTCCCGACCGCCGGGGCCTCGCTACTGCCGCCGGCCATCGCACTCTTCACCCGCCGGTACCCCGACGTGGAGCTCACCTTCGTCGAGGAGGAGCCGGAAGACGCGGTGCGCATGCTGCGCGCCGCCGAGCTCGAGGTGGCGATGGTCTTCGAGTACCGGGACCTGTCTCAGCCCGAGTTCGACCGTCTCTACGAAGGCGTCGAGCTGCGCCACCTGATCGACGATCCGATGTACATCGCCGTCCCGCGCGACCACGCCGGGGCGCGCAAGCAGCAGGTGCGCCTCGAGGACTTCGCCGACGACATCTGGATCCAGAACGACACGCGCGGGCCCTGCGGGCGGCTGCACCTGGCTGCCTGCGTGGCTGCCGGCTTCGAGCCCAAGATTGGCTACGAGTCCGACGACTACAACGTCGTGCAGGGCCTTATCGCGGCCGGTGTCGGGATCTCGCTGCTGCCGGCGTTGTCGCTCACGAACGTCCGCGAGGACATCGTGGTGCGTTCGCTCGGTCCGCATGCCCCGGCGCGCAGGATCGCGTCGGCGGTGATCGACGGCCGCTACCGGTCGCCCGCCACAACGGCGATGCTCGACATCCTGAGCGAGGTCGCGGGCCGCTACGAGCTGCCGTCGGGCAGGCCGCTCGCCGCGTAGGGGGGACCGCCCGGGCGCGTCTCCTCGTACTGGAGGCATGAGCGCCCGCGCACGTCTCGTCACCACCGGCCTGTTCCTCTCCGGCGCCTTCGCGGCGCTGCTCTCATCGCCGCCCGTGGCCGCCGCGGACGGCCTGCCCGTCGTGGGCATCGATGCCCGGCCGGTGTCGGCGCTCGAGGGGAAGGTCGCCTTCGTCACGCGCCGCGCCGGGCGTGACACGGCCCTGGAGGTGCTGGACGCCGACAGCGAGCGAAGGCTCCGCCGGGTGGTCTTGCCCGGCCGGCTGAGCGTGCCCGCAATCGCGTACGACGCCACCCCGAGCGGCCTCACTCCCGACGGGGGCAAGCTCGTCCTGATCGCGCCGCGACGGTCGTTCCCGCGGGCGTACACGAGCTTCGCGATCGTCGACACGCGGCGCCTGCGGATCCGGCGCACGGTCCGCCTTAAGGGCGATTTCAGCTTCGATGCGATCTCGCCGGACGGCCGGATCATGTACCTGATCCACTACCCCTCGCCGAACGACATCCTCCGCTACGAGGTCCGGGCCTACGACCTCCGCGCGAAGCGGCTCCTTCCGGATCCGATCGTCGATAAGCGCGAGCCGGACGAGCGCATGAGCGGACTGCCCGTGACCCGTGCCACGAGCGCGGATGGCCGCTGGGAGTACACCCTCTACAAAGGCAGCGAGTATCCGTTCATCCACGCGCTCGACACCGAGCGCCGGCGTGCTCTCTGCATCGATCTCGACGGGCTCGCCGGAGGCGGGGGCGGCGGTCTCTGGGGAAGCAAGCTCGAGCTCGGAGGAGGCGGAGGGACCCTGTCGGTCGTGGCCGGCAACAGGCCGCTTGCGAGCGTCGATACGAAGACCTTCCGCGTATCGATGCCGCGGCCGCCCGGCGAGAAGCCCGCGGCCACGACGCCTCACGCGCGGTCCGCGGCCGAGGACGCAGGCGTTCCTTGGTTGCTCGTCCTCCTCCCGACGGTCGTGCTCGGGGGAGCCGGCGCGGCGCTGGCAGCTCGCGCAAGGGTCCGCTCGCGGCTGCGCCGCGCGTCCGCCTGACGGGTCAGGCGGCGAGACGGACTTCAGCCGCCGCGGCGATCCGGCCGGCCGCGCCCTCCAGGGCGCCCGCGGAGAGCAGCGCCTGGGTGGCCTTCGTCACGAGCCGGCCGGTGAGGCCACCGCCGGCGCGAAGCGAGACGGAAGCGTTGAGCTCGGCGCCCGTGCTGACCGGGGCAAGCTCGTAGCGGACGTCGAGCCCGATCGGGCCCTCGGCGCTCAGCCGCAGCCCTTCCTCGTCGGCCCGATGGACCTCGACGTCGAACTCGACGGGCATGCCCGCGAGCCTGCCTGTCACGCGGGTGCGGGTGCCGGTCGACAACCGGCGCCAGTCCTCGAGATCGAAGTCGACCGGAGCCCAGTCCTGGATCTTCTCCGGACGCGTGAGCACGTCGAGCAGCTGCTCCGGCGTCGCGTTGGCGGTTGTGGTCGCAGTCCAGTTGGACATCGGTTGCCCTCCACTCACGATCAAACCGCCTCGGCGGCCGCCGCTGTGAGTAATTCCTCACACTCGGCGGCCGCCGAGAGGCGCCATCCGCGCGGCGGCCGGCCAGGTGCCGCGGTTGATGCCGAACCCTGCGCAGCCGGCCGAGCCGGCTGCTTCGGGCCTCCGGGGCGTGAGCCCCGCCGTTGATGCCGAACCCTGCGCAGCCGGCCGAGCCGGCTGCTTCGGGCCTCTACTCGTACTGCAGCGCCTTCAGCACGTCGAGGCGGGCGGCCCGGCGGGCCGGACCGATCGCCGCGAGCACGCCGGCCACCGCCGCCACGATCGTGAAGGCGATCAGCGAGCCGAGCGGCAGCGCGAAGCGCAGCCCCTCGTCGCTCAGCGCCGTGGTGGCGAGCGCGGCCAGGAACAGGCCGACCGCGATGCCGAGCACCGCGCCGATCAGCGCCGTGACCACGCTCTCGTGGCGGATCATCCGCCGCACCTGGCGGCGGCTCATGCCGACCGCGCGGAGCATCCCCAGCTCGCGGGTGCGCTCCAGGACCGACAGCGCCAGTGTGTTGACGATGCCGAAAAGCGACACGATCACCGCCAGGCCAAGCAGGACGTAGAAGACCCCGAGGATCTGGTCCACCCAGCCGGCCTGATCGGCCTTGAACTCGCTCTTCGACTGCACCTTCACGGCGGCGAACGGCTCGAGCGCCCGCTCCAGGTCCTGCTGGGAGGCACCGTCGGCAGCGATGAACGCGAAGCGCTCGCGATCGGCGCTGAACGCCTCGTCGTAGGCGGAACGGGCGATCGTCACGTCGCCCAGCCCCAGCGGGTTGAAGCGGTCCGGCTTCGAGATCGCGACGACCGAGAGGCCGAGCCTGTCGCCCTCCATCGCGGTGACCGCGAAGCGCTCGCCCACCGCGAGGCCGTGATCGTCGGCGAACCTCTCGGTCACGACCGCCCCGCCCGCTCCGAGCTCGGCGAGCGACTCGTCGGAGCCCTGGGCCCACTCGGAGCCGAAGACCTCGGCGATGCGAGTCTGGTCGACGCCGTCAACGGCCACGTCCTCGCCGAACGCGCGGCCCGTGTCCTGCACGATCCCCGTGGCGACCTCGACGCCCGGCACCTGGCCGGCCGCACGAGTGGCCTCGGGCGCGATCGGCGACCAGTCGTCCTGGCCGACGAGCACGTAGTCCGCCCGCACCTGGTCCTCGAGCGCTCCGCTCGTGGACTCGCGCAGGCCGGCTCCCAGCACCGCCGAGAAGGCCACCAGCGCGATCCCGATCATGAGCGCTGCGGCGGTGGCCGCGGTGCGGCCGGGGTTGCGCATGGCGTTGCGGCGGGCGAGACCGCCGGCGACGCCGGCGATCCGCTGGCCGGGCCGCCCCAGCACGGATGCCAGCCGGGGAACGAGCCGCGGCGAGATCAGCGCCACGGCGATGAACAGCAGCAGCGCTCCGGGGGCGAGCAGGGCGAGCCTGCCCTCGGCGTCGATGCCGGGGGCGAACATGCCCAGCCCGAGGACGGCCAGGGCCAAGGCGCCGACGATGGCCGCGAACAGCGGGGCGCGCCGCCCGATGCGCGACGGCGGGATCTCCGCACCTTCGCGCATGGCGTTGACCGGCGAGACGCGCGTCGCGCGCAGCGCGGGCCCGAGACCCGCCAGCAACGTCACGACGATCCCGACTGCGAGCGACACGAGGATCGTCCGAGTCGAGAAGACCGTGCCGGTCGTCGGCAGGTCGACGCCCAGTGAGGCGAACAGCCCCGAGAGCAGCTGGGCCAGGCCGAGCCCGGCGACCAGGCCGATCGCGGAGGCCACGGTCCCGACGATCAGCGCCTCGGCGACCACCGAACGCAGCACCTGTCGCCGCGTGGCGCCGAGCGCCCGCAGCAGCGCCAGCTCGCGAGAGCGCTGGGCAACGGTGATCGAGAGGGTGTTGTAGATCGTGAAGGCGCCCACGAACACCGCGATGCCGCCGAACACGAGCAGGAACACCTTGAGGAAGTCGACGAAGCCCTTCAGCCCGTCGAGCGTGAAGCGGTCGTCCTCCTCGGCCGTCTGCACCTGGACGCTGTCCGGCAGCGCCGAAGTGAGGCTTCCGCGGACCGAGTCCGGTCCGCCGACGAGGATCTCGGTGTAGCTATCGCTGCGGCCGAACACCTCCTGGGCGGTCTCGAGATCGAACAGCGCGAAGGTGGCGGTGCCGATCGAGTCGACGTCGCCGAAGGTCGCGATGCCCGTGATCTTCGCGTCGCGCACGGGCCCGTTGGCCTCGAAGGGGATCGTGTCGCCGATCGCATAGCCGTGCTTCTCGGCGGTGCCCGCGTCGATCACGACCTGGCCCGGGCCGGACGCGAACTCGCCCTCCTTCAGGCGGAACGGGGACAGCTCGCCGGCCTCGGGATCGACCCCGGCGCCGAAGAACGGTCCCTGGCCGATCACCTCGCCGTCGGCGTCGAGCAGCCGCGCCTCGTCAGTGACGCTGCCCACGGCCTTCTCGACGCCCGTTGTGCCTCGAACGGCGTCCAGCGTCGAGGCCGGAACATCCGGCCGGACGAAGAAGTCGTCACTCGGCTCGAAGGCCGTCTTGGCGGAGACGACCGCCGCGGTGCCCTCGTAGGACGCCTTCGACAGCGAATCGGCGGCGCCGCGCATGGTGTCGGTGAGCGTGTACGCGCCACTCACCATGGCGACCCCGAGCACGATGGCCAGGGCCGTGAGCACCGTCCGCAGCCGGCGTGCCTTGATGCCCTTCAGGGCTACCCGGGTCATGCGAGCTCCTTCACGTAGGCGAGGACCTCGTCCTCTGTGGGGCTCTCGGCGTCGGTGACCAGCTTGCCGTCGGCGATGAACAGCACCCGCTCGGCGGCCGCGGCGGCGCGCGGGTCGTGCGTCACCATCACGGTCGTCTGGCCGAACGTGGACACCGCCTCCTGCAGGAGCTCCAGCACCTCGGCGCTCGTGCGTGAGTCGAGGTTGCCGGTCGGCTCGTCCGCGAACAGCACGGTGGGCTCGGAGACGATCGCCCGCGCCAGGGCCACGCGCTGCTGCTGGCCGCCGGAGAGCTCGGCCGGGCGGTGGGAGCGGCGGTCGTCCAGTCCGACCCGCTCGAGGACCGCGTCCACCCAGCCGTTCTCGGGCTTCCGGCCCGCGATCGCGAGTGGCAGGGTCACGTTCTCCTCGGCGCTCAGCGTCGGCACGAGGTTGAACGCCTGGAAGACGAACCCTATGTGCTCGCGCCGAAGCAGCGTCAGCTGCTTGTCGCCCATCGCGGTGATGTCCTGGCCGGCGATCTCGACGCTGCCCTCGGTGGGGCGGTCGAGACCGGCGAGCAGGTGCATGAGGGTGGACTTGCCGGAGCCGCTCGGGCCCATGATCGCGGTGAATTGGCCGCTCGGAACCTCGAGCGAGACGCCGCGGACGGCCTCCACCGCCGAGTCGCCTTGGCCGTAGCGGCGCACGAGGTCGCGCGCCACCACCGCCGTCCCGTTCGCCTCAGGCGTCATCGGGACGACCATCGATGTCTCGTTCAGCATCGACTTCTCCTTCGTGTAGTTGGTCATGCCGCCACGGCCACTTCGGCCGCGCGGGCGATACGTCCGGTGGTGTTGTCGAGAACGCCGGCGGAGAGCAGGGCGGCGGTGGCGTTGGCCACCAGGCGGCCAGTCAGGCCGCGGCCCTTGCGCAGCGAGACCGACGCGTTCAGCTCCGCTCCCGCGCTTGCGGGGGCGAGCTCGTAGAGCACGTCGATCCCGATCGGGCCGTCGGCGCTGAGCCGAAGGCCGTCCTCGTCGGCCTCGTGGACCTCGACGTCGAACCCGACGGGCACGCCTGCCAGCCGGCCGGTCACGCGGGTGCGGGTCCCGGCTGCCAGGCGACCGTCGCAATCCTCGAGATCGAAGTCGATGGGCGACCAGCGCCGGATCTCGTCCGGATGGGTCAGCACATCGAGCAGCTGGTCGGTCGTCGCGTTTGCTGTGGTTGTCGCGGTCCAGTTGGCCATGGCCGCAACGGTCCCATTGCGGCGACCGCACGTCGTCAGCCTCAGCGGCGATTCGAGCTACGGACAGAGGATGAAATGTCCGCGTGGCGGGTCGTCCTCGAGGATGACCCTGGCTCGGCCGTCCGGAGGACGCCGAACCGCCACCTGCGCAGATACCTGGTCCCGTGATCTTCCAGCGTGTCTCCGCGCGCGTGCGAGCGCTCAACCCCCTGTGGGTCGATTTCGCCGTGGCGTGCGTCGTCACGCTCATCGCGGTGCTCGAGAGCTTCCTGGGCACGGCGCAGGGAGACCGTGTCGTCACCGCCCTGAGCGCGATGGGAGCCTTGCTGTTCCCGCTCACGTGGCGGCGGCGCGACATCCTCCTGTCCGTCGTCGTGTTCGGGGTCTTCCTGCTGGCCGGGGAGCCCCTCGGCGGCTTCCTGCTCTCGAACGTGGACGCCGCCTTCTTCGGCCTGCTGATCCTTCTGTACTCGGTCGGACGCCACGGCGAGGGCCGGCGCTTTTGGATCGCGACCGCGGTGGTGCTCGCAACCGCGAGCATCGGCATATTCCTCGACGACCCGCATGCGCCCCAGGACGCCCTCTGGTTGCTGCTGCTGTTCGTGCCGCCGATCCTGGCCGGCCGCGGCCTGCGCAGTCGCGCGAAGCTACAGGCCGAGCTGCACGAGAAGGTCCGCCAGGCAGAGGCGACACGCGACTCGCGGGCTCGGACAGCGGCCGACGAAGAACGCCAGCGCATCGCGGCCGAGCTGCAGGTGGCGGTCGCGGACGCCGTCAGCGCGATCGTGGTTCAGGCCGAGACCGTCCCCCACTCGCTCGAGAGGGGCGAGACGCGCCGGGCGGAGGAGACGTTCGCCGCCATCGAGGCGACCGGGCGCGACGCGCTCGCCGAGATGCGGCGCCTGCTCGGCGTGCTGCGCCACGACGGCGAGGGCCCCGAGCTCGCGCCCCAGCCCGGCCTCGCGCGGCTGAGCGCGCTCATCGAGCGCGTCCGGGAACAGGGCATCCGGGTGGAGCTGCTGGTGAGCGGCGACGAACGTCCACCGGCGCCGGGGGTCGATCTCACGGCGTACCGCGTGATCCAGGACGCTCTCGAGGCGGCGGTCGAGAAGGGCGCGACCCGCGCCGAGGTCGAGGTGCGCTTCGGCGAGCGTGATCTCGAGGTGGCGGTTCGTGACGACCGCACCGGTGACGCCTCCCAGCGCCTTCCGGGGCTGCGCGACAGGGTGGGGCTCTACGGCGGGCACCTGCGGGCCGGGCGCGAGGACGGGAAGGGCTTTGCGCTCGAGACCAGGCTGCCGCTGACAGAGGCGGGCCCGTGAAGCGGCGGATCAACAGCCTCACCGACCGCGACTGGCGCGTGATCGACCGAGTGTTCGTGGCAGCGATCGTGGTCCTCGGTCTGATCGAGCTGCTCACGTTGGACGAGCCCGCGGGCGTCAAGCTGGGCAGCGTGGCCGTGGTCTCGGCGATGGCGCTTTCGCTGCTCTGGCGCCGCTCTCGCCCCGTCGAGATGCTTGCCTGCCTGATCGCCCTCGCCCTCGTCGGCGAGCTGTTCTTCGTCGGGCCTCCGGGCTCGCTCACCCAGGTGCTCATCCTGCTGACCGCGAACTACTCGGTGGGGGCTCACGCCGGCGGTACGCGCGGCTTCGTGGGCCTCGGGGTCGGTGTTGTCGGGGTCACGGCGCTCGCGATCGTCTTCGACCCGAGCGACATCGTCTTCCCCGTCGTCTTCTTCGTCGTCACGCCCTGGATGTTCGGCCGCGTGCTGCGCAACACCCTCCTGACCGCTCGCGAGCTGGCCGAGCGCGCGGAGCTGGCGGAGCACGCCCGCGAGGAGGAGGAGTCGCGAGCCGTCATGGCCGAGCGCAACCGAGTGGCTCGCGAGCTCCACGACGTGCTGGCTCACAACCTGAGCGTCGTCGTCGTCCAGGCGGGGGCCGCGCGCCGGATTGCCGAGCGGGATCCCGAGCGCGCGGCGGAGGTGGCCGCGCTCATCGAGCTCACCGGCCGCGAGGCGCTCGCCGAGCTGCGCCATCTGTTCGGCCCGGTGCGCCGTGAGGATGGCGGGGCGCACCCGGAACAGCCCGGCCTCGCCGACCTCGAGCGCCTCGCGGCCCGCGTCGAGCAGGCCGGCCTGCCGGTTGAGCTTCAAATCGACGGCGAGCCCGTCCCACTCCCGGCAGGCGTGGATCTCACCGCCTATCGCCTGGTGCAGGAGTCGCTGACCAACGCCCTCAAGCACGCGGGCGCCGACTACGCGACCGTCAGGCTGAGCTATGAGCCGAACGAGCTGTCGATCTCGGTCGAGGACGACGGCGAGGGCCTGAGCCCCGAACGTCTGAGCAATCTTGGCGGTGGACACGGGCTCGCCGGCATGGAGGAGCGCGTAGCGCTCTACGGCGGCCTGCTCCAGGCCGGCCGCCGTCGCGGCGGCGGCTTTGCCGTCCGCGCGCGGCTGCCCACGCGCCCGCTCGTGCCCGGCGCCGAGCTGCAGAGCGCCCCGAAGAAGACGGTCACGGCATGAGCGTGCGCGTGCTGCTGGTCGACGATCAGGCGCTGATTCGAGCGGGGTTTCGCATGATCCTCGACGCCGAGGAGGACATCGAGGTCGTGGGCGAGTGCGCCGACGGCACCCAGGCCGTGGACAGCGCGCGCCGCCTCGAGCCGGACGTGATCCTGATGGACATCCGCATGCCCGAGATGGACGGGATCGAGGCCACCCGCCGCATCGTCGGCGCCTCGGGCGACAAGCCGAGGCGAGTGCTGATGCTGACGACCTTCGACCTCGACGAGTACGTCTACGACGCCCTGCGGGCCGGCGCCAGCGGCTTCCTCCTGAAGGACGTCCCCGCCGAGCAGCTCGTTGAGGGGATCCGGGTGGTCGCCCAGGGTGACGCCCTGCTCGCCCCGTCCGTCACCAAGCGGCTGATCCACGAGTTCGCGCAGTCGGCGCCCTCGCAACGGGAGGCGCCGCCCGCGATGGACGAGCTAACGCCGCGCGAGCTCGAGGTGTTCACGCTGATCGCGCGCGGGATGTCGAACGCCGAGATCGCCGAAGACCTCGTGGTGTCCGAGACCACGGTCAAGACCCACGTGGCGCGCGTGCTCATGAAGCTCGGCGTGCGCGACCGCGTGCAGGCCGTCGTGCTCGCCTACGAGTCCGGCGTAGTGCTGCCCGGCGAGACCTGATAAGAAGCGCCGATGGCCCAGGAGATCCAGATCCCCAACGCGGGATCCACCGCGAAGATCCGCAATCCGCTCGGCGTCCTTGCGCTCAGTCTGATCACGCTCGGCATCTACAGCATCTTCTGGTGGTACTTCATCAACCGCGAGATGGCCGACTACGGCGAGGCGAACGGGGTGCCGGAGCTCGGCGACAACCCGATCTTGTCGGTGCTCGCGGTCACGATCGGGGTGCTCATCATCATCCCGCCGTTCGTTTCGCTCTGGCGCACGCTCAAGCGGATCGAGACCGCCCAGAATCGCGCCCTCGGCTCGAACAACATCGGCGTGATCCTGCTCTTCGTGCTGATCTTCATCCCGCTCGTGAACCTGGTGGTCCACCCGACGATGCAGAGCAACCTGAATCAGGTCTGGGAGACCGGCACGCCGCGGTCCGCCTGAGCGCTTCCGGCAGGCGGATCAGCCCTCGCCGTCGGGGAGCGGATGCGGCACCCTCCGCGGCGCAGCGGGCGGAGCCTCGACCCTCGGAAGGCTCACCGGCCCCGCCGTCACCGGGGTACTGAGCTGGATGCTGTCGATCTCGACGTCATCCCGCTCCCGGGCGCGCCTCAGCACGTCGTCCAGCGCGTCGCCGGCGTCACCGAACGAGTCCGCCCTGTAGGAAATGACGATCGTCGCCTCGAGCTTCATACGAAGCAGTATCGCGCGGCCCGGTCCCCCAACGCTCCGCGGACAGGGCCTCGATCAGCTCGACCGACTCGTCGACCAGCGGCAGCGAGGCGATCTCGTCGGCCACCTCGCGTGCGGCTGCGTGGTAGCGCGGATCCTCGAGCAGCTCGCGCACGGACGAACCGAGGCGATCCAGCCCGGCCGGCGTCATATCGAGCGCCAGGCCGGCTCCGAACTCGGCAACGCGCGCAGCGTTGATGGGCTGATCCGCAAAGACCGGCAGAAACACGGTCGGGACGCCGCCGGCCAGCGCGGCCAGCGTGGTTCCCGCCCCGCCGTGCCCGACCATGGCCTGGGCGTGCGGCATCACGGCTGCCTGCGGAACCCACTCCTCGACGTGCACCCAGGGCGGCAGCTCGCCGAGCTGAGCGGGATCCTGTCCGCGGCCAATGGTCACGAGCAGCCGGATCGAGAGGCCGTCCAGGGCGTCGATGGCCGCCCGGTACATCTCGGGATAGCTGTCCTGCGGCAAAACGGTGCCGAAGGAGAGATACACGAGCGGGTCCGCCGAGCCGTTCCACCAGTCGGGCAGCTCGGCGGGCGTTTCCTCCGGCTCGGCGCGATAACGGCCCACGCGCGAGAGTTCGTTCCCTCCCGGCACATCCATGAGACGCGGAGACTGGGTCAGGCAGAGCGTGGCTCGCATGCGCGCGGCATGCGGGTCCGGCGGCATGTCGAGGCGTTCGCGGAGTTCGTCCAGGGCCGGCGCCGCGAGTGCGAGGATCCAATCCTCGTTGGCCGCGGACAGTGCGAACCCGATCCGCGCCTGAGGCACCCCGCAACGCTCCGCAGCGAGGCAGGAAGCGAATTCCGTCGACTCGCGGAGCACGACATGGGGCCGCCAGCTCTTCACGAGGCGGAACATGTCGGGCAGCGCGGCGGCCGCGTAGGTGCGCACGAACATGTCCTGGATGGCGGGCTCGGCGGCGTCGTCGTTCGACAGCGACCTGAGCCGCTCGTGGACGGCGTCGAGGTCCGACGGCACGGGCTCCGCCAGCGCCCGATAGGCCAGGCCCTCCCGGCGCGCAAGCGTTCCGGCTGAGCCGGAGCCGGCCACGAGCACGTCGTGGCCCGCCCGTTCGAGGGCATGGGCGAAGGGAAGCATCGGCGTCAGGTGGCCGGTCCCGCCGGTTGTAGCGAGGAGGAAGCGCATTGGGAGACGAGACAGCCTCGGGCCCACGCGTATTCCGCTGTGTGAGGAGTGTCACGTCCGCGACTTGGCCAGAAGACCCGCCGAGCCGTCTGACCGAGCACATCAATCCTGTTCTGCCCACCGTATGGGTGGGCAATCCAGGACGAATCCACGAATCAGGCCGCCGAGCCGCCTGAATCAGGTCTTGGACACGGCCAGGGTGTAGTCGACCCAGCGGTCGTCGGCCTGGCCGCCGATCCGGTCGTAGACCTTGCGCGCGCGCCCGTTGTCGCGCGCGGTCTGCCATTCGAGCGAGGTGGCGCCGCGTTGCCGGGCGCGCTCCGCGCAGGCCCGTATGAGCTCGTCCGCGGCTCCCCCGCCGCGGGCGTCGGGATTCACGAACAGGTCGTTCATTATCGCGATGCGCGAGGCGCTGAGCGTCGACCAGGTCCAGAAGATCGTCGCGAAGCCGACTGCGCGGCCGTCGTCGTCGCGAGCGATCAGCTGGACGCCGTCGCGCTCGGGGCTCGCGATCAGCTCGCGCGCCATCGCCAGCAGGTCGTCGTCCGAGGGGTCGACCTCGTAGAAGTCGCAGTAGCCGCGCATCAGCGGGAGCAGCTCTGGGAGCTCCGCCTCGGTGACGGTGGAGACCACGGCGCGGGACGCTACCGGCTCCTGGGCCTAGGATCCGCCGCCGTGAGCGCGGCCACCGACAAGATGCGGCGCGAGGGCATGCCCGAGATCGCGACCCGCACCTTCGCACGCTACGAGGAGCGGCTTCGCGCCGGCGAGCAAGGGCTGGTCCCGGAGAGCGAGATCGAGCCGCTCGAAGAGGTCCCGGCGCTGACCGCTCTCCCCGAGGGCGACCCGTCAGCGATCGAGCGAACGGTCGTGCTGAAGCTGAACGGCGGCCTGGGCACGAGCATGGGGATGACGCGTGCGAAGTCGCTGCTCGAGGTCAAGGACGGCCACACCTTCCTCGACGTGATCGTCCGTCAGATCCTGCAACTGCGCGAGCGCCACGGGGCGCGTATCCCGCTGCTCCTAATGAACAGCTTCGCCACCCGCGAGGACACGCTCGCGGCCCTCGAGCGCTATCCCGAGCTGGCGCTCGACGACCTCCCTCTCGACTTCCTCCAGGGCAAGGTCCCGAAGCTGGTGGCCGACGGCTACGAGCCGGTCAGCCGGCCCGACGATCCCGACCTCGAGTGGACGCCGCCCGGCCACGGCGACGTGTTCGCCTCGCTCGCCGCCACCGGTCTCCTGACCGAGCTGCTCGAGCGCGGCTACGAGTACCTGTTCCTCTCGAACTCGGACAACCTTGGCGCCACACTCGAGCCGCGGATCGCGGCCTGGCTTGCGGCCGAGCGCCTGCCATTCGTGTCCGAGGTCGTCGACCGCACCGAGAGCGACCGCAAGGGCGGTCACCTCGCCCGCCGCCGCGTGGACGGCGGGCTGCTCCTCCGCGAGACGGCCCAGGTGCCCGACGAGGACCAGTCCGCGTTCGAGGACATCGCCCTCCACCGCTACTTCAACGCCAACAACATCTGGGTCAGCCTGCGGGCAGTCGAGCAGGCGCTCGACGAGGGCGGCGGTGTGCTCGAGCTTCCGATGATCGTCAACCGCAAGACGGTCGACCCGACCGACTCCTCCTCACCCGAGGTGGTCCAGCTCGAGACCGCGATGGGCGCGGCGATCGGGGTCTTCGAAGGCGCTGGCGCCGTGCACGTGCCGCGCGACCGCTTCGTGCCCGTGAAGAAGACCAACGACCTGCTGGTGGTGCGCTCCGACGCCTACCGCCTGGCGGACGACTGGACGGTGCGCCTCGTTCCGGAGCGCGAGGGGCGCCCGCCCCACGTGGAGCTCGACCCGGACTTCTTCAAGCTCGTGGCGCAGTTCGAGGAGCGCTTCCCGGCCGGGCCGCCGTCGCTGGCCGGCTGCGAGCGGCTGGAGGTGGACGGCGACGTGACCTTCGGCCGCGACGTGACGGTGCGGGGCAGCGTGCGGGTGGAGGGCCCGCGCACAATCGAGGACGGCACGACACTCGAGGGTTAACCGCGTCCCGCCACGCGCGCCGCCTCGAGACGCTCGCGCCGGCGCTCCTCCTCCTCGGACTGGGCGAGCATGCGCACGAACAGCACCACCAGCACCAGCACGAGCGTCAGCGACTGCTCCACCATCATGATCACGCCGCCGATGTTCTGGTCCTCGACCGGGCTCAGGCCCCAGATCCGCGGCGTCGTCTCGTAGTACGGGTAGAGGGCGCTGGACGCCCATGCGAGATAGAGCCCGAGTGCGGCGAGACCGCCCTTGGCCGCCGCGATGTAGGCGAGCGGCTGCATGCCCGTGAGCCGCCGTCGCATCGGCACGGGCTGGATCAGCGGCCACCAGAGCGCGATGCCGGCGGCGAAGAAGCAGGCGTGCTCGAGCACGTGGACGGGCGCACTCTCGGCGGCGGCGTCGTAGAGCGCCGGCACGTGCCAGAGATACATGAGCGCGAGCCAGAGCACGATGCCGGTGACCGGGTTCGCCACCGGACCGAGCGCGCGCTCGACTCGCGTGAGCCGGCGCGTCGCCGGCCGCATGATCACGCGCGACAGAGCCAGGAGGAGCAGCAGCGGCGCGATGTCGCCGAGCAGCACGTGTTGGACCATGTGGGCGGAGAACAGGTAGTCCTCGCCGAGCCCGTCGAGCGGTGAGACGAGCGCGATCAGCAGCGCGACCATCGCCCCGGTGAACGCCGCGGCCTGGACGAAGCCCGCTCCGCGTCCGCCCGTCTCGCGGCGCGCCTCCCGGAAGCGCCAGACGTAAATGCCCGCGAGCAGCGCCAGCGGCGCCAGCACCGCGGGATCGGAGAACCAGTGCAGCTGCGGGTGATCCACTTGTGGCGGGATTGTCGCAGTGGCGTGCCCACGCGTGACGCCGCTTCCACGAGGCTCCGGGCCGTGCTTGCACCGCCGTTGTGCTGGGGCTGCGGGGGCCCGTCGCGGAGGCGGGAGCCGCTCTGCGTGGGCTGCCGTCGCCTGCTGCGCCGGCTGCCGTCGAGACCGGTGGAGCTCGCCGGCGTGCCCGCCTGGGCACCGGTCGGATACGAGGGGCCGGCGCGCGAGCTCGTGCGCGCCCTGAAGTTCCGCGGCGCCGTCGCGCTCGCCGACGCGATGGCGGCCCAGATCGCGGCGAACGCGCCGCAGGGGCTGCTCGCCGAGGGGGCAGTCTGCGGCCCGGCGACCGTGCTCGTTCCGGTCCCACTGCATCCGCGCAGGTCGCGGGCGCGCGGGTTCAACCAGGCGCGCCTGCTGGCGGAGGCACTGGCCCGGCGAACGGGGCTCGGCATGGCCGACTGCCTCGAACGGCTCGGCGCCGAATCCACGCAGGTCGGGCGCGGACGGCACGAGCGCCGCGCCGGGCCCGCCGGCCGCGTGCTCATGCGGAGCGCGCAAGCCACGAACGCGCCTGCCCGCGCCCTGCTCGTGGATGACGTCGTCACCACCGGAGGGACGCTGGCGGCCTGCGCGGGCGCGCTGCGCTCGGCGGGGACGCGCGAGATCGCCGCCCTCGCGTTTGCACGCACGTTGGGACGCTGACCCCTGGCGCCCCGGGTATGGTCGCTCTACCATCCGAGACCCGACGACCAGGAGGGCAGATGCGCATCCAGGTGAAGACCCGCAGCGGCGCAACCGTCGACGAGGAGCTTCTCTCGCGGGTGGAGAAGAAGCTCGCGAAGGTCGGCCGTCAGGTCTCACCGCTCGCCACGCTGGAGGTCGAGTTGAGCGAGGAGCGCAACCCGGCCATCAGGGACTCGCAGGTCGCCGAGGCGACACTTCACCTCAAGGGCACGACACTGCGCGCGAAGTCGCGCTCGACCGACATGGGCCACTCCATCAACCTCATGGCCGAGGACCTCGCCCGCCAGGTCAAGAAGCACCGCGACAAGCGCCGCGGGCGCCGCGAGGCGCAGAAGGCAGGACAGCAGCCGCACCCCGCCTGACCCCGGCTCCGAAAGCGGGTTTGGACACCCCCGGAGCCTTGCTACCGTAGCTCGAATGTCCATCCTCGACCGTGCCCTGCGGGTCGGCGAGTCGAAGAAGTTCAAGGCCTTCGAACGCAACGTCGCCCGCATCAATGACTTCGAGCCCGAGCTCGAGCTCGAATCCGACGACGAGTTGCGCCAGCGCTATCAGGCGCTGCGGGAGCGACACCTGGACGGTGAGCCGTTGGAGGACCTTCTATTCGAGTCCTTCGCGCTCACGCGCGAGGCCGGCAAGCGGGCGCTCGGACAGCGCCATTTCGACGTCCAGCTCATCGGCGGGATGGTGCTTCACGACGGCTCGATCGCGGAGATGAAGACGGGTGAGGGCAAGACGCTCACCGCCACGCTGCCGATCGTGCTGAACGGGCTCGCCGCACGCGACGAGAACGGCTTCGCCGTGCGCGGCAAGGGCGTCCACTTGGTCACGGTCAACGACTACCTGGCCCGCCGCGACGCCAACTGGATGAAGCCGATCTACGACCTGCTCGGCGTGACCGTCGGCGTGATCCAGGCGGGGATGAACGAGATCGACAAGCAGGAGGCCTATTCCCGCGACGTCGTGTACGGCACGAACTCGGAGTTCGGCTTCGACTACCTGCGCGACAACCTCGCGGTCGAGATGCAGGCCAAGGCCCAGCGCGGGCACGGCTTCGCGATCGTCGACGAGGTCGACAACATCCTGATCGACGAGGCCCGCACGCCGCTGATCATCTCGGGCCAGCCCGAGCAGGCGGCGGACCAGTACTACAGGTTCGCGAAGCTCGCTCGGATCATGGAGCCGGGCAAGAAGCCCGACGGGCTCGAGGCCAAGTCCAAGGAGTGGATGGCGGACTTCGACTTCGAGCCCGACGAGAAGCACAAGACCGTCGCCGTCACCGAGCGCGGGGTCGAGAAGGCCGAGAAGTTCCTCGGCATCGACAACCTCTATCGCGCCGACACGGGCAACCTCGTCAACCACCTGCAGCAGGCGCTGAAGGCGGAGGAGCTCTACAAGAAGGACGTCGACTACGCCGTGATCGACGGCGAGGTCAAGATCATCGACGAGTTCACGGGGCGCATCCTCGAGGGCCGGCGCTGGTCGGAGGGCCTGCACCAGGCCGTGGAGGCAAAGGAAGGCGTGGCGATCCAGGAGGAGTCCCAGACGGTCGCCACGATCACCTATCAGAACTACTTCCGCCGCTACGACAAGCTCGCGGGCATGACCGGCACGGCGCTCACCGAGGCCACCGAGTTCATGAAGATCTACGACCTCCAGGTCGTCGAGATCCCCACGAACCGCCCGATGATCCGCGCGGACCAGAACGACCAGATCTACAAGACCAAGGACGGCAAGTGGGCCGCCGTGGCCAAGGAGATCGAGGACCGCAACCGTACGGGGCAGCCGGTGCTGGTGGGCACGATCTCGGTCGAGGTCTCGGAGCTGCTCTCGGGAGAGCTGCAGAAGCGCGGCATCGCGCACTCCGTCCTGAACGCAAAGCCCGAGCACGCCGAGCGCGAGGGCGAGACGATCGCCGAGGCGGGCCGCCCGTTCGCCGTCACGATCGCCACGAACATGGCGGGCCGCGGAGTCGACATCAAGCTGGGCGGCAACGAGGAGCACCTGACCCAGCGCGAGCTGACCAAGCGCGGCCTCGAGCCCGGCTCCGACGAGTGGAACAAGGCCTGGGACGAGCTCTTCCCCCAGTTGGAGGCCAAGGTCGCCGAGGACCGGGAGAAGGTGATAGACGCGGGGGGCCTGTTCATCTGCGGGACCGAGCGCCACGAGTCGCGCCGGATCGACAACCAGCTGCGCGGCCGCTCAGGCCGCCAGGGCGACCCCGGCGAGTCGCGCTTTTACCTCTCCGCGGAGGACGACCTGGTCCGCCTGTTTGCCGGCGACCGCATCTACAAGATCCTCGACAACAAGTTCCTCGCGCAGCAGGACGAGGAGGGCAACGAGCTGCCGATCGAGCACAAGATGCTCTCGAAGCAGATCGAGGGCGCCCAGAAGAAGGTCGAGGAGCAGAACTTCCTGATCCGCAAGCGCGTGCTCGAGTACGACGACGTGATGAACCAGCAGCGCGAGATCATCTACGAGTACCGCGACCGGATCCTCGAGGGCGAGGACATGTCCGAGGTCGCCCGCACTCAGATCGCGGATGCCATCGAGCGGATCGTCGGCGAGTACACAGAGGGCGACTACCAGGAGGACTGGGAGCTCGAGGCCCTCTTCACCCAGCTCGAGCAGATCTACCCGCTCTCCTACGAGCTCGAGGACATCAAGGAGGGCACCGACCGCGAGGCCCTCATCGAGGACCTGCGCAGGGACGTCGTCGACGCCTACAACGAGCGCGAAGAGGACCTCGGTGCCGAGCTGATGCGGGCGCTCGAGCGCTTCATGCTGCTGCAGATCATCGACGAGCGCTGGCGCGAGCACCTGCACGACATGGACTACCTGCGCGAGGGCATCCACCTGCGCGGGTTCGCCCAGATCGACCCGCTCGTGGCGTACAAGAACGAGGGCTTCGACATGTTCACGGAGCTCATGAACAACATCTGGGACGAGTTCGCGCGCTATGTGTTCAACGTCGAGATCGAGGTCCAGCAGCCCCAGCAGCAGGCTGCCGCGCAGCAGGGCGGTCCCAACTGGGGCTTCGGCGGGAACAGCACGCAGGCCGGCCGGCTGACGACGTCGGGCGGCCACTCGGCGACGGGGCGCGACGCCATCGCCGCCGCGGCCGGAACCGCGGTGCCGGCAGGCGTGTCGGAGGCCGCGGAGCTTGCGTCGGACGAGGTCGCCGGCTCGATCCCGATCGTGGAGACGCGGCGGCTCGACGAGCACGAGAAGATCGGCCGCAACGACCCCTGCTGGTGCGGCTCCGGCAAGAAGTTCAAGAAGTGCCATGGCGCCTAACGAGAGCGCCAGTGGCCTCCGCGACCAGCTGAAGCTGCTCGCGGACTACCTTTGACCCTGTAGGGCTGGCCGCGCGCCTCGGCGAGCTCGAGGGCGAGATGCAGGCCACCGGCTTCTGGGACGACCAGGAGCGGGCGAGCGCAGTGTCGGCCGAGCATGCGGCCGTCGGCCGCAGGCTCGAGACCTATCGCTCGCTCGAGGCCGACATCGACGATCTCGAGGCGCTGGAGGAGATGGCTGCCGAGGACGACTCGATCGCGGCTGAGCTCGACGAGCAGCGCGCCGCGATCGTGTCGCGGCTGGCGGAGCTCGAGGAGGCGCGCCTCTTCACCGGCGAATACGACGCCGGCGATGCCGTCGTGACCGTGAACGCGGGCGCGGGCGGCACCGACTCCCAGGACTGGGCCGAGATGCTCCTACGCATGGAGATGCGCTGGGCCGAGCGACGCGGGATGAAGGTGGAGCTCAAGGAGGCATCGGCGGGCGAGGAGGCGGGGATCAAGTCGGCGTCGTTCATCGCGCGCGGCGAGAACGCCTACGGCCTGTTCTCGGCGGAGAAGGGCGTCCACCGGCTCGTCCGGATATCACCCTTCGACTCGCAGTCCCGCCGCCACACGGCCTTCGCCGGCGTCGAGGTCGCGCCGCTCGTGGAGGACTCGGTGGAGGTCGAGATCGATCCAGACGACATTCAGGTCGACACCTACCGGGCTTCGGGGGCCGGCGGCCAGCACGTGAACAAGACCGACTCCGCGGTGCGGATCACGCATCGCCCGACCGGCATCGTGGTGCAGTGCCAGAACGAGCGCTCCCAGTCGTCCAACCGCGACACGGCGATGAAGATGCTGCGCGCGAAGCTCATCGAGCTCGAGGAGCGCAAGCGCCAGGAGGCGATCGCCAAGGAGAAGGGCGAGGCCCAGGACGTGGGCTGGGGCTCGCAGATCCGCAGCTACGTGCTCCACCCCTACACGAGGGTCAAGGACCACCGCACGGACGTGGAGGCGGGCAACGCCCAGGCCGTGCTCGATGGCGACCTCGACGAGTTCGTCCGGGCGGAGCTGCTGCGACGCGCCGGCGACGGCGCCGCCGCCTAGGAATCCTCCTCCTCGACCGCTCGCAGCGGTCCCTCGCTGGGCTCCTCGAGTTCCTCGAGGACGCCGAGCAGCTGCCCCACCCGGCAGACCAGGAGGCGCTCCTCCTCGACCTCGACCCACACGCCGGCCGAACCCGGGAACACCACGTGATCGCCCGGCTTGACCGGCATCTTCACGCCCACCGACCCCCACCAGTCGAGCCCCGGCCCGACGGCGAGCACGATCCCGTGCTGAGGCGGCGACTCGTGGTCGCCGGGCGGCAGCACGAGCCCTGAGCGCCGCACCCGGTCGGGGTCGAGCTCTTTGATCACGACCTGGTCGAAGAGGGGCCGAAGCTGCTGCCTCACGGATTAAAAGATAGAAGCTGAACGTCCCTAGGATTCAGGCATGGCCGACCGCCCCCCGGACCCCCGCACCCCTCCGCCGCCCCCGGCGGAGAAGGGCAAGCCGGGCTGGCGCGTGACCCCCGCGCCCGACGGCCGTGGCGCCAAGCCCGAGCGTCAGCCGATGATCCCCTGGAGCCCGCGCCGCTTCCTCGTGATCCTGATCTCGCTGCTCGTGCTCAACTGGCTGCTCGTACAGGTGTTCGCGCCGGCGGAGAAGGAGATCCGCGTGCCCTACACGCCGACCTTCCTGACCGAGCTGCGCGACGGCAACGTCAAGGAGATCTCCTCGACCGGCGAGACGCTCCAGGGCGAGTTCAAGAAGGACGTGAAGTACGAGGACGAGAGCGCGAAGAAGTTCAGGACCGAGGTCCCGACCTTCGCGAACGAGCGGGAGCTTGCCGACCTCCTCGAGCAGGAGGACGTCGTCGTCAACGCGAAGCCGCCCGGTAGCCGCTCGCTACTCGAGACGATCCTGTTCAGCTTCGGCCCGACGATCCTGCTGGTGGCGCTGTTCATCTGGTTGTTCCGCCGCGCGGCGTCGGGGGGCGCAGGGGGCGGCGTGCTCGGTCAGTTCGGCCGCTCGCGCGCGAAACGCGTGGAGGCAGAGACCCAGACCGTCACCTTCGAGGACGTCGCCGGGATCGACGAGGCGGAGAACGAGCTCGTCGAGGTCGTCGACTTCCTGCGCAATCCCGACAAGTATCGGAAGCTGGGCGCTCGCATCCCGCGCGGGGTGCTGCTGCAGGGCCCCCCGGGCACCGGCAAGACGCTGCTCGCCCGCGCGGTCGCCGGCGAGGCCGGCGTGCCCTTCTTCTCGGCGTCCGCGTCCGAGTTCATCGAGGCGATCGTTGGCATCGGGGCGTCGCGCGTGCGCGACCTCTTCCAGCAGGCGAAGGAGGCCGCCCCCGCGATCATCTTCATCGACGAGCTGGACGCGATCGGGCGCGCGCGTGGCGGCGGCGGGCCGGCGCTCGGCGGCCACGACGAGCGCGAGCAGACGCTCAACCAGATCCTCACCGAGATGGACGGCTTCGACTCGAGCGACGCGGTGATCGTCCTCGGAGCGACGAACCGCCCGGACGTGCTCGACCCGGCGCTGCTACGCCCGGGGCGCTTCGATCGACGGGTGGCCGTGCAGCCTCCCGACGCGTCGGGGCGGGAGATGATCCTGCGCGTGCATACGCGCTCCGTGCCGCTCGCCGACGACGTCGACCTCGGGCGGATCGCGTCGAGCACGCCGGGGATGGTGGGCGCCGACCTCGCCAACCTCGCGAACGAGGCCGCCCTGCTGGCGGCGCGGCGCGGCCACGAGAAGGTCCAGCGAGCCGACTTCACGGATGCGCTCGAGAAGATCGTCCTGGGGGCCGAGCGCAAGATCGTGCTTTCCCAGGACGACCGGCGCCGGATTGCGTATCACGAGGGCGGGCACGCGATCGTCGGAATGCTGACCCCAGGTGCGGACCCGGTGCGCAAGGTGTCGATCATCCCGCGGGGCCAGGCGCTCGGCGTCACGCTCTCCACGCCCGACGACGACCGCTTCAACCTCTCCGAGCGCGAGCTGCGGGCGAAAATCCGCGTGGCATTCGGGGGCCGCGTGGCGGAGGAGCTCGTTTTCGGGGACATCACGACCGGCGCGGAATCCGACATCCAGCAGGTCACCCGCATCGCCCGCGGCATGGTGGAGCGCTGGGGAATGAGCGACAAGGTCGGGTTCCTGGCGGTTTCGCCGCGCGACGGTCAGAGCTTCCTGCTGCCCGGCGCCGAGCCAGTGTCGGAGGCGACCCAGGAGCTGATCGACGACGAGGTGCGCCGGATCGTGGACGAGGAGCACGACGCGACCACCCGGCTGCTCTCGGTCAGCCGCGAGAAGCTCGACGCCCTCGCCGAGGCGCTGCTCGAACGCGAGACGCTCGACGAGGTCGACGCGTACGCAGTGGCGGGCATCGACCGCCAGCAGGCGCCGGCGCCTGCGTAAAGGGCGCCGCCTCTCAGCGCCGCTTCTCGGTCTTGCGCTCGAGCAGCGCCACGTCGGCTCTCGCCAGCGCGTCCTCCGCACTCGTCCCAACCGGGATCTCGGCTGCGCCCCAGGTGAGCTCGACGGGGCGGCCGTCGGGCGCTTTGCACGTCTGCCGTACGTTCTCGGCCATCCGCCTCAGCACCTCGTCGGCCGCCGCGGGGTCGCTGCCGGGAAGCACGATCACGAACTCGTCGCCTCCCCAGCGAAAGCAGCGGTCGGTCGTCCGCACCGAGCGCTCCATGGCCAGGGCCACGTCGCGCAGGCAGCGGTCGCCCTCGAGGTGGCCCCACATGTCGTTCACGCGCCGCAGCCCGTCGATGTCCACGAGGCCGACGCTCAGCGGCAGCCCCTCCCGCGCGGCGTGCGCGACCTCGACCGTCAGCGCCTCGTCGAAAGCCCGCCGGTTGCCAAGGCCGGTCGGCGCGTCAACCCGGGCGAGCCGGCGCGCCACCTCGACCCCGGTCTGCAGGTTCGCGCGCTGGCGGCGCACGTGGGACAGGTAGCCAACCAGGATCAAGCCGAGGCTGATCAGGATGAGCGCCTCGGCGATCATGTCTGTGACCACCTCCGATCCCGTCCCCTCGTATGCGAGCGGGAGCGCAAGCGCCAGGAGCATCACGCCTAGGTGGGCGAAGGCCCGCCGCGGAGGATGAACCACGCCCGCCCCGACCCAGAGGACGTAGAGGTCCTCATAGGCCGAGGACCCTCCTCCGGCGAGCCAGTTGAGCGTGGCGATCGCCGCCACCCCGAGATAGGCGATCACGAGCAGGTCGTCGAACGAGGGCCTCCGCATGGCGACGGCCACGGCGCCGGCAATGCCGACGAGAATCAGGCCGCCTGCCACCAGCCAGCCGGCCCAGCCGATCTGGTCGTCCACCGGCTCGATTGGGAGGAAAGCGAGAGAGAGCAGCGCGGTCAGCCCCATCAGGGCAGCCATGACCCTTCGCGACGCGTCGAGATCGGCCCCTTCGTAGGGGTCGGGCGTTCGCTCGAACAGGTTCCGCAGCAATTCGAGCGCCCGCCGGGGCGGCTTCATGGGATCCCCTCCACTTTCCCTTCTCCCCAATAGCCTGCCGTGCATCTTGCGAAACCGAAAGCCTGGTGTCTATCCGTGCTGGACCTGATTGACCGCGCTCTCGCCGAGGACCTCGGTGACGGCGACCTCACGACCCGCGCGGTCGTGCCCGAGGGGACGCGGGGGCGCGCCCGCATCGTCCAGAAGCAGCCCGGTGTGCCCGCGGGGATGGCCGTGACCCAGGCGGTGTTCGCGCGGGTCGATGCCGGCCTGCGCTGGACGGGGCTGGCCTCGGAGGGCGAATGGCGCGAGGGCGGGCCGCTGGCGCAGGTGGAGGGCGAGGCAGCCTCGATCCTGTCCGCCGAGCGGGTGGCGCTCAACTTCCTGGGGCGGCTTTCGGGGGTGGCGACGCTCACGGCTCGCCACGTGCAGGCCGTCGGGGGAACGGGGGTGAGGATCCTCGATACCCGTAAGACGACTCCGGGCCTGCGCGCGCTCGAGAAGGAGGCGGTACGCGCTGGGGGCGGCGTCAGCCATCGCAGCGGGCTCTACGACGCGATCCTCGTTAAGGAGAACCACTCCGCCCTCGGTGGGGGCGTGGCGGAGGCGGCGCGCCGGGCGCTCGCGCGCGCGCCCGACGGGGTGGCGGTGGAGGTGGAGTGCGCGACGCTCGAAGAGGTGGCGGGGGCGCTGGAGGCCGGCATCCCGCGGCTGCTGCTCGACAACATGAGCCCGGACCAGCTGCGCCGCGTCGTCGACCTGGTCGGCGGCCGGGCGGAGCTCGAGGCGAGCGGCGGGATCACCCTCGACACGATTCGCGCCGTCGCCGAGACCGGCGTTGACTTCATCAGCGTGGGCGCTCTCACGCACTCGGCGCCGGCGCTCGACTTCAGCCTGTTGCTCGATCCGATGTAGGCGCCGGCTGGCGCGGCCCGGGAGGCCGCAGCACCGCGAAGGGATCGGTCACCTCCAGCTCGTGCGAGCGGAACCGGTACACGGCGGCCGGCCGGCCGCCGCCACGGCCGGGCGAGCGGCGCTCGCCCGTCGCCTCGAGCAGCCCTCGGCGCTCGAGGACGCGGCGCAGGTTCGTGGGATCGACCGGATAACCGAGCGCCGCCGTGTAGATCGAGGACAGCTCCGAGATCGAGAACGAGCTAGGCGCGAGAGCAAAGCCGATGTTCGTGTACGAGAGCTTGGCCCGTAGGCGCTCGCGCCCGGCGAGGACGATGGGGCGGTGGTCGAAGGCCATCGGCTCGGGGAGGCGGTCGACGGGATACCACGCCGTGTCGGTCGGCAGCTCCGGGTCGAGGCCGAGCGGGACGAGCCCGAGATAGGCGGTGGCGAGCTGCCACTCACCGGGATGGCGGTCCGGCGCGCCGACCGTCTCGAGCTGCTCGAGCCATGAGAGCTCGGCCACGTCCACCTTCAGGGCGAGCTGGGAGCGGATCGAGTCCTCGAGGGCGAAGCCGCGCTCGAGGTAGCCGCCCGGCAGCGACCAGGCGCCCGAGAACGGCTCCCTGGCTCGCTGCCACAGGAGCGCGCACAGGCTCGACTCCCGCACCTGGAGCACTACCGCCAGGGTGACGTGGGTGGGGGAAAGGCGGGATCCACGGCGCGCCCCAGAGCGCCCCGGCCCTCGCCCCGAGGGGGACGGGCTCGGCCCCGTGATATCCTCCGGTTCCACGGTTTTCGATCATAAGGCAAAAACCTCATGAAGCCCATCGAACTCCCCACGCTCTCCCCCGGCGCCACCTCGTCGCTCCCCGCGGAGGAGATCTCCCGGCTGCAGGACCAGGTGCATGCGCTTGCCCAGGAGCGCAACGCCGTGATCCTCGCCCACAACTACCAGGTGCCCGAGGTTCAGGACGTCGCCGACTTCGTGGGGGACTCGCTCGGCCTCTCACGCCGCGCGGCCGCTGCCGACGCCGACGTGATCGCCTTCTGCGGCGTGCACTTCATGGCGGAGACGGCGTCGATCCTGTCACCGGACAAGACCGTGCTGCTACCCGACCTCGGCGCCGGCTGCTCTCTGGCCGACTCGATCACCGCCGACCAGCTGCGCGCGTGGAAGGCGAAGCATCCCGGTGCGATCGTCGTGATGTATGTCAACACGACCGCCGAGGTCAAGGCCGAGACCGACTACTGCTGCACGTCGTCGAACGCCGTGCAGGTGGTGGAGCACATCTACCGCGAGCACGGCGAGGACACGGAGATCCTGTTCGGCCCGGACATGTGGCTTGGCGCCTACGTCGAGCGCAGGATCGGACGGCGCATGCACGTGTGGGACGGCGAATGCCACGTGCACGCCGGCATCCGCCCGGGCGACATCGCGGACGTTCGCGCCGAGCACCCCGGCGCCGAGTTCATGATCCACCCCGAGTGCGGCTGCACGACCCAGGTGATGGAGTACGTGGCCGCGGGCGACGTCGACCCCGAGCGCACCCACATGCTCTCCACCGGCGGGATGCTCGCGTTCGCGCGCGAGTCCGACGCGAACGAGTTCATCGTCGCTACCGAGACGGGCATGCTGCACCCGCTGGCCAAGGAGAACCCCGGCAAGGAGTTCATCCCCGCCAACCGCGCGGCGGCCTGCAAGTACATGAAGATGATCACGTTGCCGGGCCTGCGTGATGCGCTCCGCGACCTGAACCCGGTCGTGAAGGTCGACCCGGCGCTGGCCGAGCGCGCTCGCGTGCCGATCGACCGCATGGTCGCGATCGGCTAGTCGAGAGACCCCGCGAGGCGGGCCCGGCGCGGCCTGCTCGGATGGAAGCCCTGACCCCGGGTTAGCCCGCCTCGTCCTCGAGGGCGTCCGAGCCTGAGCCCGAGCCGCTGCCACTCGAACCCGAGCCGCTGCCGGTCGAGCCCGAGCCGCTGCCGGTCGAGCCCGAGCCGCTGCCGCCGGTGCCCGGCTCGCCGCCGCTCGATCCCGAACCGCCGCTCACTCCCGAGCCGCTCCCGGATCCGGAGCCGCTGCCGCCGCCGCCCGGGACGCCCGATCCACTGCGCGCCACGCCACTGTCGCCGCCTTCCGACCCACCCGATCCGCTCCGGTCCTCGTCGGGCTCGGTCGGCTGGTCGTCGCCGCCCTCGCCGCTGTTGTCGCTGCCGCTGTGGCCCCCCCGGCCGCGGCCTTCGCCTTCTCCCCCGTCGTCCCGTTCCACAATCTCTTCCACACGCTCGCCCCGGTCGTCGGCGCTCCCGTCTCCATCGCCGCTGTTGCTGCCCCGCCGGTCGTCATCTCCGTCCCGGTGGTGCTGCCCGCGGGCATCGCCGTCATCCCCCGCATGGCCACGGCCGTACGCGCGCGCGCGGTCGTCGTCGACGGTGCCGCTCGCCCCGCGCGCACCCATTGCGAGGCCGACCGGCGCGGCGGCGTCCGCGGGGCCAGAATCGCGATCCCCCGCCTGCGCCTGGTCGACCCCACGGTCCCTGCGGTCGTCGCCCCCCTCCGGGCTGACCGCCACTCCGCCGATCACCGCGCCCGTCACGAGAGCCGTGGCGCACACCTTCGTGGCCAGCGCTCCGCCCGCGGTGGCGCCCACGCCACAGAGGTCGGCCACGCGCGCGCCGACCGGCTCGACCGGAGCCCACGGGATGCGCGTCAGGAGCCCCACCGGCGTGGCGGCCGTGGCCGCCGTCCGCAGCGCGCTCCGGGCACGGTGCAACAGCTGCCGCACCGCACCGCCGGTCACGCCGAGGACCGCCGAGATCTCCTCGTAGCTCCTTCCCTCGAGCTCGCGTAGGACGATCGCGTCCCGTTGGCGCTCGGGAAGCTCCTGCACCGCAGCGATCACCTCGGCCAGCCCCTGGCGGCGCTCGAGCACCTGATCCGGCCGCTCCACGCCGTCGATGCGCTCGTCGAGCGGCTGCTCCACGAGCGCGCGGTCGCGTAGCCCGTTCAGCGCCGCGTTGTGCGCAATGCGGTAGAGCCAGGGGCGCAGCTTGAGCTCGGCGTCGTCGCGACGGATCGCCTCGTAGGCGTTGAGGAAGGACTGCTGAACGGCGTCCTCGGCGCGCTCGCTGGGCAGTATCGCCTTGACGTAGCGGGTGAGTGGGCCCCGGTAACGCTCGACGATCGTCTCGAACGCAGGCTCATAGCCCGCGCGGACGAGGTCCACGAGGCGCTCATCGGACTGGCTCGAGAGCACCGGCTTGCGGGCGAGGCGTGCGGGGTGGAGAAGCGACCTTGGGGTCATGCTGTAAGGGGGGCCCGAACCTCTAACACAGGAATACGCGCAACCTCACGCTGCGGCACGTGTCGGAGGTAATCGGATGCCCTCGGCGCGCCTGCCACCCTGGGTGACCATGCGACGTGCCGCCTGCCTCGGCCTGGCCGCCGTAGCGGCTGCCCTCAGTGCCGCCCCCGCCCAGGGCGGCCGGCCCGATCCCGTAGATCACACACGGCCGGCAGCGCCCGACGGCACGCCGATGTGCGCCGACTGGGTGCACGCCCGTCACACGGTCGAACGCGGCGGCCGCGGGTGGCCGACCTGGCACCCTCCACGGGATCCCGACTACGGTTGCGCGTTCGGGCACGAGCACGGCGCCAACCCGCGCGCCTTCGCGCACTTCGAGCGCACCGGGATGCCCGCCTTCGGGCCGATCGGAGCCTTCGCCGGCAGTGAGGAGGCGCACCCCGGCTTCAAGGTGTTCGTAGTGAACCGCGACCGCAAGGGCCTCGCCTGGATGGTCGTCCTGCACCAGGGCTCCGGCTCGCCGAAGCGAGCGACCGTCCGCTTCCACTCGCTCGAGACCTGGCTGTTCCGCCGCCGCGGCGCGCGGCTCGCGGCGCACACGCGCCACATGGCGGATTTCGGGGAAGCCCTGCCGAGCTGTCCCGGCACCGCGCTGCGCGCCCGCATGAGGTTGCTGCCGACGCCTGCCTGCAGGTCCGTCTACGAGGAGTGGGACACAACCTTCGACATCGGTGGGGTATTCCGCGGCCGGCCTGGCTTCGGCATCGACAACGCGATCACGCAGTTCGACCCCGCCGCGCCGGAGCGGGTCCTGTTCAACAAGCCCGTTGCGTGCGGGCCCCAGGACCCCGGCGGCTGGGACTCCTACTGCAAGGGCGACAAGCGCACCGTCTTTCACCCACGCTGGCAGCTCCAGAACCGCGGCAGCAGCCGCTTCCGCACCGACGCCCACGGCCGCCGCGCAGGCGCCGGACTCCTCCAGGTCGTGTCTCGCCGCCTGCGCATCGACCAGTCCAGGGAATGCTGCGGCACCGAGAACGCCTTCGTCATGGAGCACCCGAGCGACGGCGGGATTTACCGTGCCGGCCGCGGCCTGAACTCGGCGAACTTCGAGTTTCCGGGCTACTGTGTCCTGCGAACCAACTAGCCGCGCCGCGCCACGAGCACCCCGGACAGGACGAAGGAGGCGCCGAAGATCCCGCACAAGAGGCCGAGCGTTTCGTTGGGATCGCCCTGCGCGACCGTCACGAGCCACCGCTTGCGGCCG
>Ga0081538_10000242_pt1 | contig 61803 bp, 53 predicted proteins | sample TabmetS5T2R1_FD_71022 | JGI IMG/M metagenome (GOLD analysis project Ga0081538, IMG submission 71022) | Tabebuia heterophylla rhizosphere microbial communities from the University of Puerto Rico - S5T2R1 | ecosystem: Host-associated > Plants > Roots > Rhizosphere ...
GTACCAGCCGTCGTCGACCGTGAAGTCGAGGCCTTCGCCGCGGATCACGAGCCGCGCCGAGCCGATCTCGGCGACCGCCTCGCCGGGCGCCGTGCGGACTCGGGCGCCGGGCGGGAGCGGGAAGGTCCACGTCAGCGTGCGCCCGTCGGCGCCCTGCAACGAATCTTGCAGCGTGAGCGTGCCGGCCGGGCCGTCGAACTCGAAGCGGCGTTCGTGCGTCGCGCCCGGGAACCCCTCGTGGCGGCCGGCGAAGACGGCGCGGCCGTTGTCGCCCGGCGCCCACTCGAGCGCCCGCGCCCGGCGCCGGTCGTCCATCGCGAACAGGTAGTCGGAGCGGAGCGGGTTCTGCTCCTCGTCGCCGACCTGCAGCGTGCTGTGCCAGGCCGTCGAGCGGAACCGGTTGCGCTCGACGGGGTCCGGCGTGTAGACGAAGGTGCCGGGATCGACCACCAGCGGCTGGTCGCCGAGGCTCAGCTCGAAGCTCAGCGCGTCGTTGTGGGCGTGACCGCCGATGCCGTTGAGGCCGACGTCGCCGCAGCGCACGAGCGCCCACAGGTCGCCGCCGCGCAGCACCCAGTAGCCGCCGTCCGGGAAGGCGGCGTGGCCGTCGGCCGGCGGGCGGCCGCCGAGGAGGTGGCGGTGGGAGCGGTAGCCGTCGCCGTAGCCGTCGAGCGGCAGGAAGCGCCCGGAGTCGTTGTCGCCGACCATCGGCGCGTCGCCGTCCGGTCGCGTGTAGGCGGCCGTGAAGCGCAGCATCGCCTCGAGCCGCTCGCGGTAGGCGGGCGTGAACGCGTTCGCGAGCTGGGAGTCGACGGCCCGCGTGCCGGCCACGAACAGCTCGGCGACGAGTCCGTGGTAGGGGATCGAGGCCTCGTGGTCCGTGCCGTCGGGGCGCACCTGGTGCTCCATCTCGGAGGCCAGCTCGCGCGCGCCCCAGGCCATCCACGCGCGGCCCTCGCGGCCAGCCGAGAACAGGGCGGCCACCGGCAGCAGGCCGACGACGTCGGACAGGTAGTGGTTGCCGCGCGTCTCGCCCCACTCGAGGTGCGAGCGGATGAAGCGCCCGTGCAGGAGCAGCGACGCGACCGCGCGATCGAGCCACGGCGGGCGCGCCTCCGCGACGAGGGCGAGCGCGGCGACCCAGTTCGACGCGCGGATCGCGACGTCCATCGTGCACGCCCAATTGGGCCCGAACTCGACCGGGTTGGCGGTCACGAACGAGTCGAGCTGCGCGCCGATCTCGTCGAGGTAACGGGTGTCGCCGGTCAGCCGGTGCGCGGCCGCGAGGAGCGGGAGGTGCTGAAAGCGGGTCAGCTCCCACGGCACCTTGATGTCGGATCCGTCGCCGAACACGATCGGCACCTGCGTGATGTGGGCGAGCGGCCACCGGCGTCCGGTCTTGAAGTCGGTGCGCCAGTCGATCTCGGGACCGAGGTCGACGGGGCCGGAGCCGAGCAGGTCGAAGCGGTGGGCGCAGATCGCTTCGGCGCGCTCGAGCAGCGACCGCCGCTCCTCGGCGCCGTAGGCCCCCAGCAGCCGCCGCTCGAGGTCGGCGACCGCCGGCAGCGCCGCCAGCGCCGGCCCGCGCAGCGCGGCGACCGCGTCGGCGCCGAGCGCGTCGCGAACCTCGCGGGGTCGCACGCGCAGCGGCACGAGGCGAAGCCGGGCGCGGCGCGCCGGAGCGCGGGCGATGCGGATGGCCGCCGCCGCGGCCGCGCGGGTACCGGCGACGGGCCCCAGCCGCCACCAGGCCGCGGCGCCCCGTCGTAGCGACGCGGTCATGCCGGGGGACGATAGCCGGGGCGCCAGAGCGCCCGGTGGACCGCGGCCTCGACCGCCGCGGGCACGGGCCGCACCCCCCAGAAGCCGCGGTACCACGCCCGGCCCAGCGGCCCCAGCCCGCTCTCGCGCGCCAGCTCGGCCCGCCGCGCGTAGAGCGCGGCGTGCTTGGCCCGCAGGCGCCGGACCGCGCCGCGGTAGGCGCGGCGGTCGCTGCCGAACTTCGAGCCCGCGCGGCGGCGGTACTGGAGCGTGACCTCGGGCACCTGGCGCCCGCGAAAGCCTTGGGCGAGCGCGTGGAGCCACAGCTCCCAGTCCTCGTACTCGCCGAACGCGGGGTCGAAGCCGCCCGTGCGCTCGAAGACCTCGGTGCGGGCCAGCGCGCTGAGCCCGATCGTGTGCCGGTAGAGCAGGGCGTACGGGTCGTAGGGCGGGAAGCGCAGGACGCCGGTCAGCTCGCCGAACTGCTCCATCAGCCCGTAGGCGAACCCGACCTTCGGGTCCGCGTCGAGGACGCCGCGCAGCGTCGCGAGCGCGCCCGCGGCGAGCCGGTCGTCGCCGTCGAGCACCAGCGCGTACGGCGTGTCCACGCGCGCGAGCCCGGCGTTGCGCGCGGCGGCCACGCCGCGGTTCTCCTGGCGCACGAGCTCGACGGCCTCCGGCAGCGCCTCGAGCGCGGCCAGCGTCGCCGGCTCGCGCGAGCCGTCGTCGACGACGACCACGTGCGCGTCCTGCGCCAGCGCGCTGTCGACCGCCTCGCCGAGGTAGGCGCCGAGCTCGAAGCAGGTGATGACGACGGTGACGGCGGGCACGGCGATCTAAGCTTGCACGCGATGAGCGACGCGGCATACAAGCAGGCGACGGTCGAGCAGTGGACCGCGGACCCGTGCGGCGAGGTCGTCGCAAGCGGCGAGACCGGGACGCGCGCGTACTTCGAAGCGCTCGAGCGCAGCCGCGTCGACTACGGGCCGTGGATGGAGGACCAGCTCGGATACGCCGGTACCGCCGGCCTCGACGTGCTGGACGTCGGCTGTGGCCAGGGGATCGACCTCGCGCGCTACGCGCGCGGCGGCGCCAACGTCACCGGACTCGACCTGACGCCCCGCCATGTGGAGCTCGCCCGCGCCCACCTCGCTGCGTTCGGCCTGCCGGGAACGGTGGTACAGGGCGACGCCGAGGAGCTGCCGTTCGCGGACGACAGCTTCGACCGCGTGTCGAGCAACGGCGTGCTGCACCACACGCCGAACATCGAGACGGCGCTGCGCGAGATCCGGCGCGTGCTGCGCCCGGGCGGCGAGGCGCGGATCATCGTCTACAACCGGTCCTCGTTGCACTACTGGATCGGTCAGGTGCTCGACTCGGGGCTGATGCAGCGCAAGCTGTTCACGGAGGGCTCGATGGAGGGCGTGCTCCGGCACGTCGAGCACTCGACGAGCGGGGAGGGCCGGCCGCTCGTGCGCGTCTACTCGCCGCGTCAGGTGCGGCGGCTGCTGCGCGAGGCGGGGTTCGGCGGCGTCGAGACCCGCGTGCGGCACTTCCACGCCGGGGACACCTTCATCACCGACTACCTGCAACGGTTCGCATCCCCGTTGCGCGACGCGCGCACGCTCGACCGGATCGGCCGCGTCGCCGGCTGGTACGTGATCGGCTCCGGCCGCGCCTAATAGCCTCTCCAGCCTCATGAAGCAGGTCGTCCTCCGCGGTGGCGCCCCCACGGTCGCCGATGTGCCTGCGCCCTCGCCGGCGCCCGGCCACGTCCTCGTGGCCAACGCCGCGTCACTGATCTCGAGCGGCACCGAGCGCGCGGGGGTGAGCGCGTCCGGCGGCGGCGGTTCGCTGCCGATGCGCGCCATCCGCAACCCCCAGCTCGTGCTGGCGACGCTGAACTACGCCCGCGAGCACGGCGTGCGCGACACCGTCGACGCCGTCCGCAACGCGGTGTCCGACGACACCGTGCTGGGCTACTCGAGCGCCGGCGTCGTCCTGCACACGGGCGGGATCGCGGAGTTCCGCGTCGGCCAGCACGTCGCCTGCGCCGGCGCCGGCCGCGCCAGCCACGCCGAGGTCGTGTCGGTCCCCGGGAACCTCGTGGCACCGGTGCCTGACGGGGTGTCGCTGCGCGACGCCGCGTTCACGACGGTCGGCGCGATCGCACTGCAGGGCGTGCGCCGGGCCGAGGCGCAGCTCGGCGAGCGCGTGGTCGTCATCGGGCTCGGCCTGATCGGGCTGCTGACCACCCAGCTCCTGCGCGCGGCCGGCTGCCAGGTGCTCGGCGTCGAGCCCTCGCCCGAGCGCCGCGCCCTCGGCTCGGAGCTGGGGGCCGAGCTCGTCGCCGCGCCCGACGAGGCGGAGGCGGCGGTGAAGCAGTGGTCGGGCGGGATCGGCGCCGACGCCACGCTGATCACGGCGTCGAGCGCGAGCGACGCGATCGTCAACCAGAGCGTCGGCCTGCTGCGCCGCAAGGGCCGCGTCGTCGTCGTCGGCGACGTCGGACTCGGCCTCGAGCGGGGGCCGATCTATCAGCGCGAGGCTGACTTCCTGATCTCGACCTCCTACGGCCCGGGCCGCTACGACCCGACCTACGAGGAGGGCGGCCTGGACTACCCGATTGCGTACGTGCGCTGGACCGAGAACCGCAACATGGAGGAGTTCCTGCGGCTGGTAGGCACCGGCGACGTGAAGGTCGAGCCGCTCGTCGAGCTCGAGCTGACCGCCGACCGCGCGGCCGAGGCCTACGCTCGCGTCACCGGCGACTCGCCGCCGCTCGCCGCCGTGCTCACCTACGACCCCGAGCGCGCCGTCGACGGCGTCGCGGAGGTCGTCCGCGTGTCCTCCAAGCGCGGTACGGCCGCCGGCGACTTGACCGTCGGCCTGATCGGCCCCGGCAGCTTCGTGCGTAGCGTCCACCTGCCGAACCTGCGCGCCGACTCCGGCGTGCGGATCAAGACGGTCGTCGCGCGCCGCAGCACCAGCGCCACCGACATCGTGCGCTCGCTGCGGATCAGCGGCGAGGCGGCCACCGACTGGCGCGTCGCCGTCGAGGACCCCGAGCTCGACCTCGTCGTGATCGGCACGCGTCACGACAGCCACGCCGAGATAGCGGCGGCCGCGCTGCGCGCCGGACGGGCGGTGTTCGTCGAGAAGCCGCTCGGCCTCACGCGCGAGGAGATCGACGAGGTGTACGCCGCCGGCCGGGACAACGATCGGCTCGCGATCGGCTTCAACCGCCCGTTCGCCCCGCTCGCCCAGCGCCTGCGCGGCGAGTTCGACGCCGTCGAGGGGCCGGCGCACGTCGTCTACCGTGTCAACGCGCCGCTGGCCGCCGACCACTGGCTCAACGACCCGCGCGTGGGCGGTGGGCGCATCCTCGGCGAGGCATGCCACATGATCGACTTCGTCAACTGGCTCTGCGGCACGCCGCTGCGGGCGAGCGCGGCGGCGCTGCCGGCGCCGCCCACCGTCGGCTCGGTCGAGAGCGCCTCGATCACGATCGAGTACGCCAACGGCTCGCTCGCGACGGTCCTGTACTCGGGGGTCGGCGCAGGCGCCATGCCCAAGGAGCGCGTCGAGGTCCTGCGCGGAGCGCGCTCCTGGGTGCTCGACGACTTCCGCGCGCTCACCTCCTGGGGCCCCGCCGGGGAGCACACCGAGACCGCGCGCGGCCAGGACAAGGGCCACGCCGAGCTGATGCGCCGCGTGCTCGCCGCGTGCCGAGGCCGGCAGCCGTTCGAGCCCGGCCTGCTCGCCGCCTACGCCGCCCAGAGCGTGGCGCTCGCCGCGCTGGAGTCCATCGCCGCCGGGCAGGCGCGCGAGATACCGCTGCCGTAGGCGGCTAGGCTGACCGGCCGATGTGTGGCGTCTGCGGTGTCATCGACCTGAAGGGCCGACCCGTGCCCGACCTCGAGCGCAAGCTCGAGGTCATGAACGACCTCATCGCGCACCGTGGGCCTGACGAGGCCGGGCTCTGGGTCCATGAACGCGGTCACGTCGGCCTGGGCAGCCGGCGCCTGAGCATCATCGACCTCGAGCATGGGCACCAGCCCATGTCGGACGAGGCGGGTCGCTGGATCGCCTACAACGGCGAGGTCTACAACTACCCCGAGCTGCGCACCACGCTGGGCGGAGCGTTCGCGAAGGGCGCCGACACCGAGGTCGTCCTCCGCGCCTACGGGCAGTGGGGCGCGGCGAGCCTCGACCATCTCCGCGGGATGTACGCCTTCGCGATCTGGGACGAGCCCGCCCAGGAGCTCTTCCTCGCCCGCGACCGGTTCGGCATCAAGCCGCTCTACTACACCGTCGTCGAAGACGTCCTGTACTTCGCCAGTGAGGCGAAGGCGCTGATGCCGTTCCTGGAGTCGGTCGAGATCGACCTCGAGGGATTCACGGACTACCTCGCCTTCCAGTTCTGCCTGGCGGGCAAGACTCTCTTCAAGGACGTCGCCGAGCTGCAGCCCGGCCACTTCCTCACCGTCGGCCGCGGCCCGGTGAAGCCTCGCCGCTACTGGGAGGTCTTCTACGACCTCGACTGGGACCACACCGAGCGTTACTTCGAAGAGCGGCTGCAGGAGCTCATGGCGGAGTCCGTCGGCCTGCACATGCGCGCCGACGTGCCGGTGGCGGCCTACGTGTCGGGCGGCGTCGACTCGAGCGCCGTCGCCAGCCTCGCCAGCCGGCACTCGCCCTACCGGATGTCGGCGTTCACGGGGCGCTTCCCCGAAGACCCGGCCTACGACGAGAGCTCCTATGCGCGGGCCCTGGCGGGCGAAGCCGGCCTCGACCTGCACCTCGTCGACATCGGGGTCGAGGACTTCGTGGAGTCGATGGCCGACGTCATGTACTTCATGGACTTCCCGACGGCCGGCCCCGGCTCGCTTCCGCAGTACGTGGTCGCGCGCGCCGCCGCGCGCGAGGGCAAGGTCATCCTCGGCGGCCAGGGCGGCGACGAGATCTTCGGCGGCTATACCCGCTATCTGATCGCCTACTTCGAGCAGTGCATCAAGGCCGCCATCGACGGCACGCTCAGGGACGGGAACTTCGTCGTCACCTACGAGTCGATCATCCCCAACCTGGTCGCGCTCCGGGGCTACGAGCCGCTGCTGCAGAAGTTCTGGAGCGAGGGGATGTTCGCGCCGATGGACGCTCGCTACTTCCGGCTCATCAACCGCATGCCGGAGCGGGACAGCGCGATCGATCTCGAGGCACTGGGCAACTACTCGCCGTTCGAGACGTTCCAAGAGATCTTCAACGGCTCGAACGTCGGCCACGAGGCGTACTTCGACAAGATGACCCACTTCGACTTCAAGACGCTGCTCCCGGCGCTGCTGCACGTCGAGGACCGGATGGCGATGGCGCACGGGCTCGAGTCGCGCGTGCCCCTGCTCGACCATCGTCTGGTCGAGTTCGCGGCCACGATCCCGGCCGACGTGAAGTTCCGCGACGGAACGATGAAGCACGTCTTCAAGCGCGCCCTGGCGCCGCTGCTGCCGGACTCGATCGTCAAACGCACGGACAAGATGGGCTTCCCGGTGCCGCTGACGGAGTGGATGCGCGGCCCGGCGCGCGACTTCCTGTACGACACGCTCGGCTCGCAGGCCGCGCGCGAGCGCCCCCTCGTCGACAACCGCAAGGTGCTCGAGGGCGCGGTCGCCGAAGGGCGGTTCGGACGTCGGACGTGGGGCCTGCTCAGCCTCGAGCTGTGGCAGCAGGCGTTCCACGACCGCGAGCGAGACTTCAAGCGACTCCTGACGGAGAAGGGGGACACCACCGGTGAAGGTATTGATAACGGGCGGGGGCGGGTTCATCGGATCGCACCTGGCCGACCGGCTCGCAGCGTCTGACCACGAGGTCGTCGTCATCGACAACTTTGCGACCGGCCGACGGTCGAACCTCGACGGCCGGCAGGGCGTGACGCTGGTCGAAGGGGACATCGGCGAGACCGACGATCTCGAGGCCGCGTTCTCGGCCATCGGCGCTCCGGACGTCGTCGTGCACGCGGCGGCCTCCTACAAGGACCCGGAAGCCTGGGTCGAGGACGTGCGGACGAACGCGATCGGCACGGCGAACGTGGTCCGCGCGACCCAGGCCGCCGGCTGCGAGCGGATCGTCTACTTCCAGACCGCGCTCTGCTACGGCACCCGGCCGCTCGAGCAGCCGATCACGCTGTCGCACCCGGTCCGCCCCGACTCGAGCTACGCGATCTCGAAGACCGCCGGCGAGCAGTACATCGAGATGTCCGGTCTCGACTGGGTCTCCTTCCGCCTGGCCAACGCCTACGGGCCGCGCAACATCTCGGGACCGCTGCCGACCTTCTTCCAGCGGCTGACCGCAGGGAAGCCGGTGTTCGTGATGGACACGCGCCGCGACTTCGTCTTCATCGACGACCTGATCGACCTCGTCTGGCAGGCCGTGGTCGACGGCAGGGGCCACGGCACCTACCACGCGTCGTCCGGCTCGGACTACGCGATCAAGGAGCTGCTCGACGCGACGCTGGCCGCGCTGCAGATCCAGCTTGACGAGGAGGTCGAAGTCCGGCCCCGGAGCGCCGATGACGCCTACACGATCCTGCTCGACCCGACGCGCGTTCAGGAGGAGTTCGGCTGGCGGCCGAAGACGCCGCTCGAGGAGGGCGCGAAGCGGGCGATCGACTCCTACCGCGAGCACGGCATCGCGGAGACCTTCACCCACCTGAAGGCGCCGACGTGAGCAGCCGGATCCTCATCGTCGGCGGCGCCGGGTTCGTCGGCTCCAACCTCGTTCGGGCGCTCGCCGAGCACGGGCGCGGCCCGATCCTCGTGGTCGACAACCTGCTCTCGGCCGAGCGCGAGAACCTGCCCGACCATCCGGGGATCGACTTCGTCGAGGGCTCGATCACCGACGACGCGGTGCTCGCCGCGCTGCCGGACGACATCGCCGCGGTCTATCACCTCGCCACCTACCACGGCAACCAGAGCTCGATGGCAGATCCGCTGGCCGACCACGAGCACAACCTGCTGTCGACGCTCAAGCTGTTCGAGCGCATCAAGGACCTGCCGGCGCTCGAGAAGGTCGTCTACGCGTCGGCGGGCTGCACCGTCGCCGAGAAGACGTTCGACGGCGCGGCTGCGACCAGCGAGGACGCGCCGGTCTCGCTGTGGCACGACACGCCCTACCAGGTCTCCAAGATCGTCGGGGAGCTCTACGGCAACTACTACCTCCTGCGCCACGGGCTGCCCGTGGTCAAGGCGCGCTTCCAGAACGTGTACGGCCCGGGGGAGGTGCTGGGCGCCGGGCGCTGGCGCGGCACCGTCCACACGATCTGGCGCAATGTGACGCCCACGTTCGTCTACAAGGCCCTGACCGGCGACGCGCTCCAGATCGACAACGGTGGCGTCGCGACGCGCGACTTCATCTTCGTCGACGACATCGTCGCGGGCCTGATCGCCTGCGAGGAACGCGGCGCGGCGGGCGAGGTCTACAACCTCGCGAGCGGCGTCGAGACGTCGATCCGCGCGCTCGCCGAGCTGATCGTCGATTTGACCGGCGGCGCCGCCGCCATCGAGGTCGCTCCCGCACGCGACTGGGACCGCTCCGGGCAGCGCTACGGCTCGCCGCTCAAGGCGCGCGAGCAGCTCGGCTTCGAAGCCGGCGTCGAACTGCGCGAGGGCCTCGAGCGCACGATCGCGTGGACCCGCGAGAACCTCGACCTGATCGAGCGCTGCATCGCGCGTCACGCGCCGCGGCTCGCGGCCCTGCAGGAGACCGCCGCCTGATGGCCACCGCCGAGCACGGCCCGCTGACGGTCATCGAGCCCGTCGGCGGGCTGGTGTTCCCTGACCTGCGCGAGCTGTGGCGCCGGCGCGACCTGCTCTACCTGATGGTGCGGCGCGACCTGACCGTCCGCTACAAGCAGTCGGTCGCCGGCGCGCTGTGGGCGGTGCTCCAGCCGGTCGCCCTCGCCGCGGTGTTCAGCGTGTTCCTCGGGCTGCTGGCCGACGTGCCGTCGGCGGAGGGCATCCCGTACCCCGTCTTCGCCCTCTCCGGCATGGTCCTGTGGCTGTTCTTCACGAACGCGCTGGGCCGCAGCTCCGACAGCACGGTCTCGAGCGCCGAGCTGATCGCGAAGGTCTACTTCCCGCGCGCAGCGATCCCGCTCGCCGCCGCGGTCGGGCCCGTCGTCGACTTCGCGGTCGCGTTCGTGGTGGTCATCGGCGCCGTGCTCGTGTACGGCGAGCCGCTCGGCCCCTCGATCCTGCTCGTACCGGCGATCGTCCCCGTCGTGCTGGCGCTCGCGCTCGGCTCGGGTCTCTGGCTCTCTGCCCTCTACGTGCGCTTCCGCGACATCGGGCTGGTCGTGCCGTTCCTGATCCAGGTGGGTCTCTTCGTGACGCCGATCATCTATCCGTTCAGCCTGGTGCCTGACCACCTGCAGTGGCTCTACGGGCTCAACCCGATGGTCGGCACGCTCGAGCTGTACCGCTGGATGGTCTTCCCCGACGCGGCCTGGCCGGGGCTCGTGGTGCTCGTGCCGTTAATCGTGGGTCCCGTGCTGCTCGTGAGCGGCGCGGCGTTCTTCGAGCGCTCCCAACGCGGCTTCGCCGACGTCATATGAGTGCCCCCCCTGCCATCCGCGTGCAGGGCCTCGGCAAGCGCTACCGGCTCGGCGCCACGACGACGACGCTGGCGGCGACGGCCACCGGGCTCGCCCGGCGGCTCGCGCGGCGGCCGTCGCAGGACGGCACGCGACCGGACGGCAGGGAATTCTGGGCGCTGCGCGACGTCTCGCTCGAGATCCAGCCCGGCGAGGTCGTAGGCATCGTCGGCCGCAACGGCGCGGGCAAGAGCACGCTGCTGAAGATCCTCTCGCGCATCACGCCGCCGAGCACCGGGCGCGTCGAGATGCGCGGCGACGTCAGCTCTCTGCTGGAGGTGGGCACCGGGTTCCACCCCGAGCTCAGCGGACGCGAGAACGTGTTTCTCAGCGGCGCGATCCTCGGCATGAGCCGGCGAGACGTCGCTGCGCGCTTCGACGACATCGTCGCCTTCGCCGGCGTCGAGCGGTTCATCGACACGCCGGTCAAGCGCTATTCGAGCGGCATGTACGTCCGCCTGGCCTTCGCCGTCGCGGCGCACCTGGAGACCGACATCCTGCTGGTCGACGAGGTGCTCGCCGTCGGTGACGACGAGTTCCAGCGTCGCTGCCTGGGCAAGATGCGCGACGTCGTCGGCCAGGGCCGGACCGTCGTCTTCGTCTCGCACAACCTCGCCGCCGTCGAGCGCCTCTGCCCGCGGTCGCTGTGGATCGAGGGCGGCCATCTGGAGGCGGACGGGGCGACCGGTGACGTCATCGCCGCCTACCTGCGCCGCGTCGGCTCGCGGCAGGAAGGCGGCGTGGCGGTGATCGCTCCCGACGCCGAGCGCATCGGCGGCGACGACGCCAGGTTCGTGGAGGCCTCGCTCACCGACCGCTCCGGGACGCCGCTCGACCAGGTCGCGCTCGGCCAGCCGTTCTCGGTCGAGGTCGCGTTCGACCTACGGGTCCCGGTCGAGAACGGAGTGCTCGAGGTCGGAATCTCCTCGCCGGAGCACGGACGCGTGGCCACCGTCCAGAACATCGACGGTGGGCGCCCCGGCCTGGTGCTCGACCCGGGCCTTCACCGGTTCCGCGTCGACGTCGAGACGACGCTCCTGCCCGGCGAGTACTCCCTCGACGTGGCGCTGCACGTGCTCCCGAGCCTGACGCTCGACTGGATCGAGCGCGTGCTGACGTTCACCGCGCTCAACCTCGCCGAGGAGGGCGAGGACCGCTGGCCGTGGGCGCACGTGCGCGGCGCACTGCGGCCCGCCAGTCGCTGGACGCAGCTGCCGGCCGGCGACCGGACCGCCTCGCGGTCCTAGGCCGGCACCGGCTCGCGCCCGAGGAACGTCCGGCACCACTGCTCGACGCAGAGGAGCGACCAGATGAGCAGCCGGCAGTTGGTGCGGCCCGCGAGGTGCTCGCCCACGATGCCGCGGATCTCGCCGCCGTCCAGGTACTCGTAGACGGCCGCGTCGCCGTTCAGCAGCGTGCGGCGGATGTAGTCGATGCTCTCGCCGCGGTACCAGCTCGCGTCGGGGGCCGAGAAGCCCTGCTTGACCCCGGCGGCCAGGTCGGCCGGCACGTAGCGCCCGAGCACCTTGCGCAGCGCCAGCTTGCCGTCCTTCGTACGTTCGAAGAACCGCTGGCTCTTGGGGCCTGGCTCGTTCTCGTTGAGCCGCACGACCTCGCCGAGGTTGCCGAGCTTCATCCCCACCGGCAGCGCTTGCGCGAAGTCCACGAGCTCGTTGTCGAGGAACGGAAGGCGGGTCTCCAGGCCATGCGCCATCGACAGCTTGTCCTCCACCACGAGCAGGCCGTGCAGGAAGGTCTTCGCCTCGAGGTAGAGCGAGTGGTTGATGTAGTCCTCAGGAGACACCAGGCGTTCGGCGTGGCTCTTGAAGACGTCGCGGAAGATGTCGCGCGTCGGGACGTGCTCCACGTCGGACCAGATCGGCGCGAACGCTCGCTGCAGCGACCCGTTGGGCATCAGGCGCTGCCAGAACGCGTAGTACTTGTCGACGTAGTGCTCGAAGTCGTTGTTGACGACGGCGCGGTAGTAGCGCCACGGGTATCCGCCGAAGAGCTCGTCGCCGCCGGCACCTGAGAGGACGACGCGCACGAACTTCGACGCGAGCTGGGCGGCATAGAAGTTCGGATAGCTCTGGCCCACGCGCGGATCCTCGAGATGCCAGATGAGCCGACTCATCACGCGCTCCATGTCGCCCGCCTTCAGCACCATCTCGTAGTGCTCGGTGCCGAACAGGTAGGACATGCGCTCCGCGTTGGCCCGCTCGTCGAACGCGAGCTCCATCCCTGACGCCGAGGACAGGTCGAACCCGACCGTGAACGTGCGCATCTCCTCCATCTCGGCCGCCGCGATCGCGGTCACCGAGCCGGAGTCGATGCCGCCGCTCAGGTACGAGCCGACCGGGACGTCGGCCACGAGCTGGCGCTCGACCGCCTCACGGAACAAGCGGTCGAGCTCCTCCGTCAGCTCACCGTCCGACCCGGTGACCCGCTCCCGGAAGTCGAAGTCCCAGTAGCGCTCCGGCGCGGGGATCACGCCCATGTCGGCGGAGATCCTCAGCAGCGTGCCGGCCGGGAGCATCCGGACGCCCGCGAACAGCGTGCGGTCGGTGAAGATGTTCTGGAATGTGAAGTACTCGAGCAGCGCCTCGCGGTCGAGCTCGGCGCGGAAGTCGGGGTGGGCCAGGAACGCCTTGACCTCGGAGGCGTACGTCAGCGTCCGCCCCGTCTGCGTGAGGTACAGCGGCTTCATCCCGTAGCGATCGCGCGCGAGCAGCAGCTCCCGGCGCTCGGCGTCCCACAGCGCGAGCGCGAACATGCCGTTGAAGCGACCGACCGCCTCCGGCCCCCAGCGGGCAAGCGCCTCCAGCACGACCTCGGAGTCGCAGTGCGAGCGGAAGCGGACCCCCTCGCGCTCGAGCTCGGCGCGCAGCTCGCGGAAGTTGTAGACCTCGCCGTTGTAGTTCAGGACCCACCGGCGGTCGGCGGAGAGCATCGGCTGATGCCCCGCAGGGCTCGGATCGATGATCGCGAGGCGGCGGTGACCGAACCCGACGGGCCCGTCGGTATGCCGCCCCTCGCCGTTCGGGCCGCGATGGGCCAGCGCTCGCGTCATCGCGGACACGACGTCCGGATCGACGGGCGCGCCGTCCGTGTTGAGGATGCCGGTGATGCCGCACATGGGCTGTCGAGCGCGAGGCGGCGGGGGAGGTTATCGAGCGGCCGTCGCTACCCTCGTCCGCGTGACCGGACCGACCTCCGCCGGCGCCTACGCGGGCAAGCTGAGCCGCGACGAGCTCTCCGCGATCGTGGCGTGTCCCGTCTGCCGCGCCCCGCTCGCGCTCCCGGAAGCACCGGAGACGCGCTGCGCCGAGTGCGCGACGTCATACCGGCGCCTTGCGCACGCCTGGGACCTGACGCCGCCGCGCGAGCGCTGGTCGTCGGAAACCTGGGAGGCGTGGGAGCAGCTGCAGGAGAACGGCGACGTGTCATATCGGGAGGACCCGGAGAACAACCTGGGCGTCGGCCCGCGCGACGACCACCTCGCGTTCTCGTCCTTCGCCGGGCTCGACGGCCTCGTCCTGGACGTCGGCTGCGGACCGCAGCCGTGGCCCACGAACTTCGACCGCCACGCCCCGGGCACCCGCTTCGTCGGCGTCGACCCGCTCGTCGGCACGCGCGAGGCGCACTACACGCAGATCCGGGCGCTCGCTGAGTTCCTGCCGTTCGCCGACGCGCGCTTCGATCACGTCCTCTTCGCGACGAGCCTCGACCACTTCGTCGATCCCACGGAGGCGCTGCGTGAGGCTCGTCGCGTCGTCGCCGCCGACGGCAGCATCGACATCTGGGTCGGGCACAAACGGGCCGATGCGCCGGCGCCCGCGGAGTCGCCGGCGTGGTACCGGACGCTCGTCAAGCCGCCGGCAGCGGATGACGTGTTCCACTTCAAGCGGCTGGACGCGCAGGCGAGCGAGGCGCTGTTCGCGGCCGCCGGCCTGCGCGTCGCGCACACCGAGACCCACGCGGTCGACGAGTACCGCACGAACCACTTCTACAAGCTCAGCCCTGCCTGATGAGAGTCCTCGTCACGGGGGCCACCGGGTTCATCGGCGGCGCGCTGCTGCGGAACGCGCCGGCCGACTGGGACATCGCGGCGGTCGCGCGCAGCGGGCGTCCGGCGAGCACGTCGGCGGCCGATCCGGTCGAGTGGGTCGAGGCCGACCTCTGCGAGCCCGGCTTCGAACGCCGGCTTCCGGCCGCCACAGACGTGGTCGTCCACCTCGCGCAGGCGCGCGCAGCGAGCGGGTTCCCGGCGAGCGCTCGCGAGCTCGTGGACCTCAACGTGATCGCCACCGCGAGGCTTCTCGAGCACGCTCATGCGTCTGGAGCGGGCCGGTTCGTCCTGGCGTCGACGGGCACGATCTACCGTCCGCGGGAGGAGCCGCTCGACGAGGACGCGCCGCTCGACTGCGACTCGTTCTACTCCGCGTCCAAGCGCAGCGCCGAGCTGCTCGCACGACCGTACGGCGCCCTCCTGGGCTGCCATGTGCTGCGTCTCTTCACGGTCTACGGGGACGGCCAAGAGGGCAGGCTGATCCCGAACCTCGTCGCGCGCGTCCGTGCCGGCGACGCCGTCACCGTCCAGGGGCGGCACGGCCTGCTGCTCAGCCCGGTGCACGTGGATGACGTCGCCGCCGCGCTGATCGCCGCGGTCTCGGGCCCGGGGCGCGGCTTCGAGATCACCAACGTCGGCGGCCCGGACGTGCTCGGGATCCGTGAGATCGCCGAGATCCTGGGCCGCATCGTGGGACGTGAGCCGCGCATCGAGGCCGCCGCCGGCGACGAGCTGGGCGGGTTCGCCGCCGACATCACGAAGCTCTCGCGCACGCTGGCGATCGCGCCGCCGCGAAGGTTCGAGGACGGCGCCGCCCAGGCATTCGCGTCGCGAGGGGCCGTCGCGTGAGTGACGCGCCCTTCACGCTGGCGCAGTACGCCGCGTACCTCCGCCTGGCCCGCGCGCACGGCTACCGCTTCGCGGGCTTCCAGGAGCTCGTCGGCGATGCCGGCAGTCGTGCCGAGCGCGTCGTCCACGTGCGTCATGACATCGACTACGCGCTGCGCTGGGTCCTGCCGATGGCCGAGATCGAGCACGAGCACGGCGTGCGCAGCACGTACTGCTTCCTGGTGGACTCGCCCTACTACTCCAGTTCCACGCCCGAGTTCGAGGCGGCTGTGCGGGGTGTGCTGGGACTCGGCCACTGGCTCGGGCTGCACTTCGATGCCACGGAGATCACGGACGACGACGAGGTGGTGCGCCGTGTAGTCGACGCCGCCGCCGGACTCGAGCGGCGCTTCGGGGCCGACGTCGTCGCCGTGTCGTTCCACATGCCGGGCCGCCGCGCCGTATCGCACATCGTCCTCCCCGGCCGGCTGGTGAACACCTACGGGCCGCGGTTCTTCGAGGAGATCGGCTACGCCTCCGACTCCAACATGAACTGGCGCGGCGTCGACCTCGCGGAGCTGCTGAGATCGCCCGAGACCCAGCGCCTGCAACTGCTCATCCACCCGATCTGGTGGCGCAGCGCGCACGAGCCGATGCTCGCCAAGCTGCAGGCGCTGGCCGACGACCTGGGCATCCCGCTCGACGAGCTGATGACCGACGAGCAGCGCGCCCTGATCGACGCTCCCACCTCCTAGACTGCCCGCCCTCATGGGAGCGAACCAGCCACCCGCCTGGCTCCTGCCGCTCGTCGGCCTGGACGAGCCGCCCGACGAGACGGCTTCGGTCACGCTGCGCGGCACGCCGTACGCGCTGCGCGACGGCATCCTGCGCGTGGTGTCCGACGTGTCCGCTGCACAGGACCAGACGCGCGAGGCGTTCGGGTTCAAGTGGCAGCAGAGCGACAGCTTCGAGTCGGACACGATGCTCCAGGTGACCCGACAGCATGCGCTCGAGCGCTACGGCGACATCGCCAACGCGTCGTGGTGGGAGTCCTACGGCGACCGGCCCGTCGTGGTCGATGCCGGCTGCGGCGCCGCGCTGACCGCGATCGCGATGCTCGAGCCGATCCTCGATCGCGTGAACTACCTCGGCGTCGACCTGTCGAGCTCCGTCGACGTCGCGGCCGAGCGGTTCGCGCGCCGCGGGCTCGCCGGCGCGTTCCTGCAGGCGGATATGAACGCGATCCCGCTCCCCGAGGGCAGCGTGCACTTCGCGCTCGCCGAGGGCACGCTGCACCACACCGACGACACCGAGACCGCGTTCCGCAATGTGGCGCGGCTGATCGCGCCGGGCGGGCGCTTCGCGTTCTACGTGTACCGGCGGAAGGCGCCGATCCGCGAGTTCACCGACGACTACATCCGCGATCGCCTGCAGGAGATGACCCCGCAGGAGGGGTGGGACGCGATGGTGCCGCTCTCGAAGCTCGGCCAGGCGCTCGCCGAGCTCAACGTGACCGTCGACGTCCCCGAGGACGTCGAGCTGCTCGGCATCCCGGCCGGCCGTCACGACGTCCAGCGGCTCATCTACTGGTACGTGGCCAAGCTCTACCACCGCCCGGAGTTCTCCCTCGAGGAGAACAACCACGTCAACTACGACTGGTACGCGCCGCGCAACGCGTACCGGCACAGCGAGGATGAGGTTCGCGCGTGGTGCGAGGCGGTCGGCCTCGACATCGAGCGCGAATGCATACAGGACGCGGGCATCACCGTCGTGGCCCGCCGTCCCGACTGAGGCAGATCAGCGCGCGGCCTCGGCCTGGCGGGCGGCGACCTGGTCGATGTGCGAGGCGCGCCACTCGATCAACCGGCGCAGCCCTTCGCGCAGCGGCACGGCGGCCTCGAACCCGAGCTCCCGGCGCGCAAGGTCGGTCGAGCCGAGCCGGTGGTTCACGAAGGCCTGCCGCTGGGGCACGAACTCGATCTCGAGGTCGGAGCCGGTGATCTCGAGCAGCAGCTCGGCGAGCTCGCGGATCGACGTCTTCGTGCCGGCGCCGATGTTGTAGGGGCCGCTCGCGCCGCTCTTGGCCGCGCACACGTTCGCCTCGGCCACGTCGCTGACGTAGATGAAGTCGAAGCTCTGCTCGCCGGTGCCCTCGATGACCGGCGCCAGGCCCTGGTCGATGCGGTCGAGCATCTTCATGATCACGGCGATGTAGGTGCCGCGGTAGTCCTGCCGGGCGCCGTAGACGTTCATGTACCGGAGCGCGGCGTAGCTCAGCCCGTAGCGGTGGTGATAGGCCTGCAACATCGCCTCGCCGGCGATCTTCGTCGCGCCGTAGAAATTGCGGTTGTTGAACGGATGATCCTCGGTCATCGGGATCTCCATCGCGTTGCCGTACACCGACGCGGAGGACGAGTAGACGAGCCGCTCGACGTCGGCCCGCGCGCATGCCTCCATCACGTCGAAGGTCCCGCGGACGTTGACCTCGAACGCCGAGCGCGGGTACTCGTGGCAGTGCAGCAGCCAGAGCGCGGCGAGGTGGAACACCGTGCCGGCGCCGGTCAGCGCCTCGGTCAGGACGTCCGGGTGCAGGAGCTCGCCCCCGGCCTCGTTGAGCCGCACGCGAGGGTCGCGCAGCGCGAGCTCGAGGTTCTCCATGCGGCCGCGCGTGAAGTTGTCGTAGACGACGATCTGGCCGATCGGCTCGTCGAGCAGGCGCTCGACCACGTGCGACCCGATCAGTCCGGCGCCGCCGATCACGACGACCTTCTCGTCGCGCAGGTCACGCTGGAAGGGCTCCCCGGGGGAGCCCATGATCCGCAGGTCGGCGGGGTCGAGATCGGGTCGCATCGGCTCCCGAGGGTAGCTGGAGGGGCCGCTAGAGTCGTTCGGCGTGGGCGCGGGCCGCGATCGGCCGGGGAGCATCCTGTTCTCCGGGCACAGCTACTACAACGCCTGGTATCTGTCGCGCGAGCTGCGCAAGCTCGGCTGGCGTGCCGACGTCCTGAACTGGGACGAGGATCCGTCCAACCAGATCTACTACCACGGAGAGGACATCCGGCTCGACAGCGGCGGCCGCTTTCCGCTCCTGCGCCACCTCGCCTTCTACCAGCACGCGCTGCGCAGCTACGACATCATCCACTTCAGCAACACGGAGGGGATGAAGTTCTCGCCGCTGCTGGAGCGCACCTTCGCGCGCCGGTTCTCGAAGGGCGCCGAGATCCGGCTGGCCAAGCGGCTCGGCAAGAAGATCACCTACTCGAACAACGGCTGCCTGGACGGCGTCGCCCAGAGCTCGTTCGCCGCCTGGCGCACCCCGCCGGTGTGCGACGACTGCCCATGGCGCGACGTGCCGAGCGTCTGCGAGGACGACAAGAACCTCGCGTGGGGCGAGTTCCGCAACCGCCACGCCGACTTCCAGATCCTCCTGGGCGGCAACCGCGCGGACTTCAACGTCGATCCCAGCGTGCACGAGGTGCCGTGGTTCTACTGCCTCGACCACGAGTTCTGGGATCCGGACCTGCTCGTGCCGACGAACTACCGGCTGCCCCTGCCCGAATCCACGGTGAAGATCTACCACGCGGTCGGCAACATGCAGCGGCGCTCGCACGGGACGACTCGGCGCAACGTCAAGTCGAGCCACGTCTGGATGCCGCTGATCGACGACCTCAAGGCCGAGGGCCGCGACGTCGAGCTCGTCTTCTTCCAGGACGTCCCGAACACCGAGCTGCGGTACTACCAGGCACAGGCCGACATCGTCGTCGACATGCTCACGTTCGGCTTCTTCGGGGCCAATGTGCGCGAGGCGCTGATGATGGGCAAGCCCGTGATCTGCCACCTGCGCGACGAGTGGCTGGACCAGATGCGCACGGAGATCCCCGACTACGTCGACGAGCTGCCGATCGTGCGCGCCACGCCCGAGACGGCGCGCGAGGTGCTCGTCGACCTGCTCGACGATCCCGTCAAGCGCGCCGAGATCGGCAGGCGCAGCCGCGAGTTCGCCGTCAAGTGGCACTCAGCCCGCGAAGGGGCGAAGCAGATGGATCGGATCTACCGGGAGCTGCTGGCCGGCTGAGCGCGGTCGAGCAGCCCGCGCGTACCCTCGAAGCCGACGTGCATCAGCGCGTCGACCACCGACAGCCCGGCGACGTGGTCGCCGCCGCCCTGGTCGTACGGCGGCGGCTCGAATCCCTGCTCGATCAGCTCGAGTCCGTTGGCGGCGAACTTCTCGTCCTCCTGGTAGCCCTCGGCCCCGCCGCCGGCCAGGTACGCGTCACCGCCGGCAGCGCGCACGAGCGAGACCAGCAGGTCGGTCGCGGCACCGCGGCCGTCGAGCTCCGACGCGCGCACCAGCGAAGTGCCGAGGCCGAGCAGGTCGCACAGCCGCCGGATCGCGCGCTCGTTGTAGGCGGCGAGGTCGTCGGTGGGATCCCGCAGCAGCGGTTCGAGCTCGGCATGGACGGAGGCGAAGAACGGCGCCCGCCCGTACGCACTGCGCAGCGTCTTGAGCGCCGTCTCGCGCCAGCGGCCGTCGTCGTCGTTGATCCGCATCTCGCGGATCGTGCGGGTGCCGTGGTACGAGCGATCGACGGGCACCGTCAGCCACGTCGGGCTGCCGTTGACGAGCACGCGCACGCGGTTGATCCACGTGCCGCCCTTCTTGGGGAACTGGACCGAGTCGAGCAGCACGAACGTGTCGGCACGGGCGATCTTGTCGAAGAACCCGAGCCAGGGGAGGAAGTTGGGCTGGTGGATGGCGACGGTCAGCATCGTGTGGTGGCGGAGCGCGCAAGGCTCGAGTTGCCCTCTACGAGCTGCGCGCAGCGGACCTCGCGCGCGTACGGGCCGCGATAGCGCAGCACGTAGAGGCCATTACGGCGGTCACCGACGTAGATCAGCCCGTTCCGGAGGATCGGGTACGTCGTCGTGATCACCTTCTCGCTCCCGGCCGTCAGGCCCGGCTCCTCGAAGGCGACGCGCGGGAGCGGCTCGGGCCGGAACGCGGCGATCCGCCGCGGTGTCGTCGGCGAGCGCAGCGTGAACGCCTGGAGGCCGGCGCCGTACCAGCTCGCGACCATGAGATGACGCGTGAGCGTCGGGTTGTGAACCGAGTAGCTCGCCTCGAGCGGCGACGGGCAGTGGGCGGCGTCGACGAGCCCCGGTACGCGGGCCTCGGCCGCGACGCGCGGCACGCGCGGATCGCGCACGTCGACGACGTGGATCCAGCCCCACGGGCAGCCGTAGATCTCGTCCGCGACCACGACGTGACGCGACGTGCCCGGCATCGTCACCGCGCTGTGAGCGTTGCCGACCGGCCAGGTCGCGCGGTTCTCGACCGGCGTCAGGGTCGGGATCTCCGGCTCGGCGTGTCCGTCGGCGAGCCGCGACGTGTCGGCGACCATGAGGCCGAGCCCGAACGCCGCCAGATACGCCCGGCGCCCGTCGCGCGAGAGGCCCATCGAATGGAGCCCGACGGGCATCAGCGGCGCTGCCTCGGGCGGCAGTGTCCAGTGCCCGACCTCGCGGACCCTTCCGTGGCGGGCTGCCGAGATGTCGAGCACGACCAGGTTCTCGCCGGACCGTGCAGGGGTCGAGACGTACAGCAGCGCACGCCTGGGGCGGCGCGGATCCTGCCAGAGGAAGATCTCGTGCGGCTCGGTCGCGAGCCGGTGGGTGACGAGCAGCCGCGGCGAGCGTGCCCGCCGGCCGCGGACGTCATACAGGCGGATCGCCCACCGCGGCGCGACGCCCTGCGGGCACGTCGGCTGCCGGCAGCCGAGCGTCATCACGGCGAGCACGTCGCGCCGCGGCCACAGGCGCAGCTCCTCCGGCGTCTCACCCGCAGGCTGGCGGAGCCGGCCGGCCACGCGCGGGCGGTCGGGTCGCCGGATCGACAGGATCGCGATCGGCCGCCCACCCTCGTTGCCGACGTACGCATGCCGGGCCCCGACCGCGAGGCCCGAGTTCAGCGCCCGACGGCCGAGGGCGTGGTGACCGACCTGGTCGAAGCGACCGCCGAGTGCCGGGGCGCTGCTCGCCGCCGCCGGCGGGAAGATCGGGACACCGACCGCCACGCCCAGCGTTTCGCGGGCAGGGCCGTGTGCGGTCGCGTCCGGGGGCGGCGCAGGCAAGAGGGCCAGTGCGGCGACCGCCACGCTCAGCCGGACGGATGTGGGAACGCGCATTGCTCGACGGGATTGACGCAGATCTCGGCCAGCTTGCCCGCCCACCGGTCGCGGTACTGCTGCAGCGGCCGGCTCGGGTTGATGCTCGCCAGTGCCCGCACCTGCGAGACGAGCGCCTCCTGGAAGTAGCCGCTCACGGCCCCTGCGGGGCGCGGCGGATCGGTGAGGTGCAGCAGCCAGCCGACCGCCCGGCCCTGACCGTCGTCGTAGTACGGCAGGGCGCGGTCGACGGTGGCCAGGCCATGGCGGAACAGCCGATCCGCGGCCGGCGACAGGTCGCTCATGTCGTACAGGCCGATCATCGCGTAGAGCATGTGGGCGAGCGTGTGCATCCGCACCGGGAGGGTCGCGTAGCCCTCGTAGAAGGGGAGGCCCGTGTCGAGGAACGTCGACACGACCCCGCCTCGGCCCACCGGTCTCCGAAATGAGCGCAGGGCGAGCCGCGCCTGTCGGAGGTACCGGCGCTTGCCCGTCGCCCGGTACAGGCGGGTCAGCAGCGACACGGCCTCGCCCTGCACGTTCGCCCCGTACCAGCCGGGCCGCAGCCACAGCGGCCGACCGAGGCCCTCGCCGACGTTGTAGCTCCAATAGAGCGGGTACAGCCCGCTCCGCTCGCGCTGCCCGCGGGCGAGCCAGCCCGCGAGCCGCTCGGCACGCCGCAGGTGGCGGCGGTGACCCGTCCGCACCCATCGCGCGTGCGACCAGAGGCCTTCGATCGCGTTGTCGTCGATCGAGTGCACCCAGCGCCCACGGCTGAACTGCTGCAGTCCCCGTCCGTCGCGTCCCACGCGAACGCGCATGCTGTCGTGCCAGCCTTCGAGCAGCGACGGGCGGCGGTCGAGATCCAGCCAGACGCCGTCGCGCTCATAGCGGTACTGAGCAGCAGCGGCCGGCGCCGCGACGGCTGCCGTGCACAGGATCGCGACGCATGTTGCGAGACGTACGGTCACGCGCTCCGCCGGTGTGCCATGACGAGCACGTCCTGCGGGTGCCCGCGGATGATCGCGGCGGAGCGCCGCTCGCCCTCGCGGACGAAGCCCGCCTTCTCGTAGGCGCGGATGGCAGGCAGGTTGGTGGTGAAGACCTCGAGCCAGACCCGGTCCAGGGCGAGGTCCTCGTGCCCGAAGCGGGCGAGCAGCTCGACCGCCTCCGTCCCCAGCCCGTGACCGCGCGCGCCTGCCTCCCCGATGCGGATGCGGAGCTCGGCCGACCGCGAGGCCCGATCGATCCCGACGAGCTGGGACGAGCCCACGAGGCGGCCGTCGGAGGGCGCGCGCAGGCCGAACGCGGCGACGTCGTCGGCCTCGCGGACGGCGCGCAGCCAGCGCACGTGGTCCTCCCAGGCGACCGGTCTGAACGGCGCGCTGAGCTCGACCAGGGCGCGGTCGTTGATCCACTGGAACAGGACGTCGGCGTCAGCGTCGCACAGGGGGGAGAGCACGACGCGGCGCCCGCGGAGCACGGGCAGTGGCTTCATGCGGCCGATGAGCAGCCATGCTAGCCGCGCCTGACGGCTCGGTGCCTACTTGCGCGCGTGGATGTAGAGATCGAGGCCCAGTACCCGCGCGACGGTCGCGAGCGTCTGGTTGCGCGTCGGTCCCACCGGGCGGCCACGGACGTAGGTCAGGATCACGGGGTCGAAGTTGTGGCGCTCGATGCGAATCTCGGAGAACGACGAGAAGAGCTCCTCGCGCACCTGACGCGCCGTCACGTAGACGGTCTCCGGTGCCGCCTCGCCGGCGACGTTGTAGTCGTAGGCCGCCCCGTGGGCCCCATTCCCTGCGCGAAGCCGGCGGATCCGCCACTGCAGCTGCCGGAACGAGTGACGGTTGTAGAGCATCACCATCGCGGTTCCGCCCGGCCTCAGGACGCGATGCACCTCGTCCACCGCACGCGGGAGATTGCCCGTGTGGTGCAAGCACCCGATGCTGACCACGTGCTCGAAGCGCTCGTCGGGATGCGGGATCGTGAGCGCCGAGCCTTGCACGACGCGATCCTCGACCCCGGCGATCTGAAGCCTTCGCAGGCGCTCGCGGACGATCTCCACCGGGCCGCGTGCGATGTCGAGCCCGTGATAGTCGAAGCCCGCGTCGGCGAGGTGCTGCGACACGGTCCCGAAGCCCAGGCCGATCTCCAGCAGCGACTCGCCGGGATGGCGCGGAGCGCGGAGCTGGGCCCGGAGGTAGGGGTACAGGTCCAGGTACGCCGCGTCGAAGCGGCGCAGGCTCGCGGGCGTGTGATCGTCGATGCCGATCGACCGCGCGAGCGAGGTTCCGCACAGCTCGTCCCAGAACTCGGCGTTGCGTTCGTCGGTCGATTGCTGCGTGCTCATCGGACGCCGGCAGGGTAGCCCAAAGGTCCTGAGCTAAGCTGCCGCCCCCGCATGAGTCGTCCCGGCACTGTGCTCCTTCTCTACCATCGGCCGACCCACTTCTGGTACAAGGACGCCGCGACCGTCCGCGAGCACATCGGTTCGTTCGCAAGGCACTCGCGCTATCCGGTGTGGGCGCTGAACACGGACTTCGGGTTCCCGCCGGCGCTCGACGCGGTGCATCCAGGAGCCGTGATCCTCCACTACTCCATGTTCGGCTCGGGCGAATACCGTCTGGACGATGGGTTCCTGGCCTGGCTGCGAGACCGTCCCGACGCGCTGAAGATCGCGTTCTTCCAGGACGAGTACTACTTCTGCCACAAGCGGTTCGACTTCGTCAACGAGTACGGCGTCGACGTCGTCTTCACCCACGTGAGCCCGCAGTACATCGCCGACGTCTGGGGGCGGTACACACCGAACGCGCGGGCCCTGTTCAACATCCCCGGCTACGTGGATGACGACATGGTCGCGGCCGCCCGCAAGTACGCCCGACCGGAAGAAGAACGCGACATCGACGTCGGCTACCGCGGCCGTCCGCTGCCGGCTCACATGGGGGCCGGCTCCCAGGAGAAGAGCTACATCGGCGAGCGCTTCAAGGAGCTTGCGTCGGGTACTGGACTCCGGCTCGACATCGAGACCTCGATCAAGAGCCGCATCTACGACGACGCGTGGCATCGATTTCTCGGCCGAACCCGCGTGACGCTCGGCGTCGAGTCGGGCGTCTCGTTCATCGATCTCGAGGACGAGTGTCACGCCGAGTACCTGCGCCTTCGAACCGCTCAAGGCCGGGAACCGACGCTCGAAGAGCTCCAGTCCGGGGCCCTCGGACGCTGGGACGGGAACATCCCGTACCGGACGCTCGGTCCTCGCCATCTCGAAGCGGCGGCCTTCCGCGTGTGCCAGGTGCTCTTCGAGGGCGAGTACAGCGGCGCGTTGCAGCCGATGGTCCATTACATCCCGCTCAAGAAGGACTTCTCGAACTTCGACGAGGTGATGGCTGCCATCCGCGACCGCGACCTTCGACGTCGGATCGTCGATCGCGCGTACGAGGACCTGATCGCCTCGGGCCGCTTCAGCTACGCGGCGTTCATATCCACGGTGGACGCTGAGCTGCAGGCCGGAGGTCTGAGCGAAACGGTCACCGTCGGCGAGCGCCGAGCCCTCGACACCGCGCTCCGGAAGGGGAGGCTCCACCGCCGGGCACGACGCTGGGTCGAGCGATCGGTCGCCCTGTGGAGCTATCTGCTGTACCGCGTGGTAGCGCCGATCTCGCTCAGGGTTCGCCGGCGTCTCGGGCTGCCGATCCCTTCCGAGTGAACCGGAGCGAGGCTCCTCGATGAGCGAGCAGCCGAGCTTCGCCGCCGCCGCGGGCCGCAGGCCCCGGCGCGCTGTCGTCGGGCTCGTCCAGTGGTTCGATCGCCCACTGCGGCTGCTCCTGTTCGGCCTCGTGGTGGCGGTCATCGGCACGATCGAGCTCTCGCATGTGCATGCGGCGCCGTGGACGATGCAGGGCTTTCGCATCGACGAGCTGCGCGCGGCGCTCGACATGATCGACCAGGGGGGACCGATCCTGACCCGTACGGTCGCCGGCTCGGACTCCCTGGCCTCCGTCGGAGGCAGCGACGATCAGGGGTTGTACCTGTTCGTGCCCTGGCTCGCGCACCTGCTGGGCTGGCAGGACCCGGTCAACTTGCTGCGCTGGATCGCCCTGATCGCCCTCGCCGTGCCCGTCATGCTCTACCCCTGGCTGGTCCGTGAGCTCACGGGCTCGACGCTCGGCGGCCTGCTCGCGCCGTTCGCCCTGCTCGTCGGGCTGTGGCGGCTGCCGCTCCACGACATCTACTGGCTGTCCTCGTGGGTCGTGCTGACGCTCCTACCCATCGTCCTGCTCCTCGACCGGCGCTGGAGGCGTTCCTCGCTGCCGATCCTGCTCGGCCTGCTCGTCCTCGCCAGCCTCGCCTCCTCGATCCGCGGGCTCGCGGGGCTGCCGATCCTGATCTGCGCCGCGCTGGTGGTGATCCGGCGCCCGTGGCCGCGCCTGTCGAGGCTCGGTGCCGTCGCGCTGTGCGTGGTCGCCTACCTGTCCGTCAGCTCGTTCGCGATGGCGGCCGCGCGGGCCGAGCGCGAGCGGCAGCTGGACGGGCGCGAGCTGGTGGGCTCCGCCGGCAACAGCCACCCGTTCTGGCACACCGCCTACATCGGGCTCGGCTACCTGCCCAACAAGTGGGACATCTACTACCTGGACGAGGTGGCCGTGCGCGATGTCAGGCGGGTCGACCCGCAGGCCGAATATCTCGGGGCCGAGTATGGGCACATCCTGCGCGACCGGTACGTCGACATCGTCACCTCTGACCCGGTGTATGCCGTCAAGGTGCATGCCGCCAAGCTGCTCGTCGCGCTCAAGCCGGGAATCGCGGCCCTGCTCGTGCTGGCCGTGCTGTCGCCGTTCCTGCTGCTCGTCGACGAGCGCCGTGCTCGCTGGCGACGCGACGCGCTCTTTCTCGTGATCGCCGCCGTGATCGGGCTGGGCTCGGCGCTTGTCGCCACTCCGTTCGCGCCGTACCTCTTCGGGTGGCTCGGGACGGCTCTCCTGGCCGCCATCCTCGCCGTCGCCGCCACGTTCGCGCGATGGCCGGCGGCGGTGGACTGCGTGCGATCGCTACGGGCCCGTCGGTCGCGCGCCCTGCTCGGATCGGTCGCCGCCGGGGTGCTCGTCGTCGTCGCGATCGCCGTCGCGGCCCCGCCGGTCGAACGCACGGCGCTCGACTGGCAGAACCAGCCGCCGCCCGAGCTCAGCCGCTGACGTTCAGCTCGTCGCCGCGTCGAGGATGCGCCGCGCGTGCGCGTCCCAGCTGTAGCGAGCCTCCGCCTCGGCGAGCGCCGCCGTGCCGAGCCGGTCCCGCAGCGCGTCGTCGCCGAGCAGCCGCACGACGGCCTGCGCGGCGGCCTCGGCGTCGCCGGGCGGGCACAGCAGCCCCGTGCGCTCGTGCTCGATCACCTCGCCGATCTGCTCGAGATCGGACGCCACGATCGGCTTGCCCAGGCCCATGTACTCGAACAGCTTCGTCGGCGAGCCGAAGAACCGCGTGCCGTCGGGGTTCGGGACGTGCGGGGAGACGCACACGTCGCAGGCGGCGAGCAGCTCGACCGCCCGTTCGCGGGGCACGACGCCGGTCAGCTCGACGCGGTCGCCGAGCCCGCGGCGCTCGACGTCGCCGCGCACTTCGTCGAACAGCGCGCCGGCGCCGACGATGATCCAGCGCACGTCGTCCCGCGCCGAGGCGACGCGGGCGATGATCTCGGGCAGGACGCGGACACCGTGCCAGAGCCCGAACGTGCCGATGAAGCCCACCGTCGGCGCCTCGGGCCGGCCGAGCCGGCGCCGCCACTCGGCGGGACCATGGGCCCGCACGGGCGCCAGCGCATCGACGTCCACGCCGTTGGGGTTGACGAGGATGCGGCCGTGGTCCATGCCGTGGGCGACGAGCTCGTCGCGGAGCACGTCCGATACGACGACGACGAGCGAAGCGTCCTGCAGGTGGCGGCGCTCCAGCGCCAGCAGCGTGTCGGCCCCTCGAACGTGGCCCGAGCCCCACTGCTGCTCGGCCCAGATCTCCGATCCGTTGAACTCGAGGATCAGCGGCACGCCGAGGCGCCGGGCGAGCTCGAGACCGGCATAGGAGCCGAGCGCGTAGCGCTGGTACACGACGTCGGCGGCCGGGGCGATGCCCGCCTGCTGCTCGGAGTAGTCGATGAGCGTCGGCCAGTGCACGAGCTGGAAGATCCGTCGCGGAGGTGCCTCGATCACCCTCGCGCCGTCGATTCCCTCCGGCGCCTCGGGCCCGAGCACGCTGACGTCGACACCGGCGTTGACGAAGCCGTTGATGACGCCCGAGGTGTGGGCTGCCGCTCCGCCCACGTGAGCGCCCATGTAGCGGAGGGACGCCTCGCTGCGCAGGTAGGTGAGGGAGCGGATCGGCCCGGCGGGGCGCCGCGGCAGTCGATGATCGCGGGCCGCCACGGCCTTCGCCCGCCGCTGCGCCAGCAGGACGCGCGCGGCCTCGGTGGGAAACGCGGTCGCGAACGTGGCGCCCGCGCGCGACAGCATCGCCGCCTGGCCGAGCGTATCTCGCCCCTCTGGGCCCTCGATCGCGTAGCGCCCGGCCCGCGACAGCGCGGCAAGGCCGAGCGCGCCCGCCTGGACGCCGTTGAAGCCCCGTGCGTCGCGCAGCACGCGCGTGGTCCCGTAGCGCTGGCCGCGGAGCAGCCCCACGAGCGCGCTCGGCCGGCGCGCGTTCGCGGCCAGCTCGGCGAGGGTGACGACGCGCTCGCCGTTGCGCTGGGGCAGCGGCGGCGCCGCGAATCGGAGGTCGATCGTCAGGTCCATCGGCGGGCGGCGAGGTTAGCGGCCGAGGTCGCGCAGCCCCGCCTGCAGCGGCCGCGGCGCGAAGCCGAGGTCGGAGGCGGCCTCGGGCGAGGGCGCCGGTCGCGGCGCCCGCAGCCGGGCGAGCTGGTCGGGATAGAGCGGCAGCGGCGCCACGCGGGCGGCGAGGCCGAGCACGCGCACGGCGGCCACCGGCACGCGCACGATGCGCCCGCCACCGAAGGCGGCGACGCACGCACCCGCGAACGCGCGGGTCGTCATGCACTCCCCGGCCAGGGTGTAGGTGCACCCGGCCGGAGCATCGAGCGCGGCCGCGAGCGCCCCCGTGACGTCGTCCACGTGGACGGGGCAGACCTCGTCCGCGCCGTCGCCGACGATCGGGATCGTGCCGCCGCGCCGGGCGCCGGCGATGATCCGGTCCACGCCCTCGCTGCTGCCCGCGCCGTAGACCTCCGGGAGGCGCACGATCACCCAGGCGGCGCTCGAGCGCTCCACGAGCCGCTCGGCCTCGCGCTTGGAGTCGCTGTAGCCGCCGCCGCCCTCGCCGATCGCGCGGCTGCTGACGTGCACGAAACGCGGGACGCCCGCGGCCAGCAGGCGCCGCGTCCCCTCGACGTTCGCCTCGAAGTAGTCCTCGGTGCGCCGCGCGTGAGTGCGGGCGGCCAGGTGCAGCACCGCGTCCGCGCCCTCGGCGGCGCGCTCCAGGCCGGCAGCGTCGCCCAGGTCGCCCGCCACCTGCTCGTCGGCCGTGTCGACCGGCCGCCGGTGGACGAGCGCCCGTACGCGCCAGCCGCGCGAGCGCAACGCCGGGATCAGCGCACGGCCGAGCCCGCCGGCGGCGCCGGTGACAAGCACCGTGCCCGGCATCTCAGCCCAGCCGGGTGCGGGCCATGTTCTGCACGAACTCCCAGATCGCCGAGACGCGGACGAACGACGCCCGCTCGTCGTTGCGGCGGAAGATCACCGGCATCTCGATGATCCGCATGCCCCTGCGCTGGGCCTCGAGGACGATCTCGGCGTCGATGAACCAGTCGTCCGACTTCAGGTCGAGCTGCTCGTAGGCGGCTCGCGTGAGGCCCTTCGGCTTGCCGTTGATGTCCCACAGGCCGCGCGTGCGGAACAGGAGCATGAACAGCAGGTTGAAGCCGCCGGAGACGATGCGCCGGTAGGGCCCGTCGAAGCGGGCGATCCGGCGCCCCTTCATCACGTCCGCTCGGTTCGCCTTCATCCGGCGGTACATCTCGGAGAGGTCCTCGGGCGGGTTCTGGGCGTCGCCGTCGATGACCAGCAGGTAGTCGCCGCGCGCGGCCGCGAACCCGCTGCGCATGTCCCAGCCCATGGCGCCCTGCTTGACCTCCGCGACGACGGTCACGTGCTCGCGCTCGGACGCCCAGCGGCGGACGATGTCCGGCGTCGGGTCGTCCTGACCCGCGTGGTAGTTGGCCACCAGGACCAGCTCGAACGGCACCCCGTCATCCGCGAGCTGCTCGTAGAGCGGGTCGATCACCAGCCCGATGCTCTCGCCGGCCCGGTAGCAGAGGACGATCGCCGAGAGGACGGGGTTCATCTCGTCGCGGCGACGAAGTACTGCGCCCCGAGCGGCAGCCGCCGCAGTGCCGACTCGATCGGCGCCACCTTCGTCCCGCCGAACGGCAGGAACGCGATGTAGCGGTGCTCCGGGGCCCGCAGGCCGGCGTCGCGAAGCAGCGCCGCGGCGGTGTGGCGGCGCAGCAGCACCGCGTCCTCGTCGAACACGCAGTTCGCCACGACCCGGCGCGTGACCGGGTTCAGCGGGTTGTGCTCGAAGATCGCCGCGACGCCGCCGGGTCGCAGCACCCGGGCCATCTCGGCCGCGAACGCACCCCAGCGCGCCGGCGGGACGTGGTGCACGACGCAGATCGCGAACACGACGTCGACCGCCCCGTCCTCGACCGGCAGCGCATCGCCGTCGTAGTGCCGGAACTCGGCCTGCGGGACCTCCTCGGCCGCGCGGTCGAGGACGCCCTCGACGATGTCGACGCCGATGACCTTGCCGAAGCTCCCGACGAGGTGCCGGTCCGTCGCGCCGATCCCGCAGCCGACGTCCACCGCGGTCAGGCCCGCGGGGTCGCCGACGCGGCGGCGCGTGAGGTCGATCAGCGCCCGCGCCTTGAGCTCTGCGAAGTAGTCGGCGTCCTGTCCGCTGAAGGCGACGACCTTCTGGACCTCATCGCGGTAGGTGTCCTTCCACGCGTCGAAGTCCGCGGTTGCAGCTGGCTGTCGGTCGGTCAGATCCGGAAGCTCCAGATGCGGTGTGCGATGTAGTTCGGAGGCGCGGCTGCGAGCACCGCGATCGACTGCGCGGCCACGGCGGGAACGTCGAAGATGTCGATCAGCACATGGAGGACGGCCAGGCTCCACAGGAACGCCAGGCAGTTGATGAGCACGAAGCGCGAGGCCTGGAACCCGACGTGGCCGTCACGCGCACGGAACGTCCAGTGGCGGTTCCAGAGGAAGTTGTTGGTCAGGGCGAGGCAGAACGCGCCGGTCGCGGCGATCCAGTACGTGGCGCCGGCGACGTCGTAGAGGAGCGCGAACGTCGCGATGCTGACCACGTAGCCGCTCGCGCCGACGATCGCGTAGCGGCCGAACTGGAACCAGTTCGACAGCTCCCGCATCCCGACCCGGATCCGGCCCGGGAGCCGCGCCGGATACACCAACTCCTTCTCGGACACCGCGCGCATGGTAACGAGAGCCATAACGGCCGCGCCTATCATCGGTTGCGCTCATGGGAAGCCGACGCAAGGTCCTGTCGGTCGTCGGAACGCGGCCGAACTTCATGAAGACCGTGCCGGTCGTCGCGGCGCTCGCCGCCCGCGGCGACGAGTTCGAGCACGTCCTCGTGCACACCGGCCAGCACTACGACGACGCGATGTCGCGCGTCTTCTTCGAGGAGCTGGGCGTCGGCGAGCCCGACCACATGCTCGACGTCGGCTCCGGCTCGCACTCGCAGCAGACGGCGCGCGTGATGGAGCGCCTCGAGCCGCTGCTGCTCGAGCTCGAGCCCGATGTCGTCCTCGTGCCCGGCGACGTCAACTCGACGATGGCGGCGGCGCTGGTGGCCGCCAAGCTGCACATCCCCGTCGGGCATATCGAGGCCGGCCTGCGCAGCTTCGACCGGACGATGCCCGAGGAGGTCAACCGGGTCGTCGCCGACGCGGTCTCGGACCTGCTCTTCATCCACTCCCCGGAGGCGCGCGGCAACCTCCTGGCCGAGGGTGCCCGCGAGGCCGGTATCCACTACGTCGGCAACACGATGATCGACACGCTGGTGGCGATGCTGCCGCGGATCCGCGCTGGGGACTCGCCGAGCCGTGACGACCTGCCGCCGGGTGGCTACCTGCTCGTGACCCTGCACCGCCCGGCGCTCGTCGACGGCCCGCTGCTGGGCGACGCGATCGCCCAGCTCGCAGCGGTGGCGCGGGAGCTTCCGGTCGTCTTCCCCTGCCATCCGCGCACCCGCGCCGCGCTCGACACGCTCGGGATCGACGCCGCGGCAGCCGGCATCCGGCTCCTGGACCCGATCGGTTACCTGGAGTTCATGGGCCTGGTCGACGGCGCCGCCGGCGTGCTCACCGACTCGGGCGGCATCCAGGAGGAGACCACGTTCCTCGGGATCCCGTGCTTCACGTTGCGCGACAACACCGAGCGCCCGGTCACGGTCGAGCTCGGCACCAACACGCTGCTCGGGCTCGCCCCGGAGCGGATCGCCGAGGTGCCGGCGCTGCTCGGTGGCGAGCGGCGCCCGGCGTCGGTCCCGTGGTGGGACGGCGAGGCCGGTCAGCGGATCGCGGCCGTGCTCGCCGGGGCCGAGCTGCCCGAGCGGCCGCTCCCCTCGCGGGCCTGACCGTCGAGGATCGCCGCCAGCCGCCGTGCCAGGGCGCGCCGGTCGTAGGGGGCCAGCGCCTCCGGCTCGACGGGCCCGGGCACATCGCCGGCCACGATGCGGCCGAGCGCGGCAACGATCGAGGCGTCGTCGTCCAAGCGGGCGCACAGGCCGTCGGCGCCGAGGCGGCGGAGCAGCGCCTCGGTCGCGCCGCCGTCGGTCACGCACAGGACGGGGCGTCCGAGCGCGAGGTACTCGTAGACCTTGGCGGCCACGGCGGTCGCGTCGCCGGCGCCGTGCGCCTGCGTGACGAGCGCCACGTCCGCCGCCGCGATCCGCTCGACGGCCTCGGCCCAGCCCGACGGCGGGATCCGCTCGACCTCGACGCCGCCGGCGGCGATCTCACGCTCGATCGCCGGAGTCACGTGGCCGTGGAGCACGAGCCGGAAGGCGCCCGGCCGCTTCGCCAGCGCGCGCAGCAGCGGCGCCAGCGGGCGGTCGGCGGTCAGCGTGCCGGAGTGGAGGATGGTCAGCGGGCGGCCCGCGGGCGGATCGTCGCGGCGCCGCGCGAGCAGCTCGGCCTCGAAGCCGTTCGCGATCTCGACCACGCGGGCGGCGGCGCCCGGATGGCGGGCGCGCACGTCGTCCGCCGCCTCGGGCGTGCAGACCACGATCGCGGCCGCGCGGGCGAAGACGTACCGCTCGATCGCGGGCAGCAGCGGGCCGCCGCGGTCGAACGCGGGGCTGCCGGCCCAGAGGTCGCGCAGCTCGACGAGCAGCGGGGGATCACCCGGCCGCACTGCCGCCCGGGCGGCGAGCAGCGCCACCATCGGCGGGCCGGTGGCCAGGACGGCGTCGTAGCGCGAAGCGTCGAGTCTGCGGCGCACCGAGCGGGCGCCGCGCGGTAACCACGTCATCGAGAGCGGCAGCGCCTCGGGCCGCACGCCGAGCGCCCGGAACGCGGGGTCCGCGAGCCGCCCGACGGTCCCCATCACCCGCGCTCGCGTGTCGACTCGGCGGCGGCTGCGCTCGTCGCCGACGAACTCCACCGCACTGGCACGCTGCGGTGCCGCGGCGACGTCGACGCTCCATCCCGCCTCGCCGAGGTGACGGGCGAAGGAGCGCCATCGCGCCGCCGGGCCGCCGGCCTGATCGATGGTGCGATGCGTCACGAGCAGCAGGCGCTTCACGCGTCCGCCGTCCTGACCGCGTAGACCTTCGAGAAGATGAGGTCGCGCTTGCCGACGATCTCGAACGCGCCGCGCATCGCGCGCTCGAGCTTGCGGTGATTGAAGCCGAGGTGCATGTGCCGCTCCCACTTCGGCTCGAGCCGGTCGACGTCCTTGAGGACGACGGCGCGCACGAAGTCCCGTGCTGTGATCGGCTCCCGCGCGCTGCCCGTGGCCGCCAGGCCGATGCGCTGGATGGCGAAGGGCAGGCCGACCATGTTCGGGACCGAGAGCACGATCGTCGCGCCCGGCGCGGCGATCGTGAACAGCTCGCGCAGGAAGGCGATCCGCGAGCCCACCATGTCGCCCGCGGTCCCCACGTGCTCGACGGTCTCGAGCAGGAACACGACGCCGTACCGCTCGGCGTGCACGCGCTCGCGCAGCTCGGCCCAGCCCATCCCCGTGTTGGCGAGGATCTCGGCCCCGAGCCCCAGGGCAGCGGCGACGCGCTTCGCGTGCGCAACCATCGCCGGGTCGTCGTCGATCCCGAGCACGGGCTCGAAGGCCCGGTCGAGCGTCGGCAGGAAGACGCCGTCGGCGCACCCGAAGTCGATCGCGCCGGTCGTCCCGGCCAGGTCGGCGACGAGATCGAGCGCCGCCTCGAAGTGCGCGGACTTCAGCTGCGCCAGCGGCCCTGCGGACAGGTAGTTGTAGTCCGTGTACGTGGCGTGGCCGGGCAGGTACTCGGTGTCCGCATGGTTGAACAGCTCGGCCGGCGGAGGCTGGAAGCGGCGGCGGCGCACGAGGGCCGGGAGCGTGCGGAGCGAGGACGGCATCGGCGGCACTACATCATGGCTGCTGCCACGCCCTGACCCGGGCGCACCGCAGACCGGCGCCTAACATTCGCGCCCGTGCTCGACGTGGAACCGAAGCCCCGAGCCGCCCGGGCTCCGCGGCCCGCGGCGGCGGCCCCCGGCCGTCGCGTTCTGCTCGGCGCGCTGCTCGCAGCGGTCGTCGTCGGGGCCGTCCTGATCGCGAACCTCTCGCAGTCGGCACCACGCCTGGCCGGCGTCGACAAGACACGGCTCGACGCGTTCTCGACCGCGCTCGAGCCCGGCGCGAGGGTCTGCCAGAACGGCGAGGTGGTCCCCGCCGACGCAGGCGCCGTGAGCCTGGTCGTCGGCAGCTTCGGCGGCGGCTGGCAACCGCTCGACATCACGGTGTCGAACGGCGACGGCGTGCGCAGGGCGCGCGTCGACCGCCCGTATCTGGACGGCGCGCGGGTGATCGCGCCGCTCTCGGGCGCGGGACGGGAGAGCACCGCGCGCCTGTGTGTGCGGAACGCGGGGGACGCGCGCGTGGCCCTGGGTGGGATCGCCGATTCGGCGAGGGTGATCGAGGACTCGGCGACGGTGGAGGGGCGGTTCGCCGTCAGCTGGTACCGGCCCGGGAACGAGTCGTGGTGGTCCGTGGCCTCCAATGTGGCCGAGCGCGGCGGTCGCGCGAAGGCAGGCTGGATCGGCACATGGACGATGTGGGTGGCGCTGGCGGCGGTCCTGGCCTGCGTGGCCCTGGCGGTCGCCACGGTGGCCGGGGCACGGCGCCGGTCGACTCGCGTGGCGTGGGCGTGCGCGCTGGTCGCGCTCGTGAACGCCGCGGCGTGGGCCGTGCTCGTCCCGCCGTTCCAGACCCCGGACGAGTACAAGCACGTCGCCTATGCGGTCAACCTCGGAGAGACCGGACAGCCCCCGACCGCCGCCGACTGGGCGAAGGGCGATCCCACCGACGTGATCGCCGGCCTCGAGGCCACGTGGTTCCGGTCGCAGGTCTTCGACAATCGGATGCGCCCACCCTGGACGGAGGCCGACGACGCGGCCGCGGAGCGGTTGCTCTCGGACCGGTTGAGTCGCCGCGGCGGCGCGGAGGCCGCCACGACCTACCCGCCGCTCTACTACGTGGCCGCCGCGGCGGTCGCCAAGGTCGATGACGGGGGCAACGTGCTGGACCGGATGACGCTGATGCGCCTCGCATCCGCGCTCTTCGCGGCCGTCGCCGCCTTCTTCTCCGCGCTGTTCGTGCGCGAGCTCGTGCCGTCCGTCCCCTGGGCGTGGGCCGCGGGAGGGATGGTCGCGGCGTTCCAGCCGATGCTCGGGTTCATGGGCGGGAGCGTGAACAACGACACCCTGCTCTTCGCCGCCTCGGCGGTCCTGCTCTACGCGGTCGCGCGCGCCCTGCGACGAGGCCTGACCGTCCCGCTGGCCGCCGTCGCGGGCGGCGCGATGGCGGCCGGTGTGCTGACGAAACCGACGATGGTCGCGCTCGTCCCGCTCGCCTGCCTGGGAATCGGCCTGGCGGCCTGGCGCCGGCGTGGCGGCGCGGGCATCCCGTGGCGCTCGCTCGCCACCGTGCTCGTCGCCGCGGCGATCCCGATCGCCGTGTACTCGGCCGTCAACGCGCTCGTCTGGGACCGCGGCGCCATCGCCGTGGGCGCCGGCGCGATCGACTCGAGCGTGGCGAGCGGCAGCGACACCGCGGCTCCCCCGTCGCCTGCGCCGACCGCACCCGCTCCGACCGCCGAACGGCCGTTCGAGGTCGGCGAGCTCCTCAGCTACACGTGGCAGTTCTACCTGCCGCGCCTGCCGTTCATGGAGGACGAGTTCGCCGGCAACTGGCCGCTCAGGAAGGTCTGGTTCAAGGGCTGGATCGGGCGCTTCGGATGGCAGGACACCGAGTTCTCCTACAACGTCTATCTGGGAGCCTTGGTCGTCAGTCTCGCTGCGTTCATCCTGGCCGCCGCGGCGCTCTGGCGCCGCCGCGACACCGTCCGCGCCCGCTGGCGCGAGGTCGTGACCTACGTGCTGGGGACGGCCGTCGTGGTCGCCGTGCTCCACTACGTCGGCTACGACTACCTGCTCCAGAGCGGGGAGGGATTCGAGCAGGCCCGCTACCTGCTCGTCCTGCTGCCGCTCTACGCCGGGTTCGCCGCGCTCGCGGCGTACGGCGCAGGCCGGCGAGCCGGCCCGTTCGTCGCCGGCGCACTCGTCGTCCTGGCGTTCGGCAACGCCCTCGCCGGATTGCTCATCACGGCTGCGCGCTACTACGGATGAGGCAGCGGCTGCGGGCGCTCGTGCGCCGTGAGCCGAGCGCCGAGCAGCGCTACGCGAGCTTCCAGGCGGAGGTCGAGCCGCAGCTGAGGGCGATCCCGCGCGTCCATCGCTTCGCCGCCGTGCCGGTGCTCGGCGACGCCGAAACGCCGGCCCAGCCGATCGCGGCGGGCGCGCTGACCGACACGCGCGCGCCGTGGGTCGCGCTCGCCGATTCCCCGCTCGAGCCGGCCGCGCTGGAGCGCCTCGGGCAGGCGGCGACGCTCGCCCCCGACGCCTCCGTCATCACGTGCGACGACGACGTGCTGGCCACGGACGGGCGGCGCTCGGACCCGCGCTTCCATCCCGGCCCGTCGCCCGACGGCCTGCTCACGGGCGACGCGCCGCTCGCGGTGCTGTGCGTGAAGCGCGAGGCGGCGCTGGCGGTGCTCGCCGACATCCCCGACACGCCGGCCCGGCGGCGGGAGCTCCTCCTGCGTCTGAGCGGTCCCGACGGCGCGGGCCACGCGCACGTCCCGGCGGTCCTGGCGCATCGGTCCGCGCGGCCCGACACGGTGGTCGACGGCGGGGCCACCGCGCGTGTCCTGGAGGCCTGGGGCGACCAGGGGGCGCGCGTCGACCCGAGCGGGCGGATCACGCGCACCGTTCGGGGCGAGCCGCTCGTCGACATCGTGGTGCTGTTCCGCGACAAGCCGGAGCTGCTCGAGCGCTGCGTGCGGTCGGTGCTGAGCGGGACCGCGTGGGAGCGGCTGCGGCTGCGGCTGGTCGACAACGGCAGCTCCGACCCGCAGATGGGCGAGCTGCTGCGGCGCGTGAGCGGCGACGAGCGCGTGGTGCTGACCCGCGACGACCGTCCGTTCAACTTCGCCGCCCTGAACAACGCCGCGATCGCCGGCAGCGACGCGGACTTCGTCGTGTTCCTCAACAACGACACCGAGGTGATCTCGCCGGACTGGGTGCAGGCGCTGCTCGGCGACGCCCAGCGGCCCGAGGTCGGTGCCGTCGCGCCGCTGCTGCTGTACCCGGGCGGCGAGGTCCAGCACGCGGGCGCCGCGATCGGCCTGCACGGCTACGCGGGCCACCCGTTCGCCGGCCTGGCGCCGGACGCCGCGACGCCGTTCGGGAAGGCCCGTGCCGGCACGCGCAACTGGCTGGCCGTCACCGCCGCGTGCATGATGGTGGAGCGGGCCAAGCTCGCCGCCGTCGGCGGTTTCGACGAGCGGTTCGTGGTCGGCGGCAACGACGTCGATCTATGCTTGCGCCTCACCGCGGCGGGGCACCGCTCCCTCTGCCTCACGGACGTCGAGATGCTCCACGACGAGTCGCGAAGCCGCGGAACCTACGTCGATCCCGGCGACTTCGCGCGCTCCGAGGAGTCGTATGGGGCGTTCCGGACGATCGGCGATCCCTTCTACAACCCGAACTTGACGCTCACCACCACGACCTGCCAGCCGCGCGAGAAGCTCTGATGGCGCTCCCCGACGCCGAGCGCCTCCGCTACCTGTGGGCGGTCGCCAAGATCGGGCCCACGGAGTTCGCGTACCGCTACCTCCGGCGCCGCCGCCGGCGGCTCAACCGCGAGGACATGGAGGGCCTGGACGAGGGCGACCGGCTGGCCCTCTCCAAGCTGTTCGACATCCTGCCGGGGGAGCTCGAGCGCAACGCCGAGATCGTCCGCGGCTACGAGGAGCTGCCCGACCTCGACGTGCGGACGATCCAGTGGTTCATGCCGATGTTCCAGCACGCCTACTTCGCCGGCGTCTACACCATCCTGCGGTTCGCGGACTACCTGGCACGCGTCCACGGCGTCGAGAACCGCTTCTGCTTCTACGACGCGCCGAAGAAGGACGCGTACAAGCTCGTCGAGCGCAAGCTCGTCGCCGCGTTCCCGGCGCTGGCGGGCTCCGAGGTCACCCAATGGCGCCGCGACACGCCGGGCGACCCGTTCGCGCACCTGCGGCCGTGCGACGCGGCGATCGCGACGTTCTGGACCTCGGCGTACCCCGCGCTCCGCTTCAACCAATGCCGCGCCAAGTTCTTCTTCATCCAGGACTTCGAGCCCGCGTTCTATCCGGCCGGATCGGGCTGGGCGCTCGCCGAGGAGACCTGGCACTTCGGCTTCCCGGGCATCGTGAACACGCCCGGGCTGGCCGACGTGTACCGGTCGTACGGCAACGCCGCGGTGTCGTTCGTGCCCCGCGTCGACACCGATCGCTACTACCCGCCGGCCCGCAAGCCGTCCGCCGACGGCGCGCCGGTCAAGGTGTTCTTCTACGCGCGGCCCTCGCAGCCGCGGAACGCGTTCGGGCTCGGCTTGTTCGCGCTCGGCAAGGTCAAGGAGCGGCTCGGCGACCGGGTCGAGATCGTCTGCGCCGGGGCGCAATGGAACCCGGGGGCCTACAAGATGCTCGGCAAGCTCGAGAACCTCGGGGTCCTGCCGCTCGAGGAGGTCGCCGAGCTGTACCGGTCGTGCGACATCGGCCTCGTGCTCATGATGACCAAGCACCCGAGCTACCAGCCGCTGGAGTTCATGGCCTCGGGGATGGTCACGGTCACGAACGCCAACCCGGCGACCGAGTGGCTCCTGCGGCATGACGAGAACGCCCTCGTGGCGCCTCCGGCGGGATCGCTGATCGCCGAGCAGATCGTGCGCGCCGCCGAGGACCCCGACCTGCGCGCGAGGCTGACCCGGACCGCGCTCGACGAGGTCAGCGCGGGGGGCTGGGAGGATCAGCTCGAGCGCGTGTGGGGCGCGATGACCAAGCGGGGCGAGCCGTTCGAGCTCGCGGAGGGCGCGCTCACAGGCGCTCGGCGATCCACGGCGCCTCGCGATTGAACACCCAGGTCCCGACGACGATCGCTCCGAGCCAGATCGCGACCGGCACGAGGATCCAAGGCCAGCCGCCGATGGCCTCGAACGTGCCTGGGGCCGTCGGGTCGATGATCCAGTGGCGCGCCTGCTCGAGCAGGGCCGCGATCGGGTTGAAGAGCAGGTACCGCTGGAAGCGCTCGGGCGCGGTGCTGACCACGTAGAGGACCGGCGTTCCGTAGAAGAGCATCGTCGACGCCACCGACCAGATCGGCGAGATGTCGCGGTAGCGGACATAGAGCGCCGAGAGCAGCATCCCGACGCCGGTCGTGAACAGGATCAGCGGCGCGAGGATGAGCGGCAGCAGGAGCCATGTCCAGGTCGGATCGACCCCGTAGGCGAGCACGAAGGCGAAGACGACCACGAGGTTGACGCCCAGGTTCAGGCACGACGTCAGCACGGTGGAGAACGGGATCGCGGCGCGTGGGAAGAACATCTTGCGCACCAGGCCCTCGTTCTCGACGAGCGATCCCACGGCCTGGCCGGTCGCCTCGGTGAAGAACGTGAACAGCACCATGTTCATCAGCAGCAGCACCGGGTAGTTCGGGATGTCGCCGCCGAAGTCGACGATCTGCGTGAACACCACGTAGAGCACGGCGAACAGCATCAGGGGGCGCATCACCGACCACAGCGGCCCCAGCACGGAGTTGAAGTACGCGATCCGGAACTTCGTGCGCGCGAGCAGCCACGACAGGCTCGAGAGCCGGCGCCAGTCGCGCGAGAAGGCGGACGGGCCGGCGGACAGGTCGGTCGCGACCGTGCTCACGCCACGGGATCCCTCTGCGCCGAGCCCGTGGCGGCCCGCACGTGGAACGGCGTTCCCATCGGCGCCTGTGGGGGATGGGAGCCGTAGATGAGCACGTCGGCCGCGCGCTCGACGAGCGTGACGATGTCGACCCCCGCCGACCCCCGCTTGATGGCGCAGCCGAGGTACCAGCGGTCCGAGGCCAGCCGGGGCTCCTCGAGCACGATGCCGACCTCGAGCGTCTGCCCGGCGTCCAGGGTCGGCGGGACGTCGGCGCCGCCGCTCGAGGTCGCCGCGAACGCGCGCCGGCCGTCGCGATCGCTGATCCACAGCTCGACGAGCGGGTGGGAGACCGGCTCGTGCGCCTCGATCAGCGCGTTGACGGCGAACGGCTGGCCGTGGGGCACGGAGTCCACGCGACGGCCCTCGGCGTCGCTGAACCAGACCTCGCGGACGCTGGCCGCCGGCGCGTCGATGCGCTCGAACTCGAGGCCGATCGTCTCGGCGAAGTTGACCTGCAGGTAGCGGCGCCCGACCGTGGCCGGGTCGCCCATCAGCTCGATGCTGCCGTCCCGCAGCATCAGGGCGCGATGGCAGAAGCGCTCGACCATGCTCATGTCGTGCGTCACGAGCAGGATCGTCTTGCCTGCCTCCCGGAGCCGGTAGAAGACGTCGAGGCACTTCTGCTGGAAGGCGGCGTCGCCCACGGCCAGCACCTCGTCGATCAGCATCACGTCGGCGTCGGACTCGACCATGACGGCGAACGCCAGCCGGACCTGCATGCCCGACGAGTAGTTCTTGAGCTTGAGGTCGACGAACTCGCCGAGCTCGGCGAACTCGACGATGTGGTCGAAGCGCTCGCGCGCCTGGCGCGGGTTGACGCCCATCAGCACGGCGTTGAGGACCACGTTCTCGCGCGCCGTCAGCTCGAAGTTGAAGCCGACCCCGAGCTCGATGAACGGCGCCAGCCGGCCGCGCACGACGATCTCGCCCGAGTCGGCCTTGTAGATGCCGGCGAGGCACTTCAGCAGCGTGCTCTTGCCGGACCCGTTGCGCCCGACGATGCCGAAGAACTCGCCGGGCGCCACCTCGAAGTCGATCCCGTCGAGCACGTGCAGCGCGTCGTGCGTGCTCCGGCGCAGGGGGTGCAGGACGCGCTCCTTGATCGTGCTGACGCGCTGGTGCGGGATCAGGAACGTCTTATGGAGGTCCCGGATATGGACGGCGGGGTCGGGCATCGACCTGCCGGAGTCTAGGAGCGGGGGCTGCGGACACGCTCGATCTCGCCGTGGGCGGCTTCGAGGCGCTGCTGGGCGACCTCGCGCTCGCGCGCGACGGCGGCGCGCAGGGCGGCTCCCGCGCCGGCGCGGGCCGCGCGGCCGGGATCGTCCGGGGCGGGCGAGTCGAGCCAGGCCGCCACGCGCTCGACGAACGGCTGCCAGGCGATCTCCTCGCGCGCGGTCTCCTGCGCGCGCGCGGCGAGCTCGTCGAGCCGGGGGCGGTCGTCGAGCAGCGCTCGGATGGCCGGCCCGATCTCCGCCACCTCGTCGACGACGACGGCGCCGTGCTCCTCGTCGAGCCCGACCGCGAACGGGTTCGAGGACAGGGCCACCGGCACGCAGCCGACCGAGCGCGCCTCGTGCGGGATCGTCGCGTGGCCCTCGATGCGCGACGGCCAGACGAGCACGCGCGCCCGGGCCATCCGGGCGAGGACCTCGGGGTTGGGCGCTTCCTCGACGAAGTCGACGTGGTCGAGACCGGCGGCGACCTCGCGCGCGAGCGGCGCCCAGCGGTTGGCGGCCAGCGCGACGACGTCGACCTCCTTGGCCGCCGGCTCGGGCATCGGCCACGGCAGCCCGGTGCCGAGCAGCCGGGCCTCGCCGCCCGAGGCGTCGACGAGGCCGGGCGAGTGCGTGACGAGCTCGAACCCGAGGGCGCGCATGGCCGCGAAGTGCTCGGGCCGCGCGAGCCTGTCGAGCTCGACGGTGAGCGGATCGGGCAATGACCAGTGCTCGGTGAAGTCCCAGCCGAACAGCCCGGGCGCGGCGAGGACGAAGAGCGCCGCGCGGGCGGGCGACAGCGCGAGCTGGAGGTACTCGAGCGGGTCCTTCCAGCCTTCCGGGACGACGACGAGGTCGCCGGCCTCCGGCGGGCGCGGATCGAGGCCGACGGTGGGCGCCGAGCCGACCGCATCGGCGAAGCGGCGGAATGTCGGCTCGTGCAGCCAGCCGCGCAGCTCGACCTCGCGGCCGGCAGCGGCCGCGGCGAACGCGAGCTGCATCTCGTTGAGCTCGCCGCCGGGCAGGAACGGCTTGTCCACGAACCGCGATTCCGCCAGCCGGCCGTGGTGGGCGTCGCCCTGGAGATTGACCACCAGCCGCTCGGGCACGGCAGAGGATCGTGCCATGTCACGCTGTGGCGATGACCACCAAGCGCCTCACGCTGCTCGCTGCGATCCTCGGATCGTCGGTCGTGTTCCTCGACGGCACCGTGGTCAACGTCGCGCTCCCCGCGATCCGCGACGACCTCGACACCGGGCTCGCCGCGCAGCAGTGGATCGTCGAGGCCTACCTGCTCACCCTGGGATCGCTGATCCTGGTCGGCGGGTCGCTCGGCGACATCCTGGGGCGGCGGAGGGTGTTCGTGTGGGGGCTGGTCGGGTTCGGGGCGACCTCGGCGCTGTGCGCGGTCTCCCCCGACGCGGTCCCGCTGATCGTGGCGCGGACGCTCCAGGGCATGGCCGGCGCGCTGCTCGTGCCGTCGTCGCTGGCCCTGATCACCGCGACGTTCCCCGGCGACGAGCGGGGAGCCGCGATCGGGACGTGGACGGCCTGGACGGGGATCGCGTTCGTCATCGGGCCGCTCGGCGGAGGCGCGCTGATCGAGTTCGTCTCCTGGCGCTGGATCTTCGCCATCAACGTGCCGCTCGTGCTGGTCACGCTCTGGTTCGTGCGCGCCGGCGTGCCCGAGAGCCGCGACGAGCAGGCGTCGCGGTCGATCGACTACCTCGGCGCCGTGCTCGCCTCGCTCGGGCTGGCCGGGCCGGTGTTCGCGCTGATCGAGCAGCCGGTGTACGGCTTCGCCGATCCGCTGGTGTGGATCCCGCTGGTGGCGGGGCTGGCGCTGCTGGCGGCGTTCGTGTGGCACGAGCGCCGCACCGAGCATCCGATGCTGCCGCTCTCGCTGTTCCGCTCGCGCAACTTCGCGGTCGGCAATCTCGCGACGCTGCTGATCTACGGCGGCCTGGGGGCGGCGACGTTCTTCGTGACGATCTTCCTCCAGCAGGTATCGGGCTACAGCCCGATCGCCGCCGGCCTGTCGCTGCTGCCGATCACGATCTGCATGTGGCTGCTGTCGCGCCGCTTCGGGGCGCTGTCGGACAAGATCGGGCCGCGGCTGCTGATGGGGCTCGGGCCGATCGTCGCGGGGCTCGGGCTGGCGTGGATGGGCCGGCTGAGCGCCGACGTCGACTACGTGACGGATCTGCTGCCAGGCGTGCTGGTCTTCGGCGTCGGGCTGTCGGCCACCGTGGCGCCCCTCACCAACACGGTGCTCGGCGCGGTGCCGCAGCACAACGCCGGCGTGGCGAGCGGGATCAACAACCAGATCGCGCGCATCGCCGCGCTCGTCGCGATCGCCGCCATCGGGGCCGTGGTGGCGGCGAGCTTCGAGTCGTCGCTCGGCCGCGACGACGTCGATCCGCTGTCGGGCGGCTCGCCCGCGGTGGTCGACGCCTCGGTGCAGGCGTACCGGACCGGGCTCGGCGTCGCGGGCGGCTTCGTCGTGCTCGGCGGCGTCATCTCGCTGCTCGGGATCGTCAACCCGCGCCGCGACGAGCAGCGACCCCAGCGCGACGAGCCCGGAGCGATCCGGATCGCGCAGCCGTGCCCCGAAGGGCGGCGCGCCGCCTAACATGGCGGGCGCCCATGGGTGACCGCTTCACGCTCTCGTTGCGCACCTACCGCTGGGTGGCGTACGCGGCGCTCGCGACGCTCGTCCTCATCGTGTTCAGCGGCGCCGGCGTGCGCTTGACCGGCTCGGGCCTCGGCTGCCCGTCCTGGCCGGACTGCTCCGGCACGTTCGTCCCCGAGCTCGACACGCACGTGTGGATCGAGTACGGCAACCGGCTGTTCTCCACCGTCGTGGGCGTCGCCTGCATCGCGGCGGGCCTGCTCGCGTTCCGGGTACGGCCGCTGCGGCGCGACCTGCTGCGCCCGGCGGCGCTGCTCGCCGGCGGCGTGCTCGCCCAGGGCCTGCTCGGCGGCGTCACCGTGCTGCTCCACCTCTCCTGGCAGGTCGTCATCGCCCACTACCTGCTGTCGATGACGCTTCTGGTGGCGGGCACGGTGCTCGTCTGGCGGGTCCACCAGGAGGCGGCGGCCCCGCCCGGCGACCGCTGGGTGACCGCGGCCACGCGCGTGCTCGTGATCTACGGCGGCATCGTCATCGTGGCCGGCACGTTCGCGACCGCCGCCGGGCCGCACGCCGGCGGTGCGGGCACCGGCGACGTGGTCGAGCGGCTCGACGCGTGGGGCGCCGGAACGCTCAAGGGGCTGATCCTGCTGCACGGTCACATGGCGACGGCGATGGGCCTGCTGGCGGTCGCGCTCTGGGGCTTTGCGGTGTATCGGGGCGTCGGCGCGCGGCTGCTCCGCCCGCTGACCGTCGTGTGCGTGCTGATGGCCGTCCAGGGCGTCCTTGGGCTCGTCCAGTACCACAACGCGCTGCCCGCCGAGGTCGTGTGGGTGCATGCCTCGCTCCCCGCCGTGCTGTGGTCGGCGCTGATCTGGAGCTGGGTCGCAGCCGGCCCGCTCGTGACGGCTCCGCTCGCGCCGCCGCGGGCTCGGGTCGCGGCGTGACATGCGCTGGCTCCGCTACGGCCTCCCCGCCGTGCTGGTCGTCGCGGGCTTCGTGATCCTCTTCACCGTCGACGGGAACCTGCGCTGGGACGGCTGGGCGATGTGCGTCGGCTCGGGCCTCGCGATCCTGCTCATGAACGTGCTCTTCCGCTACGGGTCGCGCGGCGACCGCGAGCGCGAGCAGGAGACCGCGGCGCGCGAGTTCTACGCGGAGCACGGGCGCTGGCCGGACGAGCCCACGCCCTGAGGGCCGCGCCCACGCCTCGTCACTCGCTCGTGCGTGGGCCGCGTATTCATAGCTTCCGTACAAATTCGCTGTGAACATGCCGGAGGAACGCGCAAGAAAGGCGGGTGCGCCTGCGCGATCCTGAGTGACCATGTCGAGAGCCGAGCGAACCGTGAACCTGATCGGCGTGGTCGTCCCGTTCCTCGGGCTGATCGCGGCCGTGGTCCTGCTGTGGAACCAGTGGGTCGACTGGATCGACCTGACGATCATGGCCGTCACCTATGTGCTGTTCGGGCTGGGGATCACGGTCGGCTACCACCGGCTGCTGACCCATCGCAGCTTCCGGACCCACAAGCCGACCGAGTACACGTTCGCCGTCCTCGGCTCGATGGCGCTCCAGGGCTCGGTCATGGACTGGGTCGCCGACCACCGCAAGCACCACGCGCACGCCGACGAGGAGGGCGACCCGCATTCGCCGCACGTCGGCCACGGCTCCGGGCTGAAGGGGCTCTGGCACGCCCACACCGGCTGGCTGATGGAGACGCACGGGCTGGCGGACTGGAAGAAGTACGCCGCCGAGCTCTACGAGGACCCGGCGATGCGGCGGATCGGACGTATGTTCCCGTGGCTCGCGCTCGCCTCCCTGGCCATCCCCGCGCTGCTCGGCTTCGTGCTGCACGGGTTCACGCTCGAGGGCGCGCTGCGCGGCCTCGTCTGGGGCGGTCTCGTGCGCGCGTTCTTCCTCCACCACGTGACCTGGTCGATCAACTCGATCTGCCACTTCTTCGGCACCCGCCGGTTCGCGATCGAGGATCGCTCCACCAACGTGTGGTGGATCGCCCTCCCGTCCATGGGCGAGGCGTGGCACCACAACCACCACGCGTTCCCGCGCTCGGCCGCGCACGGCCTGGGCCGCTGGGAGGTCGACATCTCGGCGCTCGTGATCCGCGGGCTGGAGAAGGTCGGGCTCGCCTGGAACGTGGTGCGGATCGCGCCCGACCGGCAGGCGGCGAAGCTCATCGGCGCCCAGTCGGCGCCGGCGCCGGCCTCGCCGGACTCGTCGCCGCGCGAGCCCGCGGGCGTCGCCTAGCGCGCGGGCGCCCGGCCTCGCACGACGAGGAACCAGCCGAGCCGGCTTCCGGTCGCCGCCGCCAGCGGGCCGGCCACCTGGCGGTCGTAGGGCGTGCCGACGTGCTCGACGGTCAGGTCCTCGAGCCCGCCGAAGCGCTTGCGCAGCTCGGCCGGCGTGTAGGCGCGCGTCCCGGCGCTCTCCATGTGGCCGGCGATCACCTCGCCGAGCGAGCGGGTCGGGTGCCCCTTGAGCAGGGCGTGCCGGACCCAGAGCGCGTAGGCCAGCCACGAGTGCCGCGCATAGAGCATCACGCACAGGCGCCCGCCGGGCTTGAGCACGCGCTGCGCCTCGGCGATCGCGCGGTCGCTGTCGGGCGTGTGGTGCAGGACGCCCCACGAGTAGACGACGTCGAAGGACCCATCGGGGAACGGCAGGTGCTCGGCATCGGCCTGCTGGAGATCGGCGGAGAGCCCTTCGAGCTCGAGCCGGCGGCGGACGAGCGCGATCGCGTGCTCCGTCAGGTCGACGCCGGTGGCGACCGCGCCGGCACGGACGAAGCGGATGAAGTCCGAGCCGACGCCGACGCCGATCTCGAGCACGCGCCGGCCGCGCGTCGAGGCGAAGTCGGCGTAGTCGGCGATGAAGGGCTCGAGCTCGTCGCGCGCCGCGGCGACCTGGGCGAAGAACTCGGGCGTCCCCTCGGTCGCGTCGGCCCGGGCGGCGCCGCACGGGTCGTCCTCCCAGAACGAGCGGATCTCCTGCTTTGTCGCCTCCGGGCTCGGCATCAGGCCGATGATCCTAGAAACGCTCGCAGGACGGTGACGACGAGGCGGTGGTCGTCCTCCTGCGGGAGGCCGGACACGGTGACGGTTCCGATCACGCCGACGCCGCGGACGATGATCGGGAACGCGCCGCCGTGCGCCGCGAACTCGTGCGGGTCGACGAGCTGGCGCTCGGCGAGCGTGGTGCCCAGGCCCTCGTAGAGGACCCCCATGTAGAACGAGCTGTGCTCGAAGCGCCGGACGACGCGGTTCTTGCGCTCGATCCAGACGTCGTTGTTGGGCGTCGCCCCCTCCAGCGCCGCGTGGAAGAGCTGCTGGTCGCCGCGGCGGATGTCGATGGCGACGCCGAGCCCGTCCCGGCGTGCGGCGTCGACGAGGGCGCAGCCGAGCTCCCAGGCGGTCGCGTTCGTGAAGGTGGAGAACTGGAGCTCGTCCTCCTCGGCTTGGAGGGTCTCGAGGTCGATGGCGTCCATCGGCGGACCTTAGCTCCGCTCGACCGGGCGGCTGCGCAGGCGGCCGGCCGTCTCCCGCTCGGCGCGCTTGCAGAGCTGGGGCGGAAGGCCGCTGAGGATCAGCTCGAGGTCGGCGACCGCGAGCCGCCCGATCTCCAGGAACGCCTCGCGCATCCCGCCCGCGCGGTGCGGTGACAGGAGCATCCCGTCGAGCGTGCGCGCCCGGTGCCCGGGGGCGAGCGGCTCCTCGGGGAAGACGTCCGTCGCCGCGCGGAAGCGCCCGGCGGCGACGAGGTCGCAGAGGGCGTCGAAGTCGACCACGCCGGCGCGGCTCATCAGCAGCAGGACGGAGCCGGGGCGGATCTGCTCGAGCGTCGCTCGGTCGAGGAAGCCCTCGTTGTCGGCGGTCACGGCCGCGAAGACGAAGATCACGCGCTGGGCGAGGACGTCGTCGAGGGCGGCGGGCTCGGCGCCGTGGCGGCGGACGAGCTCGCCAGGCAGCCACGGGTCGTAGACCTTGACGTCTGGGTTGAACGGGGCGATCAGGCGGCGCAGCTCGCGCCCGAGGTCGCCGAAGCCGACGATCCCGACCGTCGCGTGGCTGAGCAGGAACGCGTCCGCGTTGCCCTCGAGGCCGTAGGTCTCGGTGCCGGCGCGCATGGCGCGGTCGGCGGCGGAGATCCCGCGGGCGAGGTCGATCGCCATCCCGAGCGCGGCCTCGGCAACCGGGAGCGCGAACGCCGGGCTGGCGTTGAGCACGTGGACGCCGCGGTCGAGCGCGGCGGCGTAGTCGACGTTCGGCAGGAAGTTGCCCTCGACGTTCACGATCGCGCGCAGGTTCGGCGCCCGCTGCAGGCGCTCGGCGGGCATCGCGGTCTGGCCGACGATCGCGGTGACGTCGGGGAGGTGCTGCTCGACCAGCTCGTCCGGCATCCGCCCGTCCTCGTGGACCACGAGCGGCCCGAGCGCCTGCAGGCGGGCGAGCGTCGGCGGATCGCAGATCATCGCGAGCGTGCGCGGCTGCGGATCGACGAGGATCGTCACGCCGCGAATCGTGCCCGATCGCCGCCGCCCGCCGCCCACGAGATCGTCGCTCGCCATGAGATCGTCGGCCCGCGGCGACATCGTCGGTCGTCACGACATCGCCGGCCGCCACGAGGATCGTCGGCCTGCGCTTGACAACCGAGCAGTCGTCGATATATCGTTATATGTCATCGACACTCAAGGAGACAGAGATGACCGGTTCATACGCAGAGCGCGGCTGCGGCCCGCAGCTGCTGGGCTGGCTCGCGATGGCGGGCCGGCATCACCACGGCCACGGTCGGCACCGCGGCGGCTTCGGATTCGGCGGCCCGTTCGGGTTCGGCGGTCCCGGCGGCGGCGGGCGCGGCGGTCCGTTCGGGCGCGGCGGGCGCGCGCGGCGCGGCGACGTCCGCGCCGCCCTCCTCACCCTCCTCGCCGAGGAGCCGCGCAACGGCTACCAGCTCATGCAGGAGATCGAGCGGCGCAGCGAAGGTGTGTGGCGGCCCAGCCCCGGCTCCGTCTACCCGGCGCTCCAGCAGCTCGAGGACGAGGGGCTGGTGCGGTCGGACGAGAGCGAGGGCCGCAAGCTGTTCCATCTCACCGACGCCGGCCGTCAGGCCGCCGAGGCGGCCGCCGCCGAGGGCGCGCCGTGGGAGGCGGCCAGCGAGTCGGTCGACGCGGACGCCTGGGAGCTCTTCGGCGTCGCGCGCCAGGTCGGGATGGCGATCTTCCAGATCGCGCAGGTCGGCCGGGCCGACCAGCTCGCCGCCGCCCGCGAGGTCCTCACCAACGCCCGCCGCTCGCTCTACGGCATCCTCGCCGAGGACGACGAGCAGCCGCCTGAGGAGGCCTGACCCACGCCTCCGAACGGGGCAGACCCCTCGGGCCGCGGGTCCGAGGGGTCAGACCCCGAGCACGAGGGTGATCATGTCGCCCTCGGTGCCGGCCCGCTCGAACCCGCACTTCTCGAGCACGCGGAGCGAGCCTTGGTTGCTCTCGAGGACCCCCGCGTAGAGCGGCCGGCGCGTCTCGACGGCGAGGAACGCGGCGAGCGCCGCGCTCGCGATCCCGCCTCCCCAGTGCTCGCGGGCGATCCAGTAGCCCACCTCGCGCCGGCCGTCGTGGAGGAAGCTGAGGACGCTGCCGGCCAGCCGCCCGTCGGCGACGACCGCGCGGATGACGACCGTCTCGTCGGCCATGATCCGCTCCCAGTGGGCCGTGAAGGCCGCGTGGTCGCGGGCCGGCACGCCGGACATCGCGTTGGCGACCGGGTCGCGCTGATGCTCGAAGAGGATCGGCAGGTCGGCCGGCTCGACCGGGCGAAGGGTGACGGTCATCGCGGCAGCACCAGCTCGGCGAGCACGGCACGGTGGTCGGTGCCCGGGATGGGGTGGACCGAGAACGCCCGGACGCCACAGCGCTCGTCGGCCAGCACGTGGTCGATGGCGACCGGCGGCGGGAGCCGGCGCCCGTTCGGCCACGTCGCGCGCAGTCCCGCGCCGACCGAGGCGGCCGCGTCCTCGTAGCCGGTGTCCAGCAGCCGTCGCAGCTCGGCATGGTCGAGCGTGGCGTTGAAGTCGCCGGCGAGGATGCGCACCGGACCGCCGGGCGTCGCGGGCGGGAACGCCCGCAGGTCCGCCCGCCAGTCCACGGTCCCCTGTCGCGACTGCGGCGCCGGCGCGTGGACGGCGACGAGCTCGACCCCCGCCCCGCTGTCGAGCGACGCCGACGCCGCGGCCAGCGGGTTCCGCCGCCGGCCCGGCACCGCCACGTCCTCGAGCGGGAAGCGGGCGTAGAGCGCGATGCCCGCGCCGCGGTCGCGCGGCGCGCCCACCCGCTCCGGCAGGAGCTCGGCGAGCCCGGCCGCGTCGAGCTCAGCCGCCAGCCGCGGGGTCAGCTCCTGCACGCTGAGGACGTCGGCCCGCTCCCGCCGCGCCAGCGCGACGAGCGCCGACGCCGATCCCGTCCCGAAGTGCATGTTCACGCTCAGGACGCGCACCACCGGCCCGGGCCGCCCCTCCGGCTCGGACGGCCCGCCCAGCGCCCGCGGCGCCACCGAGACGACCAGCACCACCGCGAGGAGCGCCGCCGCCACCGCGGCGATCCGCACCCGGAGCAGCGCCACGACCACCACGACGATCACGGCCCCGACCGCGGCGAGCGGCGTGTAGGCGACGAGCGGCACCATGGGAAAGCCCCGCTCGAGCCCCAGCACGCGGACCGCCACCCAGGCCGCGCACGCGGCGACGAGGAGCCAGGCGAGCACACGGCGCATCCCTACAGGGTGCCGAATGCCAAGCTGTGTCGGGCCCCATGAGTCCTGCCGTTGCCGACGCCCCCGCCCGCTCGGGCCTGGACCGCGACACGCGGCTCCTGTCCGAGCTGCTCGAGGAGACGATCGCCCGCCAGGGCGGCGAGGCGCTGCGCAGCGCGGTCGTCAGGCTCCGCCACGCCGCCGCGGCCGCCCGGGCGGGCGAGGACGACGCGCAGGCGGCCGCGCTGGTGGACGAGATCCTCGCCGGCGACTCGCTCGACGTCATCCGCGCCTGCTCGATGGAGCTGCACCTGGCCAACCTCGCCGAGACGCGCGAGCGGGTCCGCCGCCGCCGCGGCTACCAGCGCGAGGAGGGGCCGCCGCAGCGCGAGTCGCTGGCCGAGGCCGCCGAGCGGCTCGCCGGCCGCGCCTCCAAGGCCGCCGCCCGAGCGCTCGACGACCTCCGGCTCGACCTCACGCTCACCGCCCACCCCACCGAGGCGACCCGCTGGTCGGTCATGGAGCACGCCGGCGACATCAGCAACGACCTGGCCGAGCTCGACGACGACCGCCTCGGCCCGGCCGCCAAGCAGCGCGTCGTCGACCGCATCCGCGAGTCGCTCGCGCTCTGGTGGCAGACCGCCGAGGTGCGGCGCGCGCGCCCGCAGGTCGACGACGAGGTCCGCCGCAACCTGCACTTCTTCGACCGCGTGCTGTTCGACGCCGTGCCCGAGCTGGTGCGCGAGCTCGAGCGCTGCTTCGGCCCGCAGCCGCTCGACTTCGCGCCGGTGCGCTTCAGCAGCTGGGCCGGCGGAGACATGGACGGCCACCCCGGCGTCACCGCCGCCACGTTCACCGCCACCGTCGACCTCCACCGCCGCGTCGCGATGCGCCTGCTCATGGACCGCGTCGAGCGGCTCGCCTCGCGCTCCTCGCAGAGCGCCGACGAGATGGGCGCCGGCCGCTCCGCGCTCGAGGCGAGCATCCGCCGCGACGCGTCGCTGATGCCGGAGATCACCCAGCGGCTCGGCGAGCGCCGCCGCCGCGAGCCCGTCCGCGCCAAGCTCAACTACGTCTCCGAGCGCCTGGCCGTCACCGGCGAGGACCCCGACAGCCCGCTCGCCTACCGCACCAGCGAGCAGCTCCGGCGCGACGTCGAGCTCGTCCGCGACGCCGCCGGCGGCGGCCCGGTGGCCGACGGCGCGGTCAAGGACCTGCTGCGCCAGATCAGCGCCTTCGGGCTCCACCTCGCGCGGCTCGACGTCCGGCTCAACGCGGACGCCATCAACCAGTCCGTGCGGCGCGACGAGCCCCACCTCGACCACGCCGACGAGCCCGCGCGGCGCCGCATCCTCGAGGCGCGCATCGCGTCGGCCGAGCCGGACCGCTTCGGCCCGACCTGCCAGCCGACCGAGGCGCTGCACGCCCTCAGCGCCGCCGGCCGCCGCTACGGCAGCGGCGCGGCCGACACGCTGGTCATCTCGATGGTCCACGAGGCCTCCGACGTGCTCGGCGCCCTCTGGCTCGCCCGCCGCGCGGGCCTGGCCGGCCCCGGCGACCCGCGCCTGCACATCACCCCGCTGTTCGAGACGCTCGACGCGCTCGACGGCGCGCCCGCGACGATGGCCACGCTGTACGAGGATCCGGCCTACCGCGAGCACCTGAGCCGCCACGGCGAGCGCCAGGAGATCATGCTCGGCTATTCGGACTCGGCCAAGGACGCGGGATTCCTGACCAGCCAGTGGGCGATCTACCGCGCGCAGGAGCGGCTCGTCGCCCAGGGGCGGGAGCGCGGCATCGCGGTCACGTTCTTCCACGGCCGCGGCGGCTCGCCGTCCCGCGGCGGCGCCCCCGCCCACCAGGCGATCCTCGCCCAGCCGCCGGGCTCGCTCGAGGGCGGCGTGCGGATCACCGAGCAGGGCGAGGTGATCTCGGCCAAGTACGCCGACCGCGAGCTGGCCGGCCGTTCGCTCGAGCAGCAGGTCTCGGCGCTACTGCTCGGCCGCGCCGCGCCGGGCGGCGGCCAGCCGGACACCTTCATCGCGGAGATCGAGCGCGCCGCGCAGCGCTCCTGCGGGGTCTACCGCGGCCTCGTCGAGCGCGAGGGCTTCGTCGAGTTCTTCCATCAGATCTCGCCGGTCGACGAGCTGGCGGAGCTGACGATCGGCTCGCGCCCCGCGTCACGCCGCGAGGGCGGGCGGCTCGAGGACCTGCGGGCGATCCCGTGGGTGTTCGCGTGGACGCAGAACCGCGTCCTGCTCCCGTCCTGGTACGGCGCCGGCACCGCGCTCGAGGAGGGCGAGCTCGAGCTCCAGCGCGAGATGTGGCGCTCGTGGCCGTTCTTCCGCATGGCCTGCTCGACGCTCGAGATGGCGCTCTTCAAGGTCGACCTCTCGGTCGGCCGCCGCTACCTGGCGCTGGTGGACGACGCGTCGGCCGAGCGCTTCTGGCCGGACCTCGAGGCCGAGCACGCGCGCGTGGTGGCGCGGCTGCTCGCCATCCGCGACGGCGAGGCACTGCTCGACGCCACGCCGGCGCTGCGCGACCGGCTCGCCCACCGCAACCGCTGGGTCGACCCGCTCAGCCACCTCCAGGTCGCCCTCCTCGCCCGGTCGCGGGCGGGCGACGCGACGGTCGGCGACGCGCTCATGGCCACGATCACGGGGATCGCCGCGGGGCTCCGGAACACCGGATGATCCGCCGCCGCGGCGGTAGGGCTGGCCGTACATAAGCCTCGGCTAAGCCGTAGCCCAAGAGACCAGTCATCCGCATAGGCCGGTCCCGCGTAGAAGGGGACACTATGTCCATGACCGTCACCGTCACCCCGCGCCCCCCGGTTGCCACCGCCGCGCACGCCTTCACGCTCCCCACGGTGCGTGAGCTGCCGCCGGTCGCCCGCCCGGGCACCTTCGACTCGACCTGGTGACCTGACGGTCGGCTCTAGCCGATCGCCAGGCGCCGGCCGGAGGCGACCGCCTCGTGGTCGAGCAGCCAGCGCTTGCGCTCGAGCCCTCCCCCGTAGCCGACCAGCGTCCCGTCGGCTCCGATGACGCGGTGGCAGGGAACGATGATCGAGATCGGGTTGCGGCCGTTGGCGAGGCCGACGGCGCGGACGAGCTTCGGATCCCCGAGCCGCAGGGCGAGCTCCTTGTAGGAGATCGTCTCGGCGAAGGGGATGCGGGTCAGCTCGTCCCAGACGCGCATCTGGAAGTCGGTGCCCTGGGGGGCGAGATCGAGGTCGAAGGCCTCGAGCGACCCCGCGAAGTACGCGTCGAGCTGCTCGCGGACCGCGTCGAACGGGCCGTCGCCGTCCGCGCCGTCATGTCTGAGGTAGAGGCCGGTCAGGCGGCCTTCGGCGTCGGCGTGGAGCTGGATGTCGCCGACCGGGCTGGGGTGAAGTGCTCTGTACACGTCCCTACAACGTCGCGCGCGGCCCGGACGTGATCACGATCCGTACGGATACCACCAGTCCTTGACCTCGAGCTTCGTCTCGATGTGGACGTGCTTGGTCTCCTGGAAGGCGTCGAGGCCCTCCTGCCCGAGCTCGCGGCCGCTGCCGGAGCGCTTCATGCCGCCGAACGGGCCGGCGTCGTTGTCGGTCAGCGGGTCGTTGATCCAGACGGTGCCGGCGCGCAGCTCGCGGGCGCAGCGGATCGCCGTCTCGAGGTCGCGCGTGTAGACGTTGGCGCCGAGCCCGTACTTCGAGGCGTTGGCGAGCTCGATCGCCTCGTCGAGGCCGGCGACGGGCACGATCGGCGCGACCGGGCCGAAGGTCTCCTCGCGCAGCAGGTCGGTCTCCGCCGGCGCGCCGGTGACCACGGCCGGCGCGAAGTAGTGCCCGCGCCCGTGGCCCGCCCCGTCGCCGCCGACCAGCACCTGCGCGCCCGCCTGCACCGCCGCCTCGACCTGCCGCACGACCTTCGCGCGCTGGGCGGCGCTCACCATCGGGCCGACGTCGGTCGCCGGGTCCATCGGATCGCCGACCTTCAACGCGCGCGTGTGGTCGACGAACGCGTTGAGGAAGTCGTCGTACACGGCGCGGTCGACGTAGAAGCGCTCGGCCGACGTGCACACCTGCCCGGCGTTCAGGAACGCGGCCCAGGCGCCGCCGCGGGCGGCGATCTCGATCTCGGCTGCGACGTCGGCGCAGACGATGAACGGGTCCTTGCCGCCGAGCTCGAGGTTGACGCGCGCGATCCGGCGCGCGGCGCGCTCGGCGATGCGCGTGCCGGTCGCCACGCTGCCGGTGAACGCGATGCCGTCGACGCGCTCGTCGTCGACCAGCCGCTCGCCGACGTCGCCGCCGCCGGCCAGGAGCGCCACCAGGCCGGCCGGGAGGTGGTCGAGGCACGGCGCCAGCGCCAGGGTCGAGAGCGGCGTGAGCTCGGACGGCTTGCAGAGCGCGGCGTTGCCGGCGGCCAGCACGGGTGCGAGCTTCCACGCGAGCAGGAGCAGCGGATAGTTCCACGGCACGATGCACGTGACGAGCCCGAGCGGCTCCTTGAGCACGAGCGCGAGCTGGCTCGACTCGACCGGCGGGATCACGCGGCCCTCGGCGGTGCGGGCGAGCTCGGCGTAGAAGTCGAACGCGCTCGCCGTCCAGCCGACCTCGTCGCGGTTCTCGATCAGCGGCTTGCCGCCCTCGCGCGTCATCAGCTCGGCCAGCTCGTCCGTCCGCGCACGCATGCGGGCGGCGACCTCGTGCAGCGCCTCGGCGCGCTCGGCGGCAGGCGTGGCCGCCCACTCGCGCTGGGCGCGGCGCGCCGCCTCCACGGCGGCGTCGTGCTGCTCGGCGTCCGGCGTGCCGACCTCGGCCAGCCGTTCCTCGTGGGCGGGATCCTCGACGGCGAGCGCGGGCCCGTTGCCGGCCACGAGCTCGCCGTCGATCAGCAGTCGCGTCTCCATGACGCGAGATGGTGTCAGGCGCGCTGCCCGGCCACCTCGCGCGTGCCGGCCAGGAACGCGGCGGTCCGCTCGGGAGTGGCGATCGTGCGCCACAGCTCGGCGGGACGGCCGAAGCGGGCCGCGAGGGCGTCGGCGACCCGCGCGTCGCGCGTCGCGACCTCGAGCAGCTCGACCACGTGCGGCGGCGGCGCGAGGAACGCGTTCGTGACGTCGATCGCGGGCTGGGCGGCGGCCCACATGCGCGCCTCGACGTCGCGCCGGAACAGCTCGTCGAGTACCGCGTGCTCGCAGATTGCCTCGCCGACGATCCATCCCGTCGCCGAGGCGAGGTTGGCGCCCTGCGCGACGAGCGGGTCGTTGGTGGCCCAGGCGTCGCCGATCGCCAGCGCGTAGCGGCCGGTCTCGAGCCGCGCCCAGGGCGTGCGGGCGGTCGGGGTGACGGCGCCGCGGAGCAGATCCTGCTTGCGCGTGAGCGCGAAGCGGCCGCGGTCGACGCGGGCGGCGATCGCCGGCGCGAACCGCTCGAGCTGGGCGAGCAGGTCGGCCTCGTGGCCTTCCGTGCTCCGCGCCCGCGTGATCGGCTCGAGCGGGCCGCCGGGGATCGCCTCCACGAGCAGCGCGGAGACCCAGCCCTCGAAGGTCAGGAACGGCATCGTGAAGATCTCGCCGGCGCCGGGCGCGAGCGCGTAGACGATGCCCTCGGGCTCGGGGGAGGCGATGCCGCGGTAGAGGCCGGCGGCGATCCGGCGCTGCGGGGCCGCGTGCGCTCCGTCGCGCGGGAAGAGGCGGTCGGCGGTGTCGCGGCCGGACGCGACGACCATCAGCTCGTGACGCTCCGACCAGGCGGTGACCTGCTCGGCCGCTCCGGCAGCGATCACGAGCTTGCCGCCGCGCCGCAGGTAGTCCTCGAGCAGCCGGGGCAGGTAGATCCGGAAGTCGATCGCGGTCATGGGGTCGGGCAGCCGGCCGGTGACCTGGATCGCGTCGCCGGCATGGAGGTGCAGCGCCCGCATCTGGTGCGTCGCGTCGGCCCAGTGGTCGACGCCGAGCGCCCGTTCGCGCGCCTGCGTCGCGGCGGAGCGCGCGACGGCGTTGGAGAGCCGTGAGCCGCGCAGATCGCCCGCGGCGTGCTCCGAGTAGACCGTGGTCTCCGTTCCATGCTGCCGGAGGTGGAGCGCGAGGGTGAGCCCGGAGATCCCGGTTCCGACGATTCCGATGGACATCCCGCCTGCCTTTCATCGGGGAACGACGGCAGGATTCTCAGTCCGGCGGCGGTCGGTTTCAGTGCGGCTGGCACCCGCTTCAGCAGGTCACGACAGCAGGGATTTGACACCCGGAGCGTCGGGGCGAAATGATCTCGCCCCTCAGATCGTCCGACCCCTGGGGAGGGGAGGCGCATGATGCGCAGGCAGTTCGGGAAACGCACGCCCGCGATGCTCGCCGTGGCGGGGGCAGTGCTGGCCGCGGCGGTCAGCGCCGTGCCGGCGCAGGCAGGACCTCGGCCGGCGTCGGCGCTCCAGCGCGTCGACGTCTACACGGGCAACCTCACGGCCGAGCAGTTCAAGGTCCTGCAAGGGGCCGGCGTCGACCATGCCGACGTGGTCGTGACCCGCGCCGCGCGGGCCGGCCAGATGCGGGTCGAGGTGACGATGACCGGCGTGCAGGCGCGCGACCTGGCCCGCGACGGCGTCAAGCTCCGGCTCGAGCGGGTGCGCGGCCGGAGCGCCGCGCAGCGGTCCGCGCTGCAGCAGGAGACGGTGTTCCGCCCCTACAGCGGCGCCGGGAACATCCGCGAGGAGCTCCTCCAGCTGGCCGACGACCATCCGCGCATCGCGGAGGCCGTGACCATCGGCCGGAGCGTCCAGGGCAAGCCGATCACGGCCGTCCGGGTCAGCAAGGACGTCGCCAGGCTCAAGGACCGCAAGCGGCCCGCCGTCGTCTACCAGGCCGCGCAGCACGCCCGTGAGTGGATCACGCCGGAGATGGTGCGACGGCTCCTGCGCCTCTACCTCGACGGGTACGGCGAGGACGCCGAGCTGACCAGGATCATCAACACGACCGACCTCTGGTTCATCCCGGTGATCAACGTCGACGGCTACGACTACACGTTCACCGAGGGCAACCGGCTGTGGCGCAAGAACCTGCGCGACAACGACGGTGACGGCCAGATCACCGCGCAGGACGGCGTCGACCTCAACCGCAACTTCCCCTACAAGTGGGGCTACGACAACGAGGGCTCGTCGCCCGACTTCACCGACGAGACGTATCGCGGCGCCTCGCCGGGCTCCGAGCCGGAGACGCGGGCCCAGATCAGGCTCTTCGACCGCCTGCGGCCCAAGTACGCGATCAACTGGCACTCGGCCGCCCAGCTGCTGCTCTACGGCGTCGGCTGGCAGGCCCTCACCTCGAGCCCGGACGACCTGATCCACGAGGCGATCCTCGGCGATCCCGACGATCCCGCGGTGCCCGGCTACATCCCGCAGCTCGGCGCCCAGCTCTACACCACCAACGGCGAGACCGACGGCCACATGGAGAACAACTTCGGCACGCTGACGCAGACGCCGGAGATGTCCACCTGCGAGACCGCCTCGGCCGTCGACCCCGACGACGAGTGGGAGCCGGAGGACTGCGAGAGCGGCTTCAACTTCCCTGACGACGAGACGCTGATCCAGCAGGAGGTCGAGAAGAACTACCGCTACGCGATCGACGTCGCCAAGTCGGCGCAGGACCCCGACGACCCGGTCTCGCCGGTCGGCCGGACGGTGCCGGACTTCGACGTCGACGACTTCAGCGTCTCGTACGGCCGCAATCAGGAGGTCGCGGCCGTGATCCGCCGGTCGCTGCACGCCAAGCACATGCACTACCGCATCGACGGCGGGCGCACGAGGACGACCAAGGTCCGCGAGTGGCGGGGCGGCGAGCGCTTCGGCGACGACAACAAGCACTACTTCGCCGAGTACCGCGGCACGGTGAAGGGACAGCGGCCCGGCGACCGGGTCGAGGTGTGGTTCCACGGCTCCAAGTCCCGCAAGGGCCGCGTCTCGAGCGAGCACTTCACCTACCGCGTCCGCGACGACAACGACGCCCGTGTGCTCGTGCTGGCCGAGGAGGACTACAAGGGCGTCAACCCGATCTACCCAGCCGGGACGAACGCCCCGCGCTACGCCCAGCAGTACGTCGACGCCCTGAGGGCCAACCGGATCCGGTCGGTCGTGTGGGACGTCGACAAGGACGGCGTGCCGCACGACCTCGGCGTGCTCGGCCACTTCGACGCCGTGGTCTGGTACCTGGGCGACAACCGGCTCACCCAGGACGCCGTCGACGAGCCGGTGCAGTCGGTGGTCGGGCCGTTCCCCGACTCGCAGGTCGCCGACCGCGCCCTGGAGCTGGTCCTGAGCGTGCGCTCGTACCTGAACGAGGGCGGCAAGCTGGTCTACACCGGCGAGACGACCAGCTACTTCGGCCCGCTGCGCGGCGCCAACGGCGGTGGCATCTACTACGGCCTGAAGGGTCACCCGGAGCGGCCGTGCTTCCTCGCGGTCAGCTTCCGCGACGACTGCGAGCTGCTGTCGGACGACTTCGTCCAGTACTACCTGGGCGCGTTCGACCGGGCCTCGCTGGGGGCGCCGCCCGCGTTCATCGGCGAGGGCCGCTTCGAGGGAACGGACGCGGACCTGGCGGGGACGGCCACGAACCCGCTGAACGAGGTCGGTGGCTTCGAGGTGACGAGCGCGGTGCTGCCGCCGGACGAGTTCCCGCAGTTCCGCAGCTCGAAGGGCGGTGACTACCTCGACACGATCGGGCCGTTCGAGCCGGTCGAGGGCGAGTGGTACATCGCCGGCACCCATCAGGACGCGCTGTACCGGCGGCTCACCCGCACGGTCGACCTGACGGGGGTCACCGCCGCGCAGGCGCCCACGCTCCAGGCGCAGCTCAACTACAGCCTGGAGGAGGGCTACGACCACGTCATCATCGAGGCGCGGACCGCGGGCGGCGAGGACTGGACGACGCTGCCGGACAAGAACGGCGGCACCACGACCGCGCTGCCGGCGGAGTGCTCGGCGGGCTTCCTGCTCGCCATGCACCCGCACCTGGGGCACTACATCACCGGCGGCAACCCGTGCACGGGCACCGGCAGCAGCGGCAGCTGGAACTCGTTCACGGGCGAGTCCGACGGCTGGCAGGAGGCCGCCTTCGACCTGTCGGCCTACGCCGGCAAGCAGGTCGAGGTGTCGATCGCCTACGTGAGCGACCCGTTCACCGGCGGCACCGGCCTGTTCATCGACGACACGCGCGTCACGACGACCGGCGGCGACCTCGACGCCGAGGGCTTCGAGACCGGCCTCGGCCCGTGGACGATCGCCGGCGCGCCCACGGGCAGCCCGGGGAACAGCAGCGAGTTCGTCCGCTCGCAGGCGATCATCGACTGGTCGTCGGCGACGGTGACCCGCGACAGCGTGCTGTTCGGCTTCGGCCTCGAGCAGGTCGCCACGCCGGCCGAGCGCAACGCGCTGCTCGGCCGGGCGATGCGGCACCTGCTGCGCTGACCGTCAGAGGGCCCCGGCCGGCTCGTGCCGGCCGGGGCCTTCGGCCTGCTTCGGGCACGCTGTAGGTTGCGTCTCGAACGGACGAGGGGAGACGCGATGACGACCGCCACGACGCTGCCGCACTGGGAGACGACGCCGCCCGACCTCAAAGCGGCGATCCGCGAGGTCAAGGCGGCGATCCGCGATCGCATCGCGGCGTCCGGCCGCACGATCGAGGACGTCTTCGCGGTCGCCGAGGCGCGGGTGGCCGAGCGCGTGGCCGAGGTCGAGAAGGCCGGAGCGGAGGCGTGGCCGGTCATCGAGTACGCCGACATCGCCGCCGGCGCGGTCCCCGAGGCCCAGGTCGCGCTCCTGCGCCGGCGCGGGTGCGCGGTGGTCCGCGGGCACTTCGAGCGCGAGCAGGCGCTGGCGTGGGACCGGGACATCCTCGACTACGTCGAGCGCAACCGCTTCTTCGAGGACTACCGCGGCGCAGGCGACGACTTCTTCGGCAGCGTGGGCTCGCGGCCGGAGATCTACCCCGTCTACTGGTCGAGCGCGCAGATGGAGGCGCGCCAGAGCGACCGCATGGCGCGCGTGCAGTCGTTCCTCAACCACCTGTGGACGTACGAGTCGGGCGGCGTCCAGTGGTTCGACCCGGACCGCGACTCGCTCTACCCCGACCGCATCCGGCGACGCCCGCCGGGTGCGAGCTCAGGCGGCCTGGGCACGCACCTCGACGTCGGCACGCTGGACCTGTGGATGACGCGCGCCTACCAGCAGGCGTTCCGGCACCTGTTCGCCGGGTCCGTCGAGCGCTACGACCCGTGGGACGCCTCGCACCGGACCGCCGGGCCGCAGTACCCGGGGACGACGATGTGCAGCGTCTTCCGCACGTTCCAGGGGTGGACCGCGCTGTCCGACATGGCGCACGACCAAGGGGTCCTGTTCACGATCCCGATCCCGGAGGCGATGGCGTACCTGATGCTGCGGCCGCTGCTGCCGGACGTCCCCGACGACGACATGTGCGGCGTCACCGTGAACCAGGTGTTCCCGGTCAGCGAGCGCTGGCATCCGCTGCTCCTGCGCGCCAAGAGCGGCATCCCGGACGTCCGGGCGGGTGACACCGTCTGGTGGCACTGCGACGTGATCCACGGCGTCGCGCCGGTCGAGGACCAGCAGGGGTGGGGGAACGTGATGTACATCCCGGCCGCCCCCTGGTGCCCACGCAACGAGGAGTACGCGCCGAAGGTCCGCGAGGCGTTCCTGGCCGGCGAGAGCCCGAGCGACTTCCCGGAGGAGCACTACGAGCGCGACTGGCCCGACCGCTTCCGGGCCGAGCAGCTCAACGAGACCGGCCGGCGCGGCCTCGGGATGGCTTAGCCGAGGTTCACGGCCAGGCCCACGAGGGCTCCGTCGTCGACCAGCGCGTGGCAGCGGTCGGAGAGCTGCACCCACTCGGTCGCCGGGCCGCGGTCGGCGAGCTCGACGAGCAGGCGGCCCTGCTCGCCGTTGACGAGGAAGCGCGGCTCGGCGTCGGGGACCTCGAGCGTGATCGCCGGCCCCTCGATCTGGAGACTGCCGCGTCGCGTGGCGCCCGTCGGCTTCAGGTTCGCGTCCGTCTGCTGCCAGGACTCGAGCGGGATCAGCGTCTCCACGAATCCGACGGTGTGCTCATCGTCGAGGTCGAAGATCAGCAGCGAGGCGACG
>Ga0081538_10000243_pt1 | contig 61726 bp, 66 predicted proteins | sample TabmetS5T2R1_FD_71022 | JGI IMG/M metagenome (GOLD analysis project Ga0081538, IMG submission 71022) | Tabebuia heterophylla rhizosphere microbial communities from the University of Puerto Rico - S5T2R1 | ecosystem: Host-associated > Plants > Roots > Rhizosphere ...
CCCCCGCCTGTCCGAATGAACGTCACTGAGCTTGGTCAGACCGGACTCGTCGGCTGGCGCGAAAAGGTTGCTGCAAGCGTCGCCGGACCGGCGTCTGAGCAGACTCCGCTAGCAGACGAGCAGGTGCGCGCGCTGATGGGCGCGCTTTTCTTCGCACTTGCGGTCTACTACGTCGTCGGGACGATACGTCGCGCGCTGGCCGCCTCCCGAAGCTGACGCGATGCCCTCTTGAAGGAACCCGACACCCCGCGGTCCCTGCCTGATTTGGGTGGAGGCATGGCGTATTCGGCGACAAGCGAACGCTCGGCCCGCACGGGGAGGGTCGCGGTCGGAAGGCACGAGTAGGAAACCGCCGGCCGATCCACATCAAGGCGTTCCCGTGCTGACCGAGTGACTACTCCCGGAGCCCGGCGGCTTGGAGGGCCTCGTCCCGCTCTTGGAACATCCGAATAGAGACCATGCGCCTTGGCGCCGGGCGGAACTCCGGTAAGGGTCGGCCAGCCATCGCCAGCGACTCGAGGGGGCCCAGACGCTGTTTGACCCCTGGACTCGCCTCGATCTATCGTCGAGCGAAGCCGATGGGAAGGAGTCCAATGAAGCTCACACCCCACATCGTCGTAACCGACGCCGACGCCGCTGCGGCGTGGTACGCGCACGCGTTCGGAGCCGAGGAGCGCAGTCGCGTGCCGCTTCCGGGCGGCGGCGTGATGACCGTCGAGCTTGCAATCGGCGACTCGAGCCTTCATGTCGCCAGCGAGTTCGCGGATGCGGGGATCCTGTCGCCGCTGACGATTGGCGGAACGGCGACCGTCCTGCAGATTCAGACGGACGACGCCGACGCGCTCTGGAATCGGGTGCTTGCAGCGGGCGGCGAGGTGCGTCACGAGCTCGCCGATCAATTCTGGGGTGAGCGCCACGGCCAGGTCGTCGACCCATTCGGGCATCGCTGGAACATCGCCCGGCGCATACGCGACGTCACGCCCGAGGAGCTCGCAGCGGGGGCGGCGAAGGCTTTCGGTAGCGGCTGACTCCTGGCCGCCAGTGTGGCGAGCCTCTTCGCCGCGCCGATCGCAGTTCGCTCCTATCTCTGGCCCGGCGCGGCAGTACGGACGCAGCGCAAGTCACGGGCGCTTTGCGCGCCACCATCGCCGAGACCTCCGCTTGCCGCCCCTGGGCAGCGGATCGGGGAAGCATGTGATCCCGACGACGCAGTCGCGCAGAAGCGCTGCGACGGGCACGTTACGCCGGTGGGAGGCGTTCCCGCGTTTGCCTTCCGGGCCCGCGCCGCTTAAGGGACCACGTTGCGGCATATATCGAATTCTCCTCTCCCTTGCCTGGCTCTGCTGGCGCCTCACTAGCGGCCCAGTCGAGCGCGCAGTCGGCGACCTTCATCAGGCCGAGCAATCCCACGCCCCGGCTGAACAACACCAGCGGGAGCATGCCCTGCTACCAGTTGCGCGATCGGTGCGCGATCTGGCCGCTGCGCGACACGCGGCGAGACGTCCCGCTTTCAGCCTTCATTCCGCCGGCGTGGCCTCGTCTGTGGCCGCAGTTGAGAAAGGAAGGGGCAACTTTGCAGTGCCTTCCTGTTGGCAGCGGAGGGGGAGGGATTCGAACCCTCGAGACGCCTAAACGACGCCGAACGGTTTTCGAGACGATGGCCGCGGGCGCTCTGAATCCACGTATGTGCCGGAGCTTCGCGCGACGGCATCAGGCCCTGCGCGATCGATTTGCGATCCACCCCGCCAGTCGGCGTTTTGAGAGTTTTGAGAGACCCATTTGGGTCTCGAAGTCGGTGCTGGCTCGGACGGCCAGCTCCACACCGGTCACGTGGTTCGCCCTCGCATCGTGTTCGAGTTCCGCTTCGACTCGCGCACCAGATGCCAGGCACGCTCCTGACGTTCTGCCGTCTGTTCCACGAGTGGGCCAGGGCACCCGTTGTCGAGGAGCATCTTGACCGCGGACAATAGAACCGAGTGGCAGCGCTCAAGGAATCAAGGGGCGAATGACGCCCTGCCGGGGCGACGCCGGCGTCGGGATCGGAGCCCCTTGCTCACCCGCTCGAGTGTGTCGAACTCATCGAGCGAGTGCCCTGCGCCGATCGCGACACAGGTGAGCGGGGACCCGGTCACGTGCACGGACACGTGCGTTTCATCCGCCAAGAGCGCGTCTAAGCCCCTGAGTAGCGCACCGCCGCCGGCGACCACGATGCCCCGTTTCGCCACGTCCGCGGCGAGCTCCGGCGGCGTCCGCTCGAGCGTGGCCTTGACCGTGTCGAGGATCGCCCTCACCGGTCCGGCAAGAGCGGCGCGGACCTCCGCGCTCGAAAGCCGCACGGCCTTCGGAAGGCCGGAAACCAGGTCGCGACTGCGCACCTCTGTTTCGAGCTCGCGCTCGAGAGCGATGGCCGAGCCGATCTCAAGCTTGATTTCCTCGGCGCTTGGCTGGCCGATCGTCATCTCGTGCGCTCGCTTCATGTGGCTCGCGATGGCATCGTCAAAGTCGTAGCCGCCGGTCCGAAGCGACTCCGACACGACGATCCCACCGAGCGCGAGCACCGCTACCTCTGTCGTGCCGCCACCGACGTCTACGATCATGCTTCCGCTCGCCTCGGCGATCGGCAGCTCCGCGCCGATCGCCGCCGCGATTGGTTCCTCAATCAGATGTACCTGCCGCGCGCCGGCCGCCATGCACGCTTCCTCGACCGCACGCCTCTCGACTTCGGTCACGCCGGAGGGAACACACATCACCACCCGGGCTCGAGCCAGGCGGCGCTGGTGCACACGGGCAATGAAGTAGCGCAGCATTCGTTCGGTGATCTCGAAGTCCGCGATCACTCCATGGCGGAGCGGACGAATAGCGGAGATCGTCGCCGGGGTGCGCCCGATCATCCGCCGGGCCTCGTCGCCAACGGCGTGTACCGCACCGCTCTCCGAGTCGATCGCTACAACCGACGGTTCGGAGACGGCGATCCCCCGTCCGCGCTCGTAGACGAGGGTGTTCGCGGTGCCAAGGTCGATCGCGATGTCACGACCGCCGCTCCCGCCGAGTAGCGCCATCCCGGTCAGCATACGCACCGATCCCTCGGGCCCGTGCCGTTCATGTGGCGCCGAGTACGTCAACCTTTGAGAGCGCGGACCATACCGGTGCGCATCCGCTCGAATGCGCAGCGGAGAAGCTCGCCGGGGCTGCGGCCGGGTCTCTGGCGGGCGCGTAGCGAGGCTCCTTGCAGCCACCGCAGGTGGATGCGGGAAGCGACCGGAACGAGTCCTATGCTCGCCACGATGGAGGGCACGCTCCCGCGCCACCCGCGCCCGCGACGCGCGCTGATGGTCCGGGCGTTCGGCGCCGGGGCCCGCGGGGCGCGTCGTGTCGCCGACGCGACCGGGATCGAGGAGGTAGTCGAGCAGACAACCGAGGACGCGATCGTCGCCGCGCTCGAGAGCGAGGCGGTGGAGCGGGCGCTGCTCCGCGTACTCGAGGGCCCGGCGCTGGTGGAGGCGCTCGAGCGGGCCGGCGCGAGCCCGCGGCTGGAGCGGACCGTCGCCGAGGCGCTCGACTCGGAGCTCGTCGACCGCGTCTGGGAGCGGATGCTGGCAAGCGACGAGGCGCAGAAGCTCGTCGAGCGAATCGCGGAGGCACCCGAGGTGCGGGCGGCGCTGAGCCAGCAGGGCATCGGGCTGCTCGAGGACATCGGTCGCCAGATCCGCGACTTTGCCGACCGCTTCGACGACGTGCTCGAAGGCCTCGCCCGCCGGCTCACGCGAAGGCACCGCCGCCGCGAGGCGGCGGACGCGAAAACTCGGGTGGGTCTGGTGACACGGGCGCTCGCGGCCGCGATCGACGGCGGGATCCTGATCAGCGGCTACATCGTGATTTCGGCGATCGCCGGGGTCACGATCTCCGAGGTCATCGGCGACGGCGGGCTCTCCGTCGCCTCGGCGCTGGTCGCCGCGGGGCTCTGGGCGATGGCGAGCCTGATCTATCTCTACTTCTTCTGGGGATTCGCTGGGCAGACGCCAGGGATGCGTTTTCTGGGAATTAGGATCGAGGCCGGCGGCGACCCACACCTCGGCCGCCGCCGGGCTCGGCGCCGGATCGGGGGCCTGCTGCTGGCGCTGTTGCCGCTCGGGCTCGGCCTCCTGTGGATCCTCGTCTCCGACGACCGTCGCGGTTGGCACGACCGGATCGCCGGCACCGAGGTCGTCCGAGTCGATCCCCGGCCACCACCGTGGTCCGATTCGGATTCGCGCTGACCACGGGTTTGATTCGCCACCATGCCAACGCGGGGACGGCCGGGCTCGCTCCGGCGTCTGTTTCCACGAACGGATCGTCGTCTACGTCGCTGACGGCGAGCTTTGGGCTGACCACAGCTTCTACCTGGCCGGTCAGCGGTCCTGTCCCTCCACCACGAGATCGAACGCCTTGCCGTGGCACGCGTGACGTAGACGGGCAGATCCTCGCTCCGCTCTGGAAGCACAGACTCGCGCGCGTAGCCGCTCCCATGCACGGCAGAGGCGCGGGAGCCACGACATTCAGGAGCCGTTCCCCGTTTTCGACAATCTGGCGCTGCCGCCGCTAGAGCTGTGCGTCCGCGCCTAAGACGCTGTTGCTGCTGCTTTCACGCGATTGCGAGAGCCGGGCGTGCATCCCACGGGAGTTCTCCTCATCGTCCATTCCGAGCGTCTCGAGGGTGATCCCCAGACGGATGCTCGTGGCCCAATGCGCCAGCCCGGGGCGGTCCGCGATCGCCGTGCCGGGCGAGCCTTCCAGGCTGTCTGAGGGTGAGAATGTCCGTGATGGCGAAGGCTCGCGACCGACTACCGACCGACCCGCTCGTTGCCGGCTGGGCTCAGCTTGAGGATGGCGAATGGGACGCCGCCCGGTCCTCTTTCAAGGATGCCCTAGCGCTCGAGGAGACGCCCGAAGCGCTCGAAGGTCTGGGTTGGGTCGGGCACGTGCTTGACGACGACCGCCTCACCTTCGACTCCCGCGAGCGCGCCTACCGCCTCTATCGCGGGCGGGGCGACGCGGGCGCTGCGGCCCGGGTCGCCGCCTGGCACGCGTTCGATTGCCTCGCCTTCCGTGGTGAGCCCGCCGTCGCCAACGGCTGGCTCCAGCGGGCCCACAGCCTCCTCGACGACCTCGAGCCGGGGCCCGATCACGGCTGGCTCGCCTTCCATGAGGGGCACGTCGCGGTGTCCCTCGAGGAGGACACCGAAACCGCCCGGCGGCTCGGCGTGCGCGCGGTCGAGCTCGGCCGGGAGTTCGGGGTGCCTGAGCTTGAGATGCTTGCGCTGGGGCTCGAGGGACGGGCGCTGGTCAGCGATGGGGAGGTCGAGCAGGGCATGCGTCGCCTCGACGAGGCGACCGCGGCGGCGCTCGCCGGCGACGCCAAGCTCCTAGTCTGCGTCGCCTGGGCTTGCTGCTACATGATCGCCGCCTGCGAACGGGTGCGCGACGTCGACCGTGCCGGGCAGCGGTGCGCCCGCGTGGGCGAGTTCTGTGAGCGCCACGGGATCGGGCTCTTGCTCGGCTTCTGCAGAGCCCACTACGGCGCCGTGCTCACCTGGCAGGGCCGCTGGGAGGAGGCCGATCGGCAGCTTCGCGCGGCCGCGGACGATTTGGAGGTGGCCCGCGCGCCAGCGGCAGGGGACGCACTCGTCCGCCTGGCCGAGCTTCGCCGGCGCCAGGGACGGCTGGACGAGGCCGAGGAGCTCTTCGCTCGCAGCGAGGGCCACGCGCTGACGCCGCTCTACCGGGGCGTCGCAGCGCTCGACGCGGGCCGCGCCGAGGAGGCCTCGGAGCTTGCCGACCGCTACCTGCGGCGCTTTCCGGACCGAGGCAGGATGGAGCGCTGGCCGGGGCTTGAGCTCGCCGTCAGAGCACAGGTGCGGCTCGGCAACCACGACCACGCGATCGGGGCGCTCGAAGAGCTTCGAGAGATCACCCCCCGTGTCGGAAACGCGCCGGTGCGGGCGGCCCGGTTGGCCGCAGAGGGTACGGTCGCCGCCGCACAGGGCAAGCACGACGAGGCGCGGCCCTGGTTCGAGGACGCACTCGACGTCCTGGTCGCGAGCGAGGCGCCGCTTGAGACAGCCCGGGTGCGGCTCGAGCTCGCGGCGACGCTTCAGGCCCTCGGTCGCGACCCGACCGCGAGGCACGAGATCGAGACGGCGCTGGCGACCTGCCGGAAGCTGGGCGCCCTTGACGAGGAGGCGCGCGCCGAGGCGCTGCTCGAGCGGTATCGCGGTGCCCGCCCGGTCGAAGCGGCGGAGGGCCCGCTCCGCGAACTATCACCGCGTGAGCTGGAGGTGTTGGCACTCGTCGCCGAGGGCCTCACCAACCAGGAGATCGCCGCGCGGTTGGTGATCAGCGAGCACACCGTTCACCGCCACGTGGCGAACCTCCTGCGAAAGCTCAACGCGCCATCACGATCAGCGGCCGCGGCGCTTGCCGCGCATCACGGGCTCGCGTCACCGCCGCCGACCCATAACCCGATCGGGCCATTTCCCGCCCAGCGTACGAATTGACCCGTTCAGGGGAAGTCGCACCACCAAAGGACGCCTACTGTCGTTCCGATGTCATTCAAGCCGAGAGCCGAGGCGCGGGACACGGAAGCTGTCCAGGATCGGGCCCTAGACCGCTTGATCCACATCGCCGGCCTCTCGGCCGAGAGCCGAAGGAGAAGCGAGTTGAGGAGGTTCAGCATGGGTCTAGCAGGACGCAAGGTGGAGCCGACCATCGCTGTCTCGGACATGGCGAGGGCGAAGCAGTTCTACGAGCACAAGCTGGGACTCACCGGCGCCAGGGCCCTGCCCGACGGCGGCGTCCGCTACGAGTCGGGCGACGGGACCTCGGTTCACATCTACCCGTCGCCGCGAAACGCCGGCAAGACCGAGGCCACGCTCGCCCACTGGGATGTCGCCGATGCCGAGGCTACGGTAAGGGAGCTGACCGAGCAGGGAGTGGCCTTCGAGCAGTACGACCTGCCCGGGCTGAAGACCGACGAGCGCGGCATCGCCACACTCGGCAGCGTCAAGGTGGCGTGGTTCAAGGATCCCGACGGGAACACGCTCTCGGTCAGCTAGGCAAACAAATGGTCCGGGTAGCCGCGATCCAGGCCACGCCCGTGGTCCTCGACGGCGAGGCCACGGTCGAGAAGGCGTGCGGGCTGCTCGGCGAGGCAGCCGCCGACGGCGCACGGCTCGCCGTGCTGCCCGAGGCCTTCGTGCCTCTCTTCCCCTCGAACGCCTGGGCGAAGGGGGCGGCGACCTTCGGCGGCTGGGAGGGGAGTCAGACCTTCGGCGGCTGGGACGCGCTCTGGGAGCGGCTCTGGGAGAACTCGGTCGACGTCCCGGGTCCACTCACCGAACGCCTCGCCGTAGCCTGTCGCGAACACGGCATCCACTGCGCGATCGGCGTCAACGAGCGCGAGTCCGAGCGCCCCGGCTCGCTCTACAACACGCTGCTCCTGCTCGGCCCGGAGGGGCTCCTCCACAAGCACCGCAAGCTGATGCCGACCATGCAGGAGCGCCTCTTCCACGGGATCGGTGTCGGCGCTGACCTCGGTGTGGTCGCCACCCCGGCGGGCCGGATCGGCGGGCTGATCTGCTGGGAGAACCGGATGCCGCTCGCCCGCTACGCCATCTACCGGGGTGGACCGCAGGTCTGGGTCGCCCCGACTGGCGATGACTCCGACGGCTGGCTGGCGAGCATGCGCCACGTGGCGATCGAGTCGGGGGCCTTCGTCGTCTCGGTGCCGCAGTACATCCCCGCCTCGGCGTTCCCCGACGAATTCCCAGTCCCCCTGCCCGAGGGTAAGGAGGTGCTCGGAAACGGCGGGGCGGCAATCATCGAGCCCCGCTTCGGCCAGGTGATCGCCGGGCCGCTCTACGGCGAGCAGGGAACGGTGATCGCCGATTGTGACCTGAGCGTGTGCCTACAAGCGAAGCGGTGGTTCGACGTCGTCGGCCACTACAGCCGCGAGGACATCCTCGCACGCACGGCGCTGGCTCCGGGTGCTGGGCAGCTGGATCGAGGGCAGCGATCCGTGGCCGAAAAGGCTGATAGAGAGCACGACGGCCCAGCGCGCTCCCAGTGAAGCCATCGCCGGTGCCGCCACTGCTTGCTGCCAGGAGCGAGCGTCGCAATGTAGGTCTCGAGACTCCCGCGTGGACGACCAGCAGAATCGAGCATCGGCCCCGAATCGCTGCTCCCTTGCGCGAAAGGAGCAGTCCGCCGCAGTATCCGTAGCCCCGGCCCCCAGTGGGACCTTTCTAAGCTTGGCCCGCGATGGGGGAACTGCGAGCGACGCGAATCCAGCTCTGCGGCCGGCTCTTGGTGGAGCTGGACGGCAGGCGCATCGAGGCCGCGCTACCGGGTGCGAAGGGCAGGCTGCTGTTCGCCTACCTGGTGCTCAACCGGGATCGGCGGATGAGCCGGGACGAACTGCTCACGGCCGTCTACGGGGAGGAGGCCTCGCCGGACCAGCATCCGAGCTTGAGCGTCCTGCTCTCCAAGCTGCGCAGCGTCATCGGTCAGGAGCTCCTGGCCGGACGATCGGAGATCGAGCTCGTGCTGCCGCGTGATGCCTTCGTCGACGTCGAGGCCGCTCGAGAGGCGCTGCACCGGGCCGAGTCCCACGTCGCGGCGCACGAGTGGGCCGAGTCCTGGGGACCCGCTGGCGTCGCCTACCACGTGGCCCGCAGGCCATTGCTCCAGGGCGAGGACCTCCACTGGCTGGAGGAATGGCGGCGTCGGCTCGAGGACGTCCAGCTGCGTGGGCTCGAGTGCTTCGCAGAAGCGAGACTCGGCCTCGGCGGCCCCACACTCTCCCAGGCCGAAGATTGCGCACGCCAGCTGATCGAGCTTGCGCCCTACCGCGAGACCGGGTACCGGATCCTGATGGAGGCGCTCGAGCGTCGGGGAAATGTCGCCGAGGCGCTGCGCGCCTACGACCGCCTGCGCGTGCTGCTGCGCGACGAGCTCGGCATCGCCCCCAGTGCGGCCGTGCAGAGCGTCCACAGGCGTCTGCTGGGGGAGAGGACTACGACGTCGGCTTAGGAACCTCCTCCGCCTGCGCCAGGAGGTCCGGGCGAGAGACTTTGCCGACGAGGTCCGGATGGTCTTCCCGAATGTGCTCTTGCGCGTTCTGCCAGAGCTCGTCGTCGTCCTCGCCCTTGACGACGTACCCACAGACGCAAGGGATCTGCTTCACGCCCTCATCGTATGTGAGACAGACCTCAACATGAAGCAACCGCTGCTCCAAAGTGCAGGCGCGACACTCCGGCTCGGGGCAGATGCCCGCGGCAGCAAGCTGGGAACAGCTCGACGAAAGGTTCGCGAAATAGGCGGCTGCGACCCTCGCCTCAACGACCGAAAGGAGCAGCGATACGTCATGGCAACATTCGCCGTCATCGCCGAGCATCCGCCCGACCTCTGCCCGACCTCCAATGCTCAGACGCGGAAGCTGCTGAAGGAGGGTGCGAGCCAGATCCCGCAACTCGCCGAGCAGCTCGGCGTCGACATCGGCACGCTGCGCATCTTCGGCCCGGACCACATCATCCTCGCGGTCGTCGAGGCTGACGACATTGATTCCGTCAGGAACTTCGCCCTCCAGAGCCACCTCATGCAGTGGAACACCGTGAAGGTCCACGCCACCTACTCGATCGAGGAGGCGGTCGCGATGATCGACGAGGTCGAGGCCATCTTCTAGGACATAACACCAAGAGCACCGGCAGGACTGGCGTCTTGCCTCGCGCTCGCTCCTCCAATGCGCGACGAGCAGCACTCGACTCACTGTCAGCGCCGAGGGTCTATCCGACGAGCGTGCGCTCGAGGTCAAGCAACGCTTCCGCGACGGCGCGGGGATCGGTGGCCATCGCCAAGTGGCGCACACCGTGGACCTCGGCCACCTCCCAGCCTCGATCACGCGCCTCGGCGGCGCTTGGCCCATAGGCCTCGGCGGTGAAGAGAAGATAGGCGCACGGGCGTGCCTCCCAGCCGGCCGGCAGCGGCACGTTCACCTCGAAGTAGGACAGCGGCAAGCGGGGCATCTCCGCCTCCAGCGCCGCGCGCAGGCCCTCGTCCGGGACGAGCTCGTGCATCGCCCCCTCGCCGAACCAGCTCGACCATGGGGGGAGCACCCCACCGCTCGCCAGCGCTCGCAGCTGGTCGATGAACTCCGGCCCCGCCAGCGGCAGGCTGCCGGTGGCCGGGGGCAGAAACGAGTCGACGAAGACGAGCGCGTCGACGTCGGGCATGGCGTCGGCAATCACCGGAAGCAGGAGGCCGCCAGCGCTGTGGCCGACGAGCACGGCTGGACTCCCGGCACCAGCGGTGGCCGCGCGCACGGCCTCCGGCACGTGGCGCCACTGCGGCGACGGTGCATCGGCGACGCCGAGCAGCGACGGCACGACGGCCTCGCGCCCGCGCCGCTCGAGCTCGTCCGCGAGCGGCGAATAAGTCGTGGGTCCGACGAGCGGGCTTTGGATCAGCACGAAGATTCGACCGCGCTGTGGCGACACCACTGGTCCATTCTGCAGGCAGGAGCGAATCGGGAGAGATGATCCGACCGAGCTGTCGCTCGTGCCAGGACACACGATGACGTCGCGCGCGGTCGAGCTGCGCCGGCTTCCGCTCTGCGCGATAAGCAGGAGGGTCCCCTCGCCGCGCGGAAGCGCAAGCTAGCTCGCTACTCGGCGCTCGCCCAGGCCACTGCTCCCACGAGCCGTTCCCCGTTTTCGACAATCTGGCGCTGCCGCCCTTGCTCGTGGAGGTTCCAGGCGCTAGAAGCGCCTAGCGAAGCTCGCCACGCCTCCTCCTGAAGGCCGGCGGCTTCGAGGGCCTCCCGGATGTTGAGGTAGCCGCGTGTAAGTACGACCCTGCCGTCGCGGAACGTGAAGATCCATGCGGTTGGGGAGTCGATCTCGACCCCGCTCTCCCGGCCTCGGGCGTGGAAACGGCCGATCACCAGCACTTCGTCGCCGAGGTCGCGAAACTCCTCGGGTTCAATCCGCAGATCCACGAAGACTGTCTGGGCTTCGGCCACCCAATCGCGGAGGCCTTGGTGACCGCGGTAGATATTCCCCTCGGCTGCGCCGATGATCGCCGATCGAAGCTCGAACTCGGGATCGGTGTACGGGAGCATGGCCTCGGTGTCGAGTCGATTCCCCGCATCCAAAACTTTCCGCACGATCTCGACGTTCTCCTCCGACATCGCCTACCCCTCAAGCCCGGCGGCTTCGAGGGCTTCGGCATGGCTCAGGAAGTCCTCGGAGCGGAGGATCTTCCCGCCTCGGAAGGTCAAGAGCGATCCGACTTCCTCGTGGAACTCAAGGCCAGTCGTCCGGGCGGTCAGGTCGAGATGACCGAGGACCAGGACAGACTCGCCGAGGTCGCGGATCTCCTGAACCCGAACCGTGAGACGTTCCCATGCACCGCCGCGATAGTCGTCCCAGGCCTTTCGCGCACCGTCAAGACCCCGATAGCTGGTGTCCCCGCCCTCTAAGGCCGGCTCAATGGAAGGATGCCACTCCACCTCGGGATCAAGCTCGGCCAAGCAGGCGTCAAGGTCGTCGGCGTTCCAGGCCTCGAAGGCACGCCGAACGGCGTCGACGTTCTCCTGAGACATCGCCCGCTCAGTATCCCGCTAGAGGGGAGGTTTGGCCGGGCGGAGCCTGCCGTTGGACTGCTGGTCGATCCACTGCTCCACCGGGGTGCTGTCGTAGCCCTCGGCGGCCTCCACCTCCGCCGCATCCTGGGCCTCCGCTGCGTCATCCATGTAGCTCGCGATCGTGCCCACTCTGTCTTCCTGGTTGGACAGGTCGGTTCGGATGACTTGGTCGTAGAACTCAATAGTCGGAACAGCGCCCGGGCCGACCGCCCTCCCCCGGAGGGTGGGAGCGGGGTAGGCAGGTGGCAGCGGGTCGGCACCCGGCTATTGCCCAGGCGTTGCCCGCCACGCCTAGCTCACGCACTACGCGCAACGATTCGTTATCCCGCAGGCTCGTCCTCGCGGCCCGCGTTTTACTTGTCTGAATGTGGGGGTTGGGTGTACCCAACCTGCGCCAAACCGCACCGTAACGACGACCTGCTTGGAGACCACGTCGTCTAACGCGCACGGGGGTTCCGGGTTGGGAGCGAGCGCTTGGCGTGGCGACGTGAAGCGCTGTCCGGTCAACTAGGTCCTCTCCGACTGGACTTACCGACCCGTCGCGGGTAGCGACGATCTGTTCCGGAAGTGTGTCCCGTTTTGCCCCCACCAGCCGTTTATGCGTTGCGTTTAGGGGAAATGGCCCATGACGGCCGCAACCCGGTGAACGAAACGAAAGAGGAGCCGAACGCTCAATGGAAACACCCGACCCGCACCCGCCGAACTCCCGAGACCAGCCCTCCTTCGCCGAGCTGTCCAAGCAGCTGAGCGATCAGGCAACCACGCTGGCTCGAAAGGAGGTCGAGTTGGCGAAAGCCGAGATGTCCCTGAAAGCAAAGCGCCTCGGCCTCGGGGCGGGTGCGTTCGGTGCAGCTGGGCTGATCGCCGTGCTTGCGCTCGGCGCGTTGACGGCCGCGGCGACCCTCGCCCTGTCCGAAGCCATGGACGCGTGGCTTTCGGCGCTGATCGTTGCCGTGGTGTACGCCGCTGTCGCCGGGGTACTGGCGCTTGTCGGGCGCAGTCGTGTCCACGCCGGGACCCCGCCGGTGCCGGAGCGGGCGATCGAAAGCTCGAAGGAAGACGTCGAGGCTGCCAAGCGCGGCGCGAAGGAGGCAAGGGCCTGATGGCGGAAAAGAAAAAGGGATCCGCAGACAAGAGGTCGGGCGGCCCGCGCGAGCCGGCGGAGATCGAAGAGGAGATCGAGCAGACCCGGGAAGAGCTCAGCGACACGGTCGCGGCGGCGGCCGAGAAGGCTAATGTCAAAAAGCAGGCTAAGGCCAAAGCCTCGGATGTGAAGAGCAAGGCCACCGCGAAGAAAGACGCGGTCAAGCAGAAGGCAACCGCGACCAAAGAGGAGGCCGCTGCCAACGTCAAGGAGATCGCGCCCGACTCAGCCCAGGCCGGGATGCAACACACACAGCAGACCGCGCGCGAGCACCGCGTGCCCGTCGTCGTTGGTATCGGAGTGCTCGGCGGGTTCATCCTCGGCTGGCTGGTGGGCAGGCGCTGATCGCAGCGAGCGAGATGGCGGTTGAGACAGACAAAGACGACCGGGATCGGGCTCGGCGCGCCTACCGTCCCACGGCATGCGTCGGCGAGCCGAGCTCTGCGAGGCCCGTGCGCCAGGCGCGAGCATCCGCGAGGGAGCGAAACGTCTTTCGGATCGTCTTTCCATCGCGCTGCGAGAAGACCTGGGCCTGGTAGCCGGGGCGACAGTCGCACCGCTTGCCCTCGCGAGTTGCACACCGGCGCGAGTGGCGAACGACGATCCCCTCGGCGCGGCGCGGGCGGCGCGATGCTTGCATCGCGACACGTGTAGCTCTGATCGCGCCGGATTGGAAGCCGGACGGACGCCCGGTGCGATCGGTGTGCGATCGCGAGAAGCTGCGCGGTGGTGCGAGATTCGCCGACCAGGCCAAGCGTGGCTACTCGCCAACGGCGCCATTGGCCGGGGATTCGCGCTGGGTTATCGGCCGAAGGCGCCGCTGTGCAGGAGCTCTAGGCCGAGCGGAGGGGGAGGGATTCGAACCCTCGAGACGCCTAAGCGACGCCTAACGGTTTTCGAGACCGCCGCATTCAACCACTCTGCCACCCCTCCGGAATGGTGTTTTTAGGCTAGCGGCTGGGGGGAAGTGTCCCGCGGGCGAGCCGGGCTAGGTAGCTTTCGTCGCGTAGCGCAGGATCTCGACCACCTGCTCTGGTGTCTCGGCGGTCGCCATAGCGGCGCGGTCGACCTCCTTCAGCGCGTGGGTCAGCCCTTCATCGTGCAGGGTGATCATCGGCTTCCCAAGCGCGGCGGCGTAGCCGGCCTCGAACGCCGCGTTCCACTGCCGGTACTTGTCGCCGAATCGCACCACGACGACGTCGGCCTTGCGGAGCAGCGTCTGCGTGCGGACGGCGTTGACGCCGGCGCCCTTGTGGTCCTTCCAGAACCCGCTCTGCTCGGGGCCGAGGACGTCGACCCCGACGTTGTCCGAGGCGGGGTGGTCGGTGACCGGCGCCAGCAGGTTGACGTCGAGGCCGGCATCGCGGGTGCCAGCCGCGATCCGCTCGCGCCAGCCCGAGTGGATCTCGCCGGAGAGGTAGACATTCCAGGTCCCATCGGCCGGCATCGCCCGGATGTTAGGTGCGATTGGCAGACTTCTCCTTGATGTCGGCCTCCCGCAGGCAAGCGCTGATCGACGCCCCGCCGAGCACGGTGTGGGACCTGGTCGGAGATCCGCGACGTCACCCGGAGTGGTGGCCGAGAGTCGTCGAGGTGAGGGGCGAGGAGTTCGACGAGGGCAGCAATTACGCCCAGGTCACCCGGGATCCCACCCGAAGCGAGGAAACCGTAATGAAGATCGAGCGCCTCGACGACCTGCGCGAGATCCGCATGCGCTGCACGAAAACTGGGACGTACGCGCACTGGACGCTGACCGAGGCCAGGGGGGACACCTTCGTCGACGTGGAACTTGGAATGGATCCGGTCGGCGTCGGAAACCGGATCTTCGATGCCACGCTCGGCAAGCTCTACTTTCGGCGCTGGCTCGACCAATCGCTGGCGGCGCTCAAGGAGGCCGCGGCCAATCCGGACCGGCGCGGCGGTTAGCGACCGCGCGTGCCGGTTGCCGCACGCTCACCGGGCTTAGAATCGCGCCGATGCCTGAGCCGACGAAGTTCGAGCTCCCCGAGTCTGAGATCCCCGAGGTCTGGGTCAACGTTCTCCCCGACCTGCCCGGGACGCCGTCGCCGCCGCTACACCCCGCTACCCAGGAGCCCGTCGGCCCCGAGGATCTGGCGCCGATCTTCCCGATGGGGCTGATCGCGCAGGAGGTCTCGACCGAGCCGGAGATCCCGATCCCAGACGAGGTCCGCGACGCGTACCGGCTGTGGCGTCCGACGCCGCTCTACCGCGCGCATCGGCTCGAGCGCGCGCTCGACACCCCGGCCCACATCTACTACAAGTACGAGGGCGTCTCGCCGGCGGGCTCGCACAAACCGAACACCGCGGTCGCGCAGGCGTTCTACAACAAGCAGGAGGGCGTGCGCAAGCTTGCCACCGAGACCGGAGCCGGCCAGTGGGGCTCGGCGCTCGCGCTCGGCTGCGGGTTCTTCGATCTCGAGTGCGAGGTGTTCATGGTCGGGATCTCCTACGACCAGAAGCCGTACCGGCGTGTGATGATGGAGACCTGGGGCGCGACCGTCCACCGCAGTCCGTCGGATCTCACCGAGGCGGGGCGATCGCAAGCCGAGCACCAATCCGGATCGCTGGGGATCGCGATCTCGGAGGCGGTGCAGGTCGCCGCCGCCAGCGAGGACACGAACTACTCGCTCGGCTCGGTGCTCAACCACGTGTGCCTGCACCAGACGGTGATCGGACAGGAGTGCCTGCGCCAGCTCGAGCTCGCAGGGGAGTACCCGGACGTGGTCGTGGGGTGCGTCGGCGGCGGCTCGAACTTCGCGGGCTTGAGCTATCCGTTCGTGCGTCGCAACCTGCGCGAGGGGTTGACGACCCGGCTCGTCGCCTCCGAGCCCGCCGCGTGCCCCACCCTCACGCGGGGCGCGTACCGCTACGACTTCGGCGACACCGTCGGGATGACGCCGCTACTGCCGATGTACACGCTCGGGCACGACTTCGTCCCGCCGCCCGTCCACGCGGGGGGGCTGCGCTACCACGGCGACGCGCCGAGCCTGTCGGGGCTCGTCAGGGAGGGTGTGATCGAGGCGAAGGCGATCCAGCAGACCGCCGCCTTCGACGCCGCGGTGCGGTTCGCCCGGGTGGAGGGAATCATCCCTGGGCCCGAGCCCGCGCACGCGCTTCGCGCTGCGTTCGACGAGGCGGAGGACGCCAAGCAGGCCGGCCATGAGCGAGTGATCTTGATCGGGCTCTCGGGCCACGGCCACTTCGACATGTCCGCGTACCAGGCCTTCCTCGCCGGCGAGCTCAGCGACCTCGAGTTCTCGGAGCAGGACATGGCGACGGCGCTCGAGCGTCTGCCCCAAGCGCCGGCGCTGACGTAGCGAGCCGCCGGATACCCTTGTGCCTCTCGGAGAGGTGTCCGAGTGGCTTAAGGAGCGCGACTGGAAATCGCGTGGGCGGCGCTAGCTGCCTCGTGGGTTCGAATCCCACCCTCTCCGTTCACCTGCTAGCCGTGCAGGCGCACGAAAACGCGTGCAACGCCGCGAACTCATGACGCCTGGCAACGCCCGCTCCCGACGAGACCGGTAGCAAGCCGGTAGCACTCGGTTCTGGATCTCCGAGGTTTCTCGGCCCAAGCCGAAGCTTGCCGCGCGAACCAGTTCCCTGTAGCTTCGAAGTTGCCTCTATGCGCTCAGGCCCTGGGCGACTGTCTGCGAGGTCGTGGGGGTGAAATTGATCTATAGGTCCCGGCATCGCGCGGCCCTCGTGGGCGGCTTGGCCGCGGCATTGCTTGCCACCATCACTGCCTCCGCGGGCGCCCATAGCTTCGATCAGCCCGACCGAGTGCTGGTCAGTACGTCGGGCAACAGCTCCGAGCTGGTGCAGTCCGTGGACATTGGCACGGCGCCGGGGCAAGTTGAGACGGTGGTGATGTCGTTTCCTCCCAAGGGGCAGCCGCTAGAGACCGGTGATGGGTTGTCGCCCGGCTCGGAGGTACAGGTCACCACGGACTGCAGCACCGATCTGCCTAAGTGCGTGGGAACCCCCTACTCGTACGACCCGATTATCGATGCGCGGCTGATCCTCACATCGAGTGCCGACCCGACGGGCAGCGGCGGTACTGCCATCGTCAGGGCGCAGGAGACCGGACGAACGTGCGCACACGAGCAGCATCACTGCACGATCGTGTTCCCGTTCCCGGACTCCCCTTTTTCCGTCTCGCCGCCGGCGGTGCCCTGTACGTTCGCGAAAGGTGGTTGCCAGCTCAACCTCGTGCTCAGCGCCTACCACCCAAACGCCACGCTGGGGGCGGACAAGCTGATCCTCGGTGAGGACGAGCCCGACTGCTGCGGGATCACGGTGCAGGACAAGGGGAGGGTGAACGCCGCCCGCCTCGATCCGGAGGTGCCGGATTCACCGGAACCGGTCGGGGCGGTGAACACCTACTCGAGCGGGCCACTCGTCAGCAGCGTGCCGCTCCGCAACACCGTCGCGGAAGGAAAGACCGTGGTTTTCTCCCAGCGGCTGGGCACACTGAGGAAGAACGACCAACTCTTGGTGTCTGGAGATATGACGACCGACATCTCCGGCCTCCGCTACAACCGGGTCTTGATCAACTCCCGGCTGATCCTGGCGGCTGGTCGCCGTGCGACGGAGCGGAGCGCAGCCGTGAAGAGGGTGGAGGAGCTCAGCGGCGAGATCGCGGAGGCAAACGGCTTCAACTGCACCAAGGACCCCCCCACCACCCCGTGCCAGACTCGGAAGGTCGGCGTCGCGCACCTGATCCGCAACTCCGATGGCGCCCTGTACGTGAACCTCGTCGTCTCCTCGACGCCGGCTAAGTCCGGGCAGGTGCAACCCGGGGAGGTGGCTACCGTCACTGGCGGCACGCTCGAGGTCGTGCACTACCCGGCGAGCAGGTACGGCTGACCCCTACCCGTCCCCGCGTCATGACTGGGGATGTCATCGTGCCCGGGCGTGTGTCCGTCTGCAATGAACATGAATCGGCGCAAGGGTCGGCACCCTCAGAGGACCACAGCTCGCCAACTCGTTCATCCACGTTGGCGGCATCTGGGGAGCATGACGTAGCGGGCCACTCGTCTGCGTCATCTTTTTCGTCGCGCCTGGCAGCTGCAGGCCCCGTCGGGCGGTCACATCACCGAGACGACTGCGTCGATTCCCATCGGGCAGTCTGTGGGCAATGGATGCAGCGGCCGTCCAGGCGATGCTCGCGCAGCACTTCAAGTACGCCAGGAGCGATCCCGACCGCGCCCACGAGATGTATCACGAGGACGCCATCCTCGAGTTCCCACAGTCGGGCGAGCGCTTCGAGGGAGTGGAGAACCTCCGCGAGTGGAGAAGCAGCTATCCGGCGTCCACGTCCTTCGAGTTCCGGGAGATCAGAGGCCGAGACGATCTCTGGATCACCGAGCTCACGGTCACGTACGACGGCGCGCCAGAGAGCCTCGGGATCAGCATCCTCGAGATTCGAGACGGCAAGATCGCGCGAGAGACGATCTACGTCGCCGAGGGCTTCGAGCCACCAAAGTGGCGGGCCCAATGGAGGTCTGCGCCATAGCAGCCGTTGGAAGTTCTGCTCGCCCGAGGCGACCGTTCCCGACTCGAACCCTGGCGGCTAGCGGAGGTATTCCAGCGTCTCGGTGGGCTCGAGGCGATGAAGGAGCACCCCGACCGGAATGGTCAGCAACCACACGGCCGCCGCAGCCGTCGTGCTCAGGAAGGCGACGGGGATCGAGAGCATGAAGACCACCACCGGCGACGACGCGCCGACCACACCCCACCGATAGACATCCTCGGGCATCGAGGCGGTGAGCAGGTCGGCGCGGTAGGCCTTGCGGAACAGCACCACCTCCATCCCGCTGATGATTCCGACGTTCGTCGCGTAGACCGTGATCGAGATCGGGTTCTCGAAGTAGTTGCCGAGCAGGTCTGTGGGGAACGGCAGCAGGGCGATAAACGCCAGATAGACGAGATTGAGCCCGACGAATCCGCGGTCCATGCGCGCCAGCATCGAGAACTGCTCTTGGTGAGCCGCCCAGTACCGCGCGATCACCGCGAAGCTGATGAAGAAGCTGATGAAGCTCCCGCTGAGGTCATCGAGCGCGTCGAGCATTTCGCTGGTGCTGCCGGAGTTGTCGATCGTCGGCAGCGCGATTCCAACCACGAGCAGGGTCATCGCGATCGCGAACACTCCGTCGGAAAGCGCGAGCGTGCGCGAGAACTCCTCGCTGCCGCGCTCGTAGCGCTTAGCGACGCCCTTCGGTGAGCTCGCCTCCTCCACCGCGCGACGTAGGCTTGCGATCGTGCCGGATGCCAATGACCCCGGGCTTGTGTCGCCACCCCAGGTCAGCCTGCTGACCGACCAGTACGAGCTCGCGATGGCCGCGAGCTATCACCGCCGGGACATGAACGAGTCGGCGATCTTCGAGCTGTTCGCGCGCAGGCTCCCGGTCCACCGGACGTGGCTGCTCGCGGCGGGCCTCGGGCCCGCGTTGAGCCTCGTCCGCGAGCTTCGCTTCTCCGGCCCCGAGCTGGCATACCTGGGCTCGATCGAGTTCGCCGAGGAGTTCCTCTCCTACCTGTCGGGGTTCCGGTTCACCGGCGACATCGACGCGATCCCCGAAGGGACTGTGTGCTTCGCCAACGAGCCGCTGCTACGCGTCACCGGCCCCCGAATCGAGGCCCAGCTGCTCGAGACCCTGCTCCTGAACCAGGTCAACTTCCAGACGATGGTCGCGACCAAGGCGGCGCGGGTCGTGCTCGCAGCGGGCGGAGGGCGGCCGGGGGCGGGCGACTCGGTCGTCGACTTCTCACCGCGCCGAGACCACGGTATCGACGCAGCGATGAAGGTGGCGCGATCGTCCGCGATTGCCGGCGCCGGCGGAACGTCGAACGTCGCCGCGGCGATGCGCTACGGGCTGCGCCCCGTCGGCACGATGGCGCACTCGTACGTGATGTCGTTCGAGCGCGAGGTGGACGCGTTCCGGGCGTTCATGCAGGACTTCTCCCACAACACGGTTCTGCTGGTCGACACCTACGACACGCGGCAGGGAGTGCGCAACGCGATCGCCGCGGCACGCGACACCGGGATCGCGCTTCGCGGGGTGCGGCTCGACTCGGGCGACCTGCTGCAGCTCTCGCGCGAGGCGCGGAAGATGCTCGACGAGGCCGGGATGGAGGAGGCGATCATTGTCGCGTCCGGCGACCTCGAGGAGCAGCGGATCACCGAGCTGGTGGCGGCGGGCGCACCGATCGACCTGTGGGGGGTCGGGACCGAGCTGGGCACGAGCCGCGACTCGCCGGTGGTGAACGGCGTGTACAAGCTCGTCGCCGACCGCGGCGCGAACGGGTGGCGAGGGGTGTGGAAGCGTTCGCCCGACAAGGCAACCCATCCCGGGCCGAAGCAGGTGTTCCGCTCCTACTCGAACGGCACGATGGCGGGCGACGTGATCGCCGCCGAGGGCGAGGAGCCGGGCGGCGAGCCGCTACTCACAGCCTTCATGCGCGAGGGCGAGATCGTCCGCGAGGATACCCTCGACGAGATCCGCGAGCGCACCGCCGCGCAGCTCGCCGCACTCCCCGCCGCGCTGCGCCCCCCGGGGGACGAGGTGTCGCCCTATCCAGTGAGTTACTCGAAAGCGCTCGAGCGGTCCATCGCCTAGCGGCGGGCGCCGAAGAAGGACTCCAGCATCGCCGAGGACTCGGCGGCGAGCAGTCCCGCATCGACCCGCGGCCTGTGGTTCAGCCGCGGCTCGCCGAGCACGTCGAGCACGCTTCCCGCCGCCCCCGCCTTCGGGTCGGCGGCCCCGTACACGACTCGCGGAACCCGCGCCAGGACGATGGCGCCCGCGCACATCACGCACGGCTCGAGCGTCACGTACAGGACCGAGTCCGGGATTCGCCACCCCCCCAGCTGCTTGGACGCCTCACGGAGCACCAGCAGCTCAGCATGCGCAGTCGGGTCGCCGCGCCGCTCGCGCTCGTTGCCGGCCGCGGCGAGCACCTCGCCCTCGCGGACCATCACGGCGCCGATCGGCACGTCGCCGTGCTCGATGGCACCCTCCGCCTCGCGCAGCGCGAGGCGCATGAAGTGCTCATCGCGACCAAAGAAGTGATCGACGCCCACGCGGGCGGCAACTTAGCGCCTCGCCTAGTGTTAGGGGGGCGTAGGTCCTGCCGCCGAGGATCGTAAACGGGGACCCACGGGACCGCGCCGGGCCGGACGCAGGGCTTAGCGAGAGCAGATGACACGATCACACCGACCATCGCCGATGGCGGCGACCATCGCGCTTGCCGGTGCCGTCTGCGCCGCAGGCGCCGCGGCGCTCGCCGGACTCCCACCGAACGAGGTAGTCGCATCTACCGGCGAGGCGAGTGACGCTCGCGCCGGGACCTTCGTTCCCGGCGAGATCCTGGTGCGGTTTCGCGGCGAGCATCAGCGCGAGGTCGAGCTCCCTGCCGGCGTCGGCGTTCGCGCTACCTCGCGCACACTCGAGCGAAACCCCCACGTGAGGTGGGCGGTGCCCAACTACGTCGCGCGGGCTTCGGGCCCGGCTTGGATTCCCAACGACCCGGGCGAGCGCGGGGGACCGCCGCGCGGCTGGCAGCAGCTCCAATGGAACTTCCTGCCGTGCGGAAGCGAGTGCGGCGATAACCCCGACAGCACCCCGGAGGCGTTCGGCGGAATCGACGCTCCCGGGGCGTGGAGCAACCTGCTCACGGCAGGGCGGCCGGGCGCCAAGGGAGTGAAGATCGCCGTGGTCGACACCGGTGTCGCGTTCCGCAGTCGGGGCGAGCGCTTCCAGCGCAGCCCCGACCTCAAGCGGGGTCAGTTCGGGCAAAGTCGCGACTTCGTCGAGGACGACAAGATCCCGCTCGACGAGAACGGCCACGGGACGCACGTGGCCTCGACGATCGGCGAGCGCACCAACAACGGGCGGTTCGTCACCGGGCTGGCCTACCGCGCGAAGCTAATCGTCGCCAGGGTCCTCGACGAGAACGGCGTCGGCGGGTCGGCGGACGTGGCGCGCGGAATCCGGTGGGGCTTCAAGCGCGGGGCCGAGGTGATCAACCTCAGCCTCGAGTTCCCGCGCAACGTGAACAGCTGCGAGGACGTTCCCAATGTCTGCGAAGCAATCAACCGAGCTCATGCAAAGGGGGCCGTGATCGTCGGCGCGGCCGGAAACGGCGGTCTCTCGGGCGCCCCCGAAGTCGAGTACCCGGGACGGGCGCCGAACGTGTTCGCCACCGGGGCGACGACGGTGCGGGGCTGCCTCGCCGACTACTCGAACTTCGGGGAGGGGCTCGACATCGTCGCGCCGGGCGGAGGTGCCGATGCGTTCCGGGCGGGGCCGCAGTGCAGGCCCGCGGCGAGCGCCCGCGGGATCGTCCAGCTGACGCTCACCAACACGGCATCGGGCAAGTTCACGAGCTTCGACTACCCGCACTACGAGGGCACCTCGATGGCCTCGGCCCACGTCGCGGGCGCCGCGGCGCTCGTGTGGGCGGCGCTTCGCGAGCAACTCGGGCGTGCGCCGACTCCGCAGGAGGTGGAGGCCCGGCTCGCGTTCTCGGCCCGCCGCGACGGCGGTCTTGCCGACCCCCAGCTTTACGGCGCCGGGTTGATCGACGCCGCGGCGGCCACCGCACCCTAGGTCGTACGCGCGATCAATACGTCACATGGCGCGTGATGGGAGATCTTGTTCGGCACGCTGCCGAGCAGGAAGCGCTTCGCGCCGGTCATCCCCTTGTTGCCGACCACGATCAAGTCGGCGCCGGTCTCCTCGGCGACGTCGAGGATCGCGTCCGCCGGGTCTCCCTCGCGCGGGTGCGTCAGCACCTCGACGTCCTCACGCTTCGCCTCGCCCGCGGCGGTGTCGAGTATCAGGTTCACGTCCTCGCGCGGGTTGACGGTGTACTGGACATCGCCCGGGATCTCGGCCGCCTCGTCTCGGAGCCGCTCGCGGGAGATCGGCTCGAATGCGCTGACGATCTCGAGCTTGGCTCCGGCCAGCTTTGCGATGTCGATCGCCTCCCGGACAGCGCTGCCCGCCGTATCCGAGCCGTCGGTGCCCACCACGATGCGACCGAACATCAGATCAGCTCCTCCTGTCTGGGGAAATCGCGGCCATACTATCCCGCGCGAGGTGACTCACCGCATCACGTCAGCTTGATCGTCGCAATCACCATCGAGGCGATCAGGCATGCGATCAGGAGCGCCATCGTGATGGTCCACACCGCCGGCACCGTCACGCCCTCCCGGCGGCGAACTTGGCGTCGCCGAGTCGGAGGATCGCAAACCCGGCCCAGAAGCCGCCGAGCAGCAGAAGAGCCGAGACGGCGATCGCCGCCAGCTGCTGCGCTTCGTTCCCGCGCGAGAACTCCTCGGGGTGGATCACGTTGAGGAACAACAGCGCCGGGCCGACGATCGGCGCCGCCCCGGACCCGAGCCGATACAGCCGTGCGTTCTCAGGCACGCGCATAGACTAGGCGCCGTGCCGCGCAACCCGCTCACGCCCACGACCGAGCGGATCGCCGACGGGGTGTGGCGCCACGCCGGTGATCTGCGCAGGGCGATGAACGTCTACTTCATCGAGGACGACGGCGGGGTGCTCCAGTTCGACGCCGGCACCGAGGCGATGACCGAGAGCGCCGCCGAGGCCGCCCGGCGGCTGGGGGGCCTGACCCGCGTGGTGCTCGGCCACAGCCACGCCGACCACCGCGGAACCGCGCCGGGGCTGGGAGTGCATGTCCTCTGCCACCAGGACGAGGTCCCCGACGCCGAGGGCGACGGCGGCTACCACTACTTCAAGATCGACCAGATCCCGATCTGGTGGAGCCGCCGCCTCTACCCCTGGTTGCTCCACAACTGGGACGGGGGGCCGGTGAAGATCGCAGACACGGTCGAGGAGGGCGACGAGATCGGCGGGTTCAGGGTGATCCAATTCCCCGGCCACGCGCCGGGCCAGATCGGGCTATGGCGCGAGCGCGACCGCCTCGCGCTCGTCAGCGACACGGTCTACCTCGTCGATTCGATGCGGCTTCGGCGCGCCGATCACCCGTCGGTCCCGGCCCACGTGTTCAACCTGGACCACGCCGCCGCCATTGCCAGCGTCCGCAAGCTAGCGGCGCTCGAGCCCCGAACGGTGTGGACCGGCCACGCTGAGGCGCTCGTCGGCGAGCCGCACCAGGTCCGCGCGATCCTCGAGCGAGCCGCGGACGCCGGATAGGTCAGCCGGTCTCGGCTCGCTCGGGTTCCCAGCGGGCGCTGAAGACCTCGTGCGTGCCCGTGAGGCCCTTGAGCTCGACGTTTCGCCCCGACTCGAATGTCAGCCCGCCGTCGTTGCAGCGCTCCTTGAGGACCGACGAAACGAGGATCTCGCCTCCCGCGGCCTGCGCCGCGATCCGCGCCGCGAGGATCACGCTGCGCCCGAAGAAGTCGCCCTCCTCGCGGATCGCCTCGCCCGTGTGGAGGCCCATCCGCACCCGCACCCGCTCGCTATCGGCGACCTTGAGCTCGGCGAGCGCGGACTGGATCGCGACGGCACACTCAAGCGCCCGTCGCGGGTCGGAGAACACGAGCATGAACCCGTCTCCCTGGTTCTTCACCTCGTAGCCGCCGTGCGCTCGGACGTGCTCGCGGAACACGGCGTTGTGGCCGCGCAGGACGTCGAGCCAGCGCTCGTCACCCAGCCGCTCGGTCATCAGGGTGGAGTTCTCGATGTCGCTGAACAGGATCGTGACCGTGCCGTCGGGCGCCGCGAACGAGCGGATGTCGGGGCGCTCGCTCTCCACCGCCGAGATCACGGTGTCGATCGAAGTCGTCACGTCGACCGTCGCCAGGCCCTGTGCGTCGAGGCGCAGCGCCAGGGCCCGCTCGATCACCAGCCGCATTCCCATCTCCTGGGCTGAGTCGAGGCAGCGCGCGAGCAGTTCCAGCGCGCGCTCGCGATCGCCGGCGGCGGCGCGCTCGAGAAGCGCGGCGGCGAGGTGGTGGGCGGTCTCCGCGGCGTACGGCCTGTCGCCCATCCGCGTCGCCAGCTCCAGCCCGCGGTCGAGGTGGGCAACCGCATCGCCGGGGCGCCCCATAATCAGCGCGAGCCGGCCGAGGTACATCGACACGGGTCCGCTGAGCGACGCGGCGCGGCCGGCCACAACGGCAAGATCCGCGAACGGGAGCAGCTTCTCGTACAGGCTCGCCGCCCTGGCAGCATCCCCAACGTGCGCGCATGCGTCGGCGATCCGCGTCATCGCGGTCAACCACTGCGCGTCGAGCGGGATGTCGTCGAAGTCGTGCGCGGCCAGGCGCTCGAACTCGACCCCGGCCTCCTCGAGCCTGCCGGCATCCGCCAATAGGCTCACCAGCGCCAGACGCCACGCACGGATCGCCGGGTATCGCTCCGCCATCTCGCGAACCGCCGGGAGCATCTCCTCCACCCGTCCTTGATGGCGGCGCAGGACGGACATCTGGAGCGCGTACAACTGAGCCGACAGCGGCTCCTGCGCACGCTCGCCTCCACGCCTGGCCTCCTCGGCGAGCCGCTCGGCGTCGGCGAATCGGCCATCCATGCTCGCCCGCATGCCGCGCAGCAGCGGAACGTGCCACAGGTGCTGCGGCATGCGCAGGTTCTCGGCGAGTCGGGAGTATGTGTCGAGCTCCAGATCGGCCCGCGCCACGTCTCCGAGGTCGAGGTACCCGACGAGGCGGTACACGTGTGCGCGCACCGCCAGCTCGCGATCGCCCGCCCGCTCGGCGAGCTCGAGCATCTCGTCGGCATTCGCAAGCCGCCGGCGGGCGGCATCCGGAGTTGTGACCATCAGGAACATCTCGCGCGCCAGCGCCGCCGCCAGCACGCGTGGCGCGCCGAGCCGCCGCGCGATCGCGACCGCCTCGCGGGTGAGCGGAGCCGCCTCGCCTTGGGGGTCACGCCACACGAGCTCCTGAGCCAGGCCGCCGAGCAGCTCGACCCGCGTCACGCTGTCCTCGTCGCGGAGGGCCGCCAGCGACTCCTCGATCAGCTCGACGATCGCCTCGTCGAGGCGTCCGACCTCCGAAAGCGCGCTCATGCCGAGCGCCGCCCGCGCCAGAGAATCGGAGTCGCCGAGCTCGCGCGCCGTCGCCGCCGCCGCCTCGAAGCTTCCGCGGCCGGCGACGAACCGCCCGGCCCGCCGCTGCGCCTCGCCGAGCTCGAGTAGCAATGCCAGGCGCCGTGCCGGATCGGACCCCGGCGCGAAGTCCAGCACCTCGAGCGCCCGCTCGTAGTGCGTTGCTGCCTCCTCGTGCGCGAGCTGGTCCGAGGCCCGCCGGGCGGCCCGCTCGGCGTACGCGATCGCCTTGTCGGCTTCCCCCGCCGGCGCCGCGATGATGAAGTGGTGGGCGAGCTCGGCAACCGGGGGATCTGGGACCGCCTCGAAGATCCGCTCCAGCGACTCCCCGATACGGCGATGGAGCTCCACCCGGCGGGGTCCGGTGAGCTCCGCGTACAGGGTCTCGCGGACGAGCGCGTGCGAGAAGCTGTAGCCCCCCTTCGAGTGCGGCGCCTCGGAGACCACCTGGGTCTCGATCGCCTGCTCGATCGCGTCGACCAGCTCCGCGCGGGGCTTGCCGTTCAGGCCCTCGAGCACGTCGAGATTGAACTCGCGGCCAACAGCCGCCGCCAGCGTCAAGACCTCGTTCGTATCGTCGGACAGCCGGTCCAGCCTCCGCCCCACCACCTCGCGCACCCCCTGGGGGATCGCGAGCTCCCAGCCGCCCGAACCGGGGTCCTCGAGGCTCCCCTCGCTGGCCATCAACCGGACGACCTCGGTGACGAAGAACGGGTTGCCCTCGGTCTGGTCGTGTACCGCCGCAGCGAGCCCCGGGGGCGCCTCGATCCCCGCGGTCATCTCGATGAAGCGCTCGACCGCCTCGGTGTCCAGTCCACGCAAGGGGAGTCGCCGACTACCCTGGATCTCCGCGAGCTCGGCGAGCGTGCGGGCCAGCGGATGATGGCGACCCAGCTCGACGTCGCGGTACGTGCCGACCACGAGCAGGCCGGAGTCGCTCGCCTGCCGGGCAACGAACTTGAGCAGGAGCAGCGATGGCTCGTCGGCCCAGTGCAGGTCGTCGAGGATCACCACGAGCGGCCGCGATCGCGAAGCGCCCACGAGGAAGGTGGCGATCGAGTCGAAGAGCCGGAACCGCGCCTCGTCGGAGTCGAGCGCCGGCGGCTCGGAGACATCCCCGACGCGATCGCGGACCTCCGGCACCAGGTGCGCGACGTCCCCGGCCCCCTGACCGAGCTCCCACGCGAGGGCCACCGGATCGGCCACGCGGACGTACGAGCGGATCGTCTGAGTCCATGGCCAGTACGCCGGCGCACCCTCACCCTCGTGCGATCGTCCCCAGTGGACGTTGGCGCCGCGGACCTGCGCGTAGGTTGCGAGCTCCTCCGCAGTGCGCGTCTTGCCGATTCCCGGTTCGCCGACCAGTAGCAGCAAGCCGCCGCGGCCCGCGAACGTGCCGTTGAGCGCGTCGCGAAGCTGCTCGAGCTCAGCCTCGCGACCCACGAACACGCCGCCGGCGAGGCGATCGAGCGGGTTCTCGTCCTTCGCCTGGTCCTCCTCGGCCTCGGCGGGTGCTCTCGCCACGGTCTCGAGCTCGTGCCGCACTGCGCGGGCGCTCTCGGGCCGCTCGCCGGGCGACTTGGCGAGCAGTTGCAGGACCAGCTCGTCGAGTGCGGGACCCACGCCGGGGGCATCGCGGGAGGACGGCGGCACCGGCGTCGCGTTGAGATGCTGGCTGATGATCGCCACCGCGTCGTCGCCCGGAAAGGGCGGTTGCCCGGTCAACATCTCGTACAGCATCGCGCCGAGCGAGTACAGATCGGCGCGTGCGTCGGAAGCCCGTCCGAGTGCCTGCTCGGGAGGGAGGTAGGCGACGGTCCCGACGAGCACCCCCTCCATCGCCGCCTGGGAGCGCTGGCCGGTCGCGGCGAGCCCGAAGTCGCCGAGCCGGGCCGCGCCGTCCTCGGCGAGCCACACGTTGGCGGGCTTCAGGTCGCGGTGCACGATCCCGCGCGCGTGCGCGTGCTCGAGTGCGCGGCACACGTCGGCGGCGATCGCGAGCGCCCGCTCGACCGGCAGCCGGCGATCCTCGGCGCCGTCGAGCACCGTCTCGACATCTCCGCCCGGCATATAGCGGCTTGCGATGTACGGACGGCCGTCCTCCTCGCCTGTGTCGAGCACCGGCACGACGTGCGGGTGATCGCCGAGCCGCCGCATCGCCTGCACCTCGCGCCTCGAGGTCGCGAGCACGGTCTCCTCGACTCCCTCGGTCTCGAACACCGCGAGCGCCACGTCGCGGTCCTCGGCCGTGTCGCGAGCCAGATAGACCCGTTTGCGCCCCCGCTCGCCGAGGAAGCGCTGCACACGGTAGCGGCCATCGACAAACGACCCGGGGAGATCGGATGGCGGCTCGCGGGTCCCGGCGTTCGCTGGCTCCGCCTCGAGTGCCGCACCGCAGCTGTCACAGAACTTCGCGCCCCGCCGGTTGCGGTTGCCGCACGAGGGGCACTCCACATCATGTGTTCGCGCTCCGCCCAAGATCAAATTCCCCGCCCGCCCACGCCCTTGCAGAGCCTCGCGCTCACATTTGACCAGGATAGTTGCCGGCGCTCCCAGCCCAGGGCGGCTTGGGCGCGTCAGTCGCCGTCGTGGAAGATCACGCCGAGCGCCACGCGCTCGCCGGCCGTCACGCGGCTCATCCCGTGGCGCATGTTGACCCGATAGTGGCCGCGCTTTCCCTCCACGGGGCGCTCGCGGGTGGTGAAGATCAGGCCCTCGCCCCGATCGAGCAAGATCGCGGTCCCCTTCGACTGCGCGCGAGGCGCCTGCTCGACGAGCAGGAACTCCCCGCCCTCGTACTCCTCCCTTCTGCTCAGCACGCAGAGGAACTGGAACGGGAACGCGACCTCGCCGTAGATGTCCTGGTGGAGGCGGTTGTAATCGCCCGCCCGATACCGGAGCATCAGCGGGGTGGGCTTCGTCTGCCCGCTCTTCGCGCATCGCTCGAGAAAGCCGCCGAGCGTCGGCGGGTAGCGCCGGCGCCCTCCCAGCTCGCGCGACCACCGCTGCGCGATCGAGGCGAGGCGCGGGTACAGGTTCGTCCGCAGTGCCTCGACGGGCCGCGGGAGCGGGCGTTTGAAGTACTTGTACTCGCCGCGCCCGAACCCGAGCCGCTCCATCACCACCCGGCTGCGGAAGCGGCGCTCCTGCTCGTAAAGTCCGACGAGGCGGCCGCACTCGGACGCACTCAGCACCCGCCCGGTGCGCGCGAAGCCGTCGGTGTCGAGCGAGCGCTCGATCGACTCCCAGTCGAGGCGCGCGACCCGGGAGCGAAGGTCAGTCGCCACGATGTGTGTGCGGTTCGGCGTAGACGACCTCGGTCCCCGCGATCACGTCCTGGAGCCCGCGGCGCCGGTCGCCGAGCACGATCCCGATGAACCCGAGCCCGAGCGGGATCGCCGCGAGCGCGACGCCGACGAGGCGGCGAACCGCTCGACCGAACCCGATCTCGCGGCTGCCGTTCGCATCGATCGCGATGCCCAGGAACCGCATCCCCGGCGTCTGGCCCGCGAGCGACCAGAACAGCAGCAGGTACGCGGCCCCGACCGCCACCCACGCCGTGGTGCCAACCGCGAGCGCCGGTGCCGAAATCCCGCTCGGGTCAGCGAGGAACACCGACGCGGCGAGCGCCAGCAACGCCGACGCTGCGAAGAAGCCGATGTTCACCATCGCGACGTCTACGCCGAAACCGAGCCCGCGGCTGGCGAGGCCGGCGCGGTCGGTCGGCTCGGATCGCCGCCTCCGGAACAGCACGTGCCGCACAAGGTTCTCGACGGCGTCGTCGAGCCGGCGCGCGACTCTGCGAACCTCCCGCGCGATGTCCTCGAGCAGTCCGGCGCTCTGCGACGCGATCGCGGCCCGAATCTCCGGCGCCTCGGCGATCCGCTCGACGAGCCTTTGGGCCTCGTCGCTCGCGAGCAGCCTCTCCCACGCCTGGTCGACTGCTTCGCTCTCGAGCGCCCGCTTCACCGCCCTGTCGACGACCGGGCCGTCGAGCACCCGGGCGAGCGCCCGCTCCATCGCCTCGCTTTCCACCGCACGTACGATCGCGTCCTCGGTCGCCTCCTCGATCGCGCGATCGAGCCCCGCGACCTCGGCGAGCTGGCCGGCGCCGCGCGCTCCTCTCCCGAAGATCCGTGCCGGGAGGGACGCCCGTCTCCGCGGCGGGGTGGGCGTGGGCTTGGGGACAAGTCGGCGTTCGGGCATCGCGACGATCAGCGTATTCGGTTGGCTCGAGCCGATCAGTCCGCGATGCTGCTGATGACGATCCCGACGAAGAGCAGGAGCACGAGTTCATTGACGATCCAGGAGTTCGCGTTCATCCAGTCGCGCACCTTCGGAAGAAACGCCTCCGCCCGCCTGCCCATGGTCAGGACCAACAGGGCGGGTAGTGCGAGCAACAACAGGGTGAGGGCGAGGAAGAAGACGTAGTGCCACCACGGATCGCCTTTCGTCGATAGAAAGGAGCCGACCGAGATCGACGTCACGAGGTCGCTCGGGAATACGCCGAGCAGCAGGAACCCGAGCACGAAGCAGAACCTCCGGCTCGCGGTCTGCAGCTTCCCCATCCACTTGGGCGGCTCCGCGGTCTTCCGCGTGCGGAATGTGTGCACCATGCCGAAGAGGAGCAGCGCCAGGATCACGAAGTAGAAGGTGTCGTTCGACGCTCCCTGATCGGAGGCGCCGCTGCTGAGGAAGAACGCGAGCGATACGACGATGCTGATCGACAGCGCCGCCCCCAGGATGTAGGCGGCTGAGTTTGCCCGCCACTTCTCGCTCGTGGCGAAGAAGATCGAGCTGAGGATCTGCGGGCCTGCGACCATCACGAACGCCAGCGGCAGGACCTGCAGGATGCTCATAGGCGGTTCCTTCCAACGGAATTGCTCGGCGAATTGCATTCCCCCCGCTGCCCCCGACTGATTCGAGCCGGGCGCGGGAAACGGATGGCGCCGGGAGCCTGGGTGGATGGCCAGGCCCCCGCGCAGCCTCGGCTAGACGGCTCCTCGATCGTGCCTCACCGTAGAGCGCTCCTCCTCGCCGTACACGATGATGCCGTAGACGACCCACACGCAAAGGAAGAAGACGCCGAGCGACCACCAGGGGTAGTTTCCGCCGATCGACAGCAGGGCCCCGATCGCGCCGAGGCTGCCGGCGACGATCCCGATTACCCGCCCGTACACGTTGCCCGCCATCAGCGAGAACCCTCCGGTGAGCTGGATGATCCCGAGGATGATCAGGACCCAGCCGAGCGTGTTGAGATTGGAGAGTATGAACCTCGTGTCGTTGACGAAGATGTTCGCATCGTCAAGGGCTCCGATGCCGTAGATGATGTTGATCGTGCCCACAACCAGCAAGATGATGGCTGCGAACACGACGCGACCCGCACCTCTCACTTAGCACTCCCTTCGGTAACCGGCCGCCACCCAGGTGGGCGGTCGTATCGACAGTCCGAGATCGTACGACCCGGCGCGGACCCGATCCTGGTCGGCGGCTCGTGGCTAGAAACGGGGGCGGCGCTCGCCGACCGTCGTGAACAGCCTGAGGAGCACGGCCCCCTTTCAACGGCGAGCAGGGCACGATCCTCACCCTGGTGGGGTGCTGCTCGGGCGGGGCGGAAACTCCCGCGCCGTCTGCCGGCGCAGCACCTCGATGCCCACGACGGCAAGCACCGCGAGCAGCACGATCACAAGTACCTGCCCGAGATTGTTGATCCCGGGAATGAAGGCCAGCCAGAGCAGGAACAGCACGGCGACGATCGAGTAGACGACCACGGGGTGGTCGCGCAGGTATGGCGCAAGGAAGCGCCGCACCGTGACGGAGCGGTGACCGGGCCCCGCCAGGAGGCCCCCGCCGACGAACGCAAGTCCAATGACCAGGACGAACAGCGCCCGCTGGCGCAGCCCGTCGGAGAGGATGTCCCAGACGGACCCGATGGCCGGCTCGACCGTCTCGGAGCTGGCCAGCGAGTCCACTCCGCTGCCGATCAGGCGCCGCGCCAGCAGGACGATCAGCGTCGCGATAAGGATCCCGCCTCCTGCGGCGATCAGTGCCTGCCGGCGCCACCCCTTCGCCAGATAGATGGCGGCCACGTAAAGAAAGAGCACCAGCAACGGCAGCACGAAGCCCAGGTTGCGGAGCCCTCCCACAAGGGTTTGAACTCCGTCAAGCTGACTCGAGTCCATCAACACGAGCTCGCCGGGGTTCTGCACTACCTGGCGGCCAAGCAGGGTGGTGACCCGTGCCTGAAGCGAGGCGAGCGTGCCGTCGAGCGCGTCGACATTGGCCTGGCTGGGATCCTTGAGCACGGTGGCGATCTGGTCCTGGAGTGCGGCGAGCCGACTGTCGAGGTCGGACAGCCGGCCCGCGAGCTTGTCCACGCGGCTTTGGAGCGGGGCAGGAACACTCCCCTGAACGCCCTTGATTTTCTGCTCGAGGCTCGCGACCTTCCCCTGGAGCTCGGCGACGGTCTTTTGGAGCGTCCGGAGATTCTGTTGCAGCTCCGGGCTCAGCTCGCCCGCCTGCACCTGGGAGAGGGTTTCGCGCGCCGACTTGATCTCGGTCTGAGCCGCGGTCAAGCCCTGCTCGAGGTCCGTTGAGAACTCCTGCACGAAGCTCTGGACCTTGGAGATCGTCGCTGGGTCCACCCCCAGACGGGCGGCGAGGTCGGCGACCACGCGGCCGTACTCGAGCGTCACCTCGCCGCCCGAGGTCGAGACGAACTCGCCCTCGTCCTCGATCAGGCTGACGAACTGCTCGTGCGCCCTACTGACGGCGCCGGAGACGAGATCCTGAACCCGAGGAGAGGCGAGCGCCCGCTGCTCCGCGTCCACGGCGAGCTGCCGGACCGCGGCGGCCACGGGGGCGGCCAGCGTCTGCGCGCCGCTCGGCAGGCGATTCTCGATCTCGCCCTGGACATCGACGTTTGCGAAAAGCTGATCGACCGTGTAGATGCTGAGCGCCTCCTGGACGTCCTCATCCTCGACTATCTCGTCGGTCGTGCTCGCTACCTGGTCCGTGTCGAGCAACTCGCGCTGAACCCAGTTCGCAGTGATCGAGAAGACCAGCAACACGGATGCGAGCACGATCAGCGACCACACCACGGCGCGGTGACGCCGCCCTGGCTCCTCGCCCCGCGATTCTGGGGGAGTCGCCCGTCGGGTAGGCTCAGGCGCGGGCGTCGGGGCTCGCTCGGGTGGGGAGCTGTCGGGTTGGTCGGGCATTGCTTTTTGCGGACCCTATCCGCCGGGCTCATCGAACGCGGTTATCTCCTTGACCGCGGGGCAGTGGCTTCATCCGCTGTGGATGATTCGGCACGGCCTCGGATACGGTTCGATCCGCTGAGCACCCACGTCTCGATAAATGCGAGTTGGAATTGAGGTGAGTGATGACAGAAGCTGCAGAGATCGGCCCGGTCGAGTACCTGATCGTGGCCTTCCCGGGGAACAAGTTCCGGGGCGACATCGCACCGGCGCTTGCAGACCTCGTCGAGGCGGGGACGATTCGGATCATCGACATAGCCTTCGCTAGCAAGGACGAGAACGGCGAGGTCGCGGCATTCGAGCTGAGCGACATCGATCCAGACGTGCGGCACGGCCTCGAGAACCTCGGCGCTACGTCCGCTGGACTGTTCAACGAGGAGGATCTGATGGCCGCCGCGGAAGAGCTCGATCCGAACTCCTCGGCGGCGCTCCTGGTCTGGGAGAACGTCTGGGCGACGCCTGTGGCGCAGGCGATTCAGGACGCGGGCGGCGTGGTCTACGACTACGACCGGATCCCGCACGAAGTTGTAGTCGCGGCGCGCGAGTGGGCGCTCGCCAACACCTGAGAGAAGGAGCTGAATATGCCGTTGGTACGACAGGGTCCAGGACTTCTGGGCACAGCCGCGCGCGCCGGCGTCGCCGCTGGCGTGGCGGGCCGCGTCCGGCGCCGCCAGGAGGAGAGGTGGGCCGCCGAGGGTCAGACCGGTTACGAGCAGCAGACGGCGCCGGCGCCACAGCAGCAAGCCGCGCCGGACTACACCGCCGAGCTGGAGAAGCTGGCACAGCTTCGCGACCAGCGCGTGATCACCCCGGAGGACTTCGAGGCGAAGAAGAAGCAGCTGCTTGGGATCTGAGCGCTCCTCCGGGTAGCCCGGATGATCGAAGTCGACGCCGAGTCGTTTCTGGTCATCACGGGCGCCGCCCTCGTTGCCGCGATCACCTTCGCGGCGCTGCCGAGCCGCATCGTGCCTCCGGTCGTCGTTCTCGAGCTCCTGCTCGGGATCCTGATCGGCCCCCAGGTCCTCGGCCTCGCGCAGAGCGACGGGTTCACCGACATTTTGCGCCGGGTCACCGATACGGATCCCAGTGCATCTCGAACCCGATCTCGGGGTGCTCCGGGCCGATACACGTGAGGTGTGAGACTACCCGTCCGGATGCGAGTCGCCGTCGTCGGGCATGTCGAGTGGATCGAATTCGCGCGCGTGGACCACGCGCCGGCTCCGGGCGAGATCGTCCACGCGAGCGAGTCGTGGCAGGAAGCGGCCGGCGGCGGAGCCGTAGCGGCGGGCCAGCTTGCGCGCCTCGCCGGCGAGTGCCTGTTCCTCACCGCGCTAGGTGACGACGACTTCGGTCGTGCGGCGAAGCGCCAGCTCGAGGCGCAGGGAGTCCGCGTGGAGCCCGCGTGGCGCCCGGAGCCTCAAAGGAAGGGGTTCGTCCACCTCGACGCCGACGGGGAGCGCACGATCACGGTGATCGGCGAGCGTGTCGGGCCGCGCGCGGACGATCCGCTCCCATGGAGCGAGCTCGATGGTGTCGACGCGGTCTATCTCACCGCCGGTGACCCGGGCGCCGTGCGAGCAGCACGCGCCGCGCACGTCCTGGTGGCGACGGTCCGAGCCGGCGAGGGGCTTGCGGACGCGGACGTCGTGCTCGATGCCCTCGTGTCGAGCGCCACCGACGCGGGCGAGTGCTTTACCCCTGGCGATATCGATCCGCCGCCGCGGCTGGTCGTTCGTACGGCGGGCGCCGCGGGAGGCACGCTCGTTCGATCCGATGGTCGCATCGAGAAATGGGCGGCCGCCCCGCTTCCAGGCCCCGCCGTCGACGCGTACGGCGCGGGCGACTCGTTCGCAGCCTGCCTCACCTACGGGCTCGGCGAGGGCCGGCCCCCCGAGGACGCCGTCGAGCTGGCTAGTCGCTGTGGGGCGGCGTGCATGACGGGACGGGGACCCTACGAGGGCCAACTCACGAAGCCCTGACCCTGAGAGCCCTGACCCTGAGCTCAAACGCCGCGTCGTACAGACCGCCCGGCTCAACCACCGGGAGATCCGACCCGCTCACCAGCGCGTTGGTGGGCGCCGTCATCGGCTCGAATGCGACAACGTCGTCGTCCTCGGGGGCATACAGCTGCGCGAACGGGTAGCCGTGCACGAACGTGAGCTCGATCTCGCGCCCGCCGCCCGAGAGCACGAACGGATCGCCTTCGGATGCCGTGAATCCGTCGTCGAACGTCCGCTCGCCGAGCGTGCCGTCCTCGATTCGCGCGGGCTCGCGCTCGCCGGTCGGCAGCCCCAGGCCGTCGAGCACCAGGTGCTCGCGCACCGACACAGACATCCTCCACTCGGCCCGAGGCACGTCAGGAAGCCGCAGGTAGGGGTGAAAGCCGAACGACACAGGGAGCGGGCCGCCGTTCGTGGGGGCCACGGAGGTCCTTATTGAGAGCGTGTTCTCGCGAAGCTCCGCCGAGATCGTCACCTCGTGCGGAAACGGGAACGCCGCCGTAAGCCCCGAGGCGTCGTCGAACGGAAAGCTCGCGCGCAGCAGCGCACGGTCGCGATCCGCCTCGTGCGCCTCGACCTTCCAACCCGGGATCCCACTCATCAGCCCGTGGATCGGGAGACCGTTGGGATCGAGTTCGAGGCGCGGCGAGTCCGGATCCAGGGTGATCGATCGTCCAGCGACCTGGAACTCGAACTCCGCCAGCCTGTTGGCCCACGGGTAGAGCAGCGGTATTCCCATCGTCGAGGGCCGCTCGGCATACGCCCCCAGTCCGTCGCGCTCCCCGAGCAGCTCCTCACCAGCGTGCAGCAGCGAGCAGCCGACCATTCCGGCGCCCGGCGCGAAGCGGGCCTCGAGCCCGCCGGCGGCTGCCGACGTGAGCGTGAGCGTGTCGATGCCGTCTAGCTGCCCCGATCGCACTCCGTGCCTGGACGGCCGATCTGGAGCCCGCTCCCCTGCCATCACTCGCAGTACTCGTGCCGCGCCGGGAGCGGGTCCCGCCCGGGGATTCCCTCGCAGTCGCGCAATCGCTCGAGGCGCGCGGCGAGCGAGTCCTCGATCGCCGCCTCGGGCGAGCCCGGATCGGCCGGGAACATGTTGTCGAGCTGGAACGGGTCCGCCGCGAGATCGTAGTGCTCGGTCTCGTCGATCGGCCGGCACTCGCCGGTGAGCGGGTCTGCAGCCGCCGTGTACCTGATGTAAGTGTCGCCCGCGGTGCGCACGCCCTGGTAGCGGCACACGAGGGTGGGCCTGGCCCGCTCCCCGGCGTCGAACTCGATCGCGATTCCGCGGTCCTCGGGCCACGCCGCGTCTCCCCTGATCAGGCCGAGTAGCGAGCGGCCGTCCATCACCCTGCAGCGCCGCGCGGCGCGGCACGGATCGGCGCCGGCGAGATCGAGGATCGTGGGGGCGAGGTCGATGTTGGCGACCGGCTCGGAGACCTCGGGAGGCGCCGCGTCGCCACCGAGGTAGCGGTCCGGAACGCGGATCAGGAGCGGGACGCGCAGCGCCTCCTCGTACGGGCGAGTCTTCTGCTCCGGGATCCGGTGCTCGCCGTAGAAGAACCCGTTGTCGGAGGTGAACATCAGGACCGTGTTGTCGAGCTCGTGCGTCCGGCGCAGCGCGGCGACGAGCTTCCCGACGCCCCTGTCGACCGCCAGCAGCGAGGCGAGGCCGCACCGGTAGCGCTCCGCGATCATCTCAGTCGTGGACGCGGCGAGGCGGGGAAGCCCGCGGATGAATGACGGCTTGTCGGACACGTCCTGCTCGTCGAACGAGGCGGGGCGCGGCAGCTCCTTGTCCCGAAACGCCGTGGCGTCACGGGGGTCGGGTGGGACCAGGCCGCCGCACGGCGGGCCGCTGTCGATGCCCTCCTCGGTGTGGGGAGCGCGATGGTCGACCTGGAGGTACAGGGGAGAGCGCTTCGGGGCGTACCGGCGCACCATCTTCGCGGCGCGGCGATTGATCACCCTGGTGATGTAGTCGCGCGGCTTGCGCCCGACCCGGGTCAGCTCCCCGTTGACGGCGAGCTTGTAGCCGTAGTAGAGCACGTACTTGCGCGGGTCGAGCACCGTGTGCCACTGGTCCCAGCCCGGCGCGACCTCGCGTGGCCGGTCGGCGGCTGCCCTGTAGCCGTTCAGGTACTTGCCCACATGAGCGGTCACGTAGCCAGCTCGATGAAGCCACACCGGGAGCGTGTTGCGCTTGTCGCGCAGGTCCTCGTAGCCGGGGTTGTTTGAGAGCGTCCCGTGGTTGTGCGCGTACTGGCCCGTCAGCAGCGTTGCGCGCGAGGGACAGCACAGCGGCGTCGTGACCACGGCGTTGGTGAACTCGGTGCCGCCGGCGCCGATCGACTCGAGGGTGCTTGGCATCGTCGCCGCGCTGAGCGACGCGAGGGTCTGGTCGTCGGTCGTGATCACGACGATGTTCGGGTGCTTCGTCCCGTCAGCCGCCGCGGCCGGAAACGCCGCCACGGCAACCAGGACCAGGGCGAGCAACAGCAAGCCCTGCGAGCGGAGCACGTCGCGGGTTCGATGATTCATTCGCAGTACGGCAGGCCCTCGGGCGGCACCGGGTCGCGCCGCTCTATCCCGGCGCATTCCCGCAGGCCGTCGAGGCGCGCACCGAGCGCCGCGGCGGCCTCGCCGTCGCTCGGGTACAGGTTCTGGAGCTGGTACGGGTCGGCGCTCAGGTCGTATAGCTCGGCCTCGTCCGCCTCGTGGCAGATCCCCGTGAGCGGGTCGGGGGTCTCGACGTGCTCGACGTAGAAGCGCCCCGGGAGCCGGATCCCGTCGTACTTGCAGCTCGAGGTGCCCTTGCTACCGGCCCCGTCGTATTCGACGAGCAGCGCCCGGCTCGACGGCCATCCGGGGGTGCCGGTGAGCAGCGGCATCAGCGAGCGCCCGTCCATCACCCGGCAGTCCTCCTCCCCGCCGTCGTCCGGGCCGTCGGGCGTGCACGAGTCCGCGCCCGCGAGATCGACGAAGGTGGGCGCCAGGTCGATGTTCGCCACCTGCTCGTGAACCTGGGGAACAAGCGGCACCCCGCTGGGAGCGGCACCGGGAATGCGGATCATGAGCGGCACGCGTATCCCCTCCTCGTAGGGATGCGTCTTGTCGCGCGCGATGCGGTGCTCGCCGAAGTAGAACCCGTTGTCGGAGGTGTACACGAGAACCGTGTTCCCGAGCTCACCGACCTGCTTGAGTGCCCGGACGATCTGCTTGACCCCGCGGTCGACCGAGCGCAGGGCCCCGATCGCGCAGTCGTAGCGTTTCGTGATCTTCTTCACCCTGCCCTCGCTGAGCAGCGGTCGGTCGCGAATGAACGACGGCTTGTCGGTGACGTCGGCCTCGTTGAACGACGGGGGCACGGGTAGCGCGAGGCCCCGGTCCGCCTTCTCGTCGCGGGGGCTCTCCGGGACAGCGCGGGCCCCGCATCGCCCCCCGGAGTTGGTTCCGGTCTCCGTGTGCGGAGCGCGGTGGTCGAGCTGCAGGTAGAGCGGCGTCGTGCCGGGGCCGAAGCGACGGATCAGCGTCGCGGCCTTGTTGTTGAGCACTCGGGTGACGTGCGAGCGGCGACCGGTGCCGAAGTGGATCCTGTGCCCGTTCGCCGACACGTCGTAGTCGAAGTACCGGGTCGCCCCAAGCGTCGTGTACCACACGTCCCAGCCCGGCGCGACCTCTGCCGGGTCGGTTACCGTGCCCTCGTACCCGTTGAGGAACTTGCCCACGTGGGCGGTGCGGTACCCGGCGCGCCGAAGCCACGCCGGAAGCACGTTCCCCTTGTCGCGCAGCAACGAGTAGTGGTTGGCGGTCACCTCGTGGTTGTGCGCGTACTCACCGGTCAGCAGGCTCGCCCGCGAGGGGCAGCACAGCGGAGTGGTGACGATCGAGTTCGTGAACATCGTCCCCTGCTCTGCTATCTGCCTGAAGGCGTTCGGCATGAACTTCCGGTGCAGCATCGAGAGCGCCTGGTCGTCGGTTGTGATCACGACGATGTTCGGCTGCGCCGGCGCCGACTGCGAGCGGGCGTCGTCCGCCGGCTGCGAGAGCGCTGCCGCCGTGACGACGCACAGGGCCACGAGCACGAGCGCCGCCCTCCGCCGAGCCCTGCCCGGGGCGCCGTTGCCGGTGTCGAGAACGTGACCCCTCATTCACAGTGGGCGTGGCCGATTGGCGCGGGATCGCGGCCGGCGATGCCGGCGCACGTGCGCAGGGTGGTAAGCCGGTCGGCGAGATCCTCCTCGCGCGCGGCTGCCGGGCTCCCCGGCGGAGCGGGAGCGATGTTCTCAAGCAGAGCCAGCGCCGCCGCCGTGAGCGCCTCGCCGCGGAACCTCCTGATGACCGTGTACGCGAACGCCATTTCCCTACCAAACAAGCGAAATCGCACGAAGGATCGGCGTGCGTGAACCTGCCTTGCCCTCCCGTGGCCCTCGTGCTGTCCCCGGGCGATGATAGGCCAGCGAGGCGGGGACCTTGCTGGCGCCTACTGGATCACTTCACCGCTGGGAGCGACCACGAGCCACAGGCCGCCGAACTCCTCGACGCCCTGGCACAAGACCTCGTTGGGACCCTCGTTCACGTAGTAGTACAGCGGGTGGCCGTCGTAGGTCACCAGGTCCTTGCCCTCGTGGTCAGTGGTCCCGAGCAGATCCTGCTTCACGCCGCCTCCGGCCTGCGGCTCGCCCTTCGAGTAGAACGGCGGCCACGCCTCGGCGCACGCGCCGAAGCACTCGGAGCGGTCGGTCGACTCCTTGTCGAACGAATACAGCGTTCGGCCGTCGGAGTCGACCAGGATCTCGCCGAACTCCGAGTCGGTCACCTCGACCACGGAGCCCGAGCCGGATCCGCCGGAGCGCTGCTTCCGGCCCCGGCCAGCGCCGGCCTGCGACGCCTCGGTCGTGGTGGTGGTCGTCGCGGCCGCCTCGACGTCGTCGGACGAGGAGTCGTCGTCGCCTCCGCAGCCTACGACCACCGCGAGCGCGGCGAGGGTCACTGCGATGGCCAGAAGTCGCGTCATCTCGGTTCCGACTCTCGCGATCATGGTCTCGGTTGCTTACGAGTTCGTTACGGCCCGGTAGGGTGGTGACGTCGATGTCCGAGGCAACGCTTCACACCAACGCCGGACCGGTGACGGTCGAGCTGTTCGACGACGACGCTCCGAAAACGGTCGAGAACTTCCGCAAGCTCGCCGCCGACGGGTTCTACGATGGCCTCATCTTCCACCGGGTGATCCCGGACTTCATGATCCAGGGAGGCTGCCCGGAGGGCACGGGCACGGGCGGGCCCGGCTACACGTTCGAGGACGAGATCAACGACCACAAGGTGGTACGCGGCGCGTTCGCGATGGCGAACGCGGGCCCGAACACGAACGGATCGCAGTTCTTCATCGTCACCGCCGAGGAGGCCCCTTGGCTCGACGGCAAGCACACGGTCTTCGGCCGCGTCAGCGACGGGATGGATTCGGTCACCACGATCGAGTCGACCCCGACGGACGCCGGCGACCGCCCGGCCGAGGACCAGGTGATCGAGCGGATCGAGCTCTCCGAGTGAGCAGCACGTGCGTAGCCGTCGATGGCGCGATACGCGCCAGCTGAAGGGGGTCTAGCCCGGCACGCTCTGTGGTTGGAGACCGCGGCCGCCCCGTGGCCGGCCGTCGCGGGCTCACCGCCCGCGGAACTCCCACATCAGCTTCTTCTCGCGCAGCGACAGCGCGCGCCAGTCCTCGAGCTCGGGCTCCCACACGTAGACCCGCACGTCGACGACGCTCCGAACCCCCTCGAGCAGGTCCACGGCCTCGCGCGGTCCCACCCCATCGCCGAGGACCTCGCGGGTGAGGACGTTCACAAGCTTGAACTTTCGCTGATCGTCGCGCTCTGGGTCCTCGGCGGGCTTCTCCGGAGGCACGGGCGTGCGCCTGATCACCGAGATGCGCTCGCGGTCGCGCCCGCGCTGGCGCTGGCGCTGGCGCTCCAGCTTCTCGAGCGGCACCATCTCGGCGCCGGTGCCCTTCGTGTCGGTGTCGAGTACCCAGGCTTTAGCCATCCCGTATCGAGTCTAGCCTCCGGCCTCAGGTGGAGCGCGACGCGCGACCGCGATTCCACCGCGGCATAGGATTGGCCCAATCCCGTGCCTTCGACAAGCTTCAAGCCGCGTTGCCGAAAGGCACGCGCCCCGCGCGCACGGGGCCGCTCGACGCCTTCAAGCTCGCCCGCCGCAAGTGGCAGGACGCCGAGCGGGTGGACATGAGCGCGCTTGCGCGCCGAGCGCGTGGTCAAGGTCGCGGGCCGGTTCATCGACGCGGTGATCACGAATCCCGGAATGAGGTCTGGCTCGCCGAGGAGGGCGAGGCGGCGATGCGGCTGCTGACGCTGCGAAAGCCCGGTTATCAGGCGCGGCTCGTCGGTTGGCACGAGCGGCTGCTGCACGAGGAGACCGCGGCGGGCCGGCTCGAGCTCGCGGCCGACCTGCACGAGGTCGCGTACGTGATCGTCCGGTTGATCGAGTCCTACGTCTACCTCGACTTCAGCACCGGCGAGGAGCCCGAGCCAGGTCGCGCGGAGCCGATCCTGCGGATGCTGCTGCGCTAGCCGTCTAGCTCTCGACCGAGTTCCCGCGCCCCGCTGTGCGTTGAGAAGTCAACTCACAGACAGGCAGGTCATCGTCGCGTCGTCCTCGAGGTCGCCATCGCTCGCCCCGAGAACCGCCATCTGGAGCTTTCGAACGGTGTCCGCCGCGGTCGCACGCTCCGATCGCAGTGCCGCCTCGATCAAGCCGTCGATGCCCAGACCAGCCTGGCCCTCTTCATCTCCCACCACGCCATCGCTGACCATGACGAGGCGATCTCCCGGCTTGAGGAAAATCGTCTGCTCGGTAGGTTTCGGACTGGAGCGTCCGCCGAGCCCGCGTCCCTTGGGTGCGCGAAGGCGCAGCGGCTCCCGATCCGCACGTATTACGATCGGCCGGACGTGCCCGCAATTGGTGACGCTTAGGCGACGCGAGGCGAGATCCCAGAGTGCAACCACGGCGCTCATCTCCACGTGTGGACCGGGCATCTCCAGCAGCGTCCGGTGCATCAGCATGAGGGCCTCGCGAGGCGTCGCTCCGCCGCGCCGGCTCGCCCGCAACGCCCCGAGCGCGACCGCGCTGCTGGCAGTAGCACGCGTCCCGCCACCCACGCCGTCAGCGACGGAGACCCAGACACCATCCGAGTTCTCCACGACGTCGAACCAGTCGCCGGCGACGTTGTAGCTCGGCAGCACGTTGCCTGCGACCTCTCCCCCCGTGATCCTGCTGATTCGGGGCGGTAGCAGACTCTGCTGAATCTCCGCCGCAGGTGTTGGCTGCTTTCGGCGTGTGGCGCGTGCGAAGGCGTCCGTGTAGCGATCAGCCAATGTGGTGGCCGCGGCGGCCTGGCGAGCTAGCTCGGCCAGGCTCTGCTGAGGTTTACCCAGTGTGAGCAGGACGCCGGTGGCTCTTCCCCGTAGCCACAGCGGGACAACCTCGACACCGGGGTAATCGGTCAGGCGCCGGCGGAGCTCCGAGAGACCATCCGAGTCGAGCTCCGGGCCGATGGCCAGCGCCGCCTCGAGCCGCTCCGGGAGCCGCTCCGGTCCCGCGACCCGAAGGAGGTGCGAACCGTCGATGTCCAGCACATAGAGGCCAAGCGGGACATTCGCGATCCTCTGCGCTTCGGCTACGAGCTGTTCCGGAAGGACGGGCGGTGCGACGGCGTCGAAGACGTGAATCGCCTCCAGGGGCACAGGCCGATCGCGTCCTAGGCGTCCCGGCGGAGATGGCTCCTCGCTGCCCTGGAGGGTCTCCCTGCGTGGACGCTCGCTCACCGCGGCGATCAGCTCCTCCCGCCCACCGAAGTGTCGATAAAGCGTCGAGCGTGAGACACCCGCGGCAGCGGCTACGTCGGCAAGCGACGCCGTGGGCGACTGCGCGAGGAGCCGCGCGGCAGCCGCAAGAAGCGCCTCACGGTTCTCCTGCGCGTCCGAGCGCGGTGCGGAGCGTTGAGCCCTTTCCCGTTTCGAGTGCGGATCACGAACTGACACAGCTTGTTCCGGAGAGATTGTCGCATTTCACGCCGTTTCAGGCAATTTGGGTTCAGATGCAATCCAGGCGGGGCACGATGCGGGACAGCAACCCGGTGCAACCGAGACACATTCAAGCGGAGCTGCGCACCGTCGCCTGTCGCGGCGAATCCCACGCATTCGGAAGCGATGAATTGCCAGGCTGCGGCCGTTATACCCCTCTGTGCAAGCCGAAACGAAAGGGCCGACGTGACCGCCAGTGATCGCGTCCAGGTTGTTCGCGACGTCTACGGCGCTTACGAATCAGGGGATCGAAGTGTCGTCGAACGCAATCTGAGCGACGACTTCATCTTCTATGCACCACCTGATCCGGGAATCGACCGCGCGACGTACTTCGAGCGATGCTGGCCGGCCGCGGAGACGACCGAGGCGTTCGAGTTCAAGCGGATCTTCGAGGCAAACGACGAGGTCGTCGTGACCTACGAGGCAACTAGGACCGACGGCCGCCGTTTTCGCAACACGGAGATCTTCGGATTCGATGGCGACAACATCGGCCGAGTGGAGGTCTACTTCGGCGGGAACCTCGAATAAGTTCGGTCAGTTTCGCGGCGCCTCGAAGTCGTTATGTTCGTGATGATCGAGCTCAACGGGGCAGCGCTTCATTACGAGGTGCACGGGGAGGGAGCTCCCGTGATCCTGATCCACGGGGGACTCGGCTCGAGTTCCCAGTGGCAGCCGGTCGTCCCCGAGCTCGCCGACGGCTTCCGGGTCATCACACCGGACAGCCGCGGCCATGGCCGCTCGACGAACCCATCGGCAGAGCTCTCGTATGCCCGGATCGCGGACGACATCGCAGATCTAATCGCCACGCTCGGAGTGCAGCGCCCGGTTGTGGGCGGGTGGAGCGACGGCGGACAGGTGACCCTCGAGCTCGGTGTGCGTCACCCCGGGGCGGCAGGCGCGTTGATCGTCGGCGCCGCCTACCCCGACTTCGAGGTCAGCGGGCTGCGAAAGGCCCACAGGGCGCTGCTCGGGGCCGACGAGACCGGCGTCCCGGATCCGGCGCACCTCGACGCCCAGCTCGGCGAGTCCGCGGAGGAGATTAAGGCCCTGCATCCGGACGGGGCCGAGCAGTGGCGCAGACTGGTGCGCCAGACGGCCCCGATGTGGCTCGATTACAAGGGCCTGCGGCCCGACGAGCTTCGGACGATCCAGACGCCGGTGCTCGTGCTCGCCGGCGACCATGACGAGCTCGTCCCTCTTGACCTCTCAGTGTCGCTCTACCGGGCGCTGCCCACCGCCGAGCTGGCAGTCTGCCCCTCGCTGAGTCACGACGGGCCAACGCCCGAGCGCGCTCCAGTCTTCGCGAGCCTGCTCCGAGACTTCGCGCGGCGGAACTCGCATACCTGACATCGTTGCTCGCTTGCGGGTCGGTCGGCAGCGTGCCTTGAAGCCTGCGCTAACCCTTGAGCCCGGGGGGGTAGCGGACCACCTTGACCTGACCGCCGGCGATTCTCGCTCGGTCGCCGGGTCTGGCGCCTGTGCGCTTCGGGCCGATGATCGTCACAAGGTTCACGAACAGCGGCTGCGCCGCGTCCGCCTCGATCCCCAGGACCCCGACCTTCCTGAGTACGCAGCTGGGGCGGTTCTTGGTGCAGTTGAATCCGTTCAACTCAGCGATCTCCCCACCGAGCGTCGCCACCCGCTTGACTGTCCTGTTCGACCTCGTTGCGTGGCGCCGCGCAGTCAGGACGAGGTGCGCGCTCGTCCGGGTGTTGTAGGGAAGGCCGGAGATCGTCTCTCTTATCCGACCCGTCACCTCGAGCTGCTCATCCGCCCTCAGACCGCTGAGCTTCTTCGAGTACACGACGTGCTTGTCGTAGTCGGGATCCACGTGCCGGCGGACCGCGGCCGTCGATTTCAGGGGGGGAATCTTGGGCTGATCGCCAGGATGGAACCGGATCGCGTTGATCCTGCCACGATCCTGCGGGATGCTCCCATCGGGTTGCTGTCCGCCCACCATCAGCAGATCACCAGCGCCGGCCCGGGGATTGTGGGCGGCGGCGACCAGGTTGATGCGGCAGGAGTCGAGCGGACAGGGCGGCGGACGGCCCTTCTGGCGCCTGAACCCAGCCTTGGTGAAGGTGATCACGCAGTGGTGCTCGCGAAGCGGGAGGCGCTGGCGGCAAACATCCCTCTTGGTGGCGGAGATCTCCACAGCGTGCCGGCCACCGGTCGTCTCCTTCCCGCGCGCCAGCACCAGGCGGGTGCGGATCACGGGGTTGTAGTGATACGCGGGGCCGACACAGCGCGGGAAGCCGTTGTTCAGGCAGTTGACCGTGAACTGGACCTCGGCCGTGACCTTCACGCGATCGCCCGGCACGAAGTCGGGGACCTCGTGCGGCTTCATCGACATCACCACACGCTTTTCGCGTCCCGGCTTGCGCGTGATCGGGATCGTCCTGATCCGCTCGGACTGGTTGCCGGTGGTGGTCGCCAGCACGCGGGGTGCCGAAGTTGTCTCGGACGCAGCTTCCAGGGCAGACCCGGCGCCGTGGTGGGTCGAAACCGCTGCCAGTCCGGCGGCCGTCGCGAAGAGAGCGCGAGTTCTGGGCGTCAACCCTTCATGCTCGCCGGGTATCGGGTGACCTGAAGTCCGCCACCGAGCGGGTCGATCGATACGACGTCGGAGGGGCGGTCGGTGCTCCCCGGGTTTGCGGTGTCGACGACCAAGTTCACGTACAGCGGGATCGGGAGGCCGGAAGCGTCCTCGGCGTCCTCACTCATCGTGATCACGCCCACCTTCCGCGTCAAGCACCGGGGCCGTCTCTGCGTGCAGTTAAAGCCGTTCGCTTCGGTGAGTTCAGCCTTCGGGTCCTCGGTCAGCCGCTTGACGTCCTTGCCTGGTTTCGTCGCGCTGGGGTCGAGGGCGAGGATCAGCCTCGAGCGGACCAGGGGCCCATAAGCGAGGTGCTCGACGTCCGTTGTCATCGAGGCGCTGGCGGCGAGTTGGTCATTGCGCTTCAGTCCGTCGAGCTGCTGCGAGTAGACGACCACCCCGTCGCCCTTGACCACCGGGATGCTGGTGGCCAGGGCCGTGGTCGTGCCCACCGGGGCCACTTGGGGTTGCGCTCCGGGCGAGAAGCGCGTCACGTTGAGGCGCCCATGGTCGCCTTGGACCGAACCGTCGGGCTCGTTCTCGCCAATCAGCAGGCGGTTCCCCCGCTTCGCCCGTCGCTGGTGTGACTCGACCACCATGTTCAAAAAGCAGGAGCTCGGAGCGCACGGAACTTGTCCTGCGATGTCGAGGCTGGACCCTGGGAACACGATCTCGCAGTGATGTCCGAGGTCTCTCTGGTTGCATTTTCTGCCAACGGAGGCAATCTCCACCGCTCCCTCGCCGCCGGTGGTCTTCCTGCTGCTCGCGAGCACGAGCCGCACCGATAGGAAGGGGTTGTACTTGTACGGAGTCCCCACACAGCCGGCGTGCGGCTCAGCACAGTCCGTCGTCACCTCGAGCTCCGCGGTGGAGACGAGGCGATCTCCGATCGAGAGGCTAGGGAGCACGTCCGGCCCCATCGACATCACGATCTTTCCCGGCCCCGGCCGCCTGGTGATCCGGACCTTCCTACGCCGCTCGGAGTCGCTCCCCGTCGTTGCGACCGTCACGCGCGGTCCCGCGTCGGTCTCGGCGCCGGCACTTTCGATGACCGGGGGAGCGGCCAGCGCGAGCGTACAGGTCGCCGCGGCACAAACCATTACCGCGGCTACGGAGCGGCCGCTTATCAGGCGGCGCGGGCCCCACCTAAGCGCGCATGTCATCCGAACGATCAGAGTCCCACCGGTCGAAGGTCCGCGAGGGCCTGCCGCTTATGCTTGAAGAGCGTCGTACCGCTCCCTCCGCGATCTTTCGTTGTGCCACAACCCATCGAAGCGTTCCGACCAGGTTGGTGGTTGAAACACCTCTCAATTACGACAGGAGCGCTACGTGGCGACAGCCTCATGGGGCCTGAGACGAGCCAAGACGATGGCTCATGTCCAGGCCGTAGGCTTCGGGATCGGGTATCCGGAACCGCTCCTCGTCTCCGTCTTGTCCTCGGTTGCGAGCCTCTCCACCAGTGCGCTCGCAGTCCAGGATGAACTCGTGAAAGGAGAGGGCGCGAGGGTAGCCGCGGTGGCTACCCCTTTCGGAAGATCTATTGCATTACCGCATGCCGAAGCGCCACGGCCTTCGCGTACTCCAACAGCCCGGCGGCTTCGAGGGCCTCACGGCTCGCAGAAAATGGCGCTCAGTACCACCTGCCGCGCGCGAAACCACCGAAGGCGATGAGCCCGATCAAGGCGATGATCAGCCCGAGCCAGACGCTCCAGAAGATCGCGACCACGATTCCGATGATCACGACGATGCCGCCGAGGGATATGCCACCCATGCAGTACCTCCCTGTTCGATGTTGCGCCGTCAGGGCGGAAACGAATCCGCGCGGACCCTATCGCGGCCCGCCAGTCGGGGAGTTTCTGCCCCGGTCTGAGGGATCACTGCGGGCGGCGCTTGTCAGAAAGAGCGACCTACTCCGACAGCCCGGCGGCTTCGAGGGCCTCGCGTTCGTCAAGGAACCCGCGCAAGCTGACAGCGCTGCCCGCTCTCAACTCGACGATCCACGCCCATCGGTCATCGACCTCGGCCCCGCTCACGCGCCCGCGACCTCGCACGTGCCCGAGGACCAGAACGCGATCGCACAGGTCGCGGAGGTCTGTGGCCGTGAACTGGAAGGATTCCCAACTCTCGGCCACGTCGCGGAAGAACTCACGGATGCCGCTCGCCCCCGCGTAGTAGACGGGCTCGCCAGCCACCCCTACGAGGTGCATCTCGAAGTCCGGGTGGCTAGCGGCAATCATCGCTTCAGGATCTCCGGGAATCGTCACCACCCCGAAAGCACCCCGGACCAACTCGACGTTCTGCCGCGACATCATCCGTGCATTGTCTCGCGAACCATCTGGAACTACTGCTTCCCGAGGGGTGGCAGCGCTCACGCTGGCTAGGCCCGCTGTCGCTTCGGGCGAAACGCAGCACTCCTTGGCCACGCCGCAACCGCGCCGCGGTGAGGTGCCCCCTCCAGCTGTCCGCAGTGGTCCCTGAGCGGGCTTGGATCATCGTCGCTCATCGCCGCGGTATTCCGCTCTAGGAGTCGGATTGCGCCTGGTGATGAGATGTCTTCGCTCAGCCGGCTCCTGATGTTCTCCAGCGTGCCGCGAAGGTCGCCCTCATAAGAGAGCAGCTCTGCTGCCACATCGCTCAACCTACTGGGGAGCTGCGACGGCCCGCCGCTTTACGTCATGCGTATCCGTGGGGAGTCGATGAGGCTCGTGGCCGCGCAATTCGTCCGACAGCCCTTGGGTGCGGGACTGTTCATCCAGTCAGCGATGGACACGTCGCGCCTGTGCCGCTTCGCGCGACGAGCAGCAATGCTGGTGCGTGAAGATCCTCTCGACGGGAAGTGACGCCTCGAGTGAACGCCCGGCCCTGTTCGGGTCGCACAGCCGAGTATCAGCACAGCCGACGAAGGCCGCTCCGTACGATCTCGGTAGGTCTCCACGACACACCGGGGAGGTTCGGCGGATGAGGATCGGGATCGTTGGTGCCGGGAGGATCGGGGGCAACTGCGCGAGGCAGTTCGCCAGGGGCGGTCACGAGGTGAAGCTCAGCTTCGCCCGCCACCCGGGCAGGCTGGAGTCGCTGGCGGCCGCGATCGGAGAGCGGGCGAGCGTGGGCACACCCTCCGAGGCGACCGAATTCGCAGAGGTCGTCGTCCTGTCGGTGCCCTGGGATTTGGTCGACGACGCCCTCGCCCAGGCCGGCTCGCTGGACGGCAAGATCGTGATCGACACCACCAACCAGTACGGGAGCGAGAGCCTACCGGCGCAGGGTGAGACCGCCGCACGCCACAACGCTGCCCGCATGCCGGGCGCCCGCTACACGAAGAGCTTCAACACGCTTACCTCCGCCTTCCAGGCCGGGGTCGCCGATCGCCCGGAGTCGGAGCGGGTGGTGCAGTGGGTCTGTGGCGATGACCCCGAGGCAAAGGAGGTGGTGATGGGCGTGATCGCCGACGCGGGCTACGCACCAATCGACTTGGGCGGGACCGCCGGCTGCGAGGTGATGGAGATGCCGAGGCGTGAGGGTGCGGTCTACGGAGAGGAGTACCGGCTGCCCGAGGCCGAGCAGGTGGTCGAGGCTGTTAGAGCCGGCGAGCCGATCCCGCCAACCCCGAGTTACTGACCGGCTCCGTCCGGCCGCGCCGGTCGGCGCACGATGACGCTTTGCGCGACAGGCGGCATAGCCGGACGCGCGTTGCGGCAAGGCGCCGATGGTCCCGCATCGGTCCCGCGGCGAACGGCGTTACCGCTTCGACGGAAGCGAGCGGGCGTACGCGACGCCGCGCCTGACCCAGGGTTCGAGCTGGCGTTTGGTTCGCACGCCCTCGGCGTCGACGCGTAACCATCCCTGCATCGCCCCACCGCGCATCACGAACGGGTGCGCATGCGCCTTGGCCAGGAACTGATCGGTCTCCTCGGGGTCGACCCGGACCATCAGGCCGCCCTGGCCGCTGGCCGCGACCGACATGTTGCCGCGAACGAGGAAGGCGAGACCTCCGAACATCCTCTGTTCGCTGACATCGGGCTCGCCGGCGACCAGCTCACGAATGCGGTCGGCGAGATCCTCGTCGTACGCCACGCGAGGATCATCGTCTACCGACGACGGAGATGCCTCGCCGCCCGGCGCTTCTCCTCCGCGCGAGGAGCAGGAGCGAGTTCAAGGTCTCTTGCTTGCCGTGGCAGCGGGTGACGCGTCGGCTCTCCCGTCGTCTGAGTGCCCTGCGGGATGGTCCGGGCATCTCCAGACGTCGGAAACGGCTCTGCGGATTGGATCCGTGCGATGGTCTGCGCGATGGTCCCCTCACGCACAGCCCCGGATTCGGGCTCTTCCGGCCGCAATGCCCGCTGCCGACGGGATCCGGCGCTTCCCGCATGTCCATGCGGTTTGTGGCGGTCAGGTGAAGCGCGCCCGACAGGATTCGAACCTGTGACCTCTGGTTTCGTAGACCAGCGCTCTATCCGACTGAGCTACGGGCGCCTTTAGGGGCAGGGCCCCAGCCGGCCGATTGTAGCCATGGTCCAACCGATCTCAGCCGGGCGATCGAAGCGGCGCGCGCTTGTAATGCTGCGGACATGAGCGCTCGAGCGTGGGCAGCCTTCGGCGCCGTTTCGGTCCTGTGGGGGATCCCGTACCTGTTCATCAAGGTGGCGGTCGACGACGGCGTTCCGCCCGCGTTCCTGGCGTGGGTTCGGGTCGTGCTCGGTGCCGCGGTCCTGATGGCGCTCGCGTGGCACGCGGGTCTGCTGTCGTCGCTGCGTGGGCGCTGGGGGTGGCTCGCGGTTTTCGCCGTGGTCGAGATCACGCTGCCCTTCCCGCTGATCGCCGCGGGGGAGCTGCACGTCGCGTCGTCGCTCGCCGCGATACTGATCGCCGCGGCCCCTCTGTTCGTCGCCCTGCTCGCGATTCGCTTCGACGCCACCGAGCGGGTCACCGGCGAGAGGCTCGCGGGACTCGTGATCGGGCTCACCGGCGTGGTCGCGCTGGTCGGGATCGACGTGGCCGGAGAGGCGGATGAGCTTGTCGGAGCCGGGGCGATCCTCATCTCCGCGCTCTGCTACGCGATCGGCCCGATGGTCCTGAAGCGCCACCTCGCCGATCTCGATCCGCGCGCATCGATGGCGGCCGCGCTCGTGATCGCCGCCCTGGTGCTCGCACCCGCCGCGGCGATCGATCCGCCCTCGGAGGTCCCGTCGGGTTCCGCGATCGTGGCGCTGGTGGTGCTCGGCATCTTCTCCACCGCGACGGCGTTCGCGATCTACGCGACGCTCGTGGCCGAGGTCGGGGCCGGACGCGCCCTCGTGATCACCTACGTGGCCCCCGTCGTCGCGGTCGCGCTCGGGGTCGCGATCCTGGGCGAGCACCTGGGAGCCGGGGCGATCGCGGGACTGCTGCTCATTCTCGCCGGCTCGTGGCTGTCGACCGACGGGCGTCTGCCGCCCGGCCTCGCGGCGGTGGTCACCCAGATCAAGGCTCGGCGGCGGGCTACCGCGGCTACGCCGAGTCGAGGACCCGGCGTTTCTCCTCGGCTAGTTCCTCGTCGGTGAGGACGCCCGACTCGCGAAGCTGAGCGAGTCGCTCGAGCTGCGACACGCGCTGCTCCTCCGGAGCGGCCGTAGCGGCGGCGACGTCGGGCGAAGCCAGACGACGCTCGCGCCGCTCGCGCATGCGATCGGCGAGCCGCTGCGCGGTCCCCTGTGGTGACCACGTCGTCACCCGGTCGGGGAACTCCCGAATCACCTGGCGGCGAAGCAGCTCCGTGCCGAGCGCGAGCAGCGCGATCAGGAGGAGCGACGTAGGCAACCGCCGCGTCGCCTCGGTCGGGTTCCACCAGAAGATCAGCGCGAGCAGGATCACCAGCCCGCCGGACGCGAAGCGCGGCTGACGCAGGTAGGGCGTGACCCCGCGGCGTACCCAGGTCGCCGCCGCCGAGGGCCCCGCGAGCCACGCTGCGAGCACGATCACGATCCCGTAGCCGATGATTGCCTGGCCTGTGGCGAGGAGCAGCGAGGTCGCGATGTCCCACGTCGCCTGCGCGGGTCCCTCCGAGGCCGCCGTCCCCGTCAGTGCGTCGACGACCGCGCCGCCCGCGATCCGGTGCGCAAACAGCACCAGGATCCCGACCACGATGAACGCGACCCCGACAGCCCGAAGCGTCTCCCTGCGCCGGCCCCGATTGATGAAGATCGCGACCCCGTACAGCACGAGGGTAAGCGCGGTCAGAAACCACGCCAGGGTGCGCAGCAGGTCGGTCGCTTCCTGCGCCTCCTCAAGCTCGTCGGCCTGGAGGATCTCGATCTGAGCGGCGTCCTCGGGCAATTTGTCCGCGAGGTTGCCGCCGATCCCGACCTGGCTGCCGATCTGCGCGAGGATCGTGCGCAGGTCGAGCGTAACCACGCCGCCGCCCGTGGACACCCCGGGTAACTCGTCGTCTAGCAGGAGGATGAGATCCTCGTGCGCGACGCGGTTGGCGTTCTCCCACGCCGCCTGGACCCTGGGCTGCTCGAGCGCCCGCTGCGCGCCGGCGGTCGCCGCCTGGCGAAGCCCGCCGGCCGCCGGTCCCGCGAGCCCCTGGAACTCCGGGGGGAGCCGCTGCGCGATCTGGTCCTCGACGTCGACGTTGGCGTAGAGCTCGACGACGAGGAAGTCCGCGACGGCGTTGCGGATCTCTTCGTTTTGGAGCAACTGGCTGCTCGTCCGCGTCCAGGTCTCGGTCTCGAGAGCCTGGCGCTTGATCCACAGCGCGAAAACCGAGAAGAAGCCGATGATCGACCCCAGCACGATCAGGACGATCGCCACCACCCGGCGCGTGGAACCCGTGTCCGATCTCGGCTCCGTCACCTCGCCTCCCATAACCGACGGGCACCCTACGCGGTTCAGCCGCGCGGCGGGGGCTCTCCTTGGCCCCAAGCATCGAGCCCGCCGTCCACCACCACCGTCGAGCCGCTCACGTATCCGCCGCCCTCGGTGGCGAGGAACGCGATCACCTCACCCACCTCGTCGGCGCGGCCGAGCCGGCCCAGCGGCACCTGGCGGCGCGCGTCCTCCACCGCCTGCTCGCCGTACATCGAAAGCCCTTCGGTGTCGATGTTGCCGGCGGCGACGCACACCGCCCGGATCTCATACCGGCTCCATTCCAGCGCCAGGCTCGTCGCCAGGTTCTCGAGCGCTGCGCGGGCCGGTGACGCGTGCGCGAACCCGGGGATCCCACGCCGGGGAGAGAACCCGATGAACACGATCAGCCCGCCGGCGCCCGGAATCATCGACCGCGTCGCCACCTCGTGTGTCAGGTGCCAGGCGGCGTCGAGCGCCAGCGCGTGCACGGCGCGCCATCCCCGGGGCGAAATCTCCTCGGCGGGCGACTCGAACTGACCGCCGGCGTTGTTGACGAGCACGTCGATCGCCCCGAACCGCTCCATCGCCGAGTCGACCAGCCCGGTGACCTGGTCGGGCTTGCGGATGTCGCACGGCATCGCCATGCAATCGGCCCCCTCCGACTCGAGCTTCGCGCGAACGGCCTCCAGCGGCTCGGCCCGGCGCCCGCAGATCGCCACGCGCGCCCCGCTCGCAGCGAACGCGTTTGCCGTCGCGCGTCCGATTCCCGTACCACCACCGGTGATCAGGACGGCGCGCCCCGCGTTGGCGTCCGGCGCGAGGACGCCGTTCACAGGCCGCGCCACACGGGGTCGCGTTTCTCGGCGAACGCCTTCGGCCCCTCCTGCGCGTCCTCCGAGGCCATCGCGCGGTCATACGCCGGGATTCTCCCGTCGCGCAGCGCCCGGTAGCCCTCCTCGATCGACAGCTCCTCCGTCGCTGTCACGATCGCCTTCACGGCCCGCACCGAGAGCGGCGCGGCCGACTCGATGTCGGCGGCCAGCGCGCGGGCGGTCGGGAGCAGCTCCTCGCGCGACACGATCCGGTTGACGAGGCCCCAGCGTTCGGCGACCTCCGCCTCGATCGGCCGTCCGGTCAGCAGCATCTCCATCGCCAGCGCCCGCGGAATCCGCTTCGGCAGCCTGAACACCCCGCCGGCATCGGGCACCAGCCCGACCCTCACCTCCGGGACCGAGAAGCGCGCGTCCGAGACCGCCACGATCAGGTCGCATGCCAGCGCGAGCTCGAATCCGCCGCCCGCGGCGTACCCGTTGACCGCCGCGATCACCGGCTTGTCGAGGTCGAACAGCTCGGTCAGCCCGGCGAACCCTCCGACACCCCATTCCTCGGAGTCACCCGCCGCGGCCGCGACCATGTCCCACCCCGGCGAGAAGAACCGCCCCCCGGCGGCGGTCAGGATCGCGACCCGCAGCTCGGGGTCGTCGCGAAAGCCGGCGAACGACTCCCCCAGGGCCCGACTCGTCGCCGAATCGATCGCGTTCGCCTTCGGGCGGTCGATCGTGATCTCGAGCGTCCCCCCGCGCCGCTCGGTGCGGATCCCATCCATGACGGCGCAGCCTACGGAACCGCGACGGCGTCGGCGAGGCGCTCTGCGAGCCACGGGTCGTCTTTCAACCGCCGCTCCCGGACGCCATCGCACTCCCGCGGCGCTTGACGACGATGCCGTCGTCCCCGCGTCCACCTTTGACGCCACGCCACCGCGGGGGCTCGAGCGCACCACGCGCCTCGATCGGCGCCTCAGTCGAGGACGCGCTCGACGAGCAGACTGGCGCGTGACCGCGCAAAACGTGTAGGTTCCGTGCGCGGCTCGGAGCCCCCGCCGGGACCGGTTCGAAAGGGAGGAAATCGATGGATACGTCCACAGTCCGGCCGGCCGACTGGATAGCCGCGCTCGGCGGCCTGGTGCTGCTGATCGCCCTCTTCTTCCTGGACTGGTACAGCCTCGAGCTGGAGATCGCGCCGCTTGAGATCGGCGCCGCGTTCCTGGCCCAGGTCGAGCCGCCGACGGAGGTTCCGATTCCGCAGGTGGACGTCGATGAGACGATCGGCGCCTGGGACGGAGAGGGCTTCCTCGGCGCGATCGCCAACCTGATCATGCTCGCCGCAGCGGTGTGGGCGATCGTCGCCGTCGGGTTCCGCGCCGGTGTCGCCGACGTCGAGCTCGGCATCGAGGCCGGGAGGCTGACCATGCTGGCCGGCATCGCCGCCGCGATCATGGTCTTTCTGCGGATAATCTTCACCCCCGGCGGTGACGGGGTCGACACGAGCCTCGAGTTCGGCATCTTCGTCGCCCTCGCGGGCGCGATCCTGATCGCGCTGGGCGGCGTGATGTCCGGAGAGGGCGGGCCGAGGGCGCCCGCGGCGGCGCCGCGCCGCGAGCCGCGGCCTCCGCCGCCACCGACCGAGCCGCCTCCCCCACCTCCGCCGAGCGAGCCGCCGCCCCGCTAGACCCCGGGTCGTTCTGAGAGACGACGTGCACGGAGTACGGAGTCCTGCCGAACCGCAGGCGGTCGCGATTGAGCTTCAGCCACCCGACGCTTCCGTTGCCGAGCTCCGGCGCCCACCACCCCCCGCCAGGCGGGGCGACAGCGCTCGCCCGTGGGGCTGGGTCCGTGTCGTTGCCGATCGGGAACCGGCGGCCGCACCGCCCGCGAGCAGTGCTCGCGACCCAAACGCCTAGCCAACCTCTGAATCAGTCCATCGTCCCTCTGGTTCGTACTTGGCCTCAGCGGAGAGGGAGGGATTCGAACCCTCGAGAGAGCTTGCGCCCTCTACTCGCTTAGCAGGCGAGTGCCTTCAGCCACTCGGCCACCTCTCCGGGGGTCTCGCAAATCGGCTTGGTACACGCGGAAAGCGTCCAGTCGGGCGCGCCGCCGGAACAGCCGATCGGATGCATTTTGGCATCCGATGGGTCAATCGTTGGCTCCGCTGGCGGATGGGCGGCCACTTTGCCCGTCCGCGCTCAGACGGATCCAGCGCTCGCTGACGATCCGAGGGCGGCCTCGTCCAGCTTGAGCGCGGCCAGGCCGGCTCGCGCGCTCTCGACCGGTGCCCCCTCGGCGACGGCCAACAGCGCCGCACGCCACACCGCGGCGAGCATCATGCCGATCGGGGTGCCGCCCCCGTCGCTGATCTCGGCGAACAGCTCCGCGACCGCGTCGACGTCCCGGGCGGGATGGGGCTCGCCGAGGAGCCGCAGGAAGCCCTGACTCGACAGTGTCGACAGGTTCCACGCGGATCGGCCGCGCGAGCTCGTCACACTCGAGGAGCCGCAGGAGATTCCGGGTGGCTTCATCGCCACCTATGAGGACACGTCGGGGAACCCGATCTACGTCATGGACCAGGTGCTGGAGTCAAGCGGCGCCGAGGCGGGGGCGAGCGGCGCCGAGGCGGGCTGACGATGCACGCCCTGGTACTGATGGAGTCCAGAGGCACTACGCCACCGGACGACGACGTCAATCCCGACGCCGTCGACCGCGAGGCGCTGCTGTACCCCTGACGCTGCGGGGGGCCGTGGCACCCCGCGCGCCGAAAAGACGTCGCGCGATTGGTTCCGGCTAGGCTCGCGGCGATGGCCACGCAGGCGGAGCCCGCCACGACTCAAACGACGGCGGATCAATTCGCGCGCTATGAGGCAGCGTTCGAATCGATCCCGCCGCCATTCGCGTTCGTCGACCTCGACGCGATGCGGGCCAACGTCACCGACCTCCTTGGAATGGCGCGCGGCGTGCCGATCAGGGTTGCGAGCAAGTCGGTGCGCTGCCGTGCCCTGTTGCGATGGATCCTCGAGCGGGACGCCCGCTTTCGCGGCCTGCTGACGTTCACACTGCCCGAGACCCTGTGGCTCGCGAGGGAAGGATTCGAGAATCTGCTGCTCGCGTATCCGACCGCCGACCGCGAAGCTCTGGGCGAGCTCGCAACCCGAACCACGGGGGACCCCGACGGCGCGCCCGTGCTGATGGTCGACTCCGGCGCCCATCTCGACTTTATCGAGGCGGCGGTGCCCGCACGCTCCGCGCCGATTCGGGTCTGCATCGAGCTCGACGTCGGCTGGTGGCCCCTGGGGGGGCGGGTGAAGATCGGGCCGAAGCGCTCGCCGATTCGAACGCCCGAAGCGGCCGCCGCGCTCGCGCGCGCGATCGCTTCGCGCCGCTCGGTGCGCCTCGTCGGATTGATGGCGTACGAGGGACACATCGCCGGAGTCGGCGACGACGCTCCCGGGAGCCGGTTGCGGAACATCGCGATCCACGCCATGCAGCGGGCCTCGGCGCGCGAGATCCGCTCCCGTCGAGCCGCCGTCGTTGACGCCGTCTCGCGGGTCGCACCGCTCGAGCTCGTCAACGGCGGAGGCACCGGGAGCCTGGCGGCCACGGCATCAGAGCCCGCCGTCACCGAGGTGACGGCGGGGTCGGGCTTCTACGACCCGGTGCTGTTCGACCACTACCGCTCGCTGGACCTGCGCCCGGCCGCCGGGTTCGCGATGCCGGTCGTGCGAAAGCCGGGCGGCCGCGTGGCCACGGTGCTCGGCGGCGGCTACATCGCGTCGGGGCCGTCGGGAAGGGACCGCCTGCCCAAGCCCTACAAGCCGCGAGAGCTGCGTCTCGACCCCTTCGAGGGCGCCGGCGAGGTGCAGACCCCTGTCATCGGCGACGCCGCCGCGAGCCTGACGCTCGGTGACCGGGTCTACTTCCGCCACGCGAAGGCGGGGGAGCTCTGCGAGCGGTTCTCGAAGCTGTACCTCCTCGACGGCGACCGGGTCGTCGACGAGCTCCCGACATACCGCGGCGAGGGGAAGTGCTTTCTGTGAGCCGCCGGCGTCAGGCGGCCGGCACCGCCACCGCCCGTCCCAGTACGCGGTCTATATAGGGGTTCGCAAACCGTCCGTCCGGGTCGAGCCGCGCGCGAACCTGCTGGAAGTCCTCCCAGCGCGGGTACCGCGGCGCGAGCGTGGCCGCGGTCTGGAAGTGGCGCTTTCCCCAGTGCGGGCGGCCGCCGTAGGAGTCCATGATCTGCTCGACGCCGCGGAAGTAGCGCTCCCACGCCACCCCCCGGTACATGTGGACCGCGATGTAGCAGGTGGCGCGCTCGTGTGAGGGGCTGAGCAGCGACTCGTCTGGCGCGACGAACCGGACCTCGATCGGGAAGCTGACCCGGAGCGCATCGCGCTCGATCAGGTCGTAGATCCGCCGCACGGCCTCGGCGCCGTGCTCGCGTGGAATGCCGTACTCCATCTCGGTAAACCTGATGCGGCGCTCGCTCGCGTACACGCGATAGCTGCGGTCGACCTTCACCGAGCGCCCAATCCGCCCCGCGAGGAACCGGGCGAGCGGCGGCGTCAGCTCAGGGAAGCTGCGCGACAGGCGCGCGAACGCGGACGGGATCCAGTTCTCGACCACGACCTCGTTGATGAACTCGGTCGCCGTCGAGCTCGGGCGCGGCGGCCCCTCGGTGCGCTCACTCTCGCGCAGGACCGCGATCTCGGTGTGGGGGAAGGCATAGAACTCGAAATGGTCGTGCGCGTCAGCGAGCTCGTCGAGGTCGTCGAGCGTCTCGCCGAGCGGCGCCGGGCGGTCGACGCGCCGAATCGTGAAAGCGGGGACGGTACGCAGCGTGACCGAGTAGAGGATCCCGAGCGCGCCAAGCCCGACCCTCGCCGCGAGCAGGTCCTCGGGGTTACCGGGGCCCACCTCGACGACGCTGCCGTCGGCGACCACGAGCTCGGCCGCGTCGACCTGGGCCGAGAGGCTTCGAAAGGGTGCGCCGGTGCCGTGCGTCCCGGTCGAGATCGCCCCCGCGAGCGTCTGGCGGTCGATGTCACCCTGGTTCTCCATCGCGAGGCCATAGGTGTGCAGCGCCTCGGCGAGCGCGTGGATCGAGATCCCTGCCTCCACCTTGATCAGTCCCGACGAGCGATCGAGGTCGAGCACCCGATTCAGCCGCTCGAGCCGCAGCATCGTCCCGTCAGTGCAGGCGATGTCGGTGAACGAGTGCCCAGATCCCGCGGCCCGCACCGGCCGCCCGGCGGCCGCCGCGCGGCCGATCGCGTCGACGAGCTCGGCTCGGGTACCCGGACGCTCGATTACCGCCGGCGCGCAGCGCTGATCACCCGCCCAGTTCCGCCACTCGCTAGCCATCGCGACGAAGCCTAGAGCGAGCCGGTCACGCAGGTTCGAAGGAGTCTCCGCTGCATTACTTCGGTCCCTATTCGGCGGTTGGCCCGAACGGACCAACGAGCAATGGTGATCCAGAGGCAAGTTCGAGTCGATGTTCGGGTCGGGGATATCCGATCGCCGTGAAGGTCGAGAGCGCCTGGGCCGTGGCGACGTCGCCCTTGTGCCGTGTTGCGCGCACGAACGCAAGGTACGTCCATGTCTCCGTGGCATGGCGCGCTCATGCTGAAAGCTTGCACCAATGTTTTTAACGAGACTGCCACGCCTGACCGACCCAAGCATCTCGAGCGACGACCGTGTGCCGGAAGGCCCCAATCGTCGCGAATCCGATCCGCATCCTTCGGGCTAGGCTTGTGCCAGCCGCGCACGCCGAACCTGGAGGGGTGGCAGAGCGGTCGAATGCGGCGCTCTTGAAAAGCGCTGACCGGGCTTGACCCCGGTCCGGGGGTTCGAATCCCTCCCCCTCCGCTCGCGAGCCTCTCACCGTTTCCGACTGGGCGCTTAGGGTTCTCGCGCCATATGACCGGAACCGAGTCCGCCCGCTCGATCTTCGTGCGATTTCTTCGCTTCGGCGCTCTGGCCTGGGGAGGCCCGGCCGCCCAGATCGCGATGATCAAGCGCGAGTGCGTCGACGGGGAGGCCTGGGTCTCCGATGAGACCTTCAGAAAGACGCTCGCCGTCTACCAGGTCCTCCCGGGCCCCGAGGCGCACGAGCTGTGCGTCTACTTCGGCCGCCTCCGGGGCGGCAAGCTCGGTGGCTTCCTCGCCGGCCTCGGCTTCATGCTGCCCGGCTTCCTGCTCATGCTCGGCCTCTCCGTGCTCTACGTCGAGGCGGAGTTCTCGGAAAGCCTCGACGAGGTGTTCTACGGGCTCGCCGCGGCCGTTGGGGCGATCGTCGCCAGAGCGCTGGTGCGGCTCAGTGGATCGTTCCTCACCGACATACCGCTGATCGTGATCGCCGTGGGCGCGTTCGCGCTGACCGCATTCGCGGATGTGAGCTTCGTCCTCGTTCTCGCCGGCGGCGGGATCGCCTACGAGCTATGGACGGCCGCCGGCCGCTACTCGCGCCGGCTGCGCGCCGTCTCGCCGCTTCCGGCGACGGTCGTGTTCCTCGCCGGACTGGTGACGGTGTCGGTCACCATCGAGATCTTCCTCGAGGGCCTGAGAGCCGGCCTGCTCACGTTCGGCGGTGCGTTCACGGTGATCCCGTTCCTACAGGAAGCAGCGGTTCAGGACCAGGGATGGCTGACCGACTCCCAGTTCGTCGACGGGCTCGCAATGAGCGGCATTCTCCCGGCGCCGTTGATCATCTTTTCGACATTCGTCGGATACGTCGCGGGCGGCTTCGGCGGAGCCCTCGCGATGACGCTCGGGATCTTCCTGCCGGCGTTCCTGTTCCCGATCTTCCTTCACCGCTGGCTCGTCGCCGTCGCGGAGAACCCGCGGATCAGGCCGCTCCTGCTCGGCGTCGCCGCCGCGGTAATGGGGCTGATCGCCGCCGTGACGGTCGACATCGTGGAGACCGGGGTCGTCGACTGGCCCACCGCCCTGCTTGCCATCGGCGCGTTCGTGGCGCTGATGCGCTTTCACGCCAAGCTGACGGTGCTGTGGGTGGTCGTGGCGTGCGGGGTGATCGGTGCGGCGCTTCAGCTGACGATCGTCTGACCGAGCGGTAGACGGGGATGGCCTGTGCTACGCTGCCGCGCTGGTTCTTGACTAAGCTGACCAGGAAAGGGCAAAAGGCACGAATGAAGGAGAAGTTGAAGGTCTCCCCCGGCCTCGCGCCGATCGGCATGGCCGCCCTCGCGGTGGCCTCGATCCTCGGCGTAGCCGCGTGCGGCGGCTCCGACTCCGAGGGCTCGAGCGGCGGCGGGACCGTGAGCCTCGTCGCGTACTCGACCCCCCAGGAGCTGTACGAGGAGAGCATCGAGCCCGCGTACAACGAGACGTCCGACGGCGAGCGCGTGACGTTCGAGAACTCGTTCGGTGCCTCGGGCGATCAGTCGCGGGCGGTCGAGTCCGGGCTGCCTGCCGACGTCGTCCACCTCCCGCTCGAGCCCGACATGCAGCGGCTCGTCGACGCCGGGATCATCACCGAGGACTTCGACCACGGCAACAAGGCCAACGTCCAGAACTCCGTCGTCGTGTTCACGGTGCGCGAGGGCAATCCCGAGAACATCCAGGACTGGGACGACCTCGTCACCGGCGACGTCGAGGTGATCACGCCGAACCCGTTCACGTCGGGTGGCGCGCGATGGAACATCATGGCCGCGTACGGCGCCCAGCTCGGCAAGGGCGCGTCGGAGGAGGAAGCGCTCGAGTACGTCAGGCAGCTGCTCGAGAACACCCCCGTTCAGGACAAGTCGGCAAGCGACGCCCTGGCGACGTTCACAGGCGGAAAGGGCGACGTCCTGCTCTCGTACGAGAACGAGGCGATCCGCGCGCAGGAGGCCGGCGAGGACGTCGAGTACGTGATCCCCGACGACACGATCCTGATCGAGACCCAGATCGCGCTGTCCGAGGACGCCGAGAACCCCGAGGGCGGCCGGGCGTTCATCGACTTCCTGCTCTCGCCCGAAGGCCAGAGACTGTTCGCAGAGGGCGGCTACCGGCCGGTCGACGAGAAGGTGTTCGATGAGTTCTCGAAGGAGTTCCCGGAGCCGCCCGGTCTGTTCACGATCGAGGAGTTTGGCGGCTGGGATGAGGTCGCGACCGAGTTCTTCGATCCGGAGATTGGCTCGATCGCGGAGGTCGAGCGCAGCCTGGGGGGAGCCACCGAGTGAGCTCTCCCAGTGCGAGTCCCCCTGTAG
>Ga0081538_10000244_pt1 | contig 61457 bp, 51 predicted proteins | sample TabmetS5T2R1_FD_71022 | JGI IMG/M metagenome (GOLD analysis project Ga0081538, IMG submission 71022) | Tabebuia heterophylla rhizosphere microbial communities from the University of Puerto Rico - S5T2R1 | ecosystem: Host-associated > Plants > Roots > Rhizosphere ...
GTCGACCTCGGCGCGGAGAGCGGCCGGGTGGTGCTCGGCCGGTTCGACGGCAGCCGGGTCGCGCTGGAGGGGGTGGCTCGGTTCCCGACCCGCTCCCGACCCCACCAAGGCCGGCTCCGGTGGGACCTGGACGGCCTGTGGTCGCGGGTCCGGGCGGGCCTGGGAGCGGCAGGCGCCGCGGCGGGCACGGTCGACGCGGTCGGGGTGGACGCCTGGGGGGTCGACTACGGGCTCCTCGGCCGGGACGGAGCGCTGCTCGGCGACCCCGTCAGCTACCGTGACCCACGCACCAGAGGGATGGCCGAGGAGGCGATCGGCCGGCTGGGCCGCGAGCGGCTCTACCTGGCCACCGGCATCCAGCTCCTCGAGATCAACACCGTGTTCCAGCTGATCGCCGACGCCCGGACCGGGTCGCTTCGGCGGGCGGCGCGGCTGCTGCTGCTCCCGGACCTGTTCCACCACCTGCTGTCCGGCTCGACGGTGGCCGAGTACACGGTGGCGAGCACGACCGGCGCCTACGACATGGCCGGTGGCCGCTGGGCCGTCGACCTGCTCGGCGAGCTCGACGTCCCGACCCACGTGCTCCCGGAGGTGGTGGACGCCGGGACGGACCTGGGCCCGGTCAAGCTGGAGCTGCCCGGACTGGCGGCGGCGAAGGTGGTCGCGCCGGCAAGCCACGACACCGCCAGCGCGGTGGTGGGCGTGCCCTTCACCGATCCAGACGCCGCCTACGTCTCCTCCGGCACCTGGTCGCTGGTCGGCGTCGAGCTGACCGGGCCGGTGATCAACGAGGCGGCGATGGCCGCCAACCTGACCAACGAGGGCGGCGCGTTCGGCACGATCCGGCTGCTGCGCAACTCGAGCGGGCTGTGGCTGCTCCAGGAGAGCCGGCGGCAGTGGGCCCGGGAAGGCCGCGAGTACGGCTACGACGAGCTGGTCCGGCTGGCCGGGACGGCCCCGGGAGGGGTCAGCATCATCAACGCCGACCACCCCGAGTTCGTGGCGCCCGGCGACATGCCGGCCCGGATCCGGGCCTACTGCGCCCGTACCGGTCAGCCCGTGCCGACCGACGACGGCGCCCTCACCCGCTGCGTCCTGGACAGCCTCGCGCTCGGCTACCGGCTCGCGGTCGAGGACCTTGCCGCGGTGACCGGCCGCCCCGTCACCGCCGTGCACATCGTCGGCGGGGGCGCGCGCAACCAGCTGCTCAACCAGACGGTCGCCGACGTGACCGGCCTGCCGGTGGTCGCCGGGCCGGCCGAGGCGACCGCCCTCGGCAACCTCCTCGTCCAGCTCATCGCGCTGGGCGAGGTGGAGGACCTCGCCCAGGCGCGAGCGGTGGTGCGGGCCAGCGCCGGAGCGGAGATCCGGCTGGTCGAGCCGTTGGGCGCCGGTCGCCTGGCCGAGCGCTACGGTGCCTACCGCGAGCTGGTGGCGGCCGACCGGGCGGCCGCGTCCGGCGCCTGACGGCGCCACAGAGAGGAAGAACGGTCATGACCGAGCAGCCCCACGCCAACGGTCCCCGCCGCGACGTGGCGCCAGGCGTCCCCGCCGAGGTGGCGGCCATGCTGGACCGGGCCAACCGGCTCGGCGCCGACCCGACGGTGACCAACTACGGCGGCGGCAACACCTCCTGCAAGGTGCAGGTCGACCACGCCGCCACCGGCCAACCGGTCACCCTGCTGTACGTCAAGGGCTCCGGCGGCGACCTCGGCACGCTCCGCTTCCAGGGGCTGGCCGTGCTGGAGCTCGACCGGCTGCGCGGCCTGGACGGCCGCTACCGCGGCCAGGCGAACGAGGACGAGGTGGTGGAGCTGTTCGGATGGTGCGCCTACGGCCCGGGTGGGGCCACGCCGTCGATCGACACCCCGATGCACGGGCTGGTCGACCGGCCCCACATCGACCACCTCCACCCCGACAGCGTGATCGCCCTGGCGGCCAGCGCCGACGGGGAACGCCTGACCGCCGAGTGCTACGGCGGGCGGGTGGCGTGGATCCCCTGGATCCGGCCCGGCTGGGAGCTGGGCCGCCTCCACCGCCGGCTGCTGGAGGAGCACCCCGACCTGGAGGGGGTGGTGCTCGGCGGGCACGGCCTCACCTGCTGGGGCTCCAGCAGCGAGGAGTGCGAGCAGCGGGCCTTCCGGCTGATCCGCCAGGCGGCCGAGTTCATCGCCCGCACCGGACGGCCCGAGCCGCTCGGCCCGGTCCGCCCCGACCGGGCCGAGCGGCTGCCCGAGGCCGACCGCCGCGCCCGCGCCGCCGCCCTGGTCCCGCTGCTGCGCCGGATCGCCTCCACCGACGCCCGCATGGTCGGCCACTGGACCGACAGCGAGGTGGTGCTGGACTTCCTGTCCCGGGAGGCCCTGGACCGTCTGGTGCCGCTGGGGACCTCCTGCCCCGACCACTTCCTGCGCACCAAGGTCCGGCCGCTGCTGCTGGACACCGCCCCGGATGCGCCGCTGGACGAGGTGGAGGCACGGCTCGGGGAGCTGCACCGCGAGTACCGGGAGGAGTACCGCGCCTACTACCAGCGCCACGCCGGCCCCGGCACCCCACCGATGCGCGGCGCCGACCCGGCCATCGTGCTGGTGCCGGGGATCGGCATGTTCTCCTTCGGCAGGAACAAGCAGACCGCCCGGGTGACCGGCGAGCTCTACGTCAACGCCATCAACGCCATGCGCGGCGCCGAGGCCGTCTCGGCCTACCGGCCGGTGGAGGAGGCCGAGAAGTTCCGCGTCGAGTACTGGCAGCTCGAGGAGCGCAAGCTGCAACTGCTGCCCGAGCCCAGGCCGCTGGCCGGCCGGGTGGCCCTGGTCACCGGCGGCGCCTCGGGGATCGGGCGGGCCACCTGCCAGGCCCTGGCCGCCCAGGGCGCCTGCGTGGTGGTGGCCGACCTGGACCTGGCCGGGGCCGAGGCGCTGGCCAAGGAGCTGGGCGGGCCGGACACAGCCGTCGCGGTCGCGATGGACGTGGCCGACGAGGACGCCGTCAAGGCCGGGATCGCCGCCGGCAGCCTCGCCTTCGGCGGCCTGGACCTGGTGGTCAACAACGCCGGGCTGTCCAGGTCGGCGGCGCTGGAGGAGACCAGCGCGCAGCTGTGGGACCTGCAGCACGACGTGATGGCGCGGGGCTCGTTCCTGGTCTCGCGGGAGGCCGCCCGGGTCATGCGCCGCCAGGGGCTGGGCGGGGACATCGTGTACGTCGTCAGCAAGAACGCCGTCGCCGCCGGGCCCAAGAACGTCGCCTACGCCTCCGCCAAGGCGTCCCAGGCCCACCAGGTGCGGCTGCTGGCCGCCGAGCTGGGCGAGCACGGGATCCGGGTCAACGGCGTCAACCCCGACGGGGTGGTCCGGGGGTCGGGCATCTTCGCCGGCGGCTGGGGCGCCGACCGGGCCCGTGTGTACGGCGTCAAGGAGGAGGACCTGGGCAGGTACTACGCCCGGCGGACCCTGCTCCAGCGGGAGGTCCTGCCCGAGCACGTCGCCGGGGCGGTGCTGGCGCTGACCAACGGGTCGCTGGAGGTGACCACCGGGCTGCTGGTGCCGGTCGACGGTGGCGTACCCACGGGCTTCCTGCGCTGACCGGTGAACGAGGCGAACTGGGCCGGGAACCACACCTACCGGGCCGACAGGCTGCACCGGCCGTCGAGCCTGGAGCAGGTGCAGGAGGTCGTGGCCGTCGCTCCCCGGGTGCGGGTGCTGGGCTCGCGGCACTCCTTCACCGACATCGCCGACTCCGCGGAGCTGCTGACCCTCGAGCGCCTGCCCGCCGGCGTCGTGGTCGACGACGCGGCGGGCACCGCCTCCTTCTCCGCGGGCCTGACCTACGGCCAGCTCGCCGAGGTGTTGCAGGCCGAGGGTGTGGCCCTGGCCAACCTGGGATCGCTGCCCCACATCTCGGTCGCGGGCGCCGTCGCGACCGCCACCCACGGGTCGGGCGACGCCAACGGCAACCTCGCGACCGCGGTGGCGGGGCTCGAGCTCGTCACCTCCTCCGGCGAGGTCCTCACGGCATCCAGGGGCGAAGCCGACTTCGACGGCCTCGTCGTCGGGCTCGGCGCGCTGGGCGCGGTCACCCGCGTCACCCTCGACGTGGAACCTGCCTACCAGGTGCGACAGCGGGTGTTCGAGGGTCTTGGATGGGATGCCTTCCTGGACGGCTTCGACGAGGTCATGTCCGCGGGCTACAGCGTGAGCGTGTTCACCCGCTGGGGCGGGGCGGTCGACCAGGTGTGGGTGAAGAGCCGGGTGACCGGGGCGCCGGAGCCGGCCGGCGGTGACCTGCTCGGCGCGGCCGCCGCGACCGTCGAGCGGCATCCGATCCTCGGTCTCGACCCGGTCAACTGCACGCCGCAGCTTGGCGTGCCCGGCCTGTGGTCGGACCGCCTGCCCCACTTCCGCATGGGCTTCAAGCCAAGCAGCGGCCAGGAGCTCCAGTCGGAGTACCTGGTGCCGCGCCGGCACGCCGGGGCCACCATCCGGGCACTGCGCACGCTTGCCGGGACGATCCAGCCGGTGCTGCAGGTATCCGAGATCCGCACGGTCGCCGCCGACCGGTTGTGGATGAGCCCGCAGTACGGTCAGGACACGATCGGCGTCCACTTCACCTGGAAGCCCGAGCGGGACGCGGTGGAGCGGGTTCTTGCCGAGGTCGAGGCCGCGCTGGCCCCGTTCGGGGCGCGCCCGCACTGGGGCAAGGTGTTCCTCGCCGACGCGGCCGCCATCGCCGGCCTCTACCAGCGCCTGCCCGACTTCATCCGCCTGACGGAGCGCCTCGACCCGCGCGGGGCGTTCCGCAACGCCTGGCTGGACACCCGCCTCCTGGGGACCTGACCCTCGCCGCGTTGCAGCCAGCAGGCACCGCGCGATTCCGGGCGGCTGGAACGAGGATTGGGCGCTGGCAGCCAAGACGTGGCGAGCGCCCCGGGGCCAAGCTCCAGCCATGGCCCTGGCACGCACGCGACGCTGGCCGGTTGCCACCGCGGCCGTCCTCACCGTCACGGTGGTCCTGACCGTGCTGCAGTTCCCCTTCCCCCAGGTGCGGCAGGCGCTGTGGCGTGACCCGGACGCGCTGGCGGCCGGCCAGTGGTGGCGGCTGGTCACGCCCCTGCTGGTCCAGTACGACCCCGTCTGGCAGATCGTCGTGGTGCTCGTGCTCATCGCCGGCGTCGGCGCCTTCGCCGAGCGGATCTTCGGGCACGGCCGCTGGCTGCTGCTGTACTTCGGCTGCGGCGTGGTCGGTCAGGCGTTCGGCTACCGCTGGGAGCCGCCGGACGCGGGTGCCTCGGTGGCCGGCGCCGGCCTGCTCGGGGCCGTGTGCGCCTGGATGCTGTCGCCGGCCGGACCGCACCAGGCCCGCGTGCGCATCTGGGCGGTGGTCTGGCCGCTCGTCGGGCTGGCACTCACCGTCACGGGTGACATGCACGGCCCCCCGCTGCTGCTCGGCTTCGCCCTCGGCGGGTTGATGCTGTGGCGGGACCGGCGGCGCGAGCCACCAGGGTCGCAGCGGCACGCCGTGGCGGCGCGATCGTCGCCCCCGGCGGGGTGAGACTCGTGGCCAGGAGGAGGCGGGGCGGCACCCGTTGCTGACCAACCGGGTCCGGTGGAGCACCTCCTACGACCCGGTCAGCGGGCCTCCAGGAAGGTGACCACCGCCAGCACCCGGCGGTGGTCGTCGTCGGTCTCGGGCAGGCCGAGCTTGGTCAGGATGCTGCGGACGTGCTTCTCGACGGTGCCCTCGGTGACCCACAGCCGGCGGGCGATGCCGGCGTTGGAGCGGCCCTCGGCCATCAACGCCAGCACCTCGCGCTCCCGCGCGCTGAGCACGCCGAGCGGGTCGTCGCGCCGCTGGGCGGCCACCAGCTCGGCCACCAGCAGCGGGTCCACCACCGAGGCGCCGTTGGCGACGCGCTGCAGGGTGTCGATGAACTCCTCCACGTCGGTCACGCGGCTCTTGAGCAGGTAGCCGACCCCCCTGCCGCTGGCCAGCAGCTCCATCGCGTGCTCGACCTCCACGTGGGCCGACAGCACCAGGATGCCGGTCTCGGGGAGCTCCTGGCGGATCACCCGGGCCGCCTCCAGCCCCTCGGTCGAGTTGGTCGGCGGCATCCGGATGTCGACCAGCACCAGCTCCGGCCGCCGTTCGCGGACCACCGCCAGGAGCTCGGCACCGTCGCCCGCCTGCCCCACGACCTCGAAGCCCGAGCGCCCCAGCAGGCTGGCCAGCCCCTCACGGAGCAGGACGTCGTCGTCGGCCACGACCACGCGCGTCGTGGTCATGGCCGGGCCCGGCGGCGCAGGTTCGGCTCCAACGTCATGTCAGGATTATCGACCACACGCCCGCCGCGAGCACGCCGCGGCCGCCCAGCGGCTCCCTGGAGGCCGCGGCAGGGTCGGATACCCTGAGGGCGACGGGCCGCCGGCGGGCCGAACGGGAGGGAGCGTGGTGGTGGACGAGGAGGTCGGCGCGGTGATGCGCGCGGTCCGGCTGCACGCGCCGGGCGACCCTGCCCGGCTCGTCGCCGAGCGGCTCCCGACGCCCCGGCCGGGGGCCGGGGAGGCGCTGGTCCGCGTCCACGCGGCGGCGATCACCCGCGGCGAGCTCGACTGGCCCGCCGACCGGCTGCCCGCGATCCCCTCGTACGAGCTCTCCGGGGTGGTGGCCGCGGTCGGCGCCGGCGTCGAGCAGGTCAGGGTCGGGGAGGCCGTCTACGCCCTCGGCGACTTCGGCCGCGACGGCGCCGCCGCCGACTACGCCGTGGTCGACGCCGGGCTGCTGGCGCCCAAGCCGCGGACGCTCGACCACGTCCAGAGCGCCGCCATCCCCCTGGCCGGCCTCAGCGCCTGGCAGGGCCTGTTCGAGCACGGCCGGCTGGCGGCGGGGCAGCGGGTGCTGATCCACGGCGCCGCGGGCGGGGTCGGCGCCTTCGCCGTCCAGCTCGCCCACTGGCGCGGCGCCCACGTCGTCGGAACGGCCTCGACCGCCAACCTCGAGACCGCCCGCGCGCTCGGCGCCGACCAGGTGGTCGACCACACCGCGACCCGGTTCGAGGACGCCGTGGAGCCGGTCGACGTGGTCTTCGACACCGCCGGCGGGGACCGGCTGGCGCGGTCGCCGGCGGTGCTGCGGCCGGGCGGCCGCCTGGTGTCGGTCGCCGAGGAGCCGCCGCCTGGCGCCGCCGGCGTCACCGCCAGCTACTTCGTGGTCGCGCCCAACCGCCGGCAGCTCGTCGAGCTCGCCAAGGCCGCCGACCGCGGCGAGCTGCGGCCGGTCATCGACGAGGTGTTCCCCCTCGGCGACGCCCGCCAGGCGTTCGAGCGCAGCCTCGGCAACCACCGGCCGGGCAAGATCGTCCTCCGCGTCGCCGAGGGCTAGCGGCCCGCTAGGCGCCGCCACCGGGCCGGGCGGTCCCCTCGTCCAGGGTCATCGCCACCAGCAGGTCGAGCAGGTCGGCGATCCGCCGCGGGTTGCGGCCGCTGCGCTCCTGGACCCGCCGCAGGCGGTACTGCGCGGTGTTGGGGTGCACCTGGAGGCGTTCGGCGGCCACCCGCAGGTTCAGGTCGGCGTCGGCGAACGCCCGGACGGTGGCGATCAGCACGCCGCCGCGGGCGCGGTCCTCGTCCAGGAACGCACGCACCCGCTGGTCCACCAGCCAGCGCGCGGTGTCGTCGGCGCGCAGCGCGAGGTAGTCGAACGGCGACAGCCGCGGGAGCGCGACCACCCCGCCGCCGCCGGCGACGCCCTCCAGCGCCGTGCGCGCCTCCAGGTAGGCGCGCGGCAGCTCGGCGACGCCGGCCGCGACGGTGCTGATGCCCATGGCGAGCGGCATGCCCTCCCTGCGGAGGCGGTCCCAGGCCGCCTCCAGGTGGTCGCAGAGCCCCGCCGGGTCGGCGCCATGGCACAGGACGGGCACCGCCACGATCTCCCCCTGGCGCACCACCGCCAGCGTCCTCGACTGCCACGGCAGCGCCCGGGTGATGGTCGCGCTCGCGGCGAGCGGCGCGTCGGCGTCGGCCCGCGGGCCCACCACGACCGCCAGCGCCACCATCATGGGGGCGCCGTCCCCCAGCCCGTAGGTCCGGGCGGCCGCCAGCAGCGGCCCGTTGGCCGGCACCGCCCCGGCCAGGAGGTGCTCGAGCAGGTCGCGGCGCTGGCGGTCGTCCTCGGCGACCAGGTACTGCTGGGACTCGACGTAGGCGCGCCCGGCGTGGGTGCTGACGAAGTCGCAGTAGCGCAGCAGCGGCGCGTTGAGCGTCAGGGCGGCCTGGTGGCCGAGCGGCGTGTCCCCGGCGGTGGCAAGCACCGCGTCCCAGAAGACCTGCTGGCCGACCCGGAAGGCGTTCAGGTAGTCCTCCAGGGCGAACCCCGCGCGGGCGCGGCGCATCGCGCCCGCGCGCACGAAGGCGACGTCCTCCAGGGTCGCGTCGCGCTCCTCCAGCAGCAGGCACAGCTTGGTCCGGAAGTGCTTGCCGGCCTGGTCGCGCACGTCGACGAAGAACGGCTCCTCCTGGGCCGCGTAGGCGGGGACCTCGGCGCGGATCGCCGCGACCGCCGCCTCGACCAGGGCGCCGGAGCGCTCCAGCAGCGTCGACAGGATGCGGCGGCGTTCGGCGCGAACCGCCCCGTCGCCGTCGACCGCCCCGACAACCACGCTAACCATGCCTAATCCTTCCCATCCGTTCGTGGGGTGTCAACAAGGTGCACGCCGGCGAGCGGCCCCGGAGTTGGACGCAGGCGACAACCGTGGCCGTCGAAGTTTGGTGGCTGCGACCGACGACGGCACCCCGCCCCGCACGTACGGTTGGCGGCATGAACCTCGGGGGACCGGCGCTGGGGTGGGGCTGACGTGCCGCCGCTGCTGCGCGTCGACCGGCTCACCGTGCGGTTCGGCGGCGTCACCGCCCTCGACGAGGTCTCGTTCGTGGTGGAGCCGGGCCAGGTGTGCGGCCTCATCGGCCCCAACGGCGCCGGCAAGACGACCCTGTTCGACTGCGTCAGCCGGCTGACCCGGCCCCAGGCCGGCCGGGTCGAGTTCGACGGGGGCGACCTGCTGGCGCTGCCGGCGCACCGGGTCGCCGCGCTCGGGATCGCCCGCACCTTCCAGCACCTCGGCCTGGTCGGCTCGCTCACCGTCCGCGAGAACGTGATGCTCGGCGGCCAGCACGCCTCCCGGACCGGCTTCGGCGCGGCCGCGCTGCGGCTGCCGGTGGTGGGCCGCGAGGAGCGCGCCGTGCGCCGCCGCGCCGACGAGGTGCTGGAGCGGGTGGGCCTCGCCCACCTGGCCGCGCGGCCCGCCGCCGGGCTGCCCTACGGCACGCTCAAGCGCATCGAGCTGGCCCGGGCGCTCGGCGCGGCGCCGCGGCTGCTGCTGCTCGACGAACCCGCCAGCGGCCTGTCCCATGGGGAGGTCGACGAGCTCGCCGCGGTGGTCGCCGGCCTCCGCGACGACGGCGAGCTGACGGTGCTGCTGGTCGAGCACCACATGGGCCTGGTCATGCGCATGTCCGACCAGGTGGTGGTGCTCGACTTCGGCCGCAAGATCGCCGAGGGCGCGCCGTCGGCGGTGCGCGAGGACCCGGTGGTCGTGCGCGCCTACCTGGGGGTGCCGGCGTGACCGCCCTGCTGGAGGTCGAGGACCTCCGTGCCGGCTACGGGCCGGTGCGGGCGCTGCACGGGGTCGACCTCACCGTCCAGGAAGGCGCCGTGGCCGCGATCCTCGGCCCCAACGGCGCCGGCAAGACGACCACCCTGCGGGCCCTCACCGGCATGGTCCGCACCAGCGGGAGGGTCGTCTTCGACGGGCGCAGCCTCGCGGGGCTGTCGACCCCGAGGATCGTGCGGCTCGGGGTGGCGCACGTGCCGGAGGGGCGCGGCACCTTCCCGGCGCTCACCGTCGACGAGAACCTGCGGCTGGGCGCCTGGACCCGCCGCGACGCCGCCGCGGTCCGGTCGGACCTCGACGGGTGCTACGGCATGTTCCCGCGGCTGGCGGAGCGCCGCGGGCAGGCCGCCGGCAGCCTCTCCGGCGGCGAGCAGCAGATGCTGGCGATCGCCCGCGCGCTGCTGCTGCGCCCCCGGCTGCTGCTGCTCGACGAGCCCTCGCTGGGGCTGGCGCCGATGGTCACCCGCGCGCTGTTCGAGGTGCTCGGCCGCGTCAAGCGCGAGCGGCGCACCACCATGCTGCTGGTCGAGCAGAACGCCAACCTCGCGCTCGAGCTGGCCGACCAGGCCCACGTGCTGGAGGCGGGCCGCACGGTGCTGGCCGGCCCGGCCGAGCAGGTCAGCGCCGACGACAACGTCCGGCGCTCCTACCTGGGCTACTGAGGAGGGCGATGGAACGGTTCCTGCAGGTGGTGGTCGACGGCGTCGCCGACGGGTCGATCTACGGCGCGCTGGCGCTGGCGCTGGTCCTGATCTTCCGCTCGACCGGGATCGTCAACTTCGCCCAGGGCGAGATGGCGATGTTCGCCACCTTCATCGCCTGGGGCCTCTACGACGGCGGCCGGCCGCTGTGGGTGGCGCTGCTGGCCGCGTTCGCGGCCGCGTTCCTCGGCGGCATGGCGATCGAGCGGCTGCTGATCCGCCCGGTCGAGGGCGCCGGCCCGCTCACCCTGGTGATCGTCACCCTCGGGCTGTTCATCCTGGTCAACGCCGCGGCGGGCTGGATCTGGGGGTTCACCAACCGTGGCTTCCCGTCGGCGTTCCCCAGCGGCGTGGTGCGGCTCGGCGAGGTCGCGCTGTCGATCGAGTCGCTGGGGATCATCGCCGTGCTGCTGGCCGTCGTGGGGCTGCTGGGCCTGCTGTTCCAGCGGACCAAGGTCGGCCTGGCGATGCGCGCCGCGGCGCAGAACCCCGACTCCAGCCGCCTGGTCGGCATCGACGTCGGCCGCATGCTGATGCTCGGCTGGGGCCTGGCGGCGCTGCTCGGCGCGCTCGCCGGGGCGCTGGTCGCGCCGCGGCTGTTCCTCGACGTCAACCTGATGGGCGGGGTGCTGCTGTACGCCTTCGCGGGCGCGGCGCTGGGCGGCTTCGACTCGCCCGCCGGCGCCGTGGTGGGGAGCTGGATCATCGGGGTCACCGAGAACCTCGCCGGCACCTACGTGCCCGCCGTCGGCGCCGACCTCAAGGTGCTGGTGCCGCTGGCGGTCATCTTCGTGGTGCTGCTGGTGCGCCCGTCGGGGCTGTTCGGCTCCCCGGAGGTGACCCACGGGTGAGCGCCTTCCGGGTCGAGGCCGGCGGCCGGCGCCACCGGGCGCTGCGCGCGGCGGCGCTCACCGCGGTGGTGCTGGTCGCGGCCGCCATCCCGTTCAACAGCGACCGGGTGGTCGTCGGGCAGCTGACGCTGGTGCTGGTCTACGCCGTGGCCGCGCTCGGGCTCAACCTGCTGGTCGGCTACAGCGGGCAGATCTCCCTCGGCCACGGCGCCTTCTTCGCCATCGGCGCGTACACCGCGGCGACGATGGTCGCCAAGGCGCACCTGCCGTACCTGCTGACCCTGCCCGCCGCGGCGCTGGTCACCTTCGCGCTCGGCTTCGCCTTCGGGGTGCCGGCGCTGCGCCTGCGGGGGCCGTACCTGGCGCTGGTCACCCTGGCGCTGGCGATCGCGACGCCGCCGCTGGTCAAGCGCTTCGAGGGGCTCACCGGCGGCGTGCAGGGCATGAGCGTGCCGCAACCGGCGGTCCCCGGCTGGCTGCCGCTGGACCCCGACCAGTTCCTCTACCTGCTGGCGCTCGCGGTCGCCCTGCTGGCGTTCCTGCTCGCCGCCAACCTGACCCGGGGCGGGCTGGGACGGGCGCTGGTCGCGATCCGCGACAACGAGCGCGCCGCGACCACCATGGGCGTGGACCGCGCGCGGGTGAAGACCCGCGTGTTCGCGGCCAGCGCGGCCTACGCCGGCGTCGGCGGCGCGCTGTTCGCCCTCACCCTGGGGTTCGTGGCGCCGGAGTCGTTCGGGCTGGCGTTGTCGTTCGGCTTCCTGGCCGCGATCGTGATCGGCGGGCTCGGGACCGTCGGCGGCGCGCTGTTCGGCGCGCTGTTCATCGAGTTCGTGCCGCAGTACGCCGAGCGCGTCAACCAGGCGCTCACCGGGGTGGTCTACGGCGCCACCCTGATCGCCGTCATCTACCTGCTGCCCGGCGGGGTCGCCGGGCTGCTGCGGTCGCTGCGGCGCCGCCTGGTCGAGGTGGCCGAGCCCCCGCCGCCCGGTGCGCCCGCGGCCGGCGAGGCGGGCCTTCAGGCCGGCGCCGTCTCGCCGGCGGGAAGGGGGCGCCTGCCGGCCAGCTAGATCGTCGTCGACGTCCACGCCCTGCAAGGAGGGTCCCATGGTGGGAGGTAGGAGCAAGACCGGCCGGGTGCGGCTCCCGCTGCTGCTGCTGGCGCTGGTCCTGGTCGCGGCCGGCTGCGGTCGCGACGAGGGCGGCGAGGCGGCCGGCGCGGCCGACCCGGGCATCACCGACACCAGCGTCAAGCTCGGCGGCAGCTACCCGTTCAGCGGCCCCGCCTCGGCGTACGGCACCATCGCCAAGGGGGCCAACGCCTACTTCAAGTTCACCAACGACAAGGGCGGCGTGAACGGCCGCAAGATCGAGTTCGTCACCCACGACGACGGCTACGAGCCGCAGCGCGCGCTCACCAACGCCAGGAGGCTGGTCGACCAGGACAAGGTCTTCGCGCTGTTCAACACCCTCGGGACCGCCAACAACATCGCCATCTGGGACTACGCCAACCAGCAGAAGGTGCCGCAGGTGTTCGTGGCGACCGGCGCCTCCAACTTCGGCGCCGACGTCGCCGGCCACCCCTGGACCAGCGGCTGGCAGCCCAACTACGTGACCGAGGCGCGGGTCTACGCCGAGTACCTCAAGCAGGAGAAGCCCGACGGCAAGGTCGCGGTGCTCTACCAGAACGACGCCTACGGCAAGGACCTGCTGGGCGGCTTCAAGGCCGGCATCGAGGGCTCCGGCATCGAGGTCGTGGACGAGCAGAGCTACGAGGCCACCGCGCCCTCGGTCGCCTCGCAGGTGAAGCAGCTCGCCGGCTCCGGGGCCGACGTGTTCCTCAACATCTCCACGCCGAAGTTCGCCGCGCAGTCCATCGCCACCATCGCCCAGACCAGCTGGAAGCCGCTGCACGTGCTGAACAACGTGGCCGCCTCCAAGGCGCAGGTGCTCAAGCCGGTCGGCCTGCAGCACGCGCAGGGGATCGTCTCCACCGCCTACTTCAAGGACCCCGAGGACCAGCAGTGGGCCAGCGACGCGGCGATGGTCGAGTACAAGACCAACCTCGCCAAGTACGAGCCCGACGCCGACCCCAACGACCCCTACAACGCCTACGGCTGGACGGTCGCCAACACCATGGTCAAGGCCCTGGAGCAGATGGGCGAGCCGACCCGCGCGGCGCTGATGGAGGCGGTCCGCAACCTGTCCCTCGACGTCCCCATGCTGCTGCCTGGCGTCAAGGTGCAGACCAGCGGCAACAGCGACGGCTTCCCGATCGAGGCGATGCAGATCACCCAGTTCAAGGGGGAGACCTTCCAGCTGCAGGGCAACGTGATCCAGGCGCCGGCGCAGTAGCCGGGCCGCCCGGGGTTTGCCCCTCCCCGAGCGGGGGAGGGATGGCCTCGCCATGGCCCGGATCAAGCTGGACCTCGACCGCACCGTCGGGACGGTGGACCGGCGGATCTTCGGGGGGTTCATCGAGCACCTCGGCCGCTGCATCTACGGCGGCGTCTTCGACCCGGGGTCGCCGCTGGCCGACGACCGCGGCTTCCGGCGCGACGTCCTGGACGCCCTGCGCCCCCTCGGCGTGCCGGTGCTGCGCTGGCCTGGCGGCAACTTCGCCAGCGGCTACCACTGGGCCGACGGCGTCGGCCCGCCCGAGGCGCGGCCGCGGCGCATGGAGCTGGCCTGGCACGCCGAGGAGCCCAACCGGTTCGGCACCGACGAGTTCCTGGCCTACTGCCGCGCGCTCGGGGCCGAGCCCTACGTCTGCCTGAACATGGGCAGCGGGACCCTGGACGAGGCCCAGGCCTGGGTCGAGTACTGCAACGGCGGCGGCGACACCCACTGGGCCAACCGCCGGCGGGAGAACGGGCACGCCGATCCCTACGGGGTGCGCTACTGGGGCCTCGGCAACGAGCTGTACGGGCCCTGGCAGATCGGCGCGATGTCCGCCGAGGCGTACGTGGCCAAGGCGCGCGAGTGGGCCAAGGTCCTGCGCTGGACCGACCCGCAGGTGCAGCTGGTCGCCTGCGGCCAGAACGGCTGGAGCGAGTGGGACCGCGTCGTGGTCGACGGGCTGGTCGCGGAGGTCGACTTCCACAGCATCCACCTCTACACCGGCTCGAACGACTACTGGGCGAACGTCCTGGCGCCCCACCAGGCCGAGCGGGCGCTCCGGACCTGCCAGGCGCTGATCGACCGCGCCCGCTACCTCCAGCGGGTCGACCGTCCCGTGCACGTGGCCTACGACGAGTGGAACGTGTGGTTCCGTGAGCGGGAGGCCTCCGGCGGGCTGGAGGAGCGCTACACCCTGGCCGACGCGCTGGCGGTCGCGACCTACCTCAACGTCTTCGTGCGGCACTGCCGAACCGTGCGGATGGCCAACCTCGCCCAGCTCGTCAACGTCATCGCCCCGGTCGTCACCAGGCCCGACGGGCTCTTCCTGCAGGCCATCCACCACCCGCTGCGGCTGTACGCCGAGCACACCCTTCCGGTCGCGCTCGACGCCCTGGTCGACTGCGACACGGTGGGCTTCGCCGACCCGCCCTCGCCCGACCCGGAGGCCTACCGGGTCGCCGACCTGGGACCGTTCAAGGTGCTGGACGTGGCCGCCACGCGCGACCAGGACGCGCGCCGGCTGGTGCTCGCGGTCGTCAACCGCGCGCCCCAGGCGGCCGTGCACGCCACCGTGACCATCGGGGGCGCGGCCGCCGGCGGCCAGGTGACGACCTGGCGGGTCGACGCCCAGGGTCCGGGCGCCCGCAACGACTTCGACCGCCCCGACGAGGTCACCGTCCGGGAGGAGCGCCGCGCGCTGGACGCCGACCGGCTGGAGGAGGCCTTCCCGCCGCACTCGCTGACGGTGCTGGAGCTGGAGCTCGGCTAGCGCGTCACCAGCGAGGTCACCGCCGGCCGCTCCAGCAGCCAGGCCAGCGCGACCTGGGCGGGCGAGGCGCCGCGGTCCTTGGCCACCGCCACCAGCACCTCGACGCCGAATGCGCGCTCCCGCCTCGCCGGACCGTGACGCGCAGTAGCGTACGGAACCTACGGGGCGAGCCAGTTCTCCACCCGGAGGTCCGGGACGCGACGGAAATGGCGAACGTTGGCGGTGACGACGATCAGGTCCCGGGAGCGGGCGATCGAGGCGATGCGCAGGTCGGGCTCGTCCAGGCGCCTGCCCGCCGACTCCAGCTCCGCCCGCAGGGGGCCGTAGACCTCGGCGGCCCGCTCGTCGAACGGCAGCACCAGCAGGGCACCGACGACGAGGTCACGAACCTTCCGGGTGAGGGTGGCGCCGCCTCGCTTCGCCGCTGCGTACAGCAGCTCTCCCAACGCGACGGCGGTGGTGAACTGCTGCTCGGGCGGCGTCCGGGCGAGGCGGCGGATGAGGGCGAGCGGAGGATCCCGCCGCCCGACCGCGCTGAGCACGTCGGTGTCGAAGCAGTACACGGTCATCAGCCCAGGTCGGGCGCGGCCCGGTCGCGCGCGTGGCGACGCCCGACGACGCCGGGTCAGGCTCCCCTGCGGGCCAGGTCCTCCGTCCGCGGGTCGTCCATTGCCGCGCCGGGCATCGGGGGCACCATCAGCAGGCTGAGCGCGAGCCCGGACAGGCCGGCGAACACCACCGAACCCGTCCACAGCTCCGCCGGCCAGGCGATGCCGTCGGTCAGCTGCAGGACCAGGAAGTACGAGGACCACAACGCCAGCGGGGTGACGGTCGCCACCAGGCGGTGGGCGCCGACGCCGCCGGCGCCGCCGCTCCGGCGCGCGATCGACCAGTCGGCCACCAGCCCTCCCGCCGCCGCGGCGGCCACCAGCTCGCCGTGGGCGAACTCCTGGGTCGCGGTGGTGAGCACGGCCACCGCGGTGAGCAGCAAGGTGGCGCTGCCGAACGGCGGCCGCCAGCGCCGCAGCAGCAGCAGCACCGGGGCGATCAGCAGCAGGTTGGTCACCAGCACGCTGGCGACGCCGTGCTGCCTGGTGTACGACAGCGACGGGAACCCGCCGGCGAACTGGCCCGCCCACCGCTCGAACGGCCGCGTCGGGGCGGGATCCCGGAAGGCCGACAGGTAGAAGAACAGGAACGAGACCAGCACCGTGGCGAAGGTCAGCGACAGCAGCGCCGGCAGCAGGGCCCGCAGCGAGGGCGCCGCGCCGGGCCGGTCGGAGGACCAGGCGGCCCGCAACGGGGTGGTGAACACCAGCAGGGCGCCGACGAACAGCCCGATGTGGGTCGGGCTGAGGGCCGCCTCGACCTCCCGCTCGACCCCGAAGACCGTGTGCCAGATCCCGTCGCCGACCCCGCTCACCAGGAAGACCGTCACGCCGACCAGGCCGAGCCCGTAGCCGACCGGCACCGCCGCGCGTTCCCGGCGCCGCCCGGCGGCGGCGAGGGTCCGGGCGACCATCCAGGCCATGAGGGCGGCGAAGCCCGAGTACAGGACGCCGTGCCAGGGCGTGAAGAAGGTCTCCAACCGGCTGGCGTTCTGGTGCGCCCAGGCGTCCAGCACCATCCCGGTGACCACCCAGGCGCACAGTGCCGCGGTCACCATGTCGTCTCGCCAGCTCGTCCGTGGCATGGCGCAACTCCTCTCGCGCCGATGGACCGTTGCGGGGGAATCGACAAATTAGGAGTTCGGCCTGGCGAGTTGTAAAACTACCGCGAACTTCGGCTCTTGTGCTTGCTTCGATCCATTCCCCCTGCACGCAAGCCTCGTCGAAGGGAGGACGCGTGGCTCCCACCGCAACCCTCAGAGCCGCCCTGGTCACCCTCCTGCTGCTGGTCGCGCTGCCCGGGGTGGCGGCTGCCCAGGACGGGCAGGCCATGGTCCGGGTGGTCCACCTGTCGGTCGGCGTTCCCGCCGTCGACCTCTACGTCGACGACGCCAAGACGATGTCGGCGGTGCCCTTCAAGACCGCCTCGAAGTACCGCTCGCTGCCGGCGGGCACCCACACGCTGGCGATCCGGCCGGCGGGATCGGCGCCGAGCTCCCAGCCCCTGGCCTCGGCGCGCGCGTCCGTCCGCTCCGGCGCCCCCTACACCACCGCGGTGCTCGGCGCCGCGGCGGCGTCCCGCGCGGTCGTGGCCAAGGACGACTTCGCGGCGCCGCCCGCCGGTCGGGCCAAGCTCCGGGTGATCGACGCCGCCCCGGAGTCGCCACCGCTGGACATCGCGGTCGCGGGCGGCCCGGTGCTCTTCAGGGACCTGCGGTTCGGGGAGGTGACCCCGTTCGTGACCGTCGCGGCCGGCAGGTTCAGCATGGAGGTCCGCGCGGCCGGCACCCCCAAGGTGCTGTTCACGCAAGGCGCCACCAGGATACCGGCCGGCATGATCGTCACCCTGGCCGGCACGATCACCGCCGACGGCAAGATCGAGACGTTGCCGATCCTCGACGCCGCGGGCGCCGGCAACCTGCCCCGCGGTGGCGTCGCGACCGGCGCCGGCGGCAGCGCCGGGGGCCGCGCCCCGTGGCCACTCGCCCTGCTGCCGCTCGCCGGCCTGCTCGCCGCGACGGCCTGGGCGGCCGGACGGCGACCGCGGCGCCAGGCGGTCGCGCATCGCTAGCAGGTCGCATGCGGCGCGTTCGTCGGTGGCGTGGCGTCGGCGCGGGCGGACGTCGACCGTACGTGGGCAGGCACGAGGCCCAGCGCCGGAGTGCCGCGGCCCGCGCGGCCGTGGCGCTCGTCGTGGCCGTGGCGGCGGGCGCCCTTGTCGCCGTCGTCGGCTTCGGCTCGACCGGCTCACGCGTCGACCCGGCCGGTGGCCGGGGCCCGCCGGCGTCCTACCTGATCGCCGCCCCCGGCTTTGGCGCCGGCCTCCAAGGATGGCGGGCCTTCCCGGGGACCTTCGCCGCCAAGGGCCGGCTCGGCGACCCCACCGCCTCGTACGCCAGCGTGCAGCGGGACCCGACGGTCCCGGCCGTCCGGCATCCCGCCACGCGCTCGCCGCTGACCGGCCTCGCCACCCGCGTGCGCGTGTCGGCGACCGCCGGCATGGCGTTCCGCGCCACGGTTCGCGTGCGGGCCTCGAGGCCGGGCACCACCGTGCTGGTGCGGCTGTCCGAGCGGGTGGGGGACACCGACGTCGGCGGCGGCGAACGGCGCGCCAGGCTGCCCGGCACGGGCTGGCGTCAGGTCGCGGCGGCGCACCGGGTGGTCCGCACCGGCAGCGCCGTCTACCTCGAGATCTCGGCGCTGGCGCTGCCCCCGGGGGAGACCCTGTACGTCGGCCAGGCGCAGGTGACCAGCCCGTGACACGGCGCCGGGCCGCGCTTGCGCTGCTGGTCCTGGCGCTCGTCGCGTGCGGTGAGGCTCCCTCCCCGCGCCCCGCGGCTCCGGCGCCCGTCGCCACGCGGAGCACCCGCCCGGCAACCGCGACCACGGGGCTGGCGCGGGCGGCGGCGCCGCCGGTCCGGATCAGGATCCCGGCCATCGGCGTCTCCGCGGCCGTGGTCCGCCTCGGCCTCAACCGCGACGGCACGCTGCAGGTGCCGGCCGACTTCGGGGTCACCGGCTGGTTCACCGGCGGCCCGGCGCCCGGCGAGACCGGCCCGGCCGTGATCGCCGGGCACATCGACTCGCGCCGCGGCCCGGCCGTGTTCTACCGCCTGCACGCGCTGCGACGGGGGGACGGGGTCGCCGTCGAGCGCGCCGACGGGACCACCGTCCAGTTCGCCGTCGAGGGCTCTGCCCAGTACCCGAAGCGGGCCTTCCCGACCGAGGCGGTGTTCGGCCCGTCGCCCGACCCGCTGCTGCGGCTGATCACCTGCGGCGGCAGCTTCGACCGTTCGCGCCGGAGCTACCGGGACAACGTCGTGGTCACCGCCCACCTCGCCTCGCCCTGAGCGGCCGCCGCCCACGCCGCGCCGGACCGCTCAGCGCGTGGGGAGCACCCTGGCCGGGTTGGCGCGCACGATGCGGTCGACCGCCTCCCCGCCGACCCGCCGTTCGAGCCGCGGGAGGAAGGTCCGGCCGAGGACGTCCATGCCGGGCCCGCCGCCGTAGGCGCGCAGCGCGCTGCGGCGGGCGGTGTCGGTGCCCAGCAGCACCCGGGCGTGGTGGCCGCTGCCGACCAGCTCGGCGACCAGGGCGACGAGCTGGGACTCCGGCCGGTGCATGACGCGGCCCACCTGGTCGTAGAGCAGGTAGGCGCCGCGGTCGGCCAGCTCGCGGTGCAGGTCGGCGTCGGGGTTGCGGTCCATGTGGGCCAGCACGACCCGCTCGGCCGGCACGCCGCCCCGCTCCAGCAGGTCGAGCAGCTCGTGGGCGAAGGTGCCGGCCTCGCAGTGCACCGCGACCGGCACGCCGGTCCGGCGGGCGGCCTCGGCGCCGACCTCCAGGCGGCGCCGCTCGGCCGGGCTCAGGCGCTGGTAGGACGCGCCCAGCTTGACGAGGCCGGCGCGGACCTCCGTCGGCGAGGGGACGGGCCCCTGCCAGTCGCGCCCGTCCATCCCCACGGTCAGGTCCTGGAGCAGCACCTCCAGCAGCGGCCCGGCCGGCTCCCGGAGGGCCCAGTGCCCGGCCGGGTAGTGGGCGTCGCGGTGGAAGCCGGTGGCCGCCACCACCTGGACGCCCGTGCGCTTGGCCACCTCGGCCAGCTTGCGGGGGTCGCGGCCGAGCCCGACGGGCGTCAGGTCCACGACCGTGCCGATGCCGCTCGCCCCGACCCTGTCGACCTCCTCGGCGATGCGGTCGAGGTCGTCGTACTCCTCGCCCGGCAGCGCCGGCGTGGTGAGGAACAGGTGCTCGTGGGCGTCGACGCGGCCGAGCCGGTCGGGGGCGAGCGGCCCGAGCACGCCCTGCACGGTTGGCGGCATGGAGGCTCCCAGGTGGCCTTGACGGACCCGCGGCAACGTACCAATATCCGGTCGTCCGTACCAGTTGAGCGGGGCGGCATGACAGGACAGGTCGACTGGGCCAGGCGGCTGCGGCTGGAGCCGGCCGCCGCGGTCCCCCTCTACCACCAGCTCAGGGAGCGGCTCCGCGCCGCCGCGCGGGACTGCGAGCCGGACGCGGCGCTGCCCTCCGAGAAGGAGATCATGCAGCTGGCCGGCGTCAGCCGGGCGACGGCCAGGCGGGCGATCGCCGACCTGGCGCAGGAGGGCCTGCTGGTGGCGCGCCAGGGGCGGGGCACCTTCACCGCCCCGCGGCGGGTCGAGGCCGTGCTCGGCCGCCGCCCGGCGGGCTTCACCGAGACGATGCGCCGGCTCGGCCGCACGCCCTCCACGCGGGTCCTGCTCGCCGAGACGGTGCGCGCCGACGCCGGCCTGGCCGACCGGCTGCAGGTCCCGGAGGGGGCCGGCGTGCACCTGGTGGAGCGCCTGCGCCTGGTCGACGGCGAGCCGGCCATGGTGGAGCGGGCGCACCTGCCCGCCGACCTGGTGCCAGGACTGCTGGACCACGACCTCGGCGGCTCGCTGTACGACCTGCTGCAGCTGCGCTTCGGGCTGGCCCCGGCCCGTGGCAGCGAGTCGATCGTGGCGGTCAACGCCGACCAGCGGATGGCGCGGCTGTTGCTGGTGCCGGCCGGCGCGGCGCTGCTGGCGACCGCGCGGTCCACCCGCACCGCCGGCGACCGCGAGCTGGAGCACACCATCCGCCACGCCCGCGGCGACCGCTGCTCGTTCTTCGTCGAGCTGCGCGACGCCGCCAGCATGCTCAGCGACCGCACGCTCGCCGACCCGCCGCTGTCCGCGCTGGGCACGACGGCGGCGTCCTGAAGGGAGGAGCGGGCGCGATGCGGGAGGTCGACGCCGACGTCCTGGTCGTCGGCGCCGGGTCCGCCGGCTGCGCCGCCGCCGTGGCGGCCGGCCGCGCCGGCGCGCGGACCGTGCTGGTCGACCGGCTGCCGTTCGTCGGCGGCACCAGCACCGCGGTGCTCGACACCTTCTACGCCTTCTGGACCGCCGGGGAGCGCCCGCGGCAGGTGGTCCGCGGCATCGGCCAGCTGGTGGTGGAGGCGCTGGAACGGCGGGCGGCGTGCTTCTGGCGGCCCAACACCTTCGGGTCGGGGCTCGGCCTGACCTACGACCAGGAGGCCCTCAAGCTCGTCTGGGACGAGCTGCTGGACGCCGCCGGGGTCCGGGTGCTCACCGGGGCGGTCGCCTTCGAGGCGGCGGAGCAGGACGACCACACGGCGGTGGGCGTCGCCGCCAAGGGCGGGCGGCTGCGGCTGCGGGCCCGGGCCGCGGTCGACGCCTCGGGCGACGGGGACCTGTCCATGCTGCTCGGCGCCGGGGCGCTGCCCGACCGGGAGCTGGTGCAGCCGGCGACCTCGACCTTCAAGCTCGCCAACGTCGACACCGCGCGCGCCTTCCCCGCCTCCGGCCGCCGCCCCCTGCGCGCCTGGATCGAGGAGGCGCGTTCGCTCGGCTACGACCTGCCGGCCGCCTCGGGCAGCATGCACCGCACCACGGCCGAGGGGGTGGTGCTGGCGCTGATGACCCGGGTGCCCAGCCCCGACCCGGACGACCCGGACGCGTGGCGCGCCGCCGAGGCCGCCGCGCGCCACCAGGTCGAGGCGTGCGTGCGCTTCCTGCGGGAGCGGGTCCCCGGCTTCGCGCACGCGGCGCTGGTGTCGACCTCGCCGATGCTCGGCGTCCGCGAGACGCGGCGGGTCCGGGGGCGGCGGGTCCTCAGCGAGCAGGACGTCCTGGCGGCGGTGACGCCGGCGGACGCGGTGGCGCTGTGCGGCGCCCCGGTCGAGGACCTCGCGCCGGAGCCGACCCGCTGGGTCCACGTCCCCGAACCCGGGTTCTACGGCATCGGCTTCGACTGCCTGCGGCCGCTCGGCCTGCGCGACGTGCTGGTCGCCGGCCGCTGCTTCTCCGCCGACCACGGCGCGCACAGCTCCGCGCGGAGCATGGGCACCTGCATGGCGCTCGGCCACGCGGCGGGGCTGGCGGCCGCCGTCGCCGCGCGCACCGGCGCCTGCGCGGCCGAGCTCGACCCCCTGGCCGTCCGCGACACGCTCGCCGCCGACGGCGCGGTCGTCGGCCCGGAGCAGCTGCCGTGACCGGCCGGCTGCACGACCGGGTGGCGCTGGTGACCGGTGCCGGGCAGGGCATCGGCCGGGCGGTCGCCGAGCGGCTGGCGGCCGACGGCGCGGTCGTCGGCGTCAACGACCTGGTCGAGGAGCGGGCCGCAGCCACCGCCGGGCGGCTCCGCGCCGACGGCGCCAGGGCGGTCGCGCTGCCGGCGGACGTCGCCGACCAGGGCCAGGTCGACGCCATGGTGGCGCGGCTGGCCGGCGACGCCGGGCGGCTCGACATCCTGGTCAACAACGCCGGCATCTTCCCCTGGCGGGACCCGTGGACCGCGATCGACGCCGAGGAGTGGGACCACGTGATGGCCGTCAACGTCCGCGGCGCGTTCCTGTGCGCCCGTGCCGCCCACCCCTGGCTGCGGCGCGCCCCGGCCGGCCGCATCGTCAACCTGTCCTCCACCAGCTGGCTGTCGGGCTCCAGGCACCTGCTGCACTACGTGACGAGCAAGGCGGCGCTGGTGGGCTTCACCAGGGCGCTGGCCGCCGAGGTCGGCGACGACGCCATCACGGTGAACGCGGTCGCCACCGGGCGGACCCTGACCGAGGGCGTCCAGGCCTGGATCGCCGACGGCGTCACCACCGCCGAGGAGCTCCACCGCTCCCGCCAGCTCCAGCCGATCAAGCGCATCGGCCGCCCCGACGAGGTCGCCGCCACGGTGGCGTTCCTCGCCTCCGACGACGCCGCGTTCGTCACCGGGCAGCTGCTGGTGGTCGACGGCGGAAGGAACCTGCACTAGCCATGGGCGCGGAACCGGGCGTCACCGTGGCGGTGGTGGGCGCGGTCGGCGCCGGCATCGTCTACCACCTGCCCCGCATGCCCGAGAACGGCGAGACCCTGCTCACCGGCGCCATCCAGGTCGTTCCCGGCGGCAAGGCGTCCAACCACGCCATCGGCCTGCGCCGCCTCGGCGCCGGCGTGCGCCTGTTCTCCGCGGCCGGCCGCGACCCCTTCGCCCAGCAGGCGCGTGCGGCCTGGCTCGCCGAGGAGCTCGACGCGCGCGGCGTGGTCGAGCTGGACGGGGTCCCCAGCCTGATCGGGTCGGTGCTGGTGGACGCCGCCGGCGACAACCGGATCGTGATCGGCACCGGCGCCATGGGCCGCTACACCGCCGAGCACGTGCAGGCCTTCGCCGCCGAGATCGCCGCCTGCGACCTGCTGCTGGTCAGCCTGGAGATGCCGGCGGCGCCCGGCCTGCGGGCGCTGCGGATCGCCCGCGACGCCGGCGTCACCACGATCCTGAACCCGGCTCCCGCGCCGTCGCCGGCGGACGCCGCCCTGCTGCTGCCACTGTGCGACTGGGTGACGCCCAACCGCGCCGAGGCGGTGGCCATGACCGGGCTGTCCGACCCGCGCGCGGCGGCGGCGCGCCTGCGGGAGCTCGGCGCCGAGGGCGTCGTGGTCACCCTCGGCGGCGACGGTGCGCTGCTGCTCGGCGGCGGCGAGGAGCTCGCCGTCCCGGCGATGCGCGTGGAGGTCCTCGACACCAGCGGCGCCGGTGACGGGTTCAACTGCGCCTTCGCGCTGGCGATCGCCCAGGGGCTTCCTGCCGGCGAGGCCGTCCGCCACGGCTGCCTGGCCGCCGGCCTGATCGTCCAGGGCCCCAACTTCACCGACGCCCTGGGGTTGTGGGACCGCCTGCCCGGCCTGCTCGGCGGGCCGCAGGCGCCAGCGCCCACCGGCGGGCCGGAGGCGCCGCCGCCCGCCGGGCCGGCGGGCGCCCCGCCGTGAGAGGATCGGCGCCATGACGACCGGGGCGCGGCACGGCAGGCCGACCGAGGTCTACCTCGAGCTGGGGAGCAAGCGGGTCTTCGCCTGCGCGCTCGACTGGCCGGGCTGGTGCCGCTCCGGCAAGACCGAGGAGCTGGCGCTGGAGGCCCTGGCGGCGTACGCCGACCGGTACGCGCTGGTGGCCAGGCAGGCCGGGATCGGGTTCCCCGCCAGCACCGGGGACGACCTGAAGGTCGTCGAGCGGCTTCGAGGGTCGGGCAAGACCGACTTCGGCATTCCCGGCGAGGTCGCCGCCGCCGACGCCAGGCCCGCCACCGCCGCGCAGGCGCAGCGCCTGGCCGCGCTGGTGGTGGCGTCGTGGGCGGTGTTCGACCAGGTCCGCGCCGGCACGCCCGCCGAGCTGCGCAAGGGCCCGCGCGGCGGCGGCCGCGACCGCGACAAGATGGTCGACCACGTGCTGGGCGCCGAGGCGGCCTACGCGCGCCTGCTCGGCATCAAGCGGCCCCAGCCGGCGATCGACGACCAGGCCGCCGTCGACGCGCTGCGCGGGGACCTCGCCGCGGTGCTGCGCGTCTCCTCGGACGGCACGCCACCGGTGCCCAAGGGCTGGCCGCCCCGCTACGCCGCCCGCCGCATCGCCTGGCACGTGCTCGACCACGCCTGGGAGATGCAGGACCGCAGCGACCCCTCCGGCTGAACGTCACGACGTCACCGACGGCTGGTGCCGTACGTCACCGACATGCACCAGGGACGAGCGCATACTGGCCGGTGGACGACCAGGTCGGCAGCGTAGGACCCGATCTGCGGGAAGGGAGCCCATATCCGGTTCCGCTACGGAGTGGTTACGTCGAAGACGTACCTCCGGTAAAGAAAACGCCGTATTGCAAAGCGGAATCAGGCATTCGGTATCATCTCGTTAATCGAGACCTGCGAAGCATTCTGCAATTTAGTCCAGCCTAACTAAGGCGGCGAAATGGCCGCCGGCTGGCGAGGGGGCAACGAGGGGGGAATGGGGGCGTCGCGGCGGTCCGGCCGCGACGGCAGGTCACCCGGGGAAGCGTCCGGCGGTACCCAAGGTTCCACTATTGAGGTACGCCAGATCCCGCGGATGCGAGTTCGTACCATCCGCGCGGGGCGCTTGGCTCGGTGCAGTAGGGGGAACGGCCGCGACGACCGGCTCGGGTCGCGGCCCTCGGTGTGAGGCACCTTCCGTGGTTCCACGGGACGATGCGGGGAGGCCACCAAGATGATTCGTTGGGTCGTCGGGTCGAGCCTGAGGTCGCGGGGCCTGGTGCTCGTGCTCGCCGCGGCGCTGCTGTTCTTCGGCTTCACGCAGCTGCGCAACGTGCCCGTGGACGTCCTGCCGGAGTTCTCGCCGCCGACGGTGGAGGTCCAGACCGAGGCCCTCGGGCTGTCGGCCGCCGAGGTGGAGGAGCTGATCACGGTCCCGCTGGAGCAGGACCTGCTCAACGGCGTGGCCTGGCTCGACACCATCCGCTCGGAGTCGATCCCGGGCCTGTCGAGGGTCGAGATGATCTTCGAGCCGGGCACCGACCTGCTGCGCGCCCGGCAGGTGGTGCAGGAGCGCCTCACCCAGGCGCACGCCCTGCCACAGGTGTCGAAGCCGCCGGCGATGATGCAGCCGGTGTCGTCGACCAGCCGCGTCATGATGGTCGGGCTCTCCTCCAAGGAAGTCTCGGCGATCCAGATGTCGGTGCTGGCCCGATGGACGATCCGGCCCCGCCTGATGGGCGTGCCGGGCGTGGCGAACGTGGCCATCTGGGGCCAGCGCGAGCGCCAGCTCCAGGTGCAGGCCGACCCGGAGCGGCTGCGCGAGCGTGGCGTCACGCTGAACCAGCTCGTCGAGACCACCGGCAACGCGCTGTGGGTGTCGCCGCTGACCTTCCTGGAGGCGTCGACGCCCGGGACCGGCGGGTTCATCGACACCCCCAACCAGCGGCTCGGGATCCGGCACGTCCTGCCGATCGTGAACCCGGACGACCTCGCCCAGGTGACCGTCGACGGCGCCAAGCCGCAGGGTAACGGCCAGCCGCTCCGCGTCGGCGACATCGCCAAGGTGGTCGAGGACCACCAGCCGCTCATCGGCGACGCCGTCCACGGTGAGGACCCGGGCCTGCTGCTGGTGATCGAGAAGTTCCCCGGCGCCAACACCCTCGAGGTGACCAAGGGCGTGGAGGAGGCCCTCGCCGCCATGGCGCCGGGCCTGTCCGGCATCGAGGTCGACGCCAACCTCTTCCGCCCGGCGACCTTCATCGAGACGGCGGTCGACAACCTGACCACCGCGCTGCTGCTCGGCGCGCTGCTGCTGCTGCTGGTCTTCGGCCTGTTCCTGTTCGAGTGGCGCAGCGCCCTGATCAGCGTCGCCGCGGTGGTGCTCTCGTTGCTGGCGGCGCTGGCCGTGCTGTACCTGCGCGACGCGACCGTCAACGCGGTCGTCCTGGCGGGCCTGGTGATGGCCCTGGGCGTGGTCGTCGACGACGGCGTCGTCGACGTCGACAACATCGCGCGACGCCTGCGCCAGCAGCGCCAGGAGGGCGGGGACCGGCCGGCGGCGAAGGTCATCTTCGACGCCGCGGTCGAGGTGCGCAGCCCGATCGCCTACGCGACGGTGATCATGGTGGTGGTGGTCGCGCCGGCCTTCTTCCTGGAGGGCCTGAGCGGCGCGTTCCTCCCGCCACTGGTCGCGTCCTACCTGCTGGCGGTCGCCGCGTCCATGCTGGTCGCCCTGTTCGTCACCCCGGCGCTGAGCCTGCTGCTGCTGTCCCGCGCGCCGCTGGAGCGCCGCGAGCCGCCGCTGGCGCGGCTGCTGCAGCGCGGCTACGAGCGGGCCCTCGCGCCGGTCGTCCACACGCCGGGCCGGGCGCTGGCCGCCGGCGCGGCCGGGCTGGTCGTGGTGCTGCTCGGCGTGGCGACGGTGCCGCTCCTCAGCCAGGACCTGGCGCCGACGTTCAAGGACACCGACCTGCTGGCGCGCCTGGAGGGCGCCCCTGGCACCTCCCACCCGGAGATGACCCGGGTCACGGCGCAGGCCAGCAGGGAGCTACGGGGGATCCCAGGAGTCCGCGACGTCGGCGCCCACGTGGGGCGCGCCGTGTCGTCGTCGGACCAGATCGTCAGCGTCAACTCCAGCGAGCTCTGGGTCAGCGTCGACCCGGCCGCCGACTACGACAGGACGGTCGCCAACATCCAGCAGGTGGTGGACGGCTACCCCGGCCTCGACGGCGAGGTGCTGACCTACCCGAAGAAGCGGATCGACGCGGTCCTCAGCAGCGCCGAGGACCACCTCACCGTGCGCGTCTACGGCCAGGACCTGGAGGTGCTGCGCAGCAAGGCCGAGGAGGTCCGCCAAGCCGTCGCCGGCGTCGACGGCACCGCCGACCCGCAGGTGCAGCGCCTGGTCGAGGAGCCGACCCTGGAGATCGAGGTCGACCTGGCCAAGGCGCAGGAGGTCGGCATCAAGCCGGGCGACGTGCGGCGGGCGGCGGCCACCATGCTGTCGGGCATCCAGGTCGGCAACCTGTTCGAGGAGCAGAAGGTCTTCGACGTGGTGGTGTGGGGTGCGCCGGAGGTGCGCGACAGCCTCACCAGCATCCGCGAGCTCATGGTGGACGTGCCGGGCGGCGGCCAGGTCCAGCTCGGCGAGGTCGCCGACGTGCGGGTCAAGCCGGCGCTGAGCGTCATCCGTCACGAGAACGTCTCCAGGAGCATCGACGTCACCGCCAGCGTGTCGGGACGCGACCTCGGCTCGGTGGTGAGCGACGTCGAAGCAGCCCTCGGGAACGTCCAGTTCCCGCTGGAGTACCACGCCGAGGTGCTCGGCAACGCCAGCGACGAGCAGGCCGCCCAGCGGCGCACGCTGGCCATCGCGGCGATCGCGGCGCTGCTGGTCTTCCTGCTGCTGCAGGTGGCCTTCGGAAGCTGGCGCCTGGCCACGGTCGCCTTCCTGACCCTGCCGATGGCGCTGGTCGGCGGCGTGCTGGCGGTGCTCGCCACCGGCGGCGTGCTGTCGCTCGGCGCGCTGGTCGGGTTCGTGCTGGTGCTGGGGATCGCCGCCCGCAACCTCGTCATGCTCGTCAGCCACTTCCAGCACCTCGAGCGGGAGGAAGGCGAGGCGTTCGGGCCAGGGCTGGTCATGCGGGGGGCGCGGGAGCGGCTGTCGCCGATCCTCCTCACCGCCGTGGCAACGGCCGCGGTGCTGGTGCCGCTGCTGGTCCTCGGCAACGTCCCCGGCCAGGAGGTCCTGCAACCGATGGCCGTGGCCGTCCTGGGCGGCCTGGTCACCGCAACCCTGCTCAACCTGTTCGTCACACCGGCCCTGTACCTACGGTTCGGGTCTGACGCCGAGAGGAGGCTCAATGCGGCACAGTAAGCGCTGGATCGCGATCCTGGGACTGCTGATCGCCATCCCACAACTCTCGGCGTGCACCCAGACGTCGGCGGAGGCGACCGGTGGGGCTGAGCCCGCCAAGGTCGAGCACGTGGAGGGCTCGTCGGACGTCAGCCGCCTGACGCTGACCGCGAAGGCGGCCGAGCGGCTCGGCATCCAGACCGCCCAGGTCCGCGAGCAGAAGGTCGCCGGCAAGCAGCGGAAGGTCATCCCCTACGGGGCGCTGCTGTACGACTCCAAGGGCGACACCTACGTGTACGTGACCGCACAGCCGCTCACCTACGTCCGCGAGCCCGTCACGGTCGACTACATCGGCGCGGGATCGGTGGTCCTCACGGACGGCCCGGCCGCGGGCACCCAGGTCGTGAGCGTCGGGGCGGCCGAGCTGTACGGCACCGAGACAGGGGTCGGCCACTAGCCAGGCGGGGGCGGCGTCAACCATGATGCGTTGGATCGTTGGGTCGAGCCTGAAGTTCCGCTACCTGGTGGTCGCCGTCGCCGCGGCGATGGTGTTCCTCGGCGTCGGGCAGCTCCGCCAGGTTCCCGTTGACGTCTTCCCCGAGTTCGCCCCGCCGAAGATCGAGATCCAGACCCCCTGCCTCGGCCTCTCCGCGTCCGAGGTGGAGGCGCTGGTGACCACGCCGCTGGAGCAGACCCTCAACGGGTTGCCCGGCCTGGACGTGCTGCGCTCCAAGTCGGTCGAGCAGCTGTCGCAGATCCAGCTCATCTTCGACCGCGGCACCGACCTCATCAACGCCCGCCAGCTCGTGGCGGAGCGCCTCGCGACGGTGACGCCGACGCTGCCGACCTGGGCGAGCCCGCCCGTGATGCTGCAACCCCTGTCGGCCACCAGCCGGGTCATGAAGATCGGGCTGTCCTCGAAGTCCCTGTCCACCATCGACATGTCGATGATCGCCTACTGGAAGATGCGGGCCCGTCTGCTCCGGGTCCCCGGCGTGGCCAACGTCACCATCTACGGCGAGCGGATCCGGATGCTGCAGGTCCAGACCGACCCGGAGCTCCTGAAGCAGCACCGCGTCTCGCTGGACAAGGTGATGAACGTCACCGCGGACGCCCTGGACGCGGGGCTCCTACGGTTCTCCGACGGGGCCGTCATCGGCACCGGGGGGTTCATCGACACCCCCAACCAGCGGCTCTCAATCCGGCACAAGCTCCCCATCATCAGCCCCGACGACCTGGCCCAGGTCCCCATCGAGTCGCGGGGCGGCAAGCCGCTGCTGCTCAGCGACGTGGCCGACGTCAAGGAGGACACCTGGCCGATGATCGGCGACGCCGTCATCAACGACGGCGAGGGCCTCATGCTGATCGTCGAGAAGCTGCCGTGGGGCAACACCCTTGACGTCACCCGCGGGGTGGAGGCCGCGGTCGACCAGCTGCGCCCCGGCCTTCCCGGCATGGAGATCGACACCACCATCTTCCGGCCGGCGACCTTCGTCGAGGTCGCGATCGAGAACCTCAGCAGGGCGCTGCTCATCGGCTCGCTGCTGGTGATCCTGATCCTGATCGCCTTCCTGTTCGACTGGCGCAGCGCGGTGATCAGCGCCGTCGCCATCCCGCTGTCGCTTCTGGCGGCCGGGTACGTGCTGTACCTGCGGGGAGCGACGATCAACACCATGATCCTGGCGGGGCTGGTGATCTCGGTCGGGGTGGTGGTCGACGACGCCATCATCGACGTCGAGAACATCGTGCGGCGGTTGCGCCTGTACCGCATCGAGACCGGCGACCGGTCGTTCGCGTCGACCTCCAGGATCGTGCTCAACGCCTCGCTGGAGGTGCGCAGCGCGATCGTCTACGCCACGCTGATCAACGTCGTGGCGGTCGCGCCGGTCTTCTTCATGGAGGGCCTGACCGGCGCGTTCTTCCAGCCGCTGGCGTTCTCCTACGCGCTGGCGATGATCGCGTCGATGCTGGTGGCGCTCACCGTCACCCCGGCGTTGAGCCTGATCCTGCTGCACCGCACGACGCGGGAGCACGCCCATTCCCCGCTGGTGCGGTGGCTGCAGCGCGGGTACGTCGGGGTGCTCGGGCGCATCATCCGCAGCCCGCGCCCGGCGCTGGGGGCCGTCGCGGTCATCGCGCTGCTCGGCATTGCGGTCGTGCCGACGCTTGGGCAGTCGCTGCTGCCCGACTTCAAGGAGCGGGACTTCCTGATGCACTGGGTGACCGCGCCCGGCACCTCCCACCCGGAGGAGGTCCGGATCACCACCGCGGCCAGCAAGGAACTGCGGGCGATCCCGGGCGTCCGCAACTTCGGCGCCCACATCGGGCAGGCGCTGCTGGCTGACGAGCCGTACGGCGTTGACTTCGGCGAGAACTGGATCAGCGTCGACCCCAAGGTCGACTACGACAAGACGCGCGGCGCCGTCCAGGAGGTCGTCGACGGCTACCCCGGGCTCCGCCGCGACGTCCAGACCTACCTGAAGGAGCGCATCCGCGAGGTCCTCACCGGGGCCAGCGAGGCCATCACCGTGCGCATCAGCGGCCCGGACCTGCACGTCCTGGAGGAGAAGGCGGAGGAGGTCCGGCAGGCCATCGCCGGCGTCGACGGCACCGTCGAGGAGTTCGTGGAGCTCCACAAGAACATCCCGCAGGTGGACGTCAAGGTGGACCTCGCCAAGGCGCAGCGCTACGGGATCAAGCCGGGCGACGTGCGGCGGGCGGCGACCACCCTGATGGCCGGCGAAGAGGTCGGCGACATCTTCCGCGACGGCAAGGCCTACGACATCCAGGTGTGGAGCAAGCCCGAGGTCCGCAACAGCCTCACCGACATCCGCAACCTGCCGATCGACCTGCCCGGCGGCGGGCACGTCCTGCTGAGCGACGTGGCCGACGTAACCCTCCAGCCGACCCCCAACGCCATCGAGCGCGAGAACAACACGCGCAAGATCGACGTCGGCGCCAACGTCCGCGGGCGCGCCCTCGGCGCGGTCGCCGGCGATATCGAGGAGCGCCTCGAGCAGGTCGAGTTCCCGCTCGGGTACAGCTTCGACCTGATCGGCGAGGCAGCGGAGCGGCAGGCCGCCGACGCGCGCCTGCGGAGCTTCGCGATCGCCGCCGGGATCGGCGTCCTGCTGCTGCTGATCATGGCGTTCAAGAGCCCGCGCCTCGGGCTGATGGCCTTCCTCGCCCTGCCGATGGCCCTGGTCGGCGGCCTGCTCGCCGCCTACCTGTTCGGCGGGGGCATCATCTCGCTCGGCTCGCTGGTGGGGTTCTTCACCGTGCTGGGCATCGTCGCCCGCAACGGCATCATGATGATCAGCCACTTCCAGCACCTCGAACGGGAGGAAGGCGAGACCTTCGGGCCCGCGCTGGTCCTGCGCGGGGCCAAGGAACGGCTGGCGCCGATCCTGATGACCGCGCTGGCGACGGGACTGGCGCTGGTGCCCCTGGTGGCGTACGGCGAGATCCCCGGCGCCGAGATCGAGTACCCGATGGCGATCGTGATCCTCGGCGGGCTGGTGACCGCGACCTTCCTCAACCTGTTCATCATCCCCGCGCTGTACCTGCGCTTCGCCAGGGGCAGGCGGGACCGGGCGCAGGTGCCGGCTCAGGGGGCGGGCACGTAGCGGAGCAGCTCCTCCCGGTCGGAGCCGCCGGCGACGGTGAGCGACAGCACCGGCCCCACGCCGAGGGCGTAGAAGTCGTGCTTGAGCAGCTTCGGCTCGAGGGGGGTGAACTCCTTGGTGATCAGCACGTGCTCGAACAGGCCGGAGGAGACCTTCGCGCGCTGGTCGAGGCTCAGCACCGCGGCGGTGTCCTGCGCCACGGTCCCGCGGTACTCCTGCCGGTAGACCATCCCCGGGCTGGGACGGGCGGGGAGCAGGATCCCGGGCTCGGCGCCGTCGACGCCGGCCTGCCAGGACCCCTGCCTGGAGGTCACCTCGCCGTCCTCGAGCTTCCGGGCGTCCTCGCCCAGGTACCAGACGTTGCCCTTGTCGTCCTGGGCGTACCAGTCGTGGGTGTCCTCGGTGACCTCGCCGTCCTCGGTCACCACGTCGCGCACGACCCTGGCCCGGATCCCCAGGATCGTCCTGGTCCGGTCCGTCACCGTGACCTCGATCCGCCGGTCGCCGTGCTCGTCGGTCTGGCGGTAGGTCCAGCGGGTGCCGGGGCGCATCGGCCAGTACGGGTGGTCGATGCGGGTGGTGAACCGCGCGGGGTCGAGCTGGACCGGCTCGCCGCCGAGCGGGAGGGTCGCGGCCGCGGCGGTGTCCTGGACGACCGTCGGGCGCCCGCCGCCGAGCACGGCGGTGGACGCGGCCAGCAGGACGATCACAAGGGCCAGCAGCGCACGGCGCACCGGGAGCCTCCTCTCACGAGCCGAGCCACACTAGGCCCGCCCGGATGAGATGCCGATGAGCATGGGTTGCTCCTCCGGGAACGCCCCAAACATCTCATCGCGTTCTCATCTTCGGGTGCCGACAATGGGCCCATGCGCGCGCTGGTCGTCGAGGACGAGCTGAAGATGGCGGCGCTCATCCGGCGGGGGCTGATGGAGGAGGGCTACGCCGCCGACGTCGCCCGATCCGGCGAGGACGCCCTGACGATGGCGACCTCGACCCCCTACGACGCCATCGTGCTCGACGTGATGCTGGGGGGCCTCGACGGCTTCGGCGTCTGCCGCCAGCTGCGCGAGCGCGGGGTGTGGACGCCGATCCTCATGCTGACCGCGCGCGACGACGTCGAGGACAGGGTCGCCGGGCTCGACAGCGGCGCCGACGACTACCTGACCAAGCCGTTCTCCTTCGCCGAGCTGCTGGCGCGGCTGCGGGCGCTGACCCGCCGGGGCCTGGCCGAGCGGCCGACCGTGCTGGAGGTGGGGTCGCTGCGCCTGGACCCCGCGACCCGCGAGGTGTGGCGCGGCGGCGCCCAGGTCGACCTGTCGGCCAAGGAGTTCTCGCTGCTGGAGACGTTCATGCGCCGGCCGGGGCAGGTGCTCTCGCGGCTGGACCTGCTCGACCACGCCTGGGACTACGCCTACGAGAACCGCTCCAACGTCGTCGACGTCTACGTCCGCTACCTGCGGGCGAAGATCGACCGCCCCTTCGGCCTGAGCTCCATCGAGACGGTCCGCGGGGCCGGTTACCGCCTGCGCCGGGACGGCGGGTAGGGTCGTGCGCGTGCTCGCGCGCGTGCCGATCCGCCTGCGCCTGACGCTGGTGTTCGTCGTCGCCATGGCGGCCGTCCTGGCGGCCATGGGCCTGTTCCTGTACCTGCGCCTGGCGGTGGCGCTCGACCGGACGATCGACCAGGGCCTGCGCAGCCGCGCCGACGACGTCGCCGCCCTGGTCCAGGAGACCGACTCCGGGCTGGGGAGTGAGCGGGGCACCAGGCTCGCCGAGGAGAAAGGCTTCGCCCAGCTGGTCGACCCCAGCGGCAAGGTGGTCGACAGCACGCCGGGGCTCGGCGGTCGCTCCCAGCTCAGCGCCGCCCAGCTCGCCCGCGCCGGCGGCACCACGATCATCACCGAGCGGCCTCCGTCCCACGACTCGGACGACGGCATCAGGATACTCGCCACACCCGTTCGTACCGAAGAGGGCAAACCACTCGTAGTGGTCGTGGGGTCATCGCTAGAGGAGCGGGCGGAGGCGCTGGAGAGCCTCAGCCGGCAGCTCCTGCTCGTCGGCCCGGTCGCGCTGGTGCTGTCGTCGCTGGTCGCCTACGCCCTGGCCGCGGCGGCGCTGCGGCCGGTGGAGTCGATGCGGCGCGAGGCCGAGGCGGTGTCGGCGGCGGAGCCGGGCCGGCGGCTGCCGCTGCCGCCCGCCCGCGACGAGGTGTCGCGGCTGGGGGAGACCCTCAACTCCATGCTCGCGCGGCTGGAGGCGGCGTTCGCCCGCGAGCAGCGCTTCGTCTCGGACGCCAGCCACGAGCTGCGGACGCCGCTGGCGGCGCTGCGCACCGAGCTGGAGCTCGCGCTGCGGCGCAAGCGGACGCGGGAGGAGCTGGAGGCGGCGCTGCGCTCGGCCGCGGAGGAGAGCGAGCGGCTCTCCCAGCTGGCCGAGGACCTCCTGGTCCTGGCCCGCTCCCACGGCGGGCAGCTGCCGGTGCGGCGCGAGCGGCTGGCGGCCTCCGGGCTCCTGACCGACGTGCGGGAGCGCTTCGCGCGCCGCGCCGCCGAGGCCGGCCGGCCGCTGGAGGCCCGGGCCGAGGACGGCCTGGAGCTCTCCGTCGACCGCCTCCGCGCCGAGCAGGCGCTCGGGAACCTGGTCGAGAACGCCCTCCGCCACGGTCGCGGCCGCATCCTGCTGCAGGCACGGCGGCAGGGAGGCCGGGTCGAGCTGCACGTGCTCGACGAGGGCCCGGGATTCGACCCCGAGTTCATCCGGCACGCCTTCGAGCCCTTCACGCGGGACGACCCGGCGCGCCAGGGCCCCGGTGCCGGCCTCGGCCTCGCCATCGTCGAGGTCATCGCCCGCGCCCACGGCGGCACCGCGCACCTGGCCAACCGCGACGGCGGCGCCGACGCCTGGCTGGCGCTCCCCGACGATCGCCGCTGAAGCTCGCGGTCAGGCAAATTAGGGATTGTCAGGTCGCTCACGCGACCGTATCCTATTCTGGATTGATGAGAACGGCGTGAACGCAGCCGGCGGTGGCGATTTCCAGTCGGAATTCCACGCCGGGGGGAGGATGAGGCGATGCGCCGGCTTCGCACGGGTTTCACGGCGGTGGTGGCGGCCATGGGGCTGGCGCTGCCGCTCGCCGCGTGCGGTTCGGCGGGCTCGACCACCGCGGATGCTCCGGCAGCGTCCGCGACGACGGGCGCCGCGGGCGGCGAGGTGAAACAGGTCACGGAAAAGGACTACGACCGCGGCAACTTCTCCCGCTCGACGAGCATCGACAATCAGTGGATGCCCCTCCGGGCGGGGATGCAGTTCCGCTACGAGGGAGCCGCCACGGTAGATGGCGAGCGTATTCGTCGCCGCGTGGTCTTCACCGTCACCGACCTGACCAAGGTGATCGACGGCGTGCGCACCGTCGTCCTCTGGGACAGGGACTACAACAACGACGAGCTGGTGGAGGCGGAGCTGGCGTTCTTCGCGCAGGACGACGACGGGAACGTGTGGCACCTGGGCCAGTACCCCGAGGAGTACGAGGCCGGAAAGCTCGCCGGCGCCCCGGCGTGGATCCACGGCCTGGCAGGCGCCAGGGCCGGGGTCATCATGCGGGCGGAGCCGCGGCCGCAGACCTCCGACTACTCCCAGGGCTGGGGGCCGGCGGTCGAGTACGCCGACCGCGGCAAGGTGCTCAAGACGGGCCAGAAGACCTGCGTGACGACCGGCTGCTACGACGACGTCCTGGTGGTCGACGAGTGGGACGAGGCCGACCCGGCCGCCCTCCAGCGCAAGTACTACGTGCGCGGCGTGGGCAACGTGCGCATCGGCTGGGCGGGGGAGGACGACGAGAAGGAGACCATGGTGCTCACCAGGCTCGGGCACCTGGACGCCGGGGCCCTGGCGCAGGCCCGCGACGAGGCCCGGAAGCTCGACCAGAGCGCCTTCCGCGTCCTCGCGGGGACCTACGGCAAGACCGAGCCCGTGGAGCACACGCCGTAGCCGACGCGGGCGCCGGCTACGGCGTGTGGTGCCGTGCCCGGCGCTACGCCGTCTCGTACGTTTGTCCCACCGCGACCGTAACGCGACCCGTCCGACGTCTGATGACCTCGGGTCAGCCCGCACGGTGTAGGTGAAACTACGCGCTTTTGCGCCCGTATCGCCTTGTTGCAAGGATCGCCTTCAAGGTGGGGGGCTCCACGTCGCTTCGTTCCCCCACGCGTGAAGGGCGGCACCGTTGGTGAGCTCCACTGGGACGGCAACCCCGGCTCGGCCAGGCGAGGCACGCCCGCCGGAGCGGGTCCTGCTGTTGTCCGAGAGCGCCGGGCTGGCGGCCATCCTCGGCGGCCTGCTCGACGGGCACGACCGGCTCACCCGGGTCGGCTCGCTCCGTGAGGCGGCTGACGGCGGCCGGCTCGCCGGCGCCGACGCGGTCGTCCTCGATACCCCGGCCGACGGCCGCGCGACCGCGCTGGAGCACCTGAGGCGGCAGTACCGGGGCCCGCTGGTGGTGCTGGTCGAGCGTGGCGCGGAGGGCGGGAAGCTCCCCCCGGACCAGGCCAGGACGCTGCTGCTGCGGCCGTTCGCCGCCGACGACCTCGGCGCGGCGCTGGGACTTCCCGCAACCGTGCGGCAGCGGCATGAGCCCCCGCAGCCGCCCGGCACCGCGAGGGAGGCCACGCCCGCGGTCGCGCCGCCGGTGCCGGCCGCCGGTTCCGCCGCCCCTCCGCCGGGGGGCGCGACCGCCCCGCCGGGCACGGTGGTGACCTTCGACCTGGTGGCCGCCAGGCAGGCCCTGCAGCGCCAGGGCGGCTGGCCGGCCGTCGCGGTGCCTGGCGGCTCCCCCTGGCAGCGGGCACGCCACCGCGTCGAGCTCCTGCCCGAGGACCTGGTCCACGCCTGGCGGGCGCGCCGCTGGGTGCGGGTGGCGGGGTTCTGGGTGGTGTGCGTGGCGGCGTTCCTGGTCGCCTTCGTGCTGGCCGCCCAGGACGACAGCCTCGGCAGCGTCGAGGTCACCCCGCTGCCCACCGTCGAGGTCGAGCCGGCGGCCCCGCCGACCACCGCCGCCCGCCTTCCGGTGACGACCGCCGGGCAGGCCGGCGCACCGGGCGGCGGCGACTCCGGCGGCGCCTCGGAAGGGACCTTCGAACCCACCACCTCGGCCGCCCGGGCGACCACCAGCACCGGCCAGCGGGCCTCGGGCGGGGCCACCACGCGGCCGCCGACCACCCGCCCGACGACCAGCACGGCCGGCGAGGCGACCACCACCACCAGCGACCAGGTGACCACCACCGACACCACCGTCCCGGGGCCGTAGTCGCGACCGCGCCGGACCGGCAGTTTCCTACGCCATCCGGACGATGGTGCCTACGACGATTGAAGCTGGCCCGCCGGGTTGACACCGGGAGAATCACGTACGTGGCGGCCACGTCGCTCGGGCCGGCACGCGTGGCACGGCCAAGGCACACGATCAGGGGGGCTGGGTCTGACCTGAGGGGGCGCCACCCAGCCGGCTTCACGGGCTCGCTCCTCCTCTGGTCCGCCGCACGTCCGTCGTAGCAGCCGCCGTGGTACGGCAGGGCCACGAGGAGGAGGAGTCAACTTGCCCGAGGCACCATCGGAGACCACCGTCCGGCTCGGACCCGCCGTCGCCAACCTGCTCCGGTCCATCTGGCGCCAGCGGGAGCTGGTCATCCTCGGCCTGCTGCTCGGCCTCGCCCTCGGCTACCTGGCGCTGCCCAAGGTCATCGGCAGCGGGTCGACCTACCAGGCCACCCAGCGGATGGACGTCCGCCAGGGACCGGCCGACTCGATCGGCAAGCCACCGCCCGCGATCGGCCCCGGCCTCGAGGGCGAGGGCGGCGCGGCCGGCGCGTCACCGGACGTGCTCAAGGACTACCAGATCACCGAGACCGTGGTGGAGCAGCTGCGCATCCAGGACGAGCTGCCCCCCACCACGCTGCTCAACCTGCTGACGTTCACCCCGCTGCAGGGGACCTCGCTCGTGGACCTCTCCTTCACCCACCGCGACCCGAGGCTGGCCGCGTCCGTGGTGAAGAGCTACGCCACCCGCTACGTCGCCGACCGCAACAGGGCCGAGGAGCAACGCTTCACCGAGGTCATCAGGCAGCTGGAGAGCCTGGCCGCCGACATGGACAGGGGCGCCAGGCCGGGGGTGCCGCTGCCGAGCACGGAGCTCCGTTCCCAGATCGCCAAGGCCAGGGCGGCGAAGTTCCTCACCGGGGACCCCACGGCCGCCATCGGCGAGCCGATCGTGACCACCAACGGGCCGCCGCTGAGCCGCACGGTCACCATCGCCATCGGGCTGCTGCTCGGGCTCGGCATCGGCGCCGGCGCGGCGCTGCTGGTGGAGACCGCCAACCGCAAGGTGATCACCCCGGCCGACGCCGAGGAGGCCTCCGACCTGCCCTTCATCGCCGACGTGCGCAAGGCGGGCGTCCGCCGCCGCTCGCCCCTCCCGGTGGTCGACCGCCCCTTCAGCCCCGCCGCCGAGGACTACCGGCGGGTCGGCACCGCGCTGGAGCGCCAGGGGCTCGGCGGCGACATCCGGGTGCTGGCGATCGTCTCGGCCGACCCCGGGGACGGGAAGTCGCTGCTGGCCGCCAACCTCGCCCACTCCCTCGCCCGGCAGGGGCGGGAGGTGGTGCTGGTCTCCAGCGACCTGCGCCACCCCCAGGTGGAGAAGCTGCTCGGGCTCGGGCAGCACCCCGGCCTGGCCGAGGCGCTGCAGGACGAGCCCATCCCCGCGATCGCCCTGCTGGTGTCGATCAACCACCACCTGCTGGTGCTGCCCGCCGGCCTGCCGAGCAAGCACCCCGGCGAGCTGCTGGCCTCCAAGCGGCTGCACGAGACCGTCCAGGCGCTGCGCCAGGTCGGCATCGTCATCCTGGACACCCCGGCCGCGCGCCTGTCGGCGGACGCCCTCGCGCTCTCCGGCGTCGCCGACGCCACCCTGCTGGTGGCCAGGTCCGGGGTGACGCGCATGCGGTCGGTGTACGAGGCCGCCAGCGGCCTGCGCCGCGACCGCGTCCGCCAGCTCGGCGTCGTCCTGGTGGGGACCAGCGGCTCGATGATGCGCTCGCTGTCGCAGCGGTTCGGCGGCTACCGCGGCCAGCCCGAGGTCGACGCCGACGAGGTGGCCGCGCCGTCGCTCCCGGTGCCGCTCAGCCCGCGGCCGGTGCCGCCCGCCACCTCCGGCGAGGAGCAGGAGGGCGACAGGCTCCCCGGGGTTGCCGAGCTGAACGTGACCGAGGAACGCAAGCGGAGGGCCGCGGAATAGGCATGGGACCGGCACCGCGCGGCTACCCGTGCCGCTTCTGCGCAGCCCCCGTCACCACCGTCGTCTGCGACCTCGGCATGTCGCCGCTGTGCGAGAGCTTCCTCACCGCCGAGCAGCTCAACCAGATGGAGCCGTTCTACCCGCTGCGCGCCGACGTCTGCGAGCGCTGCTGGCTCGTCCAGCTGGAGCGCTACGTCGCGCCGGAGGCGATCTTCACCGAGTACGCCTACTTCTCGTCCTACTCGGACTCCTGGGTGCGCCACGCCCGCGACTACACCGAGATGGCCGCCGAGCGGTTCCGGCTCGGCCGCGACAGCCTGGTGGTCGAGCTGGCCAGCAACGACGGCTACCTGCTGCAGCACTTCGTGGCCCGCGGCGTGCCGGTGCTCGGCGTCGAGCCGGCCCGCAACGTCGCGGCGGCCGCCACCGAGCGCGGCGTGCCCACCCTCACCAGGTTCTTCGGTGAGGAGCTCGCCGCCGAGCTGGCGGCGGAGGGCCGCGGCGCCGACCTGATCGTGGCCAACAACGTCCTCGCCCAGGTCCCGGACCTGAACGACTTCGTCGCCGGGATGCGGCGGCTGCTGAAGCCCGGCGGGACCGTCACCGTCGAGTTCCCGCACCTGGTGCGCCTGATGGAGGGCAACCAGTTCGACACCATCTACCACGAGCACTTCTCCTACTTCTCGCTGGGCACCGCGCGGCGCGTCTTCGCCGGGCACGGGCTGGAGCTGTTCGACGTGGAGGAGCTGCCCACCCACGGCGGCTCGCTGCGCCTCTACGCCAGGCACGTCGGCGGGGATGGGCGGTCGCCGAGCCCGCGGGTGGGGGAGCTGGCGGCGCGGGAGGCGGCGGCCGGCATGGAGACGCTGGTGCCCTACCTGAGGTTCGGCGAGCGGGTGGCGGAGACCAAGCGCCGGCTGCTGGAGTTCCTGGTCGAGGCCAAGCGGGCCGGTGCCAGCGTCGCCGGCTACGGCGCCCCCGGCAAGGGCAACACGCTGCTGAACTACTGCGGGATCCGCGGCGACTTCCTCGACTACACGGTGGACCGCAACCCCTACAAGCACGGCCGCTTCACCCCGGGCACCCACATCCCCATCCACCCGCCCGAGCGGCTGGCCGAGACCCGCCCCGACTACATCCTGATCCTGCCGTGGAACCTGAAGGACGAGATCATCGCCCAGCTCGCCTACGCCCGCGAGTGGGGCGCGCGCTTCGTGGTGCCCATCCCCGAGGTCACCGTCCACGGGGAGCAGCCCTTGGCGGTCAGCGGGACGCATGCCGGCGACGACAGAGGGGGAGCGGCGTGAAGGTCGTTTTGTTCTGCGGGGGGCTGGGGCTCCGGCTCCGGGAGCACTCCGAGCGGGTGCCCAAGCCGATGGTCCCGATCGGCTACCGCCCGGTCCTCTGGCACGTGATGAAGTACTACGCCCACTTCGGCCACAAGAACTTCCTGCTCTGCCTGGGCTACAAGGCCGACGTCGTCAAGGAGTACTTCCTCAACTACAACGAGGCGCTGACCAACGACTTCGTGCTCAACGGCAACGGCCAGGACGAGCGGCGCGGCAGCCACGTGGAGCTGCTCGGCAGCGACATCCACGACTGGCGCATCACCTTCGCCGACACCGGGCTGCACGCCAACATCGGCCAGCGGCTCAAGGCGGCGCAGCGCTACCTGGACGGCGAGGACGTGTTCCTCGCCAACTACGGCGACGTGCTGACCGACGCGCCCCTCACCGAGCTGATCGACGACTTCCAGCGCCGCGACAAGGTGGCCGCGTTCGTCTGCGTCAAGCCGACCTACACCTTCCACGTGGTCACCGCGAAGGACGACGGCGTGGTCGAGCGGATCGACGACGTGCGCGTCTCCGACATCTGGATCAACGGCGGCTACATGATCCTGCGCAAGGAGATCTTCGACTACCTCGGGGAGGGCGAGGAGCTGGTCCAGGAGCCGTTCCAGCGGCTCATCAAGCAGGATCTCCTGCTCGCCTACCGCTACCAGGGGTTCTGGGCGCCGATGGACACCCTCAAGGACCAGCAGGAGCTCGAGTCCCAGTACGAGGCCGGGCGGCCGGCCTGGGCGGTCTGGCAGCGGTGACCTCGTGCTCGGGCTGAGCCTCGCCCGCGACCCGGCCGCCCCGCTGCGGGTGCTGGCGCTCGGCGCCCACCCCGACGACATCGAGATCGGCTGCGGCGGCACCATCCTGCGCCTGGTCGCCGAGCATCCCCACCTGGCGGTGGACTGGGTGGTGCTGAGCGGCAACGGCGACCGCGCCGCCGAGGCGGCCGACAGCGCGGCCGCGTTCCTGGACGGCGCCGCCGAGGCCAGGGTCAGGGTCGAGCGCTTCCGCGACGGCTTCTTCCCCTACGACGGCGGCGCCGTCAAGGAGCTGTTCGAGCGGCTCAAGGACGAGGTCGCCCCCGACCTGATCCTCACCCACCGGCTGGAGGACCGGCACCAGGACCACCGGCTGGTCGCGGAGCTCACCTGGAACACCTTCAGGGACCACCTGGTGCTGGAGTACGAGATCCCCAAGTACGAAGGGGACCTCGGCCACCCGGGCCTGTTCGTCCCACTGGCGCCGGAGCTCTGCGAGCGCAAGGTCGAGCTGCTGCGCAAGTGCTTCCCCAGCCAGTCCGGCCGGGCCTGGTTCAGCGACGACACCTTCTGGGCGCTGCTGCGGCTGCGGGGCGTCGAGTCCAACGCGCCCACCAGGTACGCCGAGGCCTTCCAGGCCCGCAAGCTCGTGCTCTGAATGGCGGCGCCGACCGGACCGCGCGCGCTGGGCCGCAGCGGCATCGGCGTCAGCGCCATGGGGATCGGCTGCTGGGCCATCGGCGGGCCGCTGTGGCAGGGCGACCGGCCCTTCGGCTGGGGCGAGGTCGACGACGCCGAGTCGGTCCGCGCGATCCGCCGCGCCGTCGACCTCGGGGTCACCCTCTTCGACACCGCCGACCTCTACGGCGCCGGGCACAGCGAGGAGGTGCTCGGCAAGGCCCTCGCCGGCCACCGGGACGAGGTCGTGATCGCCACCAAGTGGGGCCACACCTTCGACCCGGTGACGCGCCAGCGGGGCGGCGCCGACACCTCGCCGGGCTACCTCCGCCGGGCGCTGGAGGCCTCCCTCGGCCGCCTCGGCGTCGACCACGTCGACCTCTACCAGCTGCACGTGGCCGCCGCGCCGCCGCGGGACGCGCCCGCGCTCCAGGAGGCCCTGGAGGAGCTGGTCGCCGCCGGCCGCATCCGCGCCTACGGCTGGAGCACCCACCTCCCCGACCGCGCCCGCCTGTGGGCCGGCAGCCCCGCGTTCGCGTCGCTGCAGCACGAGCTCAGCGTCTTCAAGGACGCGCCGGAGGTGCTGCGGCTGTGCGAGGAGCGCGGGCTGGCGAGCATCAACCTGTCGCCGCTCGCCATGGGGCTGCTCGGCGGGAGGTACGACCGCGGCTCGCGGCTGCGCGACGACGACGTCCGCGGCAAGGAGCCGGGCTGGATGCGGTACTTCAAGGACGGCCGCCCGACGCCGGCGTGGTTGGCGCGCGTCGACGCCGTCCGGGAGGTGCTGACCAGCGACGGCCGCACCCTCGCGCAGGGCGCGATCGCCTGGAACTGGGCGCGGAGCGGGCGGACGATCCCGATCCCCGGCTTCCGGACCGTGGCGCAGGTGGAGGAGAACGCCGCCGCGCTGCGGTTCGGCCCGCTGCGCCCCGCCCAGGTGGCCGAGGTCGGGCGGCTGCTCGAGGCCCCCCTGCCCTAGAGGGCCGGTCGAGTATCGACGTCGCATTCCTGTTCGCAGGCTCTGGCAGGCCCTTCGCATGCGCGTCGGGCATACTCGACCGGCCCTCTAGCGGTCGGTGCGCCGCAGCAGCCCGGCGTCCTCCAGGGTGCCGGCCACCTCGGCCACCAGCGCGAACGGCAGCCCCGCCCGCCCGGCGACGTCGAGCAGGCTGTGGTCGCCGTCCGACAGGTTGAGCACCCACAGCATGGCCATCTGCCGCTCCTCGGCGTCGCTGCGCCCGCCGATCGAGCCGTACAGCCCCCGCCGGCCGAGCTGCGGCTCGCCCTTCGGCTTCAGGTTCAGGTAGCGGCGGTTGCCGTCGAGCACCTGGAGCACCTCCCAGGCGGCCTCGAGGCTGTCCTGCAGGTGCTCGGGGCGGACCAGGTCGAGGTCGTCGGCGGAGGTGTGGTACTCGGGGTAACGGGCGTAGGGGGTGCGGGTGAGGCTGCCGACCGGCAGGTCGAACCCGGGCGAGCAGAACTGGCGCTCGTCGTAGCCGTAGGGCGTGAAGTCCTGGAGCTGGTGGGGCCGGCCGGAGCTCGCCAGCACGTGCGCCACCGCCCGGTCGACCTCGGTGTCGCCGCGGCGGCTGCGCTTGTAGGTGAGCGGGCCCGGGTCGCCGAGGCAGGCGAGCACCAGGCCGTGCCGGATGCGGCCGACGCGGTCCTGGTTGCGGGCCAGCCAGGTGATCGAGCCGATCGTGCCCGGGATGAACAGGAACCGGTGGGTGTAGCGGGGCCGCCCCTGCCCCAGCAGCCTGGCCAGCCGGGTGGCGACGGCGATCCCGGAGAGGTTGTCGTTGGCCAGCGACGGGTGGCAGACGTGGCAGGTCACCAGGACCTCCTCGTCGGACCCGCCGGGGACGACGTGCTCGCCGTAGGTGAGGTGGCCGTCGGCCAGGGTGGTGTCGACGCAGACCTCGTAGTCGCCCTCCGGGAGGCTGTCGACCAGCCGCTGGCTGGCGCAGAAGCCCCAGCGCTCGGCGTAGTAGGAGGTCCGGTAGGGGATCCAGTCGGGGCGCTCGGGGAGGGTGAAGAGGTGGCGCTTGAGCTCGGCCAGCGGCATGGTGGCGCGCACCGGGACGCTGTAGCCCAGCAGGTGGAGGTTGCTGGCGCGGAAGTCGATCACCCGCCGGCCGTCGGGGCCGGCCACCCAGGCGTCGCGGACGTTCCACTCGCGCGGCACCATCCAGTCGAGCACCGCGGTGCCGGTGGGGACCTCGTGGACGACCAGGCCGACCTCGTGGTCGACCACCTCCAGGGTGCGGCGCACCCCGTCGCCGGTGATGCTGCGGCAGATCGGGTACAGCTCGGCGACCAGCTTGTAGAGCTCCTCGCCGACGGTCATGGCTCCACGTCGGGGTAGCTCGCGTCGCGCTGGTTGATCACCAGGACCTCCCCTGGCCACTCGATGCCGAAGGCGGGGTCGTCCCAGCGCACACCCCTGGCCGCGGCGGGCGCGTAGGGCGCCGACATCTGGTAGGTGACCTCGGCGCCGTCGGTGAGGGTGAGGAAGCCGTGGGCGCACCCCTCGGGCACGTACAGCATGGCACGGTTGCCGTCGCTGAGCTCCGCGCCGTACCACGCCCGGTGGGTCGGCGAGCCGGGGCGCAGGTCCAGCGCCAGGTCCCAGATCGCGCCCCGGGTGCAGCGCACCAGCTTGGCCTCCTGGTGCGGCGCCGCCTGGTAGTGGAGCCCCCGCAGCGTGCCCCTGCGGTGGTTGTAGGAGACGTTGCCCTGCGCCAGCTCGGGGTTCAGCCCGTGCTCCCGGAACTCCTCGCGGCAGAAGGTGCGGGCGAAGAAGCCGCGCTCGTCGGCGATCGGTTCCGGCTCGACCAGGAAGGCGCCGGCGACCTCGGTCGCGGTGAAGCGCACGGCGGTCAGCCGGTCGGGGAGGCCGCCGCCAGGCGCGCCAGGGCCGCGCCGACGCCGTCGATCTCCTGGTCGCGCATGCCGGTCCACAGCGGCAGGGTGAGCGCCCTGGCGGCGGCCGCGTCGGTGACCGGCAGCGAGCCGTTGGTGGGGGCCACCGTCCGGTAGGCGCGCTGGCGGTGCACCGGCGGGGCGTAGTAGCGGCGCGTCTGGACGCCCTCGGCGGCGAGCGCCCTGGCGGCCGCGTCGGCGTCCATCCCGAACCCGTCCGCGTCGACCAGGATGGTGAAGTCCTTGTAGGTGCTGCGGTCGCCGTCGGCGACCAGCGGGAGGCGGATCCCCGGCAGGCCGGCGAGCACCTCGCGGTAGCGCGCCGCCAGCTGGTTGCGCCGCCCGATCCGCTCCTCGAGGTCGTCGAAGGAGGCCAGCGCGGTGGCGGCGTGCAGCTCCGACATGCGCGCGTTCAGCCCCACGAAGCGGGTGTCGTAGTCCCCGGGGTTGCCGTAGTCCCTGCCGATGCGGCAGCGCTCGGCGAGGATGTCGTCGTTGGTGGCGATGATGCCGCCCTCGCCGGCGATCAGGACCTTGGTCGGCGACAGGCTGAACACCTCGGCGTCGCCGAAGCCGCCCACCATGGCCGCGCCGCGCCGCGACCCGAAGGCGTGCGCGGCGTCGAAGAACAGGCGGATGCCGTTGCGGCTGGCGACCTGGCTGAGCTCCTCCACGTCGCAGGGGGTGCCGTAGGTGTGGGTCGCCAGGATGGCCGAGGTCCGCATGCCCGTCGCCCTGGCCGCGGCGGCCGGGTCCAGCAGCAGGCTGTCGGGCCTGATGTCGGCGAACACCGGCCGCAGCCCGTTCCAGGCCACGGCGTGGGCGGTGGCCGAGAAGGTGAACGACGGCAGCACCACGTCGCCGGAGAGCCGGCTGCCCCGCAGCACCAGCATCAGCCCGGCGGTGCAGGAGGCGACCGCGACGCAGTGCCGCACGCCCAGGTACGCCGCGGCGCGCTCCTCCAGGTCGCGGACCATCGGCCCGTTGGTGAGCACGCCGCTGGCCAGGATCGCGTGGGTGGCCTTGGCCACCAGCTCCGGGTCGGCGACGGCCGGGCGTGCCAGCGGCAGCCCGTCGGGGAACAGCGGGCGGCCGCCGCGGATCGCCGGGCGGGCGGCGTCGGTGGAGGAGGCGGGCATGCCCATCGTCATCGTGGAGCGACTCCTTCGGTGGTGGTCGTGGTGGGGGGTGCGTCGGCGAACCAGCGGACGGTGGCGGCCAGCCCCTCGCGGACGGGCACCAGCGGCCGGTAGCCGATGAGGCGCTCCGCCTTGGAGGTCGAGGCCTGCGAGTCGCGCACGTCGCCCGGGCGGGCGGGGGTGAACACCGGGTCGAGCCGTTGCCCCAGCAGGTCGTTGATCAGCCCCACGAGGTCCAGCACCGAGATGCGGTCGGCGCAGCCGACGTTCATCGCCTGCCCGACCGCCTCCGGCCCGGCGCCGGCGGCCAGCCGGCACGCCTCGACCGCGTTGGCGACGAAGGTGAAGTCCCGCGTCTGCCGCCCGTCGCCGGTGACCTCGGCGGGCTCGCCCGCCAGCATCCTGGTGACGAACCGCGGCACCACCGCCGCGTACGGCGACGCGGGGTCCTGGCGGGGCCCGAACACGTTGAAGAACCGCAGGCACACCGTCTCCAGCGGGTACACGTGGCTGAACGCCCGGCAGTAGGCCTCCCCGGCCAGCTTGGCCGCCGCGTACGGCGAGCGCGGCGACACCGGCATCTCCTCGTGCTTGGGCAGCACCGGGGTGTCGCCGTACACCGACGACGACGAGGCGTACACCAGCCGCCGCACGCCGGCGTCCCCGGCGGCCAGCAGGACGTTCAGGGTGCCGTCGACGTTGACCTCGTGGGAGGCGCGCGGGTCGGCCAGCGAGCGCGCCACCGACGGCAGCGCGGCCAGGTGGAAGACGACCTCGACGCCGTCCAGCGCCCCGCGCACCAGCCGGCGGTCGCGGACGTCGCCGAGGACGACCTCGACGTCCCCGGTGGCCCCGTCGAGGTTCTCCTTGCGCCCGGTGGAGAGGTCGTCGAGCACGCGCACCGCGTGGCCGTCGCCGGCCAGCGCGCCGACCAGGTTGGAACCGATGAACCCGGCGCCGCCGGTGACCAGGACGTTCACCGGCGCTCCCTGGGTTGCACCGCGGCGTCGCTGTCCACCGCCGTGGCCTGGCGCCACAGCCGGTTGCCCGCGGCCGTCCCCATCACGACGGCGACCGCGATGGTCGTGCCCGCCGCCGCCAGCGAGACCTGGTCGGCCGCGTAGCCGGCCCCGGCGCTGACCGCGCCGAGGGTCCACAGCGCCAGCGTGGAGCGGTCGCGGTTGCCCCTGCTGCGGCCCAGCAGGTCGTAGGAGTGCCGGCGGTCGCCGGTGGCGAGCCCCTGCGAGGCCACCAGCCGGCGGACCACCGTGAACGTCAGCTCGAACGCGAACACGCCGAGGCACAGCGCGGCCGCCAGCAGCCCGTGCCAGCCGTGCCCCAGGGTCGCCTCGGCGGCCAGCACCGTCAGCAGCGCGCCGAGCCCGTAGGCGCCGCCGTTGCCGAGGAAGACCCGCGCCGGCGGCAGGTTCCAGGCCAGGAACCCAACCAGCGAGCCGGCCAGCGCCACCGCCAGGACCGGGTCGGCGCCGTTGGCGGCGACCACCGCGGCCAGGCCGGCGCTGGAGATCGCGCCGAGGCCGCCGGCCAGCCCGTCCTGGCCGTCGATCAGGTTGACGGCGTTGGCCAGCAGCAGCAGGAGCAGCACCACGCCGGGCCGGGCCAGGGGGCCGAGCGGGTCGAGCGGCAGCCCCACGGCCAGCAGCACCCCGGCGACGGTGAGCGTCACGATCCTGACCGACGCCGGCAGCGACCTGGCGTCGTCCACCACCCCGATCGCGGTCGCCACCAGCAGGCCGGCGAGCACCGCCGCCGGCAGCGCGTGGCCGGCCACCAGCAGGGTGGCGAGCACCGCCGCGATCACCCCCAGGCCGCCGAGGACCGGGATCGGGACGGCGTGGATCTTGAGCGGGTCCTGGCCGGCCGGCGCCCCGCCGGCGGGCGCGGCGGGGCGGTCGACCAGGCCGGTGGCCAGGCCGACGCGGCGCGCGACCCAGGTCAGGACGAGCGCGAGGGCGATGGCGACGAAGAAGGGCACGGCATGATCCAGACGTTGCTGGGGGTTCCCTGGTGGACGGAGAGCTCGCCGGCGTGGTGGAAGCCGACCTTGGCGTAGAACCGGTTGGCGCCGCCGTTGGCGGCGGCGACGACGACCTTGACCTCCTCGGCGCCCCGCTCGGCCAGGCCGTGCAGCAGGCCTTCGGCGAGCAGGCGCCCGGTGCCGCCGCTGCGGCGCCCGGGGGCGACCGCGATCGACAGCAGCTCGGCATCGGGCAGCGGCTCCCCGGACCCGCCGGCCTGCGCCGGGTAGCGGACGGTCTCCAGCAGCCGCCGCGTCACACTGGGACGGACCAGGCGGGGCGCGGCGGCGAGCGCGGCGCCGACCCCGTGGCGGCGGGCGAAGCGCCGGTAGAAGCCGCCCACCGACACCACCCCGGCGGCGAAGCCGACCACGCCGTCGACGTCCTCGGCGACCAGCGCGACCGCCTGCGGGTCGGTCGCCAGGGCGCGGTACAGCCGGGTGAGGAAGCCGCTGCCGAGGGTGGGCAGGAAGGCCTCGGGCATGCCGGCGGCGTGCAGCCTCGCCATGGCCGCCGCGTCGCCCACCCTGGCGGGCCGCACCACCACCGGCGAGTCCGGCACAGCCATGCGCGGAGCCCGGCCGAGGAGCCTCCCGTAGTGGTCCACGACCCGCTGGGCGACGGCGGCCTCGCTGAAGCGCTCGAGGGCCCTGGTCCGTGCGGCCGCCGCCAGGCGGCGGCGCAGGGCGGGGTCGCCGGCCAGGCGCAGGACCGCGGCGGCCAGGGCCTCGGGGTCGCGGGGAGGGACCAGCAGCGCCTCGCGCCCGTGCCTGGCGACCTCGCGGCAGCCGCGGATGTCGGTGAGCACCAGCGGCCTGCCCATCGCCGCGGCCTCGATGGCCGAGCGGGGCATCCCCTCGCGCCAGGAGGCGAGCACGAACACGTCCATGGCCGCGAGCAGGTCGCGGACGTCGTCGCGCCAGCCCGCGAAGCACACGTCGGCACCGGCGCGCTCCAGCTCGGCCTCGGTGATCGCGTCGGCCTTGTCGAGGTCGGGCGTGCCGACGGCCAGGAAGCGCACCCGCGGGTCGGCCCGCCGCACGGCGCGGGCGGCGGCGAACAGCTCCCGGTAGCCCTTCTCGGCCACCAGCCGGCCCACCATCCCCACCACCAGCGCGTCGGCGGGCAGGCCGAGCTCGCGCCGCAGCTCGGCGGCGCGCCCGGCGCCGACCAGGGCGGGGTCGAAGCGGTCCAGGTCGGTGCCGTTGCCCAGCAGCTGGGCGCGTCCCGCCGGCGCCAGCCGCAGGCGCCGGGACCAGCGCAGGTCCTCCTCGCTCTGGTACAGCTCCAGGTGGGAGCAGCGCGCCGCCAGCCGCTCCAGCCCGAGCACGGTGGCGCGCTTGGCGAACCGGTCCTCCGGGGTGGCGTACAGCCCGTGGACGGTGTTGACCACCACCGGCACCCCGGCCAGGCGGGCGGCGACGCGCCCGATGACCCCCGGCTTGGGGTTGTGGGTGTGCACCAGGTCGAAGCGCTCGCGCCGCAGCAGCGACCACAGCTCGACCGCCGCGCGCAGGTCGGCCCGCAGGTTCCAGGAGCGGGTGGCGTTGCGCCACGCCAGGTGGCGGACGCCGGCGGCCTCCAGCGCGGCGGCGTGCGGGCCGGGTGCGCTGACGCCGGTCACCTCGTAGCCCTCGTCGCGCAGCCGCCGCAGCTGGCCGAGCAGCAGGTACCGCAGCGTCAGGTCGGTGGTGGTGAGGTGCGCGACCCGGGGCGTGCGGCTCATGGCCGCCGCCACGGTCCGCGCCCCAGCAGGCGGTAGGCCAGCGCCTCGCCGTCGAGGCGTCCCTGCACCTTGGCCCGGAAGAAGGCGAGGCCGTCGCTGGCCAGCACCGGCGTGCGCCCCAGCCGCCACGGGTCGAGCGAGCCCGCCCGGTTGACCCGCCAGGCGTCCAGCGCGGCGGTGTCGAACAGGCGGCGGGCGACCCGGTCGGCGGCCGGCGAGCCGACCGCCCACGGGTAGGCGAAGTGGCGGCAGGCGACCCCCAGCCGGTCCTCGACCAGGCCCTTGGAGCGCGCCATCTGGTGGTGGCAGGCCTGCTCGGTGGCGGCCGACAGGTCGGTGTGGCCGTGGGTGTGGGCGCCGACCGTCACCAGCCCGGTGGACACCGCCTCGGCGAGCTGCGACCAGGTGAGCGCGTCGCGGTCGCCTGGCGCCGCCCCCTCGCCGGCGACCAGCCCGGTGGCCAGGTAGAGGACGGCGGGGACGCGGTAGCGCACCAGCAGCGGCAGCACGGTGTCGTGGAAGTCGCGGTAGCCGTCGTCGACGGTGACCACCACCCCGCCGGAGCCCGCCTGGCCGGGCGTGAGGCCCGCGACCGCCTGGTCGAGGGTGAGGACCCGGTCGCGCTCGGCCAGCAGCGCGAGCTGCCGCTCGAACAGCGCCGCCGGCAGGTCGATCTCCCCGCCGCCGCCGCCGACCCGGTGGTACAGCAGGACGACGACGTCGCCGGGCCGCCGGCGGCTGACGATCCCGCCGGGCAGGACCGCCGCCTTGACGGCCTTACGCGCGAGCGAGCTGCCGGTCGGCATCCGCCCTCCTCTGCTGGACCGGGGCAGGTCGGGCGCGGGTGCGGCGGCGGACCACGGGGACCGCCAGCAGCACCAGGAAGAACGGCAGCAGCTGGACGCGTTCGCGGGCGAGGATCCCGAAGTTGGCGATGCTGGCGAACGCCACCACGAACCCGGCGGCGTAGACCAGGATGAACGCCACGTACGGCCAGCGCCGCAGGTGCCTGATGGCCTGCCAGATGGAGCGGCTCCTGGCGACCGTCAGGCACAGCAGGATAAAGCTCTCCAGCGCCGTCACCGCCGACTGCGCGTTGTGCGCCTCGAACGGGAACGGGCGGAACAGGATGGTCACGGCGGCGTACGGGAGGCGGGCCAACGAGGTGCTGGTCGACGGGGCCTGGAACCCCGACCCGCCGCCGCTGGTCCGCCGCGCGCTCTCGGCCAGCACGGAGTTGACCCCCTCCGCGGGGTCGATGCCCTTGTCCAGCAGGTAGCTCTGGATCCTGCCGAGCAGCAGCACCGCCACCACCAGCAGCGCGGCCAGGCCGAACAGCTTGACCACCGAGCCGAGCGCGCCGAGCCGCCGGGGCGGGCGGGCCAGCAGGTAGGCCACCACCATCCCGAAGGCGGCCATCCCGCCGACGTGCGGCCGCACCAGCGTGGCGAGCCACAGGCCCGTCCCGGCGACCGCCAGGCCCCGCCAGGTGGTGCCGGTGAGCAGCCGCGCGGTGCCGTACGCCACCAGGCCGAGCGCGAACAGCATCCAGGCTTCCTTGCCGATGCTGGAGGGCCAGTACAGCATCGACGGCATGAAGAACAGCAGCCGGGCGTAGCTGCGCTTGTTGCCGTCCGGCACCGCGATGGTGAACGCCCGGTACATGCAGAACATGCCCCAGAACGCCAGCCACGAGTACAGCAGGAACCCGGCGAGGATGCTGGGGCCGGTGATCGTGTAGATCACGCCGGTGAAGAAGCGGATGAAGTCGGTGCTGCTGAGCGACGCCAGCCCCGGGTCGAAGTTGCCGGAGCGGAAGCGCATCGCCACGCCCTCGCCGGACTGGTGGTACTGGATCGCGTCGCCGAGCCCGTCGTACACGTCCATCAGGACCCAGTAGCGCAGCAGCGAGCCGAGCAGCTTCAGCACCAGGGCGAGCACGAACAGCTGGGCGAGGCGGGCGTTGCGTTCGCGGCGCGCCTGGCGCACGAACGCCGGCCAGGAGGCGACCAGCAGGATCGGGACCAGGAACAGCACCACCCACAGGCCGCTCATCCGCGTCGAGATCAGCACCGTGAGCCCGAGCGCGGTGACCGCGGCGCCGAGCAGCCCGCTGCCGACGCCGACCGCGAGCCTGGTCTCGACCGGGGGCACCCGCTGCGCCATCAGAACACCTCGAGGTCGCCGAGCGACAGCGCCCAGGCGCCGAGGTCCGTCGGGTCCGGCCGGAGGTCCGCGCGCCGCGGGTTGGCGACCAGCCGGATGCCGGCCGGGGCCGGCAGGAAGCCGCTCCTGGCGGCGGGCCTGGACAGCGGGGAGCCGGCCGGCGCGTGCAGGGTCAGGTGGTCGACCGGCGCGGCGGCGGCCACCCGCCGCAGCAGGCACCTGGCGACCCGGGGGTCGCCGCCGGCGAGGACCTCCACCACCGTCGACTCCCACAGCCGCCCACGCGGGCGCACCCGGAAGACCGCCAGCCCGGCCAGCTCGCCGTCGTGCCGCTCGGCCACCGCGCGGTAGCCGAGCAGCGGCGCGGAGCCGTAGCGCCAGCGGAGGTAGTCGAGGTCGCGGGGGGTGGTGAGCCGCGACGGGGAGGCGGGCTCCCGTCCCAGCAGCGCCGCCACCTGCTCGCCGTGCTCGAGGACGGCGGCGGCCGGCCCGGCGTCGACCGGCGGCGGCGCGGCGGCGCGGCCCCGCCCGCGGCCGAGGAGCCGCAGCGGCCGCCGCACCCTGACCGCGACCGGCACCCGCCCGACCTCCCGCCACCCCATCTTCAGGTAGCCGGGCCCGCTCCTGGCGTTGGGGGTGTTGAAGACCAGGTCGACCTCGTCGCCGACGGCGTCCAGCAGCTCGAGGGTGAGCCGCTTGAAGATCCCCATGCCCTGGTAGTCGGGGTGGGTGGCGGTGTCGACCGCCCGCGCGGCCCGGACCGTCCGGCCGTGCGCCGTGAACCGCCAGCGCATGAACGCCCGCAGGCCGACGAGCCGGTCGCCGTGCTCGGCCACCAGCATGAACGACGGGCCGAAGGGGCCCTCCAGGTGCTTCCAGCGGAAGAGCTCCGGCGGGCGCCGCCCCCCGGGGCCGCCGCCCAGCGAAGCGTCGAGCAGGTCGAGGACCCGGGGAAGGTCGTCGACCGTGAACGGGCGCACGGTGACGCCCCGCTCCACTGCGCGCTGCCGCACACCGCCCCCGCATCGCAGGCTGCCAGGCTCAGCGGTCAGTCTCGGACATGGGGGGATAGTCGCCCACGTGCATCCGGAGGATGGCCCACTACGTCGATGCGGCCTATGCGGTCGTACGCTCTACCAAGGCGGCGGCGGCGAGGGCGACGGCGAGCGCGGCGGCCAGTGCCAGCCCCGCCAGGGGCAGCGCCGCGGCCACCGTCTCCGCCCGGCCGACCACCCTGGCGGCGACGGCGACCAGGACCAGGTGGGCGGCCAGCGCCGTCCAGGCGGCCCGCGGGCGCGCCAGCGCGCTGCGGTGGCGCGGGTCGAGCAGCCGCGCCAGCGGCTCGACGGCGAGCACCCCCAGGCACGCCAGCCCGCCGACCACCGAGCCGGGGCGGCCGGCGCCGCCGGCGGCCACCGTCCACGCCAGCAGGGCCGCGGCCGCCAGCGAGCCGGCGACGCCCAGCGACGGCGGCGGCTGCGCCGGCCCGTCGCGCCGGCGCGGGCCGAGCAGCCCGCCGGGCGCGAGCGGCCCCGGCCAGCCGAGCAAGGCCAGCGGCAGGGCGGCGCCGACGACCACCAGGGCCCACTCGACGTCGGGGACGGTGGCGTAGACGCCCACCGCCGACACGGCCAGCAGCAGCGGCGCCAGCCCCTGCCCCCGCCAGCGCCGGTCGAAGCCGGCCAGCAGCGCGCCGGCCACGCCGGCCGCCACCGCGATCCACGGCGGCGGCAGGGCCAGCGTCGCGGGCGGGTCGGTGGCGGCCACGATCCCGGCGCCGCCGGCGGCCGCCAGCGCCACGCCGACCACCGGCGTCGGCGCGCCGGGGCGGTGGCGGCGGCGCCACGCCCAGACGGCCAGGCAGGCGAGGGCCGCGGCCAGGCCGGCGAGGAGCCCGGCGGCGAGGTCGTCGGCGCGGCCGGCGAGGGCGTCCGGGACTGGCATCGCTCAGCCGAGCAGGTCCGCGTAGACCTGCTCCATGCGGCGGACCGCCTTGCGGATGTCGAAGTCCAGCGCGCGGGAGCGGGCCGCCGCGCCCATGCTGGCCCGCAGCCCCGGGTCGCCGAGCAGGCGCAGCAGCGCCGCCGCCAGCGCCGCCGGGTCGCGCGGGGGGACCACCAGGCCGTGGGTGCCGTCGCTGACCACCTCGGGGGTGCCGCCGACGCGGGTGACGACCGCGGGGCGGCCGAGCGCCATCGCCTCGATCAGCGCGATCGGCAGGCCCTCGTAGGTCGACGAGAGGGCGAACACGTCGAAGGCGGCCGCCAGGCGCCTGGCGTCGGGGCGGAAGCCGGCGAACACCACCGCCTCCTGGAGGCCCAGCTCGGCGGCGAGCCGCCGCGTCGCCGCCTCCAGCGGCCCCTGCCCGACCAGCAGCAGGCGCAGCTCGGGGACGGCCTGGCGGACGCGGGCGGCGGCGCGCAGCAGGGTGGCGTGGTCCTTGGCCGCCTTGAAGTTGGCGACGCTGCCGACCACCGGGGCGTCCAGGGGGATGCCCAGCTCGGCGCGGACGCCGTCGGCCTGGAAGCCGTCGGCGGTGGCCGGGTCGAGCCCGTGGTGGAGCGTCTCAAGCGGCGGCATCGGCAGCAGCCGCAGTGGCCCCGGGTAGCGGACCGAGGCGCGCACCACGTCGGAGACGGCGAACACGTGGTCGTTGCGGGGGAAGGTGGCGAGGTTGGCGGCCCAGGTGACGCGGTGGTAGCGGCCCCAGACGTTGTGCTCGGTGTAGACCACCCGGACGCCGCGGCCGGCCACCAGCCGGGCGCCGGCCGCGGCCACCGGCGAGTGGACGTGCACCAGGCGGATGCCCTCGCGGCGCAGCAGCGCCCGCAGCCGGCCGACCCAGCCGGCGCCGGCGCCGCCGCCGTTCAGGCAGTGCACCGGCAGGCCGGCGGCTTCCAGCTCGGGGACCAGGCTGTCCTTCCACGGCAGCAGGTAGGCGAACCGGTAGCGGTACCGCTGCCGGTCGAGGTAGGGGACGCCGCTGGCCAGCAGCTGCTCGGCGCCGCCCCGGCCGAGCCCCTTGATCACGATCAGGACGCCGTCCATGCCGCCCCGACCAGCTCCTCGTAGACGGCCCGGTACGCCGGCGCGACCCGGGCGATGTCGTGGCGCTCCCGGCAGCGCGCCCGTGCGGCGTCGCCCATGGCGGCCCGCAGCCGCGGGTCCTCCAGCAGGCGCGCCACGGCGGCGCGCAGGCCGTCGTGGTCGCCCGGGCGGACCAGCAGGCCGGTGGCGCCGTCCTCCACCACCTCCGGCACGCCGGTCAGCGCCATCCCGGCCACGGGCAGGCCGCCCATCCCCGCCTCGATGACGCTCGCCGGCATGCCCTCGGTGCGGCTGGCGAACAGCAGCAGGTCGCTGGCGGCCAGCAGGTCGCCGACGTCGTCGCGGCTGCCCGGTGCCAGCACCCGCCCCTCCACGCCCGCCCGGCGGGCCACCGCCCGCAGCTCGCCGCGCAGCGGCCCGTCGCCGGCGAACAGGTGGACGGCCTGGGGCCAGCGCCGCAGCAACGGCGCGGTCACCGCCAGGTGCCCGAGGGGGTCCTTCTCCCAGGAGAGCGCGCCGAGCGAGAGCACCACGGTCGCCCCGCGCGGCACCCCGAGGGCCTGGCGGGTGGCGTCGCGGCCGCGCGCGGGCCGCAGCCGTGCCGGGTCGACGCCGTTGGGGATCGTCACCACCTGGTGGGGCGGCAGCCCGAAGGCCGCCACCGTCTCCTCCCGGACCGAGTCGGCCACCGCCACCACCCGGGCGGCGCGACCGACCAGCCGGCGGTACAGGGCCCGCCTGGGCGCGCTCGACACCCAGGAGACCGAGCCGATGCGCCGGTAGACGACCGGCGGCCGCCTGGAGGCGGCGGCCACCACCGCGTACTTCAGCGGCTGCCCCCCGTGGGCCTGGATCAGGTCGGGACGCCATGCCCGCAGCAGCCGCCGCAGCGCGGCGACCGCCCCGGCGTGCAGCGGCCAGGGCGGCAGCGGGCGCCGGTCCGCCCGCAGGCCGGTGACCGGCGCGGCGAAGCCGACCGCCCACGGCGGCGCGCCGTGCAGGACGGCCACCCGCTGCTGGAGGTCCGGCGTGTCGAGCGCCGCGACCAGGTCGGAGGCGAACACCTCGGCCCCGCGCCGCTGGCCGGTCGCGATCAGGTGGAGGATGCGCACGGTGAGGTCCTTGTCCGGCCTGAGCGTACACGCCGCCTGCGTGGCGGCGGGTCCTCCAGGGGCCGTAGGCGGGGCTACGGGGATTGCGCCGGCCACGGCAGCAGCGCCCGGTGGACCGGGATCGGCCCGCCGCGGCCGTCCGCCCGGCCGGCGTCGCCGTCGCCGGCCGGGCGGTCCGCCGGCAGGGCGGCCCGGACCGGGCGGCCGAGCGCCGCGGCCAGGGCGCCGACCAGCTCCTCGACCCGGTCCGCCTCCGCCCCCACCAGCACGACCTCCCGCACCGGCGGCGGCCCGGGACCGGCCTCGCCGAGCCGCAGCAGCGCGGCCGGCTGCTCGCCGACCCGCCACCAGCGGTCGCCCTCCGGCCAGGTGCGGGCCATCACCTCGGGGCTGCGGTGCCCGCCGGCCACCGCCAGGAAGCGGAGCACCGCGACGTCGGGCTCCAGCTGGCTCGCCGGCAGGGCCGGGTCGGCCGGCGCGACGTCGAGCGCCCGTGCGGGCACGGTCGGCGGCGAGGCGGGCCTGGCCAGCCGGCGACCGACCAGGGTGCGCGCGCGGCTGGCCGCCCCCAGGGCGAGGGACCGCACGCGCCGGCGCAGCGGGAAGCTGGTGCCGGCGACCAGCGTGCGCCGCGCGGCCTCCACGATCAGCAGCGGCGGGCGCTCCGGCGTCAGGCGCTCCTTTAGCGGGTTGGGTCCGGGGAGCAGGTCGATCAGGCGGGGGGTCGGGGACTCGGCGAACAGGCGCTCCAGCGCCCACCAGACGACGATCGACCCCGGGCCGAGCGCCGCCATGCGGCGGTCGTAGACGGTCGAGGGCCCGCTGGCCACGTCGCCGACGCGGAACCACAGCTCGGCGGCGGCGGGGACCCCGGCGACCTTCAGCACGTAGACCCGGCACCAGCCGAGCTGCTCGGTGCGGCGCAGCAGCGCCAGGCGCTCCCGCCTGACGTCCTCGGGCAGCGAGCGCTTCCAGCTCTGGCAGAACAGGTCGGCGTAGACCGCGAAGCCGTTGGCCACCGGCGCACCCGTGCGCGGGCCGTACTCCTCCAGGTCCAGCTCCCACCACGGCTGCGACCGTTTCAGCAGCCGCTTGACCGAGCGGTCGTAGCCGGCGAAGCGGCGGCGGTGCTCGGCCCAGCCGCCCTCGACCACCGCCAGGCAGTCGCTGGAGCGTTCGCGGCGGTGCACCGCGAAGCCGCCGCCGCGCAGCGCCGCCAGCAGCGCGCCGGTGGCGGGGTCGCGGCTCGGCAGCCGGTTCAGCGCCAGCTCCCGCACGCCGGCGCGGGCGACCTGCTCGACCAGCAGCCCGAGCGCCTCGGTGTCCGGCTCCTGCGACCCGAGGACCGGCCGGTAGCGCTTGCGGTGGGTGTCGACGGCGCGGGCGCCGGCGGACTCCCAGCGTCGCCGGGAGCGGGCCTCCAGCGGCAGCAGCGCGACGGGGTGCCCGCCGTCCAGCACGGCAGGGATGCGCAGCCGCCTGGTCACCGCGGGGCCGGCCACCTCCGTCCAGGACGCCAGCCAGCTGTGGCTGTCGTGGTAGTCGGCCTGGACCCCGCGGCGCGGCGGCATGGCGTCCCACGCCCCGGCGAACGCCCGGTCGATGTCGCCGGCCTGCAGGACCTGCGCCTCGTAGCTCATCCGCCCCCCAGTCCTCCCACCCGCCGCCCACGAGCACGCCACGCACCCCGTATACTTCCGCATCACGCCGCAACGTGCAGCCGGTCCCTCCGGCCCGCAGGACCATGGGGGAGAAGCTTGACGGTCCGAGCGCCGCTCGACGGGCTGCTGCGCCGTTCGCCTGCCCAGCTGGCCTTCCGGCGCCGCGCCGGCAGGCGGCTCACCGTCCTCGCCTACCACGGCGTCGACGACCCCGACCGCTTCGGCCGCCAGCTCGACCACCTGGTGAGGACCGCGCACCCGGTGCCGCTCGACGAGGTCGTCGACGCGGTCTCGCGGCACCGGGACCTGCCGCCGCGCGCGGTGCTGATCACCTTCGACGACGGCCACCGCAGCCTGCTGGAGGCGGGGCTGCCGCTGCTGCGCGAGCGGGGCCTCCCCGCGGTCGCCTTCGTGGTCGCGGGGCTGCTGGACACCGACGAGCCCTTCTGGTGGGTGGAGGCCGAGCGGCTGCTCGCCGGCGGCGGCCGCGCGGCCGCCTACCACGGCCTCGGCGCGAGGGAACTGGTGCGGCGGCTGAAGGAGGTGCCCGACGGCGAGCGGCTGGCGGTGCTCGCCGAGCTCCGCCGGACGGCGTCGCGGCCGGCGCCCCGGACGCCGCAGCTGCGCCGCGCCGAGCTGCCGCTGCTGGAGTCGGCCGGCGTCGCCGTCGAGAACCACACCTGGAGCCACCCGTGCCTGCCGCGCTGCGACGACCGCAAGGCCGCCGCCGAGGCCACCCGCGCCCACGACGCCCTCCGCGGCGCCCTCGGGCGCGACCCGCGCGCGTTCGCCTACCCCAACGGCGACTGGGACCGGCGCACCGAACGGGCCCTGGCCGAGGCCGGCTACGCGGTCGCCTTCCTGTTCGACCACAAGGTCAACACCCCGGCGCGCGGCCACCCCCTGCGGCTGTCGAGGGTCAGGGTCAACTCCGACACCGGCCTGGACCGCTTCGCCATCATCGTCAGCGGCCTGCACCCGGCGCTGCACCACGCCAGGGGCAGGTCGTAGGTGGAGCCGACCGAGGTCCTGACCCGCCCGGAGCAGCTCCTCGGCGTGGTCGACGACTGGCGGCGCCTCGCCGCCGCCGGCGACAGCTCCTACTTCGTCTCCCCCGACTGGGTGCTCGGCTGGTGGGAGGCGCTCGGCGGCGGCGTGGAGGGCGAGGTCGCCATCTGGCGCGACCGCTCGGGGGCGCTGGAGGCCGTGGTCCCCGTGGCGCGGGTCCGCCAGCGGCTGCACCCGCGGGTCCCCGTCGCCGTCGGTGCCTGCACCAACCTCGGCAGCGGCGCCGGCGCGGCCGACCACTGCGGCTGGCCGGTCGCGCCCGGCCGCGCGGAGGTCGTCCGCGCCTGGATCGCCCGCAAGGCCGCCAGCGGCCCGCTGCTCCTCCACGACCTGGACCCCGAGCTCGGCGTCCCGTTCGTGCCCGCCGGCGCCCGCCGGGTCGGCGTGTCGGCGTGCCCGCGCCTGGCCATCCCGCCGCCCGGCCAGGAGCTGGAGCTGTCCGGCAAGTTCCGCAAGCAGCTGCGCGCCTACGCCCGCAAGCTCGAGCAGCAGGGCATCGCCTTCCGCTGGGTCGGCGGCGAGCAGATGACCGAGGACCTGCTGGAGACCGTCTACCGCCTGCACGAGCGGCGCTGGAGCCTGGTGGGGGGGACCTCCAGCTTCGACCGCGGGCGCGCCGGCCTGCAGCGGCGGCTGATCGCCCGCGGCGGCCCCGGCCGCGGGCCCGCGGTGGTGCTGGCCGAACGCGACGGGCAGGCCGTCGGCGTGCTCTACGGGTTCCTCTGGCGCGACGTGTTCGCCTACTACCAGACCGGCTGGGAGCCCGAGTGGGCCGCCGCCAACCTCGGCACCGTGCTCGTCAGCGAGGCGATCCGCCTGGCCGGGTCGGCCGGCGCCAGGGTGTTCGACTTCCTCCGGGGCGCCGAGGCCTACAAGTACCGCTTCGGCGCCACCGACCGCGTCGACGAGACCTGGCTGGTGCCGCGCGGCGCGCGGGGCCGGCTGCTCGACCTGAGGTACCGGGTCAAGGGGCGGCGGCGGGCGTCCTGAGCGACGCGGGTGGCCCTCGGTCACCTTCTGGTGTCGCGACTACGGTAAACGTGCGATGGAGCCTCCTGGGCCTGCTGCCAGAATCGGCGGTCGAGAGAGGAGGCTATGAGCTACCAGGCCGTTGTGCTCCGGAACAGGGAGATCGACCCGGAGATCGCACGGGCGTGGGACGCGCTTCCCCCGGAGCGTGGCGTCCAGGCCGACTTCTACGACAGCCACGCGTGGCTCTCGTCGTGGTGCGACGCCGCCGGCGCCGCGGTGGCCGCCAGGCTGCGTATCCCCGCCGTCCTCGACGGCGGCCGCCCGGTCGCGATGCTGCCGCTGGAGGCCAGCTCGCGGCGGCGCTGGGAGTCCGCCGGGTCCCGGGCCGTCGACACCCACCGCAAGCGCTGGCGACCGGTGCTCGAGTCCGAGAAGCCCGACGAGGAGGCCCTCGGGCTGCTGGTCGAGGAGGTCGCGGCCGCGGGCGTGCGGGAGCTCGCCCTCAACCGGCTGCCAGTGCGTGACCCCGCCACCGACGCGCTGCTGGCCGCGCTGCGCCGCGGCGGCTTCACGGTGCACAGCCAGCAGCGGTCCAGCGACTGCCTGGCGGTGGTGGAGGGCGGCTGGGCCGAGCACCGCCGCCGCTTCGCCGGCTACGACCGGTCGGTGCGGACCAAGTCCAAGCGGCTGCGGTCGCTGTGGGAGGTCAGCCTGGAGGAGTACGGCCCGGGCACGGGCGCCTCGGTGGCCGACGGCTTCGCCCTCTACGAGCGCCTCCACCGGCAGAGCTGGAAGGGCCCGCTGGCCGGCGACGTCCGCCAGGAGCGCCTGGCGCTGCTGCGCCGCACCGAGGAGCTCGGCTGGTGCCGGCTGTACGTGCTGCGGCCCGCGGGGGTCCCCGCCGCGGCGCACGTCTGGTTCCGGGTCGGGCAGGTGGCCACCTGGCTGTCGACCGCCTACGACCGGCGGCTGGCCGCCGTCAGCCCCGGCTCGATCCTGATGTGGCGCGCGCAGGAGCGCCTGTTCGCCGAGTCGCCGCCCCACCTGCTCGACTTCATGCCGGGCGACAACCCCCAGAAGGACCGGCTCAGCCCCGACCGGGCGCCGCTGCTGCTGGTGGAGGCCGCGCGGCGGACGCTGGTGTCCGGGGTGACATTCCCGGTGCGCCGGCAGGCCCGCGACATCCTGCCCCGCGCCTTGCGTCGCCTCCGCCGGGCCGCGATTCGGCGTCCGGCTGGCCGCCCGCGTCTCCAGGCCTCCGCCCGCCGCGTGGAGGTCCCCTCCAGGTCCGGCACGCTACCGGCCGCCCTGCTGGAGCTCGACACCAGCGGTCGGCGCGTGCTTGCCGTCCTTGGTGGGCACGCCAGCCCCGAGGCGATGACCGAAGCGTGGCACGAGGACGACTCCTGGTGGCTGGTGGGGGACCGGCCGTCGGCGCTCGTGCGGCTCGGCGCCCTCGGCAGCGCGGCGGTGGCGGCACTGGAGCTGGTGCTGCTGGAGCCGGACGCCCCACCGGTCGAGGCGCTGCTGGCGGCGGGGGCCCCCCCCCCCCGGGCGGC
>Ga0081538_10000245_pt1 | contig 61398 bp, 73 predicted proteins | sample TabmetS5T2R1_FD_71022 | JGI IMG/M metagenome (GOLD analysis project Ga0081538, IMG submission 71022) | Tabebuia heterophylla rhizosphere microbial communities from the University of Puerto Rico - S5T2R1 | ecosystem: Host-associated > Plants > Roots > Rhizosphere ...
GGAAGTCGCGCTCGCCGCGGAGGAGCGCCGCCGAGGCCGCCAGCGCCTCCTCGTCGACGGGGCGCGGGAACCAGAACGACCGCCGTCGCTCCAGCGGCGAGTGTACGGCCCGCCGCCAGACGCGGTAGCGGTAGGAGCGGCCGACCGCGGAGAAGCGGGCGCTGAACCCGTCGGGCGCCGCCTCGCTCGTCACGACGGCGACGTCGTCCGGGAGGGTGGCGTTCAAGGCCGCTGCAGCCCGCTCCGGCGGGGGGCCGGCGTCCGCCAAGAAGCTCGCCACCTGTCCGAGCGCGTGTACGCCGGCGTCGGTACGCCCGGCGACGGAGAGCCCGTCCCAGCTCGGGTAGACACGGTCGAGAGCACTTCTCAGGTCTGCCTCGACCGTCCGCAACCCGGGCTGCGCCGCCCAGCCCGAGAACCCGGTGCCGTCGTACTCGAGCGTGAGCTTGACAACACGCATGGTAAGCGCTAACTTACGGTAAGTTGTGACTTACGCAGACGCCCTGACAGCACTCGCCGATCCTACGCGGCGCTCGGTGTTCGAGACCCTCCGCGACGGGCCTCGCTCGGTGGGCGACCTCGCCCGCGGGCTGCCGGTGAGCCGGCCTGCGGTCTCGCAGCACCTGCGGGTGCTCAAGAACGCCGGGCTCGTGCGCGAGCGCCGCGAGGGCACGCGGAACTTCTACAGCGTCGACGGCGACGGCCTCGCCGAGCTGCGCACGTACTTCGAAGGGTTCTGGGACGAGGCGCTCGCGGCCTTCAAGGCGGCGGCGGAAAGCGATGAAGGAGGAGAAGAGGATGAGCCAGATGACCGGTGAGCTGGCCGTGCGAAGGTCCGTGTTCGTGCGCTGCACGCCCGAGCACGCCTTCCGCGTGTACACGGAGCGAATGAGCGACTGGTACCCGATCGAAGGGCACTCGATCTTCGACGACCCTCAGAGCACGATCGTTTGGGAGGGACACGTCGGCGGACAGGTCTACGAGCACTCGTCGGACGGCGAGAAGGGCGTCTGGGGCACGATCGTCGCCTGGGACCCGCCCCGGGGGCTCGTCATGACCTGGCACCCGGGCCGCGGCGAGGAGACGGCCCAGGAGCTCCGAGTCAACTTCGCCGCAGAGGCCGACGGGACGCGGGTCGAGGTCGTCCACACGGGCTGGGAGCGCGTGGGCCCCGACTTCCGCGAGCGCATGGCCGGCTACCAGGAGGGCTGGGGCGCCGTGCTCGACGCCTTCGCGGAAGCGGCCGGAAAGGGCAGCTGAGATGCACCCCGACATCGCCAGGCAGCTCGCCGCAGACCGCCAGGCCGACCTGCAGCGTCAGGCGCGGACGCTCGCCCGGCCGAGACGGCCCGTTCGCCGCCGGCGCTTTCGGCTCGGCCCTCTTACCCGCTACGCGGGAGCGCCGACAGGCGCGCGCACAGGGACGTAGTCCACGAGCTCGAGGTAGGCCATCGGCGCGGCGTCGCCCTGGCGCGGGCCGATCTTCACGACCCGCGTGTAGCCGCCCGGCCGATCGGCGAAGCGCGGCGCCACCTCTGCGAAGAGCGTGTGCGCCGCGCTCTTCGAGCGGAGGAACGCGACCGCCTGGCGGTGCGCCGCGACGTCCCCCCGCTTCCCGAGCGTGATCATCTGCTCGACGATCGGCCGCACCTCCTTGGCCTTGGCCTCGGTCGTCCTGATGCGGCCGTGCTCGATCAGCGCGCAGGCGAGGTTCGAGTAGAGCGCCTTGCGGTGGGCCGAGTCGCGGCCCAGCTTCCTGCCTGCGCGCCGGTGCTTCATCGTCCTCTATTCGTCCCTGAGGGTGAGGCCGTGGGCCTGGAGGGTCTCGCGGACCTCTTCGATCGACTTCTTGCCGAAGTTCGGGATCGCGGCGAGCTCGTTCTCCGTCTTCGAGACGAGGTCGCCGATCGTCTCGATGCCGACCCGCTTGAGGCAGTTGTAGCTACGGACCCCGAGCTCGAGCTCCTCGATCGGGAAGTTCTCCATCCCGTGCGCCTGCGGCGCCTCGGCCTCAGCCTCGGCGGCCTCGCCGAAGCCTTCGATCTTGTCGATGTCGGTGAAGATCGCGAGCTGGCGGATGAGGATCTCGGCCGCCTCGGCGATCGCGTCGCGCGGCGAGACCGAGCCGTCGGTGGTCACGTCGAGGGTGAGCTTGTCGTAGTCGGTGCGCTGACCAACGCGCGCCGCCTCCACTTCGTAGGACACGCGCCGCACGGGCGAGAAGATCGAGTCGACGGGGATGACCCCGATCGTGTGCTCGGGCCCGCGGTTCAGCTCGGCGGGGACGTAGCCGCGGCCGCGGCCGATGGTGAGTGTCACCTCGAGGCGGCCCTTGTCCGAGAGGTTGGCGATCTCGAGGTCCGGGTTGAGGAGCTCGAGGTCGGCGGGAGCCTCGATGTCGGACGCCTTGACGACGCCCGGGCCCCGCTTCTCCAGCCGCACCTCCACTTCAGGCGACTCGCCGTGCAGGAGGCAGATGAGGCTCTTCAGGTTGAGGATGATGTCGGTGACGTCCTCGCGCACGCCCTTCAGGGTCGTGAACTCGTGCGCGACGCCCTCGATCTTCACCGAGGTGACGGCCGCGCCCTCGAGCGAGGACAGGAGCACCCGGCGCAGAGAGTTGCCGAACGTGTAGCCGAAACCGCGGTCGAGCGGCTCGATCACGAAGATGCCGCGCTCCTCGGTCACCTCCTCGTGGGTGATCCGGGGCACCTGGAATTCCATGAGCGACGTTCTGGTGGCCATGCTTCCTTTCTACTTCGAGTAGAGCTCGACGATGAGCTGCTCCTGGACCGGCGTATCGATGTCCGACCGGTCGGGGAGCTTCAAGACCTTGCCCGTGAGGTTGTCGTGGTCGGCTTGCAGCCAGGGCGCGACCGACGCGGTGAGATCGGTCGCGTCGCGCACGACCTGCTCGACGGGGCTGCCCTGCTTGAGGGCGACGACGTCATCCGGCTTCACCTGGAAGCTCGGGATGTTCACCCGGCGGCCGTTCACCTGGAAGTGGCCGTGACGGATGAGCTGGCGCGCCTGGGCGCGCGAGGCGGCGAAGCCAAGGCGGTACACCACGTTGTCGAGGCGCGTCTCCAGCATGCGCAGGAGCTCCTCGCCCGTGATTCCCGACCGCTTCGCGGCCTTCTCGTAGTAGTTGCGGAACTGCTTCTCGAGCAGGCCGTAGTACCGGCGCGCCTTCTGTTTCTCGCGCAGCTGCAGCAGATACTCGGACTGCTTGATGCGGCCGCGCCCGTGCTCTCCCGGCGGGTAGCTGCGGCGCTCGACGGCGCACTTCTCCGTCAGGCAGCGCTCGCCCTTGAGGAAGAGCTTCATGCCCTCGCGACGGCAGAGCTTGCACTTGGGGCCCAGAGGACGAGCCATCAGACCCTTCGCCTCTTCTTCGGGCGGACGCCGTTGTGGGCCTGCGGGGAGACGTCTTTGACGCCGAGAACCTCAAGCCCGGCGGCCTGCAGCGACCGGATCGCGGTCTCGCGGCCGGAGCCCGGGCCCTTGACGAAGACCTCGACCTTCTGGAGCCCGTGCTCCATCCCCTTGCGGGCGCAGGAGTCGGCGGTGACCTGGGCGGCGAACGGCGTCGACTTGCGGGAGCCCTTGAAGCCGGCAGAGCCGGCGCTCTCCCACGCGATGACGTTGCCCTCCTTGTCGGTGAGGCTCACGATCGTGTTGTTGAAGGACGTCTTGATGTGCGCCTGGCCGATGGCGATGTTCTTCTTCACCCGGCGGCGCGAGCGGCCCTTGGACTGTCGGCGAGGAGGTGCCAAGCTACTTCGCCTTCTTCCCGCGCCCGACGGTCTTCTTCGGGCCCTTGCGCGACCGCGCGTTCGTCTTCGTTCGCTGGCCGTTCACGGGCAGCCCGCGGCGATGGCGGATGCCGCGGTAGGCGCCGATCTCCTGCAGGCGCTTGATCGCCTGCGAGCGCTCGCGGCGCAGCTCGCCCTCGACCTCGAGGTTCGTGTCGATGTAGTTGCGGAGCTTCGTAATCTCCTCGTCCGTGAGGTCGCGCACCTTCTCGTCGGGGGACAGCCCGAGCTCCGCACAGGTCTTGCGCGCGGTCGCCTCGCCGATCCCGTAGATGTACGTGAGCGCCACCTCGAGGCGTTTCTCGCGTGGGAGGTTCACTCCTGCAATTCGAGCCAACTCTTCTCCTTCGCTCCTAGCCCTGCCGCTGCTTGTGCCGCGGGTTCGAGCAGATGACCAGCACCTTGCCGTGCCGCTTGATCACGCGGCAGCGGTCACACATCGGCTTGACGGACGGACGTACCTTCATGGGAGATCCTCAGTAGGGCGGCATCCACGCAAAAGCGCGGACGAGCCGCGACCGTGCATCGTAGCAAAGGGGCTTAAAGAACCCGTTCCGGAACGAAGCCCTATGCCGCCGGGCCGCACTGGCCGGCGCGATGCGGCGTCCTCGGTTGCGCCCGTAGCCTCCGGCTACGAACGCGGGGTGGGTGGGGATGGCATCAGAAGGACGAGTTCCGCAGGAACTCGTCCTTGCCTCGCACTCGCCCAGCGCACCCCGGCGACGAGGCGTCATTTCGAAAACGGGGTTCTAGAACCCTAGGCGGGGATGCGGCGCATGAGGCCCGCGCCGGCGAGCGGAAACACGGCGGCGAGCCCGAAGGCGATTCCCCAGGACGTGGACTCGACGAGGACGGCGAAGACGGGCGGCGCCACGGCGGAGGCAAAGGACAGAGCCGTTTGCTGGAAGCCGAGCGCCGCCCCGGCGCGGCTGCGGCCGACGAGCTCCGCCGTCGCCGTGAAGGAGAGCCCGTTCCACGACTGCGAGAGCGCGCCCGCGGCGACGAAGGCCGGCAGGAAGAGCGTGAGCGGCGCGGACGTAAGCACGGCGCACACCGCGATCGCGACCGAGAAGGCGAAGGTGAGCTTGAGCAGCGGCACGATCCGCGCGCCCACCCGGTCGGACCAGCGGCCCACGATGATCCGGAGCGCCGCCCCGATCATCTGCATCAGCGCGAAGATCCCCGCGGCCACCGCAGTCGAGAGCCCCCGCACGCCGTGGAGGAACAGGACGGTAAAGGCCATGATGCTGATCTGTGCGACGCAGATGAGACCGCTGCCGACCGCGACCCGCCACATGCGCGAGTCGCGGAGCGGGTGGACGAAGTCGCCGAGTTCCTCCCCCTCGCCCCGCGGAGCGTCCCGCAGGCCGATCATTCCGGCGAGCGCCGTGGTAACGCACGCCCCTGCGAGCACTAGCAGCCCGGCGCGCGTCCCGCCCGCCGCGGCGATCGGCGGCAGGCAGAGCGCCGCGGCGGCGCCGCCGAGCGGGAGCGCTGTCTGCCTGATCCCCAGCGCGAACCCGCGCTGAGAGGGCTCGAACCAGCCCATGACAGCTCGGCCGCTGGCCGCGTTCACGCTCGCGCCGGCGGCGCCCGCTACGACCAGCATCGCGACGAGCACGCCGTAGCTCGGCGCGAAGGCGGCGACGACGAGGGCGAGGCTCGCGACCACGAGCCCCGACCCGAGCACGCTCCGCTCCCCGAGCCTGTCGGTGAGGAGCCCCCACGGCAAGAGCGTCACGAGCGAGCCGATGCTCACGGCGGCGATGACGACGCCGACCTGCGTCAGCGAGAGCCCGTACTCGTCGCGAAGGTCCGGGGCCAGCACCGAGATCCCGAGGAAGACGGCCGAGTAGCTCGCCTGGGCGACCGTGCCCAGGGCGAGGATCGTCCAGCGGTAGCGGTTCACGCGGCGAGGCTATCGGGCGGCGCAGAACGGGCAGCCAGGGTTAGGGTTCGGCTGATGCCGGCACCGGAGCCCCAGGCGGTTCTGACGCGGCTCACCGAAGCAGCGATCTTCCTGACCCTGACGGTCGAGGCGGGTGCCGAGGACGTGACCCGCGACCTCCTGGCCGACGTCTCCGGGCTCAGGCGCTCGGTCGGCTTCCGCATCCCCGAGGCCGAGCTGAGCTGCGTGGTCGGCGTGGGCTCGGCCCTCTGGGACCGCCTCTTCGGCGCGCCGCGCCCGACCGAGCTGCATCCCTTCCGCGCGCTCGCCGGCGCGAGGCACGCCGCGCCCGCCACGCCGGGCGACCTGCACTTCCATCTCCGCGCGCACCGCCTCGACCTCTGCTTCGAGCTCGCACGGCAGGTGACGATCCGGCTCGCCGGGCACGCGCAGGTCGTCGACGAGGTCCACGGCTTCAGGTCGTTCGACGAGCGCGACCTGCTCGGGTTCGTCGACGGCACCGAAAACCCGGAGGGAGACGCCGCGCGCGCCGCTGTCCTGGTCGGCGACGAGGACCCGGCGTTCGCGGGCGGGAGCTACGTCGCCGTCCAGAAGTACCTCCACGACCTCGACGCCTGGGACGCGCTCCCCGTCGAGGAGCAGGAGCGGGCGATCGGCCGGACGAAGCTGAGCGACATCGAGCTGCCCGACGAGCAGAAGCCGGCCGACTCGCACGTGGTGCTGAACACGATCGTCGGCGAGGACGGCGAGGAGCGCCAGATCGTGCGCCTGAACATGCCGTTCGGCCATGTCGGGGCGCACGAGTTCGGCACCTACTTCATCGGCTACGCACGCAGCCCGGACGTCATCGAGCAGATGCTGACGAACATGTTCGTCGGCAATCCGCCGGGGAACAGCGACCGGATCCTCGATTTCTCGACCGCGGTGACGGGCAACCTCTTCTTCGTGCCCAGCGCCGACTTCCTCGACGACCCGCCGTCGCCGGCGGCCGTTCGTGGCGGCGGCGTTGGAACGTCAGCGAGTACCAGCTGACTGGACGCTACCCGGCTTCAGGCTCGACGTGGCAGACGAGCCGCGCGAAGAAAGGCTGCGGCTCGGGCTCGATCCGATCGATGCGCCAGATGACCGCGTGATGGTCGTCCTGAAACGTGTCGCCCTCCGCGTAGACGTTCACGCCGGAGTCGTAGTCGGCGGTCGTCGTCTGGCCCTCGGGCCAGTGGAGCTCGAGCCTGTAGCGAGGCACGGGCGCCGAGTGTAATGCCCTCAGCCGCAGCAGCCCTGCTTGTAGCGACAGGCGAGGCAATGCCAGCTCGCCTTCGTCCAGGTCATCTCCGCACCGCAGCGCGGGCAGACGGCCTCCGCGTCCGCCTCGTCCGCGGGGAGGCGGCAGGCCGCGGCAGGCGTCGGCTCGGCGCTCACTCCCACTCGATCGTCGCCGGGGGCTTGGAGGAGAGGTCGAGCGCGACGCGGTTGACGGCCGGGATCTCGTTGATGATCCGGCTCGAGATCGTCTCGAGCAGGTCGTAGGGCAGCCGCGCCCAGTCGGCGGTCATGGCGTCCTCGGACGTGACCGCCCGGATGACGATCGGGTAGGCGTAAGTGCGCTCGTCGCCCTGGACGCCGACGGACCGGATCGCCGGCAGGACGGCGAAGCACTGCCACAGCTCGCGGTAGAGCCCGGCTCGGCGCACCTCCTCGAGGAGAATGGCATCCGCTTCCCGGAGCGTCGCGAGGCGCTCCTCGGTGACGTCGCCGATGATGCGGATCGCCAGGCCCGGCCCGGGGAACGGATGGCGCCAGACCATCTCCTCGGGCAGGCCGAGCTCTTCGCCGACGCGCCGCACCTCGTCCTTGAACAGCATCCGGAGCGGCTCGACCAGCTCGAGGTCCATCACCTCTGGAAGGCCGCCGACGTTGTGGTGGGACTTGATCGTCGCGGCGACGCCCTCGCTCGAGCCGCCCGACTCGATCACGTCCGAGTAGAGGGTTCCCTGCACGAGGTAGCGGACGTCGCCGAGGGTGCGCGCCTCCTCCTCGAAGACGCGGATGAACTCCTCGCCGATTGCCTTGCGCTTCTCCTCGGGATCGCTGACGCCGGCGAGCCGGGCGAGGAAGCGGTCGCGCGCGTCGACGGGGATCAGGGGCACGTGGAAGTGGCGCCCGAACGTCTCCACGACCTGCGTCGCCTCGTCCTTGCGGAGCAGGCCGTGGTCGACGAAGACGCACGTGAGCTGGTCGCCGACGGCCTTGTGCACGAGGAGCGCGGCGACCGCGGAGTCGACCCCGCCCGAGAGGCCGCAGAGCACGCGTTCGCGACCCACCTGCGCGCGGATGCGCGCGGTCTCCTCCTCGATGACCGCCGCGGCCGTCCAGACCGGCGGTGCGTCGGCGACCCGGTAGAGGAAGTTCTTGAGAATCTCGGTGCCGTGCTCGGTGTGCGCCACCTCCGGGTGGAACTGGACGCCGTACAGGCCCCGCGCCGGATCCTCGAAGCCGGCGATCGGCGTTGCCCGCGAGGCGGCGGTCACCCGCGCGCCCTCCGGCGGCGCCGTGACGGAGTCGCCGTGGCTCATCCAGCCCACCTGCACCGCCGGGAGGCCGCCGAAGAGCTCGCTGTCCGCGTCCACCTCCAACTCTGCCCGCCCGAACTCCGCGCCGTCGGTGCGCTCGACCCGGCCGCCCAGGTCCCTGGCCATGAGCTGCATCCCGTAGCAGATGCCCAGCACGGGAACGCCGAGGTCGAAGATGCCGGCCTCGGCCTGCGGCGCGCCCTCCGCGTAGACCGACGCGGGCCCGCCCGAGAGAACGAGCGCGAGCGGCCGACGAGCCGCGATCGTCGCCGGCGAGGTCGTGTGATGGACGAGCTCCGAGTAGACCCGGCATTCCCGCACGCGTCGCGCGATCAGCTGCGAGTACTGCCCGCCGAAGTCGACGACGAGGACGGGGCGCTCTTCCGGTGCGGGCTCCGGGACCGGGAGGGGAACGACCTCTCCCATCAGCGACCCGGCCGGTAGTTCGGGGCTTCCTTGACGAGGGCGACGTCGTGCGGGTGGCTCTCGCGCTGACCCGCAGAGGTGACGCGGACGAAGGTGGCTGCCTTGAGCTCCTCGATCGTGGCGGCGCCACAGTAGCCCATCGCCTGGCGGAGCCCTCCGACGAGCTGGTGCACGACGTTCCGGAGCGGCCCCTTATAAGCGACCCGCCCCTCGATCCCCTCCGGGACGAGCTTTGCCACCTCCTCGACGTCCTGCTGGAAGTAGCGGTCGCTCGAGTAGCGCGTCCGCATGGCGCCGAGCGAGCCCATGCCGCGGTACTCCTTGAACTGCTCGCCCTGGTGAAAGACGACCTCGCCCGGGCTCTCGTCGGTGCCGGCCAACAGGCTGCCGAGCATGACCGTGTCCGCGCCGGCGGCTATTGCCTTGGCGATGTCTCCGGAGAACTGAATGCCGCCGTCGGCGATCACCGGGATGCCGTGAGGGGCCGCAGCTTGCGAGCAGTCGTAGACCGCAGTGATCTGCGGAACGCCGATCCCTGCGACCACGCGCGTCGTGCAGATCGTGCCCGGTCCGAGCCCGGTCTTCACGGCGTCGGCGCCCGCCTCGATGAGCGCGTCGGTCGCTTCGGCCGTGGCGACGTTGCCGGCGACGACCTCGACGTCGTACCGACCCTTCAGCTCCTGCACGGCCTCGACCACGCCGACCGAATGCCCGTGCGCCGTGTCGACGACGAGCACGTCGACCTCCTCGTCCACGAGCGCGGCGGCGCGCTCCATCCCGTCGGGGCCGGTGCCCACCGCCGCGGCGACGCGGAGACGTCCCTGCTCGTCCTTCGTCGCCAGCGGGTACTGGAGCGTCTTCGAGATGTCTTTCACGGTGATGAGACCCTTGAGCCTGCCGTCGGGGTCGACCACGGGAAGCTTTTCGATCTTGTGCTGGTGGAGGACGGCGCGCGCCTGCTCGAGGGTCGTGCCCACCGGGACGGTGACGAGCTCTGCCGACGTCATCAGGTCGGAGACGGGCCGGGCGGTGTTGTCCTCGAAGCGGAGGTCGCGATTCGTGAGGATGCCGACCAGGCGGCCGTCCTCGTCCGTCACGGGGACGCCCGAGATCCTGTAGGTCTCCATGATCTGCAGAGCCGCGGCGACCGGGGCGTCGGGCGGCAGCGTGACCGGCTCGACGATCATCCCGGCCTCCGAGCGCTTCACCTTGTCCACCTCGGCCGCCTGCGCGTCCACGGAGAGGTTGCGGTGGACGACGCCGATGCCGCCCTCGCGCGCGAGACCGATCGCGGTGCGAGCCTCCGTGACGGTGTCCATGGCTGCCGAGACGATCGGGATCTGGAGCTCGATCGAGCGCGTAAGGCGCGTCCTCGTCGAGGCCTCGCCCGGGAGGACACGAGACTCCGCCGGAACGAGGAGCACGTCGTCGAACGTGAGCCCTTCCTTGGCGAACTTGCGCTCCAGGGCGAGGAGGCGCTCGATCTCGTCCTGACGCAGCTCGACGCTCAACTTGGAGCGATCGTACCAGCGCCACCCGCCGGCCCCGCTAGCCTGCCGGCTCACCGTCCGCCGACGAAAGGGGTCTGGAGTGAAGAGACTGGTTACTGCCGTTGCGGCCACGGTTGCTCTGGCCGCCACAACAGGTGCGAGTGCGCACGTGTTTACCGTCCACGGCGACTGGCGGATCGGGTCGTTCGCCGTCAAGCGCGACGGCACGCTCGCGGGCGCCGTCGACGCGTTCGGGCGGCCCGGAAGCCGCGAGCGTCACGGCGCCGCATGCACGGTGCGCTGGCCACGGCACGGGCTCAGGATCGGCTTCTACAACCTCGGCGGCGAGAACCCGTGCAGGGGGCAGTTCGGCTTCTTCTCGAACGCCCGCGCCAAGGGCCCGCACTGGCGGACGAATCGAGGACTCGAGATCGGCGACCGGCAACGGCGTCTCAGGAACCTCTACCCGAACGCGGTCTTCCACTCCGGCGAAGAGAGCGTCTACCCGCCGGGCTGGTGGCTCGTGACGCGACGGTCGCAGGTCGGGACCGGCGGCGAGTACCCGGGTCTCCTCGCGACGATGCAGGACCGGCGCGTCGTTCAGTTCCGGGTCCGGTACCCGGCAGGCGGCGACTGAGCGGAGGCTAGCCCTCCTGGGGCACGCGCTCGAGCCGCTCCAGCTGGACGAGCGAGGCGAGTCGACCCGCCTCGCGCGGGTCGAACCTCCCCGCCCCGGCCTCGAGCACCGAGGCGGCGCCCGCGGCGACGGCGACCCGCACGGCCTCGTCGAACGGCCTGCCGCCCACCCGCGCGGCGAGGAAGCCGGCGAGGAGCGTGTCTCCGGCGCCGACGCCGGACACCGGCTCCATCCCGGGCGCCTCGGCGCGGACGCGGAGCTTGGTCCGGTCCTCGCGCAGGAGCGCGAAGCAGCCGCGCTCGAGGGTGATGAGCACGTTTCGCGCGCCGAGGTCGGCGATCTCGTCGAGCCCGGCAGCGAGGTCCTCATCGTCGACGAACTCGTGGCCGACGAGCGCCTCGGCCTCCTGGAGGTTCGGCGAGACGAGGTACGGCTCGGCCTCGACCGCCAGGCGCAGCGGCTCGCCCTCCGAGTCGACCACGGCGAGGAGCTGGGCGCGGTTCAGCTCGCGGACGAGCTCCCCGTAGAAGCCGGGATCGACCGCACGGGGAAGCGAGCCGGCGAGGACGACGAACTCCGCGCGCTGCGCGAGGTACGCGAGCTTCTCGCGGAGGATCTCGAGCTCCTCCTCCGTGACCTCGGGGCCCCACTCGTTGATCTCCGTGTAGGCGTTCGACGTCGGGTCGAGGACGGCGATCGACGTTCGCGACTCGCCGTGGATGCGGACGAAGTCGTTCAGGATTCCCTCGTTCGTCAGCTCTTCGACGAGCAGCGTGCCGGTGCGGCCTCCGGCGAGCCCGGTGCAGACGACCGGGGCGCCCAGGCGCTTGAGGGCGCGAGCGACGTTGATGCCCTTCCCACCCGCGCTGGGGAAGCCGACGCTCGCCCGGTGCCGCTGGCCCGGCTGGAAGTTGGGCACGACGAGCGTCCGGTCGATGGCGGCGTTGAGCGTGACGGTGACGATCATCCGACTGGGTACGGAGAGGACACCGGCGACGATCCTAGCCGACGAACGATCAGGTCAGAGTCCGGGGATGACGGCGGCGACGATGTCGCCTGCCTCGTCGAGCGCCCGGTCCGCGTACCAGCGCAGGCGCTCTTGGAGGGGTGGCTCGGGGATCGCTCGTGCCGCGACGAGGTCCGTTCTGGCGACCTCGCGGTCTCCCTCCATGACGACCACCTCGCCCAGCTTCTGGCCCTGCTGCACCGGGAGGTCGACCATCTCAGGGGCGATCACGCGCTCCACGAAACTCGAGCCGTCGCCCAGCCGTACGAGCTCCGAGGCGCCCGCCGCGGCCACGAGATCGAGGCGCTCCTCCTCGGCGAACGGAACGGCCGTCGTCGCGTAGCGCTCGCCCGCGCGCAGCACCGGGTAGCTGGCGTACTGGTCGAAGCCCCAGTCGATGAGCTTCGTCAGGTCGGCGTTCCGCCGCTCGCGGCTCGGGCTGCCGAGGATGACGGCATAGAGCCTCGTCGGCCCGCGCTTCGCCGCGGCGACCTCGGCCCAGCCAGCCCGGTCAGTGTGGCCCGTCTTCACGCCGATCAGCCCGTCGTACGTCCAGAGGAGGTCGTTCCAGTTCGTGAGTCGCCGGTCCGGTGAGATCTCGGCCGTGCGCTTGCGGACGAGCTTGCGGACAAGAGGCCGCTGCATCGCAACCTGCGCGAGCTCGAACGTGTCGCGTGCCGACGAGTAGTGGCCGGGGCGGTCGAGGCCGTCCGGCCGCTCGTAGTGGGTATCGCTCAGCCCCAGCTCCGCCGCCTCGTCGTTCATCAGGCCGACGAAGCGGCGAATGCTTCCGCCCCCCACGTCGGCGGCGAGGGCGAAGGCCGAGTCATTGGCGCTCTGGATCAGCGCGGCCGCGAGGAGCTCACGAACTCGCAGCTCTTCGCCGGCCTGCAGCAGGATCGACGACCCGCCGGGCGCGACCGCGCGCGGGGACACCGTGACGACGTCTCCCGGCCGCGCGTGCTCGAGCGTGACGATGGCCGTCATGAGCTTCGTGATGCTGGCCATGGCCATCCGGCGGTCGGCGTTCAGCTCGTAGAGCACGTCCCCCGTCCTGCCGTCCGCGACCAGGACCGCGCGCGCCTGGACCCGGGGCGCGGGCGCAGCAGCGGCCGCGGCAGCGACCAGAAGAACCGCGAGCAAGGCGGCGACGAGGGCGAGGAGGCGCTTCCGCACGGCCTCCAGGCTATCCTCGGTTCGATGGACCCGGAGCAGCAGGAGGCCAAGCCGGACCGGATTCGCGGCGTCGAGAGATCGCTGCAGGTGGAGCTCCATGGCCTCGGCGGCTTCGAGCTCCGACCGACGCGCGTCTTCGTCTGGGCCGGCGCTGCACGCCGGGGGAACGAGCGCGTGCTCTCCCTCGGAAGCGCCCCGCGGAGCCTCACCATCCCACGCCGCCCGCGCGAGCGTCAGGCCGGTGCGCTCGAGCTCAGGACGCTCGGCAACCCGGTCCTGACCGTCGCCCTGGCCGGCGTACACGCTGCCCGCGCGGCGACGAGGAGGGTTACGCGGACTCGAGCGTTGCCCGGATCCGGATCCGGTCGCCAGGGTTCAGCGTGAGCGGGTCGATGTCCGGGTTGAGCGCGAGCAGCTCGTCCAGCGGGACGGCGCACTTTTCGGCGATCGACTCGAGCGTGTCGCCGGGCCGCACGCGGTAGCGGAGCTTGCGGCAGCTGCGCGGCACCTCGGCCGTCGTCGTCCCGTCCGGCGTCGTGGTCGGCGTCGTCCTTGTATCGGCCCGCTCCGTGGAGGTCGCGGTCGTCCCGGCTTCGCCCGAGTCCGACTCGAGCGCGCGCTGAACGAGGATGACGAGCACGGTCGCGGCGAAGAAGAACGCGAGCGGCGCCGCGAGCCGGGCGATCCAGACGCGGATGCGGTCCGGGTCTACCAGCCCGACACCGTCCAGACCTCGCCGCGGAGGCGGGCCGCCTCGGCCGCCGCGGCCTTGCGCCAGTCGGCGCCGTCGACACGGAACGCGTAGATGACCGAGCGGGACACCGGCACGAGGGCGCTCGCGGGGCCGCTCGTAAACGCGCGGGCGACGTCGGCCGGCGTGCCGCCCTGGGCGCCGATGCCGGGCAGGAGCAGGATCGCCTGCGGCATCAGCCTCCTCGCCTCGCCGATGGCCCGCGGGTACGTGGCTCCCACGACCGCACCGACGCTCGAGAGGCCGCGCTCCCCGACGAGATCCAGTCCCCAATCTGCGACGAGCTCGGCGACGAGCTGCCACACGCGGCGCCCGTCCGAAAGGGCCGCCTCCTGAATGTCGGCGCTGCCGGCGTTCGACGTCTTGACGAGGCAGAAGATCCCGTTCCCGCTCCGGCGGCACGCCGCCAGAAACGGCTCGATCGAATCGCTGCCGAGGTAGGGGTTGACCGTGAGCGCGTCGACCGGAGGCGGGCGGTCCTGCCGCTGCTCGAGGTAGGCGTCGGCGTAAGCGCGTGCCGTCGAACCGATGTCGCCGCGCTTCGCGTCGGCGAGGACGAGCAGGTTCGCGGCGCGGGCGTATGCGCACACCGCCTCGAACGCGCGCACCCCGTCGGCGCCGAGCGTCTCGAAGTAGGCAAGCTGGGCTTTCACCCCCACGACGTACGGTGCGACGGCGTCGACGAGTCCCCTGCAAAACCGCTCGACTGCGTCCGCGGCCGACGCCCGGCTGCGGTAGATGTCGCCGCGGAGCTCGACGGGGAGCAGCTCCGGCCGGGGATCGAGCCCGACGACGAGCTGGCTCCGCTTGGCGTCGACGGCAGCAGCGACGCGGTCGCCGAACGTCGTGACGGCAACCGCAAAGCGCGCCCCTGCCTCGACCTCCTGAGCCATGTAACAGAAGGTTAGGCTACTGCGACCGACGGATCACGCAATGCTGCGAGGATCGCGGGCTCCTCGAGCGGCACGACCGTGAGCTCGGGCGGAGGCTTCCGCAGGAACGAGCCGAGCAGGTGGAGCTCCTCCGCGTCCTCGGCCGCGACCGACCGCTCCGCCGTCCGGGCGGCCGCCAGTCCGGCCCGGACCTCCAACGCCGCACCCGCGCCCGGGGGGAGCACGTGCGCCCCCGTCACTCGTCCCTGCGCGACGAACACCGCCCGGACGAAGCCGGGCTGGACCGCAGGCACGAGCAGGCAGGCCTCGAGCGACCGGAGCCGCTCCAGCGCGGCCAGCTCGCGGACGACCTGCTCGAGCGCCCCGATGCGGTCGCGCACGCGGGCGGCGTCCTCGTATCGCAGGCACTGCGAAAGGTCGCGGAGCCGCCGCCGCAGCCGCGGCAGCGGCCCTCCGGAGAGAAGGGTTGCAAGCTCGTGCTCGCTCGCCCCCGCAAGCGCCCGCGCCGCGCGGTCGGCGCGACGCCGGCTCGCGATCGGCCCCAGCGGGCCCGGCTGGTTCGAGACGACGAACGCATCCCCGCGGCGGCGGAGGTAGAAGGCCCGGCCGCTGCGCTTGCCGCGCGCGTTCGCGGGCGGACGCAGCTCACGGATGAGACGGAGCTCCTCCAGCGCCGCCTCGAGCTCGGAGCCGAGCACGGTCCACTCCACGGCCTCGACCGCGGCCAAGGCGGCCTCGACGGCGGGGCGCTGGCGCTCGGAGCGGAAGTATGAGCGCAGCCGAGCGCGGAGGTTGCGGGCCCGGCCGACGTAGAGCGCCTGGCCGTGGGCGTCGCGAAAGACGTAGACGCCGGGCTGAGTCGGCGCGCCGAAGACGAGCGAGCGCTTCTCGTAGACCCGTCGCCGCCTCGGCGCCGCGAGGTCGACCAGGTCGGCGACGGTCCGCGCACCGCGTTCTTGCGCCAGGCCGACGAGTCCGACGAGGATCTCCGCCGTCGCCTGCGCGTCGGGCAACGCCCGATGACAGGGCTCGACCGACGTCCCGAAGAAGTGCGCGAGCGAGGCGAGGCCGACGCGCGCGACCCTGCCGGCGAGGAGCCGCCGCGCCAGGCCGACGGTGTCCACCACGGGCGCTGCCAGCCTCCGGCCGGTGAGCGCTTCGACCTCGCGGTCGAGGAAGGCGAGGTCGAAGCGGGCATTGTGCGCGACGAAGACCGCGTGCTCGCCGGCGAACGCGAGCAGCCTGCTGACGGCCGTGCCGGGCCGCGGCGCCCCGCGGACATCGCGGTCGCGAATGCCGGTGAGCCCGGCGACGACGGCCGGGATCGGAACGCCCGGGTCGACGAAGGTCTGGAACGTGCCGGCGGGGAGCAACGCCTCGACGCGGACGGCGCCGATCTCGCAGATCGACGACCGTCCGGGGCGCAGGCCGGTGGTCTCCAGGTCGACGACGATGAAGCGCGCCGCCTCGAGCGGGAGGTCGTGCCCAGGCGGCTCGGCCAGCCCGACGCACCGGCCGCGCCAGGCGAGGCGCGCGTCTCCCCTGACCACGTCTTCGAGCAGGCTCCTCGCCAGCCCATCGGGCGAATGCGCGAGCGCGAAGAGTGCGCGGGCGGCCTCGGCGACGGGCACCGGCCCGCGCCGCTCCTCGACGAGCTCAACGAGCCGGTCGGCCGCGTCGAAGGCGAGCTGCACGGCCTCCCAGGATACACGAACATACGTTCCCCTGCCCCGGCCGCGAAACGACGCGGGGGCCGTGGGCGCGGCCCCCGCAGAATCCGCTAGGGAGAGGGCTTAGCGGAGAGCTTGCTTGAGCTGGCTGCCGGCGGAAAACTTGGGCACGGTCGCCGCCGGGATCTGCACCCGCTCGCCGGTGCGCGGATTAACCCCCTGCCGTGCGGCGCGCTGCTGTGCGGAGAACTTGCCGAAACCGGTGAACGAGACCGAGTCGCCTCCCTTGAGCGCCTCGGTGATGGAGTCGAGGAAGGCGTCGACCGCCGCGGCTGCATCCCGCTTGGTGAGCCCGCTCCTGTCGGCCACCTTGTCGATGAACTCGGCCTTCGTCATGCCCTCTCCTTCCGTCCTTTTTCGCTGACTGGGGGAACCGGCGACACCCTAACAGAGCGCCCTGATAGCAAGCAACCATGCGGGTTTGCGGGGTTTTTGTGCTCTCATTCCCGGATGATGCCTCGTCGCGGGGGTGCGATGGTCGCTCCGAGACAAGGACGCAGGGCGCGCTCGTAGCGAATCAGCTACGGGCGCAACCGAGGACACAGCTCTCGGGGCGAGCAGCGCAGCTCCGCGGCAAAGGGCTTCATTCGGGAAGGAGGGCTCACCCCTGGGCGATGTCCCGCGCACGGAAAAGCGCGTGCAACCGGACCGCTTTGCGCGCGAGAGCGTCCGCGCCGCCCTCCTCCCGATCAACGACGCAGACGGCCGCGCGGCACTCGAGCCCGGCCTCCCGGAGCGCATCGACCGCGTCGCCCGCCGCGCCCCCCGAGGTGACGACGTCCTCGACGAGGCACACCTCCTCGCCGGCCGCGAAGCCGCCCTCCAGACGGTTCTCCGTGCCGTAGCCCTTGGCCTCCTTGCGGACGAGCAGGAACGGGAGGCCGGACGAGAGCGAGGCTGCCGCGGCCAGGGCGACGGCCCCGAGCTCGGGCCCGGCGATGCGCGTGGCAGCGGGCGCCACCTCCCCGATTCGGGCGGCGATCCTCTCCCCCAGAGCGGCGAGGATCTCGGGGCGCGTCTCGAACCGGTACTTGTCGAGGTAGTAGCGCGAGCGCTTACCCGAGCGGAGCACGAAGTCGCCCTCGAGGTACGCGTGCTCACGGATGAGGCGCGCGAGCTCCGCGTCGGTCAGGCTCGCGATCAGCTTCGGGCCTGCGCGAGGATTCGGCGCGCGATTGGGAAGAGCACCACGGCCTCGTCGCTGCCCTCGGGGAAGCTCACCATCGAGCCGTCGGCGAAGTACACGTCGGCGCGATCCTTGCCCGCGTCCGAGCGCCGGCGCCAGAGCGCGGCCGCGCCGACGACCGAGCCGATAGCCACGATCACCGCCGCGAGCCTACGTTTCAGCGTCGGCCTCCGCGTCGTCGCTCTTCTTCTTCCGCCGCGCACCCGCGGCCGTCGTCTTCTGCGCCGGCTCCTGCTCGCCCGCAAGGCGCAGACAGGTCTTCAGGTCGTAGAAGACGAGGCCGGCGGTCGGATCGCGGCCCGTGACCGCCGCGACCAGGCGCTCGCCGTCACCGACCACGAAGACGCAGCCCTCACGGAACGCGACCTGCACCTGCGTGGGCTGTCCGGCCGTCCCGGCGGCCTCGTGCAGGAGCTGGCGCGCCTCTCCCGCAATCGCCCGGGAGCGCTCCTCGTTCACGAGCGTCGAGGCGAGGACCTCCCCGTCACCGTTCGCGAGCACGGCCGACTCGATCTGCGAGGAGATCTCGACGAGGTCGGCGAGAGCCTTCGCGGCGTCCACAGGGGGCAAACCTAACACACGACCGTAGACTCCTTCGCCGTGCACGACGTGCTCCGAAAGTACCTCGCCGACCGGGGCACCCATCTCGCGGCGATGATCGCGTACTTCGCGATCCTCGCGTTCGTGCCGCTGCTCTTCCTCGCGCTCTCGCTCCTCGCCTTCGTCGGCGAGCAGGACGAATCGAGCTACCTGATCGAAGAGCTGCGCCGGACGTTTCCCGAGAACTCGGTCGAGAGCATCCTCGACGCGGTCAACGAGGTCCAGGAGCAGGCGGCCGAGCTCTCGGTCATCGGCGGGATCGGCCTGCTCTGGGCGGCTCTCGGCTTCTTCAGCGTGCTCGAGTCCGCATTCAACATCGTCTACGCGTTGCCCAACCGCCCGTTCATCCGGCAGAAGAGTCTCGTCCTCCTCCTGACCGCGACCTCGCTCATCGTCCTCTTCGTCGCGCTCGTGATCGCCTCGGTCGGCGTCGAGGCGCTCGACCGCACGGGCGTTGCTGCCGGAGCTCCCTCGTACGTGTACGCCCTCCTCGTCTCCACGGCGCTGCTGGTCGGCTTCACGTGGAGCCTGTACCGCCTCTTGACGAACACCTCGCTCACCTGGAGGGAGACGCTCCCCGGCGCGCTCTTCGCCTCCGTCCTCCTGCAGGCGAGCTTCCAGGTACTCCCGTTCTTCGTCCGCCTCTCGGGCAACCTCGTCGCGCTCCAGGCGTACGGCGGCCTCGTGCTCCTGCTCGTGTGGCTCTACGTGATGGCCAACATCCTCGTGCTGGGCGCCGAGGTGAACTGGTGGCTGGCGCGGGGCCGCGTCGCGAAGGGCTAAGCCTCGGCGGTGCCCACCCGCTCCTCGATCGCGCCGAGCACCTTCTCCTCGATGTCGGGGTGGTGGCCGATCAGGCTGCGGAACGACTGACGGGTGAGGACGAAGAAGCGGACCGGGCCGGCGGCGGCCACGCTCGCGGTTCGCCGGGGCGACTCCCAGATGAGGGCGATCTCCCCGAAGAAGTCGCCGGCGCCGAGCCTGTTGACCTCCTCGCCCCCCTTCGTAACGAGGACGTCCCCGTCGACGATGACGAAGAACTCGCGGCCGATCTCACCCTCGCGCGCGAGCACCCTGCCGTCGCCGACCTCCATGTCCTCCGTAACCTTCGCCAGCTCGACGAGCTCGCCGCGGGAAAGGTTCTTGAAGAGGGGCGCGTTCCCCAGCGCGGTCGCTTTGTCGTCATGCGAGAAGAGCTGCATGTGCGGAATCTACAGCCCCGGAGCGGCGCTGCCTACCGCGTCGCGCAGCTTTCTCGCGGCCTGCGCGCGGTGGCTCCGCTGCGCCTTCCACCGGTCCCCGAGCTCCGCGACCGTCAGCTCCTCGCCCATCGGCACGAAGACCGGGTCGTAGCCGAATCCCTCCGATCCACGAGGGGCGGGCGCGATCGACCCTTCCAGCACCCCGGTCCCCCGCAGCTCTTCTCCCGCCGGCGGGAGGCAGACGAGCTCGGAGACGTATCGCCCACGGCGCGCTTCCCCCGCCGCACCGGCAAGCTCCTCGAGCAGCTTCGCGACGTTCTCCTCGTCGGTCGCGCCCGGACCGGCGTACCGCGCCGAGTAGATGCCCGGACGGCCGCCGAGCCCGTCCACCTCGAGCCCCGAATCCTCGCCGAGGACCCACCGATCGGGCGGATCCACCGTCCGCCCAAACTCCGCTTTCGCGCGCGCGTTCTCGTAGAAGCTGCGGCCGACTTCCGTCGGGAGCTCGGCGGCGACCGTCGGCACGATATCCCAGTCCGGAAGCAGCACGGCCAGCTCTCTCGCCTTGTGCGCGTTCTTGGAGACGAAGCTGGCCTTCAGAGCCCGATCACTCGCTCCAGCGCACTGCCACGACGCCGTCGAGGGAAGCCAGGTCCTCGACGAGGCGCTCCTCCGCCGGCCCGAGGGGGACGTCGAGCTCGACCCGGAGGCGGCGCCGGTCGCGCTCGTCCGAGAACTGCACGCGGCTGACGCGCACCCGCCGCTCGTCGATCACGGCGAGCGGCTCGGCGATCGAGTGCTCGCGGGTGATGTCGATCTCGAGCTGGCGCCCGGCCCGACGAAAGCGCCCGAGTGTGGCTCCTCCCTCGAGCCAGCGAAACGGCCCCAGCCCGACGAGGACGATGCCCGTCGCGATCAGCGCCGCCGAGTAGTAGCCGGCCCCGGCGGCCATGCCGATCGCAGCAACGATCCAGAGGCTCGCCGCAGTCGTCAGGCCCCGGACCGACAGCCCGTGCCGGATGATCGCCCCGGCGCCGAGAAAGCCGATGCCCGTCACGATCTGCGCCGCGATGCGCGTGGGGTCGAAGACGACCCCCGACGCCGTCGAGAACCGAAAGTCGCCCCAGGCATAGGCGGACACGATGGTGAAGAGCGCCGCCCCGATGCCGACGAGCATGTGCGTCCGCAGGCCTGCCGCGCGGTCGCGGAGCTCCCGCTCGAGGCCGATCGCCCCCGTCAGCCCGGCGGCGACCAGGAGCCGGACGAGCACATCCCACCATTCCACCTCGGGGATCACGCGACGGCCTCCCACTGCGTGGCGGCGATCTCGCGGATGCCCGCCGCGGCGAGGTCGACAAGGGCGTCGAGCTCCTCGCGGCCGAATGGGACGCGCTCGGCAGTCGCCTGCACCTCGATCAGCCGCCCATCGCCGGTCATGACGACGTTCATGTCCACGTCGGCCGCCGAGTCCTCCACGTAGTCGAGGTCGAGGAGCGGCTCGCCGTCGACGATCCCGACGGAGACCGCGCCGACGAGATCGGCCGGCTCCGGGAGGCCGGCCCGCCGGGCGGCAAGCGTCAGCGCCACCCAGGCGCCCGAAACCGCCGCCGTGCGGGTGCCTCCATCCGCCTGCAGCACGTCGCAGTCGATCCAGACCGTGTGCTCGCCGAGCGTGTCGAGGTCGTAGACGGCGCGCAGCGAGCGGCCCAGCAGCCGCTGGATCTCGACGGTCCGGCCCTTCTGCTTCCCCGCGCTCGCCTCGCGCGGAGTGCGCTGGCCGGTCGAGGCGGGAAGCATCCCGTACTCGGCGGTCAGCCAGCCGCGACCTGAGCCCGTGAGCCAGCGGGGGACGCCGTCCTCGACGCTGGCGGTGCAGAGCACCCGCGTCCCCCCGAAGGAGATGAGGGCCGAGCCGGTCGCCTGCTCGACGAAGCCGGTGACGATCTCCACCGGCCGCAGCTCGTCGGTTCGGCGACCCTCCCGGCTCACCCCGACACGCTCTCGTCACGTTCCGCGTGCCACGCGCGCGGATTTCGGCTGTACGCTCGGAAGCGGGTGGTGGGTAGGGGTGCCCCGTAGTACTTAAGGAGACGAGGTGCGTGGCTAGGGCTCACGCCGCAGCGAGCTCGAGCTCGCGGACGGTCACCTGCTCGACCCGCGGGATGGGGAGCTGGAGGAAGCGTTCGCCGAGGAGTCGGAACTCCTCGGGCGACCCGGTCGTCAGGAAGCGAGTCCGGCCGTCGCGAGCGGAGTCGTTCTCGACGCCCTTGCGAACGAGCGTCTCCGCCACCTCGCGGGCGGTCTCGTCCGCCGAATAGACCAGCGTCGTGCCTCGCCCGAACGCGCGCTCGAACACGCGCCGGATCATCGGGTAGTGCGTGCAGCCGAGGATGACGGTGTCGACGCCTTCCTCCTTGAGCGGCGCCGCGTACTCCCGCACCGCTCCGTCGAGCTCCTCGCCGACCACGCCGGCCTCGATCAGTGGGACGAGCTTCGGGCAGGCGACCGAGACGACGTGCGCGCCCGCATCGAGCGCGTGCACAACCTCCTCGTAGCGCCCGCTCGCGACGGTCGCCTGAGTGGCGAGCAGGCCGATCCGCCGGTTGCGGCTCGCTTGCACCGCCGCGTGCGCCTCGGGGACGAGCACGCCCACGATCGGCACCCGCAGCGCCTCTTGCAGCCCGGGCAACGCCGCCGACGTGGCAGCGTTACAGGCCGCCACGATCAGCTTCACGTCCGCCTGCTCGAGGTACGAGGCGATCTCGAGGGCGAAGCGGCGAATCTCCTTGTGCGCCCGCGGCCCGTACGGACAGCGGGCGCCGTCTCCCAGATAGAGGAAGTCCTCGTACGGGAGGGTCACCAGGCACTCGTGCAGGACTGTGAGCCCGCCCGCGCCCGAGTCGAAGATCCCGATCGGCCGTCCGTCCATCCGCTCGATTCTAGGCGCGTGGGCGGCGGAACCGGCCGCGACGGAGCCGCGTGAGGGATACGCGCGGGCCCCGCCGCCATGCCCTCGTCTGCTCAAAGCTTGCGCCCGGCCACGCGGTAGCGTTACGACGTGTTCGAAATCTGGGGCGGTGAAAATCCGCTGGCCGAGCTCGAGGCCTACCTCGACGACGCGGCCTTCTTCAGCCGCGACGACCTCGTCGCCGACGTCTTCCTTGGCTACGGGATCTCGCGCGGCCTCCGGCGTGCGCCCTGGCCCGATCCGCCCGAGCCCTGCCGCGTGCCGCTCCTCGCTGCCCGCATCCGCGCGCGCGAGCAGCGTCCGCCCGCGGCCGACCCGTGCCGGATCGGCGACTGGCGGCGCTCCTGGGACGACGACGGCTACGCCGCCGCGATCGAAGCCGTGCAGGAGGCGATCGCACGCGGGCACGTCTACCAGGTCAACCTCGTCCAGCACCTGCGGGCCCCGTTCGAGGGCGACCCGGCCGGGCTCGCCGAGGCCCTGGCTTCGCTCCAGCCGCTCCATGCCGCGCCGCTGACCGGCGACGGCTGGGCGATCGTCTCGGGTTCGCCCGAGCTGTTCTTGGCGCGCCGCGGCGACCTGGTCTGGACGAAGCCGATCAAGGGCACGCGGCCGGCCGGCGTCCTAGGCGAGCTGCGGGAGTCTGAAAAGGACGCCGCCGAGCACGTGATGATCGTCGACCTCGAGCGCAACGACCTCTCACGCGTGTGCGCGCCCGGATCGGTGCGCTGGCCCGAGCTGATGGCCGAGCAAGAGCTCGCGGGCGTGACGCACCTGGTCACGACCGTCGAAGGGCGGCTCCGTCCAGGCGTCGGGCTCGCCGAGTTGCTCGGAGCCGTCTTCCCGGGCGGGTCGGTCACCGGCGCCCCGAAGATCTCCGCCCTCGACCACATCGCCGCGCTGGAGCCGGTGGGCCGCGGTGCCTCGATGGGGGCGCTGGGGCGCATCTACCCAAACGGCGACCTCGAGCTCGCCCTCACGATCCGGACCTTCGCCGTCGCCGACGGTGAGATCCACCTCTGGGTGGGCGGCGGGATCGTCTGGGACTCGGATCCCCGGGCCGAGATCGAGGAGTCCTGGGTGAAGGCGCGCCCGCTCATGGCCGCGGTGGGGAGCCGGGTCGAGGCGCCGGTCGCGTCGTGACGGTTCTCGCGCTGGCCGTCGGCGGGCGAGGGCTCGTCGACCCCGACGAGCCTGTCCTCCACGCCGACGACGAGGCGTTCCTGCGCGGACGGGCGGCGTTCGAGACGATCCGGGTCTACGCCGGCCGGCCGTTCCGGCTGGACGACCACCTCGACCGACTGGCGGGCTCCGCCGAGCGGCTCGGGCTGCCCGACGTCGATGCGACCGCCTTCAAGGGAATCGCGCGCGCGGCGCTCGAGGCGGCCGGTGCGGGAGACGTCGTGCTCCGGCTCTACTTCACCCCCGGCCGCGAAGGCGGTGCCGCCGCGACCGCACTCGCGCTCGTCTCAGCCATCCCTCCGGACCTGGAGGAGTTGCGCGCGCGCGGCCTCAAGATGATCACGGTCCAGCTCGGGCTCGAGCCGAGCGTCCGCGCAGACGCACCCTGGCTCCTCGGCGGGGTGAAGTCGACGAGCTACGCCGTCAACATGGCCGCCGAGGCGGAGGCGCGGCGCCGCAACGCCGATGACGCCGTCTTCCTCGCGAGCGGGCGCATCGTCCTCGAAGGGCCCGTGACGAACGTCTGGTGGCGGACGGCCGACGAGCTCTTCACACCGGCGCTCGAGCTGGGGATCCTCGCCGGCGTGACCCGCGCGTCGCTGCTCGAGAGCGCCGCAGGGCTCGGGTACGTCGTGCGCGAGGGCTCCTATCCCGTCGACCATCTCGCAGGTGCCGAAGAGGCGTTTACGTCGTCGTCCGTGCGCGAGGTCATGCCCATGGTCGAGCTGGACGGCGTGCCGATCGGCGAGGGGAGACCGGGCCCGGCCGCATCGCGCCTCCAGGCGGCGCTGCGGGAGGTGGCCGGGGCGTGAGCCCGCGGATCGCCACCTGCGCCGAGCGGCCCGACCTCTGGGAGCGGGCCTACGATCAGATCACCGGCGTCTGGCCGAAGTACAACGAGCAAGGCGACGTCCTCGGAGAGCACTGGAGCCGGCTCGACGAAGACTTCCGCGACTTCCAGTTCTTCCTCTACGACGAGGACCGCGAGCTCGCGCTCGCGCACGGGCACTCGATCCCCCTCGCCTGGGACGGGACCGTAGCCGGACTGCCTGCGGGCATCGACGCCGCCCTCGAGGGCGCGGTTCGCCTCCTCGCGGACGGCGCCGAGCCGAACACGCTCTCCGCGCTCGCGATCGAGATCCCCCCGCAGCACCAGGGCGGCGGCCACTCCCGAACGATGATCGAGGCCATGCGCGACATCGCAGCGGCGCACGACTTCGCCAATCTGATCGCGCCGCTCCGCCCGATCTGGAAGGAGCGCTATCCGCTGACGCCGATCGAGCGCTACGCCGCCTGGACGCGCGACGACGGGCTCCCGTTCGACCCGTGGATTCGCCTGCACGTCCGCCTGGGCGCGGAGATCCTGAAGCCCGTGCCGGAGTCGCTTCGCATCACGGGCACCGTGGCCGACTGGGAGGACTGGACGGAGACCCCCTTCCCGGAGAGCGGCACCTACGTCTTCCCGCGCTGCCTGGCGCCCCTCGAGATCGACCGGGAGGCCGACATCGGCTCGTACTGGGAGCCGAACGTCTGGGTCCGCCACCGCGTAGGCTGAGTGGATGCAGGTCCTCTCCGTCGTCCATCAAACCGATGCCGCCGCAGGCGTCTTCGCCGACGCGGTCGCCGAGCGGGGCCACCAGCTCGACGAGTGGGTGATTCCCGAGCGCCCGGAGCCCCCCGCTCCGCTCCAGGACTACGGCGCCGTGATGGTGTTCGGCGGCGCGATGCACGTCGACCAGGAGGACCGGCACGGTTGGCTCCGCGACGAGAACCGCACCCTCCAGCGATGGGTCGCCGACGAGGTCCCGATCCTCGGCGTCTGTCTCGGCGGACAGCTCCTCGCCAAGGCGCTCCAGGGCCCCGTCCGCCGCCTGCCGAGCCCGGAGATCGGCTGGGCCGACGTCGAGCTCACGCCGGAGGCCGAGGACGACCCGGTGTTCACCCGCATGCCGAGGGGTTTCACCTCGTTCCAGTGGCACCTGTACCACTTCGAGCTGCCCGGCGGCGCGGTGCCGCTGGCGAGGAACGAGCGCTGCCTGCAGGCGTACCGCGCGGGGAGGGCCGCCTGGGGAATTCAGTTCCACGCCGAGGTGACGCACGCGAGCGTGCAGGACTGGGCGCGCTCGTCCGATCCGGCGGCGGACGGGTTCGTCGACATCGAGCGCCTGCTCGCCCAGACGGAGGAGCACATCGACGCATGGAACGCCTTCGGGCGCGAGCTCTGCGGGAGCTTCCTGGCGTTCGCCGAGGCTAATCCGAGCCTCGTCGCGACCACTCGTGCCACGAGCCCGCGTAGTTGACCGCGTCCACGCCGGTCGCTCGTAGGAGCGCGGCGGCGACCTCGGAACGCTGTCCCGAGTGGCAGTACGCGACGACCCGCCGGCCTGCACCGATTCCGCGCTCCTCCAGGAGCCGCCGGAGCGCTAAGGAATCGCCTCCGGCGGCGTAGATCTCGTTGAGGTCAAGGTGCGCCGCGCCCGGAATGTGCCCCTGGCGCGGGTCGCACGGATAGCCCGCTGAGCCCTCGAACTCCTCGTGCGTGCGCACGTCGAGCAGCGCGATCTCACCCTGTGCGAGGAGCTCGGCGAGCTCGTCGCCGGTCACGGCGCAACCTCCTCCAGGAAGCCCCTGATCAGGGCAGCGACTTCATCCGGTCGCTCGATCGCTGCAAGATGCCCCGTGCCTTCGATGCGCGAGAGGCGTGCGTCCGGGAGCGCCGCGACCATAGCCTCCGAGTCGTCGGGCGGGGTCAGGCGGTCTTCCTCGCCGACGAGCACCAGCACGGGCGCGTCGATCGTGCCCAGCGTCGGGCGTGAGTCGGCCCGGTCGCGGATCGTCTCCTGCGTGGCGACGAGGGCGGTGATCGGCTGCTCGAGCGCGAGCCCGTGCGCCCGCGCCACCACGTCAGGGTCGACTCCGGAGGCGAAGAGCTTCGGCGCGAGCTCCTCCCAGAACGGCTCCTTCCCCGCCTCGCCGAGCAGTCGGATCGAGTCGTCCCGCGCGAGCCGCTGCTCGGGGGAGTCGGGCGTCGCACGGGTCCCGATCAGGACCATTCCGGCGATTCGGTCGGGGGCCTGTCGCCAGAGCTCGAAGGCGAGATAGCCGCCCATCGAGGAGCCGACGGGGACGAAGTCGCCCTCGACGAGCCCAAGCACCTTGCGCGCCCACGAGACGAAGCCGAGCTCCAGCTCGGGCCCTGGGAGGTCAGGGGCGACCGGATCGAAGCCCGCCTCATCCACGGCGGGCCGAACCCCGTCCCACATGCGCGAATCGAGCGGGAACGCGTGCAGGAAGAGGACGGCCGGGCGCGGCACGGCTGCGATGCTATCGGCCGCATGACCTTCGAGTTCGCCCCCGCCCGGCCGTCCGTCGTCGCCGCGAACGGGATGGTGGCGACGAGTCAGACGCTGGCGACCGCCTCCGGGCTGCGGGTGCTCGAACGGGGTGGCAACGCGGCCGACGCTGCCCTGTCCGCCGCCGCCGTCCTCTGCGTGACGGAGCCGATGTCGACTGGGCTCGGGGGTGATGCGTTCGCGCTCGTCTGGGACGGCGAGCGGCTGCGCGGGCTCGACGCGGCGGGACCGGCGCCGCGCGACGCCGATCCACCGGCGCCCGTCGCCGAGCGCGGCCCGCGGTCGGTCACCGTGCCAGGCGCCGTCGCCGGCTGGGCGGCCCTCGCCGCGCGCTTCGGCACGCTCGGGCTCGACACCCTTCTCGACGACGCGGTCACCGCGGCGGAGGAGGGGTTCCCCGTCGGCCCGGTCACCGCAGCGGCCTGGGCAGGCGGGCCGGCGGAGCTCGGTCCGGCGCCCGCCGCGGGCGAGCGGCTACGGCTGGCCGAGCTGGTCTCCACGCTCAGGCGCATCGCCTCCGAGGGGCCGGACGCCTTCTACCGCGGCGACGTGGCCCGCTCAATCGCGTCCTGCAGTTGGCTCGCGGAGGACGATCTTGCCGCCTACGAACCGCGCTGGGTGGAGCCGCTGACGGTGGACTACCGCGGCGTAACGGTGTGCGAGCTCCCGCCGCCGACACAGGGCGTCGCGGCGCTCGAGGGTCTCGGGCTCCTGGCCCTGGGCGAACCGACGTTCGCCGCTCGCGTAGAGTGCGCCCGCCTTGCGCTCGAGGACGCGCTCCTGCGCGTGCGGGACGGAGCGAACGTGACCGACCTGCTCGGGCCGGCCGCCCTCGCGCGGCGCCGGGCGGAGGCAGCCGCGCCGGTCCGCGAGCCGGCCGGCGGCACGGTCTACCTCTGCGCAGTCGACGGAGGCGGGATGGCCGTGTCCTTCATCCAGAGCCTCTACGACTCGTTCGGAAGCGGCGTCGTCGCGCCCGGTACCGGCATCGTCCTCCAGAATCGCGGCGCCTGCTTCGCCGTCTCCGGAGGCATCGAGCCGGGCCGGCGCCCGTACCACACGATCATCCCCGGCCTGCTCCTGCGCGAGGGTTCCCTGCTCGGGCCGTTCGGGGTGATGGGCGGCTTCATCCAGGCCCAGGCCCACCTCCAGCTGGTCTCGGCGCTCGTCGACGAGGGCCTCGACCCGCAGGCGGCCCTCGACCGCCCGCGGTTCCGTGTCGACGGGGGCGACGTCCTCCTCGAGAAAGGCCTCTGGGATCAGGGTCCGGAGATCGAGTCGCTGGGGCTTCGCGCGGTTCGAAGCGCCGATCACGCCCGCTTCGGCGGCGGGCAGGCGATCCTCGTCGGCGACGACGGGCTCGTGGGCGGCTCGGACCGCCGCAAGGACGGCTGCGCGGCCGGCTTCTGACTACGAGCTCGATTCACAATGAGCACTTGCCGCGTCGTCATCATGAACCGAGCTCTAAGCCCGCGGGACGACGATCGCGTCCCCCCGCTCTCCGGCGTCTTGGTAGCCGTGCGCGCCCTGCGGGACGCCGAAGAGCCGCGCGAGGTCCGCGAGCAGCTCTGACGCCGGCGGCAGCTCCTCCGGGGACTTGCCCGTGCGGGCGACGGCGCGCACGGCCTCCGGGTCGGCGCCCGTGAGCCTTGCCATCAGGCGCGGGTTCGCGCCCAGCGCGATTACCTCCCCGGGCGGCAACGGCCCGTAGTGCTCAGGGACAGAGAGAAACTCGTCGACGACACGGCCTCGTTCGAGTGCGACGTAGCGCACGACCTTCCCCTCCTCGAGCCCCATCGCGATCACGAAGGCACCCATGCGATCGGAGATTTCGCGCGCCAGGCGGCGAAGCATCTCCGGCTCGCGGTCGGTCAGGTCGTCGTAGGCCGACGTCCACCCGTCGCTCGGAGGGAGCACGACGCTCCCCTGCGAGCCGCCGGGAAGCCGGGGCACGAACTGCCGCACTGCACGTACGACCGCGTCGAGATCGTCGGTCTGCACATGGATGGAGCCGAACGACGGCTCCCTACGCGCGCCGAGATGCTGCTCGAGCGCCTCGATCGGTGCCCGCAGCACGCGTGCGGTCTCGATGAACCCGGCGCGGATCCAGGCGTCCCCGTCCTCGTGCGTCGTCTCGATCTCGATCGTCTCGGTGCCCGCGGCGCGCGCCTCCTCGATGAGGACGCGCACGACGTCCTCGGTGGGCGCGCCCTCGACCTTGGCCTCGTAAGGCATCAGCCGTGAACCCTATGGCCGACGAGGAGATAGTGCGCCGCCAGGTTGGCGAAGCGCGAAAAGCGCGCACCGAACCCCCGCACCTCTGTGTCTTCGCCATAGAAGTGGAGCACGGCCTTGCGGAGCCCGAGGTCGCCCCACGGCCACGCATCCGGCCGGCCGAGATGTCGGGCGAGGAACCACTCTGCTGTCCACTCCCCGATCCCAGGGAGCGCGACGAGAGCAGTCTTGACCTCGTCGTCGGGGAGCAGCGCGAGGGCGTCGAGGTCGAGGTCGTCGCGGGCGAGACCGACGGTGTACTCGGCCTTCCGGCGGGAGAAGCCGACCGCCACGATCTCCTCCGGCTTCGCGCGGGCGAGGCGTTCCCTCGTCGGGAACGCGGACGCAGCGTCGTGCCGCTCGCCGAAGGCCTGGATCAGGCGGTTGCGGATGCTGAGGGCGGCTCGCAGTGAGATCTGCTGAGCGGTGATCGACGTGACGAGAGTCTCGAACGGGTCCGGGACGAGCGGCGGACGGAAGCCGCGCAGCGCAGGCACGAGCCCGGCCAGGACGGGGTCGGTCGCGGCGAAGGCCATGAAGCCGTCGAGGTCGAACGGCCCACCCAGGTACCGGCGCACCTGGTCGGCCTGCTCCGGAAGGGTGCCGGCGACCGAGACGCCGCCCGGCGCCGCCTCGATCCGGACCTCGCGGCCGTCGAAGACGCGGTGGAGCCCCTCTTCGTGCCAGAGGTTGGCCAGGTCCGGGCCGAACGCGCGGTACCGCTCCGTGGAGAGCCCGAAGTCGAAGGGCTCAGGAAGCGAGACTGCGAGCGACGGAATGGAAGTCCTCGAAGCGCTCGAAGGCGACACCGCGCTCCTCCAAGTAGCTCGCCAGGCCGCGCCGTGCGAAGACGACGTCGGCGAGCTCGGCCGCGCAGCGGTCGGAGTAGCCGTCGCCGACGTAGACGAGCTCGGTCCCGTCGGCGAGGGCTGCGGCGGTCGAGCGCTTGCACGGCTGGCCGCAGACCTCGCAGGCCTCGGAGACGCGGAACCGCACCTTCCAGCCGTCCGGCTCGGGATCGACCGTATTGGAGAGGAGCTCGAGGTCGCCGAGGCCCTCGCGCTCGAGCACGGGCTCGATCAGCTCGCGGAAGCCCGACGAGACGACCACGATGCGCCAGTCGCGCTCCCGGGCGAGCTCGACCAGCTCGCGAAAGCCCGGCCGGATCCGGACGTTCTCGAGCACCCAGTCGCGCACCTCGCCGAGCGGTGCCCGCACGGGCTCGAACTCGCGCCGGATTACCTCGTTGAGCGTGAGCGAGTCGTCGTCGAGGCCCTCGTCCACCTCGCGGTAGACCTCTTCGTCTCCGAACGTCTGGGCGATCGTGTCGAGGAGGTCCTGCTCGGTGATCGTGCCGTCGAAGTCGACGACGAGCGTGCGGGCGCTCAAAAGTGCGACGTCACCCCGGCGGGGTCCTGGTCTGCAGTCGCTCCCTCGGCGGCCTCGTACCACGAATAGGCGTAGCCGGGGTCGTCGAGCTCCCGCGCCAACGCGCTGAGCTTGAGCGGGTGGAACGTGTCGCACATGACGGCGTACTCGTGCGTCTCGGTCATGCCGATCGACTTCTCCGCGAGCCCCGGGTGCGGCCCGTGCGGGATCCCGGACGGGTGCAGGGTCACCGACCCGATCTCGATGCCCTTGCGCGAGGAGAAGTTCCCGTCCACGTAGTAGATCATCTCCTCGCTGTTGAGATTCGAGTGGTGGTACGGGATCGGGATGGCCTCGGGGTCGAAGTCGAGCTTCCGCGGGCAGAACGAGCAGATGACGAAGTTGCGCCCCTGGAAGGTTTGGTGCGACGGCGGCGGCATGTGGATACGGCCGGTGATCGGCTCGAAGTCGCGGATGTTGAACGTCCACGGGTAGACGTAGCCGTCCCACCCGACCACGTCGAAGGGGTGGTAGTCGAGGACGTAGGTCTGCAAGCCGTCCTTGATGCGCACCTTGACGACGTGCTCGCCACGGTCGGTGTGCGTCCTCAGCTCGACCGGAGGGTGGAGGTCGCGGTGGTAGTAGGGCGCGTGCTCCAGGAGCTGCCCGTACTCGTTCCGATAGCGGCGGGGGATCTCGATCAGCCCCGGCGAGGTGAAGACCACGTGTCGCTGCTCTCCCTCCGGGGCGAAGCGGTACGTCGTCCCGCGTGGGATGACGATGTAGTCGCCCTCCTTGTACGGGAGGTCGCCGAAGATCGACTCGAGCGTGCCGCTGCCCTCGTGGACGAAGACGACCTCGTCCCCCTCGCCGTTGCGGTAGAAGAACTCCATCCGCTCCGACGGGCGGCAGAACGCGATCTCCACGTCGTCGTTCCACATGAGCAGACGGCGGCCGGCGATCGGGTCGCCCTCCGGCTCGATCTCGTGCGTGCGCAGGTGGCGATGGGCGTGCCCGTCGGGCACCCACTCCTCGCGCGCGATCGGCTCGAACGACGCGACCTCCTGTACCCCGCACGGCGACTGGGGGGGGGAGGGGATCGACTCGTTGCCGGAGAACCCCTCGAGGCCCATGACCTCCTCGGTCAGGAGCCTCCCGTTCTCACGGAACTGGATGTGGCGCTTGCGGGGGAGGCGGCCGAGCCGGACGTAGGAGGACACAGCTTCTAGAGGTTGCCGCGGAGCTCTTGCTCGCGCTCGAGCGCCTCGAAGAGCGCCTTGAAGTTGCCGGCGCCGAAGCCGCGGGAGCCGTGGCGCTCGATCAGCTCGAAGAAGACCGTGGGCCGGTCACCGATCGGCTTGGTGAAGATCTGCAGGAGATACCCCTCGTCGTCTCGGTCGACGAGGATACCCAACCGCGCGAGATCGCCGTAGTCGGCATGGATCTCCCCGACGCGCTCGGCGACGTCGTCGTAGTACGTCCTCGGAGTGGCCAGGAAGCGAACGCCGCGTTCCTTCAGGATGCTGACGGCGTTCACGATGTCCGGCGTCTGCACCGCGATGTGCTGGACGCCGGGCCCGCCGTAAAACTCGAGGTACTCGTCCACCTGTGACTTTCGCTTGCCCTCGGCGGGCTCGTTGATGGGGAACTTGATCCGGCCCTCGCCGTCTGCGACGACCTTGGACATGAGCGCGGAATACTCGGTCGAGATCTCCTCGTCGGTGAAGTGGAGCATCTCGGTGAAGCCGAGGACGCGCTCATAGAAGGAGACCCATTCGTTCATCCGGCCGAGCTCGACGTTCCCCACGGCGTGGTCGAACTCAGTCAGCAGGCCGAGCTCCTCCCCGCCCTCGACCCCCGCAAAGCCGGGCAGGAACGGCCCTCGATAGGCGGCGCGCTCGACAAAGGTGTGGATCGTCTCCCCGTAGGTGGCGATCGAGGACAGCCGGGCGATGCCGTGCTCGTCCTCGAGCTCGCGGGGCTCTTCGACGCCGGTGGCCCCGCGCTCGAGAGCAGTCCGGTAGGCGGCCTCAGCATCGGGCACCGTGAGCGCGAGCGAGTGCACCCCGTCACCGTGCGCTGCGACGTGCGCCGCGACTGGGCTGGCGCCCACGAGCGGTGCAGTCAGGACCAGCCGGACGTTCCCGTGCTGTACGACGCGGGAGGCGCGGTCGCGCACCCCGGTCTCGAGCCCGGCCGCGGCGACCTCCCGAAAGCCGAAGGCGGTGACGAAGTAGTGGGCCGCCTGGGTCGCGTTCCCGACCCAAAGCTCGAGGTGGTCAAGCCCGAGCAGCGGCATCGGGTCGGTCGTCGTGGGCTCCGGCTGCACCTGCGTGGACATCGCGTTCGCGCCTCCTTCCGATTCTGCTGGAATGATGTCGCTACGAGCGGGCCACAACAAGCGCCGTTCGTTGCACGATGAGTCCCCGAAGCCCCGGATTGGACGAGATCGACCAGCGAATCGTTGCGTTGCTCCGCGTACGCGCGCGCAGCTCGTTCCGGGAGGTCGGCGAGGCGGTCGGACTGTCCGCGCCGGCGGTGAAGCGACGGGTCGACCGACTCGAGGAGACCGGCGTGATCCGCGGATACACGGCGGTGCTCGACCCGGAAGGGTTCGGCTGGGCGATGCAGGCGGTCGTCTTCCTCTACTGCGAAGGGACGATGGCGGCCGCGGAGGTGCGCGAAGCCGTGGAGGTGCATCACGAGGTCGTCGCCGCCTACACCGTCGCCGGCGAGGCCAGCGCCGTGCTCGTCGTCCGCGCCTCGGACACGGGGCATCTCGAGCGCCTCCTCGAACGCGTCCGCGAGCACCGGGGAGTGCTCCGCACACAGACCCAGATCGTGCTCTCGACCCTCTTCGAGCGACCGCTTCGGCTCGACGCCCCCTAAGGCGGCGCAAAGCCTAAGTAGGTGGTGCACTCCTGCTAATTGCGGGCGATCTCGAGCCTCTTCGCCCCCTCCAGCCGCATCCGCCGACAGACGGCGAGGAAGGCGTCGGCGTCGTGAAGCCGGGCAAAGACGTTCACGGCGATCGGCCCCTCGGGCATCGAGGGGGTTGCGTCGAGGTCGTAGAACCAGCAGACCTCCGAGTAGCCCTCCTCGATGCCGTACCCCGAGCCCTTCTCGACCGTGAGGAAGCCAACGTCGCCAGCCCCGACGATCGTCGTCGCGTGCTCGCGCGGCACAGCGACTAGCGCGGGGAGGATGAGGTAGACCTCGCTCCCGGAATAGATCCCGTGGCGCGCGAGGCCGGAGACGGGGAGCGCATCCCAGACCGCACTGCACGTCTCGGGCGCCTGTTCCCGGAACAGCCGCGCCGTCGCGGCCACATCCTCGTCGAGAAAGCGGAGGACGACCTCGCGTTGCACGCGCAACACTTATCACGTCCGCCAGAATCCGCCATCGACACTCGCGACGGAGGGCTCCCCCTCCCAGGAGTCGCTAAGCCCTTAGCGTCCAGGCTACGGGAGCGCAAAGGCCCCCGAGTTCAAGCTATCGAGGCCGGGCGCGCAGAATGCGCGCGCAACGCGCCGGGACCGTCACGACTCGGTGCCGGAAGCGTGCGCCCCGCGGACGACGTTACGGAGCACGCCGATGCCCTCGATCTCGAGCTCGACCACGTCGCCGCGCTGGAGCCAGCGGCCGTCGCCGTGCTCCAGGATGCAGCCCGTCCCGACCGTCCCCGACCCGAGAACGTCGCCGGGCGCGAGCCGCGTGTTCCGGGCGGCGTGCGCGGCCAGCTCCTCCCACGGCCAGTGGATGTCCCCCATGTTGCCGTGCGAGCGCTCTTCGCCGTTCACGCGGGCGACCATCTCCAGGCGCAGGTCGCCGAGCTCGTCAGGAGTGACGACCACCGGGCCGAGGCTCGTGGCGAAGTCCTTGCCCTTGGCGGGCCCGAGCCCGACTGCCATCTCCATCTTCTGCAGGTCGCGGGCCGACCAGTCGTTCATGACCGTGAAGCCGGCTATGCGCCCGCCCCCGCCGATCACCGCGGCCGCCTCGAGCTCGTAGTCCCACGCCGAGCTCTCCGGCGGGAACGCGACCTCGTCGTCGGGCCCTGTCACCGCGGCCGGGTTGGAGAAGTAGAAGACGGGGAGCTGGTACCACTCAGGCGCCATCTCCAGTCCGCGTTGGGCGCGTGCCGATTGGACGTGGCGCTCGAAGGCGTAGAAGTCGCGCACCGAAGGCGGCCGCGGGATGGGGGCGACGAGGCGCACGTCCGCGAGCGCGTGCTCGCCGACGTCCTCCCCGCCCGCCTCCAGCCAGGTCGCGAGCGAAGGGGCGCCGATCTCGACGACCCGCTCCCCTTCGACTCGCCCGGGAGCCTCACGGCCCGCGGCCTGGAAGGTGCAAAGCCTCAGGGCTCAGCCCTCGATCGGAATGACGTTGGTCGCCTCGGGGCCCTTGGTGCCCTCGCGGGCCTCGTACTCGACCCGGGATCCCTCGCTGAGGGACTTGAAGCCCTCGCCTGCGATGTTGGAGAAGTGGACGAAGAGGTCCTTCGACCCCTCGTCCGGCGCGATGAAGCCGTAGCCCTTCGCGTCGTTGAACCACTTCACGGTTCCTGTCGCCATATCAACACCTCCCTTCCCACGTACTCGAACGGGTAAGGAAGGCGCGGTGGCGCCCAGCCGGACCTCGCTCGTGCGTCGCGCAGTGTAGCCGCCGATCGACCGACTATCCCGGAGCTGCGGCTCCACTTCCCTGGTTCACGCCGAAGATTGTAGGGGAGGTCCCTCTAGTCGGGGGACGGAGCGGGAGGGCGCGCCTGGCGGGCCAGGAGGATGCCCGCGGCAATCACGATGTGACTCTTCGACGCAGACGCTCGGACGCCGAGCAGCCGCGATGAGAGTCCCGGCTCGCGGAGGACCCGGTGGCGGGCAGGGGCCGCCCGAGGCCTCTGGTAGCGTCACGGAGTGGCTCCAAACGTGTCCGCAGTGAGTGCGGCGGTTCGAGTTCCACTCCTCGATCTCAGCGCGTCCCACCGCTATCTCCGAGACGATCTCCTGGCTGCACTCCAGGAACTGATCGATTCCGGCGAGTTCACCAATGGACCGGAAGTCGCAGAGTTCGAGGCTACGTTCGGGCAGTACTGCGGCGTGAAGCATTGCGTCGGCCTCGCCAGTGGTCTCGACGCCCTCCGACTCGCATTGGCCGCGATCGAGCCCGAACCAGGCGAGGAGGCGATTCTCCCGGCGAACACGTTTGTCGCGACGGCTGAGGCCGTCGTCCAAGCCGGCCTCGTGCCGGTGCTCGCCGACGTGTCCGAGGCCGACTACAACCTGGATCCCGAGGCCGTCACAGACAGCGTCACACCACGGACACGGGTGGTAGTTCCCGTGCACCTGTATGGACAGATGGCGGACATGGTGCGGCTCCTCGCAGATGCCGAGAGCCGTGGCCTAGACGTCGTCGAGGACGCGTGCCAGGCGCACGGCGCTCAGCGCGACGGCCTCGGCGCGGGCGCAGGCGGCCGCGCGGGGGCCTTCAGCTTCTATCCAGCCAAGAACCTGGGGGCTTTTGGCGACGCCGGCGCGCTGGTCACTTGGGACGAGCGGCTCACGGCACGCGTCCGGGCGTTACGCGAGCACGGCCAGACAGCGAAGCACCGCCACGAAGTGGTCGGTTACTCGGCACGCCTCGACACGCTGCAGGCGGTGGTGCTCCTGCGCAAGCTTCCCCTCCTGTCGGCGTGGACGGAGGAGCGGCGCGTAATCGCCGACGCCTACTCTGAGGCCCTCACGGGCGTTGGTGACGTTCGACTTCCGCCCGTCCCGCCAGGAAGCAAGCCGGTTTGGCACCTATACGAGATCCGCACCGGACGAGCCGACGAGCTGGCTGCGTTTCTTGCCGAGCGGGGAATCGAGACCGGACGGCACTACCCGAGTCCCGTGCATCTGACGCCTGCATTTGCCTATCTCGGTCACGGCCCCGGCGCGTTCCCGGTCAGCGAGGCGCTCGCGCTCGAGCTTGTCTCGTTGCCGATCTACCCTGGCCTCGGCGACGACCGACTCGACGTCGTCCTAACGGCGATCCGAGAGTTCTTCGATGGCTAGCCATCCGGCGAACGAAGCTCCGTACCGTTTGATCGAGGATGTCGAGTTCGGCGACGGTGTCGTAGCCCAGTCGTTCGTCAACCTCTATGGGTGCCGGATCGGGGAGAGCACCCGGATCGGGCCGTTCGTGGAGATCCAGCGCGGCGTCGAGATCGGAGCGCGCTGCAAGGTGCAGAGTCACACGTTTGTGTGCGAGGGCGTTCGGATCGGCGACGGTGTGTTCATCGGACACGGAGTCGTCTTCATCAACGACAAAGTTCCTCGCGCGACGACGTCCCATGGACGCCTGAAGCGGCACGACGACTGGACGCTGCTAGAGACCGTGGTAGAGGACGGCGCATCGATCGGCTCCGGCGCGGTCATCCTCGCGGGCGTGAGGATCGCAGCCGGCGCGCTTGTCGGCGCGGGCGCGGTCGTGACGAAGGACGTCGAAACGGGCGAGATCGTCGTTGGCGTCCCAGCCGCGCCCCGCATCGCGTCGCGATGACGATGGTCCCCCTCGCCGCGTGATGAGGGTCTGGATCGACTTCGCCAACTCGCCGCATCCCCTCTTGTTCGAGCCGGTTGCGCGGCTGCTCCAAGACCGAGACCACGAGGTCCTCGTGACCGCGCGCGACCATGCTCAGACCGTCGAGCTGGCACGCGCTTCTTGGCCCACAGTCGAGGTCATCGGCCAAGCGAGCCCGAGAAGCCGCTCCGGCAAGGTCGCCGCACTTGCCAGTCGCGTTTGGCTGCTCGGACGCTTTGCGAGTCGGGCGCGACCCGATGTCGCCCTTTCGCACAACTCGTACGCTCAGGTGGTCGCAGCACACATGCTCGGAATCCCGGCCGTGACGACGATGGACTACGAGCACCAGCCCGCGAACCACGTCGCCTTTCGCCTGGCCTCGTTGATTCTCCTCCCCGAGGTGCTCCGCGGGTCGGAGGTCGTGCTCGGCCAAGGAGCGTCGGCCGCCAAGACCCGGTACTACGCGGGGTTCAAGGAGCAGCTCTACCTCGGCGAGTTCACGCCCGATCCCGGCATCCTCGAAACGCTCGGCCTTCAACGTTCCGACGGAACCGCGATCGTCGTCGCTCGCTCTGCCCCGAGTCGTGCTGCATACCATCGCTTCGAGAACACGCTCTTCGAAGACGTTCTTGCATTGCTGGAGGCCAACGACTCCGTCGAGTGCATCGTCCTACCGCGGCATGCCGACGAGCGCGAACGGTTGACGGCGATCGGCGCCGGCCGGCTGATCGTTCCGGAGAGGACCGTCGATTCTCGCTCCCTGATGGCGGCCGCTGATCTCGTTATCGGTGCAGGCGGGACGATGACGCGGGAAGCGGCGCTTCTCGGCGTTCCGACACTCACCCTGTTCGCCGGCCGACCGGCGGCAGTCGATCGCTCGCTCGAGGAGCGCGGGCTCCTACGCCGGCTAGAGCGGGCCGAGGACGTCCTCCCAGTTTGTCGCCGTCCACAGGGCGAAGATGGTGAGCTCGCACGCCTCCGTGCGACAGGTGAACGTCTGCGGACGCAGCTCGTCGACGCAGTCATCGGGATGGGACGCGCGGGCTGAACCTCACCGGCGACGCCGGGCGAGAACTGATGCTCCCGGGCTCGCTGGTGTCCCCGAACCGAAACAGCGCAAGCGCCAGCAGAAAGAAGCAGAGGTCGGCCGCTCCTCGGAGCGTCAAGTGCGGGTCGAACGCCTGAAGGACGGCGATGACGACGAGCGCGGTGAAGCTGGCGAGGGCGGCGACGCCGACGGCGTCACTGCGCGCGCGTGCGACCCACGCAACCCGCCTGATCGTTGTCCAGAGGAAGAAGACGAACGCAAGCGCGAGCGCAACACCTCCGGACCAGACGAGCCACACATGGCCACTCTCGATGAAGATCCATTCGCGACCGCTCTCCGGAGGCGCGGGTACTCGTGCGCCAGGGCGTACGCCAAGGAGAACGTTCCAGCCGTCTGAGAGCTCCGGCAGGAAGTACGTCCGCAGGTTCTCGATTCTACCCACCCAACTCGGCGGAAGCCCTACCTCCGTGTCGAAGCCCGCGAGCCGCCGCTCGATCACCGGACGTAGGGCCAGCGCGGCAACGATTGCCCCGGGCACGAACGCGAGCACCGTAGTCGTTAGCCGGCGCGTGATGTAGCCGAACGCAATCACTCCTACGACCAGGGCAAGCGCTCCGGAGAACTGCCCGGAGGAGAGCGCGCCCAAGACGAGGAGAAGTGAGAGGGCGACGAGAATCGTGCGCCGCCGCGATCCCCTGAGTACGAGCCCGCCCGCGATCGCCAGGTTGAAGGTCATCACGTCGGCCACACCCATCGGCGCGGCGATAGTCGACGTCCCACGCATGTTTTCGAGCGCGCCAGTGTGGCCGAACGGTGCGTAGTAGGTAGCGAGCAAGCCGGGCACGCCGAAGAGCTGCAACGCCTGGAGAACGGCGACGAGGGCGACGATGCCGGCGGCCGCAAGCGAAAGCCACAGACAGATTGCGACGTCGCGCACCGTGCGTACGCTTGCCCGCACGATGAGAAAGAGTGCGTAGTACTTCCAGAGCGTGAGCGCGTACAGGACGTCGTCCTGCGCTACATCGGCGCCCCGGGCAAACATCCATAGGAGCGGTACCACCGATCCCGTGAATGCGAGCGCCATGATGGCGATGTCGACGCGACCAAGCCTCGGCCGGAACGGCTTGCCTGCGATGATCTCGACCACGAGCCGCGCGAGCAGGCCGGTAGCCACCACGAGCGCCAAAGCTTCGTTGGGACGGAGTACCGGAATGATGGAGCCGCGATCGATTCCGACGATCAGCGGCGTCAGCGTGATGAGCACGAAGGCGGCGAGCGAGGGGTGAAGGGCGACGGCTGCGGCCAGAGCGACCGCCCCGGTGCCAAGGGCAGCGCCCGTCGGGGCCGCGGCGGCGAGCGGAGCAATAGCGACCGCCGTGGCGAGCGCTCCGATGCTCACCCACACCGCCGGGTCGCTGAGCGGTCGGAAAGGCGAGGCCTGATGCGTTGCCGAAGCGCGTGAAGTCACTACACCTTGCTGATCACGACCTGGAGCTTCCCGGCGGGGGTCAACTCGAAGGGCTCGTCAACAACGAGCTCGATCGCCACTGCGTCACCGCACCGCTTGCGCAAGGCCGCTTCAAGCCTTGCCGCTTCCACGGCGTCGAGGTGGTCCGCGAGCTCGAGGCGAACTCGGATCCGGCCTAGCTCGGGCTGCACGAGCTGCCAGCGGCGAACGTTCGGGGCGTCCCAGAACGCCGTCGTCAGCCCCGGGAGCGACAGCTCGGCCCCGCCTGCGAGCCGAAGCCGGTCACCGGTTCGGCCGGCAATGAGCTCAATCGTCGTTCCGGTGCGCCCGCACGTGCACGTGCCCTCGCCCATGACTGCACGGTCGCCGACGCGGTAGCGGAGGAAGGGCATCACGCGGGCATGGAGATTTGTGACAACGAGTTCCCCCTCCACTCCCGGAGGGCAGAGGGAGTCGGCTTCGAAAACCTCGAGGAGCGAGACGTTGTCGGCGACATGGAAGCGTCCCTCGCTGCACGTCTGGGCGAGCACACCCCCGTCGTTACACCCGTACTGGTCGTAGACCGGGACGCCGAACACGCGCTCGATCCGCGCGCGCCAGTCCGGCAGGAGCGGCTCCGAGGTTGTGACGATCGCACGCGGCCCGGGAAGCGACAGACCCTCCGCGGCAACGGCGTCAGCCATTCCCGCGAACATGCTCGCGTACCCGTACCACAGCACCGCCCCTGAGGCCGATGCCGCGCGGGCATGGGCGAGGCTTGCGTCATGGCCGGTGTTGATCCCAGTCGACGAGTGCACGCGACGCTCGACTGCTCGCCTTAGCCTCCCCTTCCAGCCGGTTGCTCCCGGGATCAGGGACGGAGGGGTGCCGAGAATGGCAACGCGCTCGCCGTACCGACAGCCCAGAACCTCCCAGAAATGGATCCCGGCGCCGTAGATGTGCGCCCATGCTCGTCGGTCGAGCTCGTACCTCCACGGGTCGCCTGTCGTTCCGCCGGTGCGCTTGACGACTGACGGCAGCGAGAGCTCAGAGTGAAACGCGTTGGAGTTGCTCCGAATCAGCGTCTTGTCGACGATTGGCAGAGCCTCGAGTTTCAGTCCACCGCTCCGAGCGAGGTCACGGTAGAACGGCACGTGACATGCAGCGTGCGACAGGACGTCTTCCAGCCGGCGGGCCTGCCAGTCGCGGCGCTCCTCCGGCGACCAGCTCGAGAACTCGCGGAGCCAAACAGCGATCGAAAGGTAGGGCGCCTTTAGGAGTGGCTCGATCACACGGCGGGTCGCAACGCTCAGCACGTATGGGTAGAGATCCGCCAGAGTCATGCGCTCCCACCGAGCCGAAGCTGGCGGACGCCGCCAAGAAGCAGTCCCAGCTCGGGAGCCCGGAGGGCCCGCTGCGTCAGAAGCAGGACGACCCCACCCACGACGGCTGCGGCGAGGAGGGCTAGGATCTCGCCCGCTTCGCCGGCAAAGGTCTCCGCGATCGAGACCCCGACGAACAGGGCGACCCCTGCCATCGCGGTGGAGGCGGCAAGGTCTCGCGCGAGCACACGAACGACTGCAGCGCGTATCCGGCCGACCCGCGCCGAGAGCTGCCGCCAGAGAAGGAGAGCGCCGACGATGTTTCCAAGAGAGAAGGCCGCTCCGACACACGCGAGCACGGCCGCAGGCGAGTCGAACGCGAAGGCAGCCGTCATGCCCGCGATCGAAAGGGCGGTTCGTACCGTCATTGCGTGGAAAGGACTGCGCGCGTCGTCGGTCGCGTACGACGCCTGCGTCGAGAGCACGAAGCTCGCCTCGCCGACGATGCCGGGCGCGAGGCCGATGATCGCGGCTGCGACAAGCGCCGCACCAGATGCCTGGCCGTCTCCGAAGAAGAAGGCATCGCCGATGAGACCGGAGAGCGCTGCGAGAAACACAGCCGCCGGGACTGTTACGAACAGAACAAGCGCGACTCCTCCGGACAGCTCCAAGCGGAAGCGGCCCAGCGCGCCTGCATGAAAGAGCCGCGCCAACCGCGGCAGGAGCACAGTGGCGAACGGCCGCGCCCCGACCGCAACGGGTAGGTAGTAGAGGTTGAGCGCGAGCCCGAAGGCCACGACGCCGCCGGCGACCCTGTTTGCAACCACCACGGCTGCAAAGATGCGCACGGCGTTCAACCCGGAGTACCCAAGCGATGTGAGTCCACGACGGGCGATCTCGCGCACCTCCGCATCACGCCAGCCCGCTCCCGGGACGAGTGTGATACCGGCGTGGGCGGCACCAAGCCATTGGGCGCCCGCGTGGAGCGCGACGCCCAGCGTCGTCCCGAGACCGAGAAGCAGGAGCTCGCCTGAGCCAACGGACTCGAGCGAGGAGTCCGTGCCGAAGACGAGGGCGTAGACCACGAGTGTCGCGATAATCACGACGTTCTCGATGACCGGGGCACCTGCCGCCAGCGCGAAGCGCCCCCGGCTGTTCTGGACGGCAGCGCCGATCCCGGCGACCCCGTAGAGAAGGACCTGAGGCGCGAACAGCGCGAGAAGGAGCCAGCCCGCGTCCTCCTGTGCGGCAGCCGTTGCGGGGTCGTCGACCCCGACCGCTAATACCTCGAGTAGGAGCGGCGCCGCGAGGGCCAAGAGTGCGCCTGCAGTTGCGAATACGACCATGGCCACGCTCAGGAATCCGCGTGCGACCCGCGCGGCCCGTTCGGGGTCGCCACCCGCCAGATGGCGGAGGATCGGCGGGACGATCAGTCCTGCAAGCAGGGAGCCCGTCAGGAGCTCGAAGACCAGATTCGGAACGAGGTTCGTAGCCTGGTATGTGTTGCCGAGGTACGTTGGCCCGAGCACGATGGCGATCGCGGCGACCCGGCCTAGCCCGCTGATCCGGCTGATGATCGTCCAGGCGGCGACCGTGAGCGAGTTGCCGGCAACCGTCGGGCTCCCTCGCGCCTCTGTCGAGCAACTGCGGACGGACTCGGCGTTCCGACCGCTCATGAGGGCTGGCGAAGCCGGCCTACGGCGAGCAACATGAGGCAGGCCACGAAGAGACCAGCGATCGCCCCTCCGGCCCCAGCGCGCAAGGGCTGCGGCTCGAGCGGCTCGTCCAGGAGATAGGCCGGCGTCAGAATGCGCGCGCTCGAGGCCGTAATACGCTGCACCTCGAGCTCAGTCAGCCGGTCCTGCAGACTGCCTATTCGCCCGAGCAGCGACTCGATCTCGGCAAGCGCCTGGCTCTCCTCAACGGTCGACCGCCTTGCGGCCAGCTCTCTCGTGCCGTTGTCCAGGCCGTTCTGCCGGTCCGCCAACTGGGCCGTCAGCTCCTCGATTCGATCTTGAATCAGGCTCTTGGCCTCCTCGAGCTCTGGTGACTCCGCGCGAACCACGTGGCCGACGTAGGTCTCCGCAACCGCCTGCGCGACTTCGACGGCGACAGACGGATCGGCATCGCCGACGGTCACCCGGATCACGTTCGAGTCGCCGACGCTCTCGACGGTGACGTCCCCTCCGAGATTGTCTGGGTCCAGCCCGAAGCGCTCGGCGACCGGGCCAAGCGTGCTTGCGCTCTCGAGGAGCGCGCGCTGAGTCGCAATCTGGCGTTGCGCTTCCGTCGCGAGGCTAAGCTCCTGGCCTTCATAGAGGACCTCCACGCGACCACCGAAGACCTCCTCTCGACGATCTGCGTACGTGTAAGCAGCGATCGCGGCGCCCGAGACGATCAGCAGGCAGAGCTGGGCCAGCAGGATCGACACCACGATGCCGGGCACGCGGTTCATCGTGACCTCGCGCCCAGGAGAGACTTCTGCGCCCGCTCAACCTCAGTGGGGATGCCGCCCTCAGCAAGCGACCGCTCGACAGCCTCAATCGTGAGAACTACGTCGAGCCCGAGAGTGGCGTCGGATCGGGGAGTCGAGCCGGTGCGAACCGATCGAACGAAGTCGTCGACCTCCACGAGCAGAGGTTCGACCGACTCGACGCGAGGGGAGATGATGCTTCCCGTTCGATACGTCATGCGGTACTCGCCGAAGCTCTGTGGATCCCTCACAGCGACACCGGAGTCGAACAACCGCACCGGCTCGGGGCTGGTGTCGTCGTACACGACCATCTTTCGTGAGCCGACCACCGTTGTCCTCCGCAGCTTGCTGGGCGCCAGCCAGGAGAGCTCGACGTGGGCGATCGTCCCAGACGGATACCCAAGGTTGACGAACGCGATGTCGGGGACAGACGGGATAACGCAGCATCGGGCGATCGCGTTGACAGTCGTCGGGCGTTCGCCGAGCCAGTAGCGAAGAATCGACAAGTCGTGCGGTGCGAGGTCCCAGGCGACGCTGACGTCGGGCTGATGCAGTCCGAGATTCACCCTGCTCGAAGAGATGAAGAGGATGTCGCCCAGCTCACCGGCGGCGATGTAGTCACGCACGAGATTGACGGGTGGGCTGTAGAGAAACGTGTGTCCCGGCATCAGAACGAGGTCCTGTTGACGAGCAAGCTCGATGAGATCGATTGCCTCAGGAGCGGACGCAGCGAGCGGCTTCTCTACGAGCACATGTTTGCCCGCTTGGAGCGCCTCGCGGGCCAGGAGACCGTGCGAAAGCACCGGCGTCGCGATCGCGATCGCGTCGACACCGTCGTCCCGAAGGACTAGGTCGAGAACGGTGGTCGTTCGAAGCGACGGGTGTCGCCGCGTCACCCGCGCCAGTGCAGCCGGGTCGCGATCGCACACCCACGCGATCTCGGCACCCTCGTGCTCGATGAGGTTACGCAAGAGGTTTGGGCCCCAGTAACCGACTCCGACGACCGCGACCCTGACCGGCTCGATCGTCACGCCGTCACCCGCTGGCGGAAGAGCTGGACAGGGGTGCGAAGCATGAGCTGGAGGTCGAGCCATAGCGAGTAGCTCCGTACGTAGGTGACGTCAAGGTCGAGAGCCTCGCCAAAGGTCGATCGTGCTCTGGCTGTGACCTGCCAGAGGCCCGTGATCCCCGCCGGGACGAGGAAGCGGTCGAAATGGTGCAGCTCGAAGAACTCGACCTCGTACGGAATGCAGGGACGTGGACCGACGAGCGATAGGTCGCCGCGGATGACGTTCAGCAGCTGCGGGAGTTCGTCGAGACTCCTTTCTCGGAGCCAGCGACCGACGCGCGTTACCTCTGCGCGGTCGAGCTTGTAGAGGCCGGAAGCCTCAGGGCTTGCGGAGGTGCCCGTCGTTGCGCCGATGTACTGACGATGACGCTCCTCGGGCGTCCCGATGCGCATCGTGCGGAACTTGAGGTTCGTGAAGGACCGCATCGACTCTCCGAGCCGGGTCTGGCGGAACAACACCGGTCCCGGTGAGTCGAACTTGATGGCGATCGCGATCGCGATCATCACAGGCGTCGCGAGCACGAGTGCGACCGAAGCTCCTACGAGGTCGATCGCCCGCTTGACAATGCGACTCGAGCGGGAAATGCGCGGCGCGCCGAGGCGTACCAGCGGGAGGCCTTCGACGGAATCGATCTCCGCCGCGGGGCTTATCACCTCGAAGTATCGCGGCACGAGCGCGATATGAACGCCGAGCGGCGTCAGCCTCCGAATCAACTCGAGCATTTGCTCATGCGAGTTTCTGAGAAAGGCAACGATCACACGGTCCACCTCGTAGACACGCACGAGCCGTGGAACCTCCGCCACGTCACCGAGGACGGGCACGTCTTCGATCTCCGGTCGTAGCAGCCGCGGGTTGTCGTCCACGAAGCCGACAACGTTGATCCGGTACTCCGGGTGTCGAGTGAGCTTCCGCGCGACCAACTGTCCGACATGGCCGGCGCCAACGATGATCGCCCGTTGCCCGTAGGAAGGCCGACGGTGAGCGATTGCGCGCGCGATGGCGCGTCCCGTCGTCACCAGCAGGATCGCCAGGGCCCAGAAGATGATGATCTTGGTCAGATTGGGGTCCGCGAGACCGGTCAGCCAGGCGCCCGCGAAGAGAAGCCAGGCGCCAACGGTCACTACGTGGAAGACACTGACGATGTCGTCGACCGTCGAGTGATCGGCCCTCGTGTCATCGTTCTCGTACAGGCGATAGAGGTGCGCAACAAGAAGCCAGGCCGGCAACGTCGCTAGAAAGAGGTAGAACTCGGTCTGTACGCCGACGCGATCCTGGAAATCACGGCTTGGTCCAGCTATCAGCTCGGCGGTGAGAAACGCGATCGAAAGAGCGGCAATGTCGGCGGTGACAAGCGCCCGCCGAGCGAGCCCCGCCCGTGGTGGCATCGCCGGGCTTGCGCGGCGCGACTCGAGCGCGTCGCGCGTCCCGCCGTCCGTGGCCCAATTGCTCGACGGAGTCATCTTGGAACCGAAGGGGTTCCTTCCGACATCGGCAACTCCTGCAGAGCGCTACGTTCGCTCGCCAGTCGCCGCACTCCCGGTGATGCTCGCCGCCTCGACGGAGAGGATGAACGCTCTGCACACAGCTACTGGAGTGCGCTCTACCGGATGTGGCGATCGTCGCCGCACGAGGGTCATGGCCCCCCGGATCCGCCGGGCGCCGCGCCAACTCCTCTAGTCCGGGGAAGGCGCCGGCGGACGCGCCTGGCGGGCCAGGAGGATGCCCGCGGCAATCACGAGCCCGCCGAGCACCTGCAGCACGGTCATCTCCTCCGAGAGGACGACGAGCGCGAAGAAGGCACCGAGGAACGGCTGCAGGTTGGCGTAGAGCGAGGCCCGGGGCGCTCCGACCCGGTCGATGGCCGTGAACCACATGATGTTCGTGAAGACCAGGGAGAAGAAGAGGCTGTAGAAGAAGCACGCCCAGGCGAGCGCGCCGAGCCCGCTCCAGTCCTGCTCACCGAGCTGGCGGACACCCGAGAGAAGCAGCGGGATCGAGCCGGCGATCAGCATGAAGGCGCTGATCCGGTACGGCGAGTAGCGCTGCATGAGCGGCGCCATGGCCACGGAGTACGCGGCCCAGGTGATCGACGCGCCGAGCCCGAGCAGAATCCCGCCGAGGTCGCCGCTGAGGCCGCTCGTGGCCCCCGCGGCCACGAGCGCGACGCCCACGAAGGACACGACCGTGGCGAGCCAGTGCCGGGCGTGCAGCCGCTCCAGCCGGAACGCCACCGCGACGAGGGCGACGAAGATCGGGAGCGTCCCGAACATGAGGGCGACGGTCGCCGCGGTGGTCAGGCGGACGGCGTAGGTGAACGTGAGCTGGTTCAGCCAGATCCCGAGCGCGGCCACGACGATCATGAAGCGCACGTCGACACGCGCCACACGTAGGGTGCCCTCTCGCGCGAAGGTGAACGCCGAGAAGAGGACCGCCCCGACGGCGAAGCGGAGCGACGAGTAGGCGAGCGGCTCCCAGCCGTGCGTCAGCGCGTACTTGACGACCGTGAAGTTGAAGCTCCAGAAGAGCACGGTCACGAGCAGGAGGACGTCTGCGGGGAGGCGGTGCCGCACGGGCGAGGAAGGCTAGATGCTCGACCAAAGCGCTAGAGTCGCGCCGATGACGGAGCCTTCCGGGACCGGACCGCGGGTCGAGCCGACCATCGACGACGTCGACGAGCTGGTCGGGCCGGCGACGCCGCACTTCGCTATGCAGATCCGCGCACGGGTAAGGGACCTCGTCCGCGACCTGCCCTCCGACCACCCCGTTCGCCGCCATGCGCAGGAGCAGATCGAACTGCTCGAGCGGCTCGCGTTCGCCACCTCGAAGGCCGAGGAAGGGCCGGTCGAGCCTCGGAGCCGTATCGGCTGGGAGGAAATTCCCAGCCACGCGACAGCCGACGCGCCGCAGCGGCCGGCGGCTCCGTAGTGCCCGTCTTCTCCGGGAAGTCCGTCCTCGTCACGGGCGGCTCGCGCGGCATCGGGCGGGAGATCGCGCTCCGCTTCGCAGACCTGGGCGCGGCGCGGGTGGCGATCAGCTACCTCCGCAACGACTCGGCCGCCGAGGAGACCGCCGCCGAGATCCGCGAGCACGGCGCGGAGGCCCTCCTCCTGCGCGGAAACGTCGGCCACCCCGCGAAAGCAGCCTCGTTCGTCGAGGAGCTCGGAGCGCTCGACGTGCTCGTTTCGAACGCCGCCACCGGCGTCATCCGGCCCGCCGTCGAGCTCGAGGAGCGCCACTGGGACTGGACGATGAACGCGAACGCGCGGGCCTTTCTCACGCTGGCGCGCCACGCCGCCCCGCGCATGGAGCCGGGAAGCTCGATCGTGGCGATCTCCAGCCTCGGCGCGGCGCGCGTGCTCGCGAACTACGTGCTCGTCGGAACTTCCAAGGCCGCGCTCGAGACTCTCGTCCGCTACCTCGCCGTCGAGCTCGCGCCCAGCGGGATCAACGTGAACGCGGTCTCGGCCGGGCTCGTCGAGACCGGCGCCCTCGAGTACTTTCCCAACCGCGATGAGATGCTCGAGCAGTTCAGGGCGCGAACGCCCGCTGGCCGCCTGGTCGAGCCGCGCGACGTCGCCGAGGTCGTGTGCTTCCTTGCCTCTCCCGCCGCCGGGATGGTCCGCGGCCAGACCGTCGTCGTGGACGGCGGCTACTCGGTCGTCGCCTGACGCCGCTCCCAGAGCGTCGCGTTCAGGAACGCCCCCGACGTGATCAGGCGCGCGACGAGGTAGAGCCAGATGAGGAGGACGGACGCGGTCCCGAGCGTGCCGTATAGCTCCGACGAGCGCCCGATCTTCGGCGCCAGGTAGAAGACGACCGCCAGGCTGATGAGCTGGGAGCCGATCGCGATCAGGACGGCGCCCGGCAGAAGCTCCGGCCACCGCTCCGCACGGCGCGGAAGGAGCCACATGACGACCACGCCCACGGCGGCCTGGAAGGCCATCGTCACGAGTACCCCGAGGACGCCGAGGATGCCGATCTCCGCGCGCAGCCAGGCGAGCCCGGCCGACGCGAGCGCGACCGCCATCACGAGGCCGTTGAAGATGAGTACCGCCCACAACGGCTTGCGGAGCTTCGGGCGCGGCACCTCCCACGCGAGAGCGTAGGCGAGCTGGAGCGCACGAACGAATCCGAGCGAGAACCAGGCGAGCAGCCCGAGCCCGACGAGCAGGAGGACGACCCGATTCGTCTGGCTCGTGTCGACCGCGTCGTTGGCCGTCGCGATCGCCGCCGCACCGATGCCGAACTCCTCGGCTGCGCCTTGGACGCTCTCCTCATGCGCGTCGAGCCAGAAGCCGAGCAGCTGCGCTCCGACGAGCCCGACGGGGAGCAGCCAGAGGAAGAGCCGGTAGGCCAGGCCGCCCGCGAGCAGGCCGCCGCCGTGGATGACCTCCCGCTCGAAGGCCTGGAATCCCGACTCGACCCACCACGCACGCTCCCGGGCGGACGCGGCCATGTCCGTCGCCCTTTCGCTCAGGGCCGCGACGCGGCCGCGCTGGGGCTCCTGCTCGCCGATCCCCGAATCCTACGAAGGCATCCTCGATCCGTGGTAGAAGATTCCATCAGGTTTCGCCGTCAAGGGAGGTCGTCGTGGTCGATCTGCGAATCGAAGAGGAGGAGCTCGCCGAGTCCGCGTCGCGGTTCTGGTGGCTCTACCTCATCACCGGAATTCTCTGGCTCTGGGTGACGCTGATTATCCTGCGGCTGAACCTCGACACCGTCTACGCGATCTCGATCCTCTTCGGCTTCGTCGCGATCGGCGCCGGGATCAACGAGTTCCTCGGGATGGCCGCCTCGTCGCGGGGCTGGAAGATCGTGCACGCGGTGCTCGGGGTGCTCTTCATCGTCGCGGGCATCGTCGCGTTCTTCAGGCCGCAGGGGACGTTCGTCGCCCTCGCGTCGATCGTGGCGTGGGTGTTGCTCTTCAAAGGCATCTTCGACATCGTCCTCGCGCTGATGGTGCATCCGGCCCACCTCTGGTGGGTGGGCCTGATCGTCGGGGTGGTCGAGGTCCTGCTTGCCTTCTGGGCTGCCGGCTACTTCCGTGGGAGCGCCCTGGTCCTCGTCGTGTGGGTGGCCGCGCTGACGCTGACGCGCGGGGTCACTGAGATCATCCTGGCGTTCAGGCTCCGCCACCTGAGAAGAGCCGGGGAGCCGAGGCCGGCCTCGGCCTAGCCGCAGCACCGCAGGAGATCGCGCCGGAGACGAGAACTCCGGCCCGATGAGCCAGAGCCAGGCTCTCCCAGCCGCGCCGACGAGGCGGCGCCGGCTCGCCGACGACGCGCTCGTGGTGATCGCCGTCATCCTCGCCGTGGCGGCCGTCCTGGCGATGGCTTGGGCGACGCGGGCGATCATCACGTGGGTGCTCGCGGCGGGGTTCCTCGCGTTCTCGATCGACCCGCTCGTCCAGCTCCTTCGCCGCAAGGCCCGAGTGGGGAACGGCGCAGCGATCGCGCTCGCCACCCTCGTCATCGCCTTGGTGCTCTTCGGGGTCGGCATCATCATCTTTCCCGCGGTCGTCGACGGCGCCAATGCGCTCCTCGACGCGATCCCCGCCTACGCCGAGCGCCTCGAGGACTCCGGCTTCGTGCAGAGCCTGGGCGCGGAGGACCAGGTCGAGAGCGCCGAGGACGCGACGCAGCAGATCTCCAACCTCTTCAGCGGCATCAGCTCGATCCTGGGGACGATCGGAGCGCTCGCGAGCGGCGCGTTCGCCGGCTTCATCATCTTCGTGCTGACCATCTACTTCCTCGTCTACGGCCGTGACATCCGCCTGGCGGTCGCCCGGCGACTCGGCGGGGCCCGCGGGGAGCGCTTCCTCGTTACGAGCAAGCGCATCTACGACGCGACGAGGGGCTACGGGTACGGCAAGTTCCTCATCGCCGTCATCGCGGGCGTCTCGGTCTACATCCCGATGGTGCTGCTCGACATCCCGTTCGCAGCGCCGCTGGCCGTGTTCGTCGGCATCACCGACCTCATCCCGAACATCGGCGCGACGCTGGGGGCGATTCCGGTGGTCGGCGTCGCGCTCTTCGAGGCTTGGTGGAAGGGCCTCATCATGGTCGCCGTCATCGTCATCTACCAGCAGCTCGAGAACTCGGTGATCACGCCGAAGGTGTTCCAGAAGGCGATCGACCTCCACCCTTTCCTCTCCTTCGTGGTCGTGCTCTTCTTCGGCGCGCTCTTTGGGATCGTCGGGACGCTTCTCGCCCTCCCGGTCACGGCCGCCGTGCAGATCGTCCTGCGGGAGCGCCGGAACCCCTCGGTCGTCGCGCCGACGTAGGCTGCGCCGTGTGAGCGACGCGCGCGTGGAGGCGAAGAGCCGCTGGGGGCTCGGGCGCATCGCCGGACGCGGGCTCTTCCTCCTCGTCACCTTCGTCTCCCTCTATCTCCTCTGGCCCAGCCTCGCGGAGGTCTTCACCCAGTGGCGGTCGCTCACCGAGCTCAGACCGGAATGGATCGCGGTCGCGCTCGGTGTCGAGACGCTCTCCTTCGTCGCGGTCTGGGAGCTGCAGCGCATCGCGCTGCAGACGAGGAGCTGGTTCGCCGTGGTCACGTCCCAGCTCGCCGGGAACGCCTTCGGCCGGATCATTCCGGGCGGCGTCGCGGCCGCCGGCGCTCTCCAGTACCGCATGCTCGTCCGCTCCGGGATCCCGGGCGGCCGCATCGCGTCCGCGCTCACGGCGGTCTCGGTGCTCCTCTTCGGCGCCGTGCTCGCCTTGCCCGTCCTCAGCCTGCCGGCGATCCTGGGCGGGACCCCGGTCGCGCCGAGCCTCGCCTATGCGGCGTACCTGGGCGCTGCGGTCTTCGCGCTCATGCTGCTCGGCGGCGCGGCGATCTTCGTCTGGGACCGGCCGCTCGCGGTCGCCGGCGGCGTCGTCGAGCGGGTCGCGGGGGCGACTCTCCGACGGAAGCGCCCGCCGACCGGCCTCGCCGAGCGCCTGCTCGCGGAGCGCGACGTCGTCAGGAGAGCGTTCGGACGCCGCTGGCAGGCCGCAGTCCTCGCGGGGGCAGGGAAGTGCATCTTCGACTACCTCGCACTCATCGCCTGCCTGCGCGCGGTCGGCGCCGAGCCGAACCCGTCGCTCGTCCTGCTCGCCTACGTCGCGGCGTCGTTCCTCGGGATGATCCCGTTCACGCCCGGCGGGCTGGGGTTCGTGGAGGCGGGGCTGATCGGCATGCTGACCCTCGCCGGCGTCGGCGCGGGTGCGGCTGCCGTCGCCACGCTGGCGTACCGGCTCGTCTCCTTCTGGCTCCCGATCCCCACCGGCGGCGTCGCCTGGCTGCTCTACCGCCGCCGCTATCCCTAGGAGGGTTTGGCGGAACGTCGCCCCCCGGCGACATGGCCGTCGTTTCGTCAAACCCCTCCTAAAGAACCAGCTCGCCGCCGACGTCGAGGACGCGGATCTCGACCTCGGGCGCGAGCTCGGCCGCGGCGCGCTCGAACGCCTCCACGGGCTCGCGCAGGAACGCCGGCGGCTTCAGCCGGGTCGCTTGCACCGGGTAGTAGGTGCCCCAATGGATGGGCACGGCGACCCTTGGGCGCAGGAGCACGAGCGCCTCGGCCGCGCGGCGAGGGTCGAGGTGCCCGGGGCCCAGCGACGGCCCCCAGCCCCAGATCGGGACGAGGGCGACGTCGAGGCCCGGGGCGAGCTCGCCCATGCCCTCGTGGAGGTCGGTGTCTCCCGCGAAGTAGACGCGGCGGGAGCCCTCGATGACGTAGCCGAAGGCGTCGGACTTCGTTCCGAGCACGCGGCTCGAGCCGTGCTCGGCCGGGACCGTCCGGACGACGAGCGAGCCGACGCGGGTGCTCTCCCCGACATCCAGCTCCTCGACCTCCCGGAAGCCGCGACTGCGGACGAGGCGGCCCGCGCCCCTGGGCAGGACGATTCGGACGTCCCGGTCGATCCGGCGCTCCAGCGAGGGCAAGTCGAGATGGTCGTAGTGCACGTGGGAGACGAGGACCACGTCGAGACCCTCAAGCCCGTCCGCCGGGAGCGGCGCGGCGCGGCGGAGGTGGAGGACCCAGGAGCGGAGCAGCGGATCCGTGAGGAGGCGCGCGCCGTCGAGGTCGACGAGCACCGTCGCGTGCCCGAACCAGCGCAGGCGGTCAGGCACGGGCCTCCGCCGGGCGGGGGCCGTCGAAGACGTCGATGCCCTCCGCCCGCTTGAGGCCGTTCGCGATCAGGTAGGTGAAGGGCGTCGCCACGGCCTCCCAGGCGACCTTGATTGCCCAGGTCGTCACGATCGTGTCCAGGAGGGGCGCGCCGGTGCCCGCGAACGCGATCGTCACGAAGATGATCGAGTCGAGCCCCTGCCCGACGACGGACGAGCCGATCGTCCGGCTCCAGAGGAAGCGGCCGCCCGTCAGCACCTTCATGCGCGAGAGGACGTACGAGTTCGTGAGCTCGCCGACGAGGTAGGCGCAGAGCGACGCGACGAAGATCCGCCAGGTCGTCCCCAGGATCGTCTCGTAGGCCTCCTGGTTCTCGGCCCAGAAGTCGGCCGCCGGAAGCCGCAGCGCCAGCTGGATCGCCGCCACCGCCAGCAGGTTGCAGGCGAAGCCGAGGAGGATGACACGCCGCGCCGCCCGGAAGCCGTAGACCTCGGTGAGCACGTCACCGAGCAGGTACGCGAGCGGGAAGAGGATGTTTCCGGCGTCGAAGACGCGGCCGCCGACCTCGGCCAGCTTCACCGCGATGATGTTCGAGATGACGAGCGCCGTGACGAAGAACGCCGCGAGCGTGACGAAGCGCCAGGAGAGCGTCGTCATCGAGGCCGGAGCCTTCGCAGCGTGTCGCGGGCGATGTAACCGGCGACCTTCGGGTTTTCCTGCAGCCGGCGGAGGGAGTACTCGTACCACTTCCTCCCGTAGGGGACATAGATCCGCACGGTGTGACCGCCCCGCACGAGCTCGTCGGCCAACTCCTCGCGCACGCCGAGCAGGAGCTGGAACTCGTACCGCTCTCGGCCCAGGCCGCGTCCTTCGATCAGCCCGAGCGCCTTGTCGACGAGGGCGTCGTCGTGCGTGGCGACCGCGACCTTCGCACCGTTGGCCCAGAGCGTCGACATCGCCTCGACGAAGTTGAACCGGATCGCTTCATCGCCTTGGTAGGCGAGCTCGGGCGGCTCGACGTAGATCCCCTTGCAGACGCGGACGTTCGGCGCGAGCTCCGCCAGCGCGAGGACGTCGTCGTGCGTGCGCCGCAGCATCGCCTGGAGGACGATCCCGACGTTGTCGTGGCCCTCCGAGCGGAGCCGGCGGTAGAGGTCGAGCGTCGCCGTCGTCGTCGTCGAGTCCTCCATGTCCATGCGCAGGAAGCGACCGTGCTCGTCCGCCTTCAGCACCAACGCGCGCACGTTGTCGACACATAGGTCGGGGTCGACCTTGAGCCCGAGCGCCGTCGGCTTCACGCTCACGTTGGCATCGAGGCGCTCGTTCTCGATCGCATCCATCGCCTCCTCGTACTCGGCCCGGATGGCGAGCGCCTCGTCCGCGGTCTCGACCTCCTCGCCGAGGACGTCGAGCGTCGCCTTCTTCCCCTCCGCGTTCAGGCCGCGGACGGTGTCGATCGCCTCGGCGAGCTCGGAACCGGCGATATACCGGTCCGAGAGCCTCCTCACGATCGGCTTCGGAATAACGGGGAGCGTCCGGGCGATCGCACGGTCGAGGAGGGCCACGGCGCGTCGATTGTAGTTCTTGCGGCCTCCGCCTCCCCTCCGCACAATGCCCTGGATGGAGAACTCCTACGACCGCGCCGAGGGCTCGCCCGAGCCTCAGCCCGAGCACCGACCGAGACCGACGCTGCGGGATGTCGCCCTGGGGGCGATCGTGGCAGCCCTCTTCGCCGCGGCGGCCGTCGTCGCCGCGATCCTCTCCTTCGACGTGAACCCGGCCGGGCCCGTGCTCGTCGTCGTGGCGGCGATCGCGGGAGGCTCGCTCGCCCTTCGCCGGGTGCACGAAGCCGCGTTCAAGGCGGCCGCGATCGGCCTCATCGTCGGAGGAGTCGCGGCCATCCTCCTCTGGCCCTTCTTCGACGTCTCCTGAGGAGCTCCTGACGTGATGGGGCCTCGTCGCCGGGGTGCGATGGTCGTTCCGAGGCAAGAACGCAGGGAGCGCTCGTAGCAAATCGCAACGGGCGCGACTGAGGACGCCGTCCTCGGGGCGAGCAGCGCGGCCCGGCGGCACAGCGTCTCATTGCGTTAGGAGCTCTGAGCTCGGCGAGGGCACTATCCTTCGCGGACCACCAGTCCTGGAGGGAAGCTGTGACGGAAGGCGCCCACGCCATCGACGCGCTCCTGCTCGAAGAGCGGCGATATCCGCCGCCGTCTGAGTTCGCCACCCAGGCGAACGCCGGGCCCGAGATCTACGAGCGGGACTTCGACGAGTTCTGGGAGACGGAGGCCCGTGCGCGGCTGACCTGGTTCGAGCCGTTCACGACGCTGTACGAGTGGGACCTGCCGTATGCGAAGTGGTACGTCGGCGGCAAGCTCAACGTCTGCTTCAACTGCGTCGACCGCCACGTCGAGGCGGGTCTCGGCGAGAAGGTCGCCTACCACTGGGAGGGCGAGCCCGTCGACGAGCGCCGCACGATCACCTTCGCCGACCTCCAGCGCGAGGTCGTGCGCTTCGCCAACGCGCTCAAGGGCCTCGGGGTGGGCAAGGGCACGCCGGTCGGGATCTACATGGGCATGATCCCCGAGCTTCCGATCTCGATGCTGGCGTGCGCCCGCCTTGGCGCCCCGCACACCGTCGTCTTCGGCGGCTTCAGCGCGGACTCGCTCGCCGACCGGCTCAACGACATGGAGTGCAAGGTTCTCATCACGCAGGACGCCGGCTGGCGCAAGGGCGGTGAGGTGCCGTTGAAGCGCAACGCCGACGAGGCGCTCGCGCGCGCGCCTGGCGTCAGGACCTCGGTGGTGTGGTGCCGGGTCGGCGCCGAGCTGGCGATGCAGGAGGGCCGCGACGTTTGGGCGCAGGACCTCGTCGAGGCCCAGAGCGACGACCCGGCCACGTGCCCGTGCGAGCCGATGGACTCGGAGGATCTCCTCTACCTCCTCTACACGAGCGGCACGACCGCGAAGCCGAAGGGGATCGTGCACACGACCGGCGGCTACCTCGCCGGCGTCTCGACGACCCACCACTACATCTTCGACGCGAAGCCCGACTCGGTGTACTGGTGCGCGGCCGACATCGGCTGGGTCACCGGCCACAGCTACATCGTCTACGGCCCGCTCGCGAATGCGACCACCGGCGTCCTCTACGAGGGGGTGCCCGACTTCCCCGACCGCGACCGCTGGTGGGCGATCATCGAGCGGTACAACGTCGACATCCTCTACACGGCGCCGACGGCGATCCGCGCGCACATGAAGTGGGGCCCCGAGCACGCGGAGAAGCACGACCTCTCCTCGCTGCGGCTCCTCGGCTCGGTGGGCGAGCCGATCAACCCCGAGGCGTGGATGTGGTACCGGGAGCACATCGGGGGCGGCCGCTGCCCGATCGTCGACACCTGGTGGCAGACCGAGACCGGCATGATCCTGATCACGCCGCTCCCGGGCGTCACGACCACGAAGCCCGGCTCAGCGACGAGGCCGTTTCCCGGCGTGGACGCCGCGGTCGTGAACGACCAGGGCGAGGAGGTGCCGCCGGGCGGCGGAGGCTACCTCGTCCTCCGCCGGCCGTGGCCGGCGATGCTGCGCGGGATCTACAAGGACCACGACCGCTACGTGGAGACCTACTGGAGCCGCTTCCCCGACATGTACTTCGCCGGGGACGGGGCCCGCATCGACGAGGACGGCGACTTCTGGCTGATGGGACGCGTGGACGACGTCATGAACGTCTCCGGCCACCGCATCTCGACGATCGAGGTCGAGAGCGCGCTCGTCGACCACCCGAAGGTCGCCGAGGCGGCCGTCTGTGGGCGCAAGGACGAGACCACCGGCCAGGCGATCGTCGCCTTCGTCAGCCTCAAGGGCGGCGAGGATGGCTCGCCCGAGATGATGGCCGAGCTCCGCGAGCACGTGGCGACGAAGATCGGGAAGATCGCTCGCCCGGCGAACATCGTCTTTACGCCCGAGCTCCCCAAGACCCGCTCCGGCAAGATCATGCGCCGGCTCCTGAAGGACGTCTCGGAGAACCGTGCGCTCGGCGACACGACGACGCTCGCCGACCCGACCGTCGTCGAGGAGATCAAGGAGCGTGCAGTGGCCGAGGCTTCGCAGGAGGGCTAGAAAGGGTTGGCCGACGTCCGCGCGTTCGACGAGGCGGACGCCGAGGAGGCGGCCGCGCTCCTCGTCGAGCGCCACGAGCGTCACCGGGCAGTCCAGCCGCTCCTCGCTCCCGTCGAGGACGCCCGCGCAGACATCGACACGGCCTGGAAGTCGGAAGGCGCAGCGGGCGCGGTCGCGCTCGTCGACGGCCGCCTGGTCGGGTTCCTGATCGGAGCCGTCCGGGAGAACGAGTGGTGGGGCCGCCACGTCTGGGTCGGGCTCGCCGGGCACGCCACGCGCGAGCCCGACCTCGTCCGCGACCTCTACCGGTTCACGGCGGAGCGCTGGGTCGAGGACGGCGCCGAGCTCCACGTCGCTCTCGTGCCTGCGGTGCCGGAGCTCGCCGAGCCGTGGTTTCGGCTCGCCTTCGCGCACATGCAGGCCCACGGCATCAGGGAGAGCGGCGTCGAGGAGCGACCGCTCCCGGACGGGATTTCGGTGCGCTTCGGGACGATCGACGACCTGCGGGCCACGCCGGCCCTCGTCACCCAGATCTGGGACCACCACACCGGCGCCTCGACGTTCACAGGGCTTACCGTCCCGCCGGTCGAGGACTTCCTCGCCGACTGGCAAAGGACGCTGGAGACCTCGGGCGTCGCCTACTTCGTCGCCGAGCGGGAAGGACGTGTCGTCGGTCACCTGCTCCTCGAACCCGAGGCGCCCGACCTCGCGCGGCCGCCGGGGTCGATCTACCTCGCAGTAGCGGCGACGCTGCCGGAGGCGCGCGGGACGGGCGCCGGCGTCGCGCTGACGGAGCGGGCGCTCGCATGGGCGAAGGAAGCCGGGTACGAGACCGTCCAGACGGACTGGCGGGTCGCGAACCTGGAGTCGTCCCGCTTCTGGCCGCGCCGAGGCTTCCGGGAGACGTTCTACCGGCTGGCGCGCCGGGTGAACATCGGCTGACTCTCTCGTCGATCGTCACATTCTCGACACGGTCCGCGCGCCACCGGTGAGCTTTGGAGATTAGGCGCGAAAGCGGGTGGTGGGCCGGGGGCCCCAAGAAACAGGCGCTATTTCCGGTTCGAGCCGGAGAGCGCCGCCGTCACGCCGAGGCCGACCAGCACCGTTCCCGAGACCCACCGCTCGGCGCGGACGAAGCGCGGGTTCCCGCGCAGCCAGCCGGACGCCGTTCCGGCGGCGAGGGCGTACATCCCGTCGCTCACGATCGCGATCAGGATGAAGAGGAGGCCAAGGACGGCGATCTGCAGGCCGACGGAGTCCTTGTTCACGTCCACGAACTGCGGCAGGAACGCGAAGAAGAAAAGCGCCGTCTTCGGGTTGAGGATGTTGACGACGATGCCCTGCGCGAAGAGGCGGTCGAGCCGCCGCGGCGGGCGCTCGCCCGTCGTCTCGAAGCGCTCACGCCGCAGGACCTTCCGCAACCCCAGGAAGATCAGGTAGGCAGCCCCGGCGTACTTGACGATGTTGAACGCTGTGGCTGACTGGACGAGCAGGGCCGAGAGGCCGAGCGCAGCGGCCGCGACGTGCACGAGCCCGCCCACCTGGATCCCGAGCATGGACACCAGCCCCCCCGTACGCCCGTGCTCGATCGACTGCGCGACGATGTAGAGCACCGCAGGGCCGGGGATGACGAGCAGCGCGACGGCCGCGGCGGCAAAGACCGCGAGCGTTCCCGGATCCGGGAACGGCATGCCTGCCTAGCGCTCCCGCATGAAGCCCTGGCGGGCGGCCGAGACGAGCGCCACCGCTTCGGGGAAGAGCACTCGCATCCCGTCCCGCAGCGCGATCGCCTGCTCGTCGGGCGAGCCGTCGACGTGCATCTGCTTGAGCGCGGCGCCGGTCAGCTCGACTGCGGTGTTGAGGGTGAGGGTCGCGAACTGCTCGCGCTGCGATTCCTGCATGGCCTCGGTCTGCCGTTCCGCGAACTCGCGCAGGCCGCGCATGAGCTCTTCAGGGTCGCCTCCCATGGGGAAGCCGAATCCGCCTTCCATTACGTCCTTTCGTCGCTCTCCCCACGTAATGTACGCACCGATGAGCTTCGCGGAGGAGCTGAACGGCCACATCGCCAACGAGTACGCGGCCTCGCAGCAGTACGTCGCGATCGCGGTCTACTACGACCAGGAGACGCTCCCCGGACTCGCCGCGCACTTCTACCGGCAGGCCGTCGAGGAGCGAAACCACGCGCACATGATCGTGCAGTACCTGCTCGACGCCGACCTGCCCGTGACCGTCCCGGCCGTGGCCGAGCCGCAGACCGACTTCGCGGACGCCGTGGCGCCCGTGAAGCTCGCGCTCGAGCAGGAGAAGAACGTGACGGCCCAGATCTCCCGGCTCGCCTCGCTCGCACGCAAGGAGGACGACCTGGTCGGAGCCCAGTTCCTGGACTGGTTCCTGAAGGAGCAGCGGGAAGAGGTCGCGAGCATGTCCGACCTCCTCGCCATCGTGACCCGGGCCGCGGAGTCGAACCTCCTGCTCGCCGAGGACTACCTCTCGCGAAACGCCGTTGGCGACGCGGGAGAAGATCCGTCCGCGCCTGCCGCAGCCGGCGGAGCCCTCTAACCGAGGAGTCCTTTGTAGCGGCGCTCGACCTCGTCCGCGAGCTCGTCCGCGGCCGCGACGCCGGTCTTCATAGCCTCGGCGAAGGGCGAGCCGCTAAGCTCGCCCAGCGCCTGTTCCAGGCTCGCCGCGGCCGCGCCGAGCTCGTCGAGGTACGCGACGCTCGCGACCCTCGGCGGCGGCTTGATCGCATCCTGGAGTGCGGCCGCGGCCACCTCGGCCTCCTCGATCCCCTCCGGGTCATCCGTCAGGCGAATCTCGACCAGGCGGGCCCGCAGCTCGCCGACGTCGCCGCCGCCGGCGCTCTCCTCCGCCAGCTCGACCATCGCCGCGATAGCGACGGCGTCGCGCACGAGCACCCGGTCTGCGATCGCGCCTCCCGCCGCGTCGAGCGCGAGCCACGAGCGCTCGCCGTTCCGCTCGTAGGCGCACAGGTAGACGCGGGAGCCGGTCCCGGGCTCGGTCGGGATAACGGCCACGAGCTCTTCGCCTTCGCCGGCGTGCCCGCGTGCGGCAGCGCCCACGGCGCTCAGCTCTTCCTCCAGGCTCACGGCCCGCAACAATAGCCCCGTGGAATCGCCTTCCTCGGAGCGGAACCGGGCCGCCCGCGAGCTCTTTGCTCCGCTCGCGACGACCTACGACCGCTACGCGCGCCTGCTCAGCTTCGGCCAAGACCCCCGCTGGCGGTCGTTCCTCGTCTCGCGGATCGAAGCCGGGCCGGGCGACACCGTGATCGATGTCGCGTCCGGAACGGCCGCGGTCGCGATCGAGCTCGCGCGCCGGCACGGCTGCAAGGTCGTCGGAATCGACCAGAGCCGGGAGATGCTGGCGGAAGGCAGGCGCAGGGTCGTCGCCGCGGGCCTCGCCGAGCGGATCGAGCTTCGAGAGGCTCGTGCCGAGGAGCCTCCCTTCGAGGACGACGCGTTCGACGGACTGACCTTCACCTACCTCCTCCGCTACGTGGACGATCCCGCCGCGACGATGCGGGAGCTCGCGCGCGTGGTCCGCCCGGGAGGACGCGTCGCGATGCTCGAGTTCGCCGTGCCGTCGCGCGCGCTCCCGCGGGGCGCCTGGGAGGCCTACACGCGCCTGGGCCTACCGGTCGCAGGCCGCGCCGTCTCCGACGGTTGGGCGGACGTGGGAGCCTTCCTCGGGCCCAGCATTCGAGAGTTCTGGGCCCGCTACCCGGCCGACCGCCTCCGCGGGATCTGGGAGGGCGCGGGAATCACCGACGTCCAGGCCCGCCTGCTCAGCCTCGGCGGCGGCATCGTCATGTGGGGCACGCGTGGCGACTGAAGCGAGCCGGCCGGCGTTCTACGCACTCTCCCCGGGCGGCTGGCGGGACTACGTCACCCTCGTGCACCTCCCGTACACCGCCTGGCACCTGAGCTACGTCGCGATCGGCGCCGCACTCTCCGCCGCGTTCGCGTGGGACCGTTTCCTGCCCACGTTGGCGGCGTTCTTCCTCGCGGTCGGAATCGGCGCGCACGCGCTCGACGAGCTCAACGGCCGCCCGCTCCGCACGCGGATTCCCGGAGGCATGCTCGTGGCCCTCGGCGTCGCCTCGATCGCCGGCGCGATTGCGATCGGGATCGTGGGCGCGCTGACGGTCGACCGGTGGCTCGGCGCGTTCGTCGCGGCCGGAGCGTTCATCGTGGTCGCGTACAACCTCGAGCTGGTCGGCGGCCGCTTCCACGGCGATGCCTGGTTCGCGCTGGCCTGGGGGTCCTTCCCGCTCGTGACGGCATACTTCGCCGTCGCTGGGAAGCTCGACTTGGTCGCCGCCGCCGGCGCCGTCTTCGCGTACCTGCTGAGCCACGCGCAGCGCACGCTCTCCACGCCGGTGCGCGACGTCCGCCGGCGGGTCACCGGCGTCGAGGGACGAATCGACCGCCTCGACGGGAGCTCCGAGCCGATCACCGCCGGGCGCTTGGTGCACGCCAACGAGCGAGCCCTGCGTGCCCTGGCGGGCGCGACGGTCGCGCTCGCAGTCACGCTCGTGCTCATGCGCACGCTGTGAGAACCTGTTTCGAAATGACGCCTCGTCGCCGGAGTGCGCTGGGCGAGTGCGAGGCAAGGACGCAGCGCGCGCTCGTAGCCGGAGGCTACGGGCGCAACCGAGGACGCCGCCTCGCGCCCCCCCGCGCGGCC